>WNGA01010322.1_pt1 | contig 12832 bp, 10 predicted proteins | sample 5400061 | NCBI WGS metagenome assembly WNGA01 (sample SAMN13153366, study PRJNA577476) | soil metagenome | isolation source: 100 cm soil or saprolite under grassland replicate 2 | place: USA:California | collected 2016-06-15
CCCTCAACTCTTGGCGTATCCTCGGATGATCTCTGAGGAACGCTTCAAGGTCGTCATGTCTTGAAACCCAACGCCGGTCGTTCGCTAACGAGGGGTTATTTCTAAGCTCCTCGGCAACCCTGGGGTGATTCTCGAGAAATTCGTGTAAAGTTCCCACCTCGCGGCGAGTAATATCGTCTTGGGCCCATGCGCCGGTGGCCGAGACTGATGCCATACTCAGCCCAAGGATCAGGCTGAGAGCGAGAGATTTCAGTAAACTTATCGTTCTCATTTTTACGTGCCTCCTTTCATTGACACATATTAGGTTTACCGCAACCATCGTGCCATCACGAGAATGTGGAATCTTTTGTAAGACCTCATACTTGAAGAGCGAATTTTTTACGGACTGTTGGTAGGAACTACCTCTCGTCCGCTTTTTCCGACAGTTTTGAGGTAATTTCTGGACCAGCGTTAAATAGTTGGAAATACTTTTTACCGTCGCCGGGAGTCAAGGTTTTGGTGCTTGAAAAGCATGCCGATTTCCTGCGTGATTTTCGCGGCGACACTATTCACCCATCGACGCTGGAAGTGATGGACGAGCTGGGATTGCTCGAGAAATTTCTCCGGCTGCCGCATCAGGAGGTCGACGAGCTTAACGCCCAAGTTGGCCAGACCCAGCTGACCATCGCAGACTTCCGATACTTGCCGACCCGCTGCCGGTTTATCGCGCTCATGCCGCAGTGGGATTTTCTCAACTTTCTCGCCGACCAGGCGGCTGGCTATCCTAGCTTTGATCTCATGATGGAAGCTGAGGTAAGCGGCCTTATTGAAGAATCAGGGCGCGTGACGGGAGTCCAGGTAAAGACTCCAAACGGGGCAGTTGAAGTGCGCGCCGATCTGATCGTCGGCGCCGACGGACGGAGCTCGATCGTGCGCGAGAAGGCCGGTCTTAAAGTGAAGGACTTGGGAGCGCCTATGGATGTTCTGTGGTTTCGGATCAGTCGAAGTCCGGAGGACCCGGTCGCGACTATGGGGAGGTTCGATAGGGGGAGGATTTTTATCACACTCAATCGTGGTGAGTATTGGCAGTGTGGGTACGTCATTGCCAAAGGACAATTCGAAGAGATGCGACGGCAAGAATTCGAAATTTTTCGCGTGGAGATCATAAAACTCGCCCCTTACACTAGAGACAGAGTGCAGGAGCTACGCGGCTGGGACGATGTAAAGCTCTTAACCGTCCGTGTAGACCGATTGCTAGAGTGGTTTCGGCCGGGTCTGCTCTGCCTTGGAGATGCCGCGCACGCAATGTCGCCGGTCGGTGGGGTCGGCATTAACCTCGCGATTCAGGATGCAGTGGCGGCGGCCAATGTTCTCTTCAAACCGCTGCGGGAAGGACAGCTCACGATCGATCATCTACGCGGGATCCAGAAACGACGCGAGCTACCCACGCGCGTGACGCAGCGGCTGCAGGTCATGGTGCAGCGCAGGATCATTGCGCGTGTCTTGGGTGAGAGCGGATCTCTCAAGCCGCCGCTTGCGGTGCGCCTACTTGCTCGAGTTCCATTGCTGCGCCGGATCCCCGCTCGGATCGTCGGCCTCGGCATCCGCCCCGAACATGTCACCCCGGAGCTCACACGTTTATAAGGCGCACAGTCGCAGCGCGTTCAAATCGTTCCATCTTAAAAGACTTGGGATGGTTCCAGTTGTTCCAAACGTTCCAGCCGTTTAAGGATCAAGCTAACGCAGACGACCAGAGACTTTCGCAGCTACACGAATTGCGCTGAGTTCTCGGGTCATCGCCCGCCGTCGGCCGTCAGATCCGGTAGGAAACGTGAAAGAAACTCTCGGTCAATCTTAACACTGGTTTCAGCACTTCCGGCAGATGAGATCACCCTTTGGAAATGGCAAGAGCACGCTGTCCACTCGCGGATCTTTTTCGGCGCGGTTCAAGAGCTCCGTCTGGACGCGGGGGGAAGTTACGTTATCGATGACGAGCCATCCACCGGGGACGAGGCGCGGGACCACCTTCTCGTAGACCTTGGCGTTGGATTCCGGCGGCTCGATATCGGAGAAGCAAAACGCGATCTCCTCGAAACGAGTAGCGTAGTCGAGAGCGTCGCCATGAAACACTTGGACAGAATCTGCCGCGCCGGCGCGCGAGATGTTCTGTCGAGCCAAGGCGACCTTCCCCTCATCGAGATCGACCGTCGTGAGCGTCACACCTCGCGCGCGCGCGGCCAGCGACAGCCACAGACTGGAATAGCCACCGCTGCTACCCAGTTCGAGAAACGCGCCCTGCGGCGCCGACATCGCCAGGAGCGAAAGGCAGCGCCCGACGTCTGTGAAAACACTGCGAAGCGACCGTTGATCGCGTTCCGTCTGTTCCTCGAGCGCGCGCATCACCTGTTGCATGTTCCCTGAAATGTCATGAAACACTTGCCCCTCCCCCGAGATTCTCGAACGGCACGCTGCGCCGATTGATCTGCTCTTCGATATCGTCCGGAAATAGATTTTCGCTCAGCATGACATAGTCGCCGTAGGCGCCGTGAACCGGACCCAGCAAGTTACGTTCGGCAAGAAGCCCAGCCTTGCGCTTGCCGAACTGAGGCAACTGCGAGCGATATTTTTGGTAGCACTCGTACCAATTGCGCGTGAGCAGTATGTAATAGTCCAATGGCACCGGCGGCTGCTCGGCTTCTTTGCAAAGCGCCGTCGACGGCTCGCGCCGCCACTGCTGCGGCCGCGGCATGATTCCTCGTGACATCAAATATTCGAAACAGCCGGTGGTCGAATTGACCGCTTCGGCGACAGTTTGAAAGCCGTGCGGACGCGCCATTTCAACGCCGGACACGAAGCTCGGCTGCACGTTCCCCGGCCCAAAAACTTCCACCGCCTCGCACATCCAGCGCACCCAGTTGTCCCAGCCGACGCGCTCGGCCTTGCCGGGATTGATCCATTCGAAGAGCCGCTTATCCCACACCTCCATGTTGAAGTGGATGTGGTCGGCGCCGGCGGCTTTGTAGCGTTCCACCTCGGCACGCGGCCGGGCATTGACCTCGAAGGTGATTCTGGGCTTCGCCGAGCTCCCTTTGATGGCGCGGATGTATTCCTCGTAGAAGTCCACTTCACTCTTACCGTGCAGCGTTTTGGTGATCGAGCCGCCGCTGAGTACGAAGCCGGGCGCGGCTACTCCCTGCTTGCGGGCGTCGCTGGCGACCTCGTCGCAGACTCGCACGACATCTGCCACCGATTTTACCGGAGCCGCCAAAGTGAAGTCGCGGGACAGCTTCATCTGGCGGGCGTTCTCGTTGATGTCGCAGAACTTGCATTCCTCCTTCGCCCCCCAGTATTGGCAATTGCGAAAGATCGTAATGAACGCGCCGAAGGCGACGATCTCATGATAGGGCGTGCCGTCCGGCAAACTCTTCGCGTAATAGTCGGGCGTTTTCGGGAAGCGGACTTCCGCAAGCACGCGCCCTTCGGTGGTCATTACGAGCCGGCCATCGACGACATCGATCAAGTAGGGTGAATAGGGCGAAAGCGAAGTCTGAATCGCCACGGGACGCATTTCGTACGGCCCATTAAGCATAACGAAGTGCTCCGGCACGCGCCGATGCTCGCCTCTCTTGAACTCGGACATCGGCACGAGATCGTAAGAGAACAATCGATAGGACTTGACCAGCGCACCGTCCGCGGCTTGGAGCGCGGCATCGCTAAACCAGTGACCCAGGCTGAGGAGATGTTGCTTGAGAATCGTCTCCTTGGGAACGTCCGGGTATTTCTTGAAATACGCTTCCAAAACTTTGGGATCGGATTCGTTGGTTGTCGAGGTATTACCCATTGGGCGGATCCTTTCGCTCGTAACGTTTATTGGTTACAGCTCCCTCGCTGCGCAGTTGCTGTTGTTGCTACTTCAAGATGGCGTGGGCAAACTTGGCTGCGGGTTCGCGCACCTTGTCGAGTTTTTCTTCCGACTGATTTTCGATCTGCAAATAATCATTGAGCGACATCACGTCTTTCGCCGCGATCGTGCCGGACTCTCTCAGAAAGCGGGTATCGACGTCGAGGCGGCGGGTCGCTTGCCCGAGCGCTCTGGAAACGATCTCCTGTCCCTCGCGGCCCAACAGCCAGTTGACGAAAACCTTGGTGCTATTCGGGTGCGCTGGCGCTTTGATGATCGCCAGATTGCCGCTGCCGCCGGTGCCGTAATTTCCCTCTTTGAGCCGAGGAAGAGTCTTGATCGGCAACCCCGCTTTCAGAAACGGCAGATAAGAATAATAGGAATTACCGATCATGACGGCAACCCGTCCTCTGGCCAAACTCTCGGCGAGTACGCGTTGATCACGGCCGAGAAACAAATCCTGTGCCACGAGTTTTTTGAGATATTCTTCGCCTTTGATCTGCCACAGGAACGACCAGGTGGAGTCTCCGGCGCCAGGCGTGCGCGGATCGAGATAGCCGATCTTGCCTTTCCATTTCGGGTTGAGAAAATCGTCCAGCGAACGGATCTCGTTCGGCTTGATGAGATCGGTGTTGTACCAAATAACTTCCGACAGATACGCCTGAAACGTGTAAACGAATCGTTTTGCGTTATCAACCCATAGATGACCGCCCCACCACTGTTTCGGATCTTTGACTCCGGGGAGCATCAGCCACGGTTCGATGGGATCGAGAATGCCCTCGTCCAGCATGCCGGAGACGATCGAAGAAGAACCGCCGATGTGCAGATCGAAATGGCGCACCCCGGCTTTGAATTCGTCCGCCATGCGGCGCACCGCCGAGCTGCCGCGCGCCGTGAAAGTTTCCACTTCGATGCCATAGCGTTTTTTGAACTGCTCCTCGACCTGTTTTTTCATCTCGGCGCTGGCCGGAAGCGATACCGTGACCTTGCCTTCTTTCTTCGCGGCATCAACCAACTTATCCCATTCCACCGCTCCGGCGGCTTTGTCTTGTTGGCCGTTTGCCGCGGGCGCGAGCATCAGGACCCAAAACAGGCCGACAGACAAAATATTTCTCGCGTTCATCATCTGGACAAGCAACCTGTCGCCATTACACAGGGAGAAATGGCGCACTGGGTGGACACCTTATTGAGAACTCTTCTTTGGCAGATCAACAACCCTCTAAAGAGAAACATTTCATATGTCAAGTAATTTTACCCAAGGAAATTAAAAGCCTTGTGACGGTAATATTTAGAACTGGGGAAGGGGCGGGGATACGGGCGCGACCGGAATGCGGCGGCGGCGTGGAGTTACCCTAGGGGAATGGTCTGATGCCCCCGCGCTCGCAGGTGGCCGATAGGAAGATCGAATTTGCAGGCCGGGCCCCCGTCGGGGCATTTCTCAGTTCGCTCTGGCGATCAGCCGCGCATCATCGGACCGCACATATCCCGGAGGATTGCCGCGCTTCGACCGCACTTCCAGCCAACCGCCGGTGGAACTTACGACGTTGATCCTGGTTCCTCCGCTGATTTGCGAGATGACGGGCGAAGCAGGTGACGGGCTTTCATATACCGACGTCGGCCGGGTGGTCTCATAGACTCCCGGCTCGGCTGTTCGTCTTGCCGTCACCGGCTGAGGAAGCGACGCAGCCGTGTCCGGCGCGCGCGCTGCCGTTCTCCTAACAGCCGGAGACCGGCTCGCGTTCAGATGATCTACTTGACGCGTGGCGACACCCAGCCGTTGCTGTGTTAGCGAAAGTTCTTTCTGGCTTTCCTCGAGTTTAGTCTTCATTTGGGCGAGCTGATTGGAGTTCTCGTTCAGTTGTTGCCGCGTCTGAGCAAGCTGCGTTTCCTGACTTTGAATCATTTGATCTTTCGCTTGGAGCTGCTTTAAGTTGGCCTGGGATGACAGCAATAGCTGGTTGCGTTGTATGTACCCGCCGGCAAAAAAGGCGATCAAAGCGACAACGAGCATGGCGGCTATCCAGATAAACTTTGGAGGGATTGAGGATCCCTTGTGATTATCCGAGCCAATTCGTGGTTCCGACGATGCTTCGTCACGCTTGAGCCACTGAGGAACAGACTGCGATGAGAGATCGGTCTTGCAATAACGACAATCCGTGGCATCTTCCTCGATACTGTTGGCACAGTATGGGCAAAGCCGCGTCCGCGTGGTGGATTTTCCAATCATGACTTTCCATCCTTAGCGCAAAAGTTAACCGTATCCTCGTATTCGGCGAGGCACTGCGGCCATCCGTTCTCAAACGCCTCTATGCGGCGTCCAAGCGCCACTTCATTGGACGTTTGGAAAACTCATTTGTGAATTTTTCTTAGGTCTCACGGTTTGCCAAGGAGGCGAAACGCGATCTGGGCTGAGTCTGGATTCTACGGGCTGTCGATTCTTGAATTTGACAGCAAACTTGGGTGCAGGGGAGGGATTGATCAGGCCCCAGTCTGTATTTTGCCGGCTTTTCCTTATTTCAAGGCGCTATTCAGTAACCAGGCCAACCGAATTCCAGCCTGAGCAAGCCTTCGTCGTACAATCGGACGGGCTTTCTCCACATAGTCATCGGAAAGCTCGACCGATGGTCCGATGTTATACGCGTGCGATCTCACCAGCATTAACGATTCATTCGTCCACTGTTTGGGATCGCCGGCCTGCCATTTGAGACGGTCTTCGTTCGTGAGATTCGCAGTGAGCCGCCTGGCGATTTCCTCTTCGTTCCCGGTTTCCATCTCTACCAGGTCTGTGTCCCAAAAGAAGTGCAGATTCGTCTTCTGACCTCTGTAAGACACAGAAATATTGATCCCGGTTTGATCCGTGGCTCGACCGGCATGAAGCGGTTGGTGCACGTCGCCTACCAGGTGAACGACGTAGTGAAGCGCGAGTCGCCTCATTATGATCGGCGCATTCTTATCGGCGATGACCGCTGAAAACCATTTGAGAGCCTGCTATGTGGATGTCAACAACCCCGACCAAAGAGAGACTGCCTGCTATGCGTGGCACGGCACACGGCCGTCACACCGACTTGGGATGCGCCCCTCTCTTTTGGCACAAGGCCCCGGGGATCTCTGTCTCAAGCGACGAACCATCAAGAGTTTGTCTCTCCGGTTCTGGCTCTCGTCGAGTCGTTCCCTGGGGCGATGTCTCCTCTTGGGTCAAAGGAGTCCTATGAACCTACATACTGTCAGACCCTACATCCCTCATACAAGTCTCAACCATGCAGTTTCTCTCCGGGCAGTCGCGCCCTTGATCATAGCCGCTGGCACTCTCCGGAATCGTGACATAATGGAGGGGATCGAAATCTCGTATGCTTCGCCCCTCATGATCCGGCCAAATGGCCGCGTCCGCCAGCGTCATGCTCCCGGGAAGTATCTTTTCAATCTCGTTGCGCGCGTCGGCGGTGAGATTCGCCTGGGCGATCAAACCCACGATCCGATGGCCTTTGTCGTACCAGGCAAAAGCCGACGCAAGGGCCAGCAGATTGAACACGAAAAACGTCGAGAGGAAAGTAGCTATCAATGGAGCTAGCGAGGTTGGCATTATAAACTTGTACGCGGACGAAGTCGGGTTGTCGAGATCGACGAAAGTTGGAGTCTCGCCATGGGGTCCTACCAGCCTTTGTGAGGCATCAAACGGCTCAACGCGTTACCAGGAGCGCGTCAACGGCGACCGCGCCTTGGCCTGTCGGCAGCACGACCACGGGATTCAGATCCAATTCGTCGATGTTGTCGCGCAAATCATGAGCTAACCACGAAAGCCTGGCGGCCACCTCAGCAAGGGCGTCGATGTCGGCGGGTGGAGCGCCTCGCACGCCGGCAAATACTTTGGCGCCGTTTAAAGATTCCAGTGCTCGGCGCGCTTCGCTAAAGCTAATCGGCGGAATGCGAATTGCCACGTCGGCTAGAATTTCGACGAACACGCCGCCTAGGCCCATGACCAGCGTCGGGCCGAGTTGTTCATCGCGAGAGATGCCGAGCAGGCACTCGACGCCTTTGATTTGTTTTTGCACCAAAATGCCTTCGATCACTGCGTCGGGCTTCTTGACCCAGACGTCGGCAATCATCTCTTCGTAAGCAGTTTGCACACTCTCTCGGTCTGTCAGATTCAGGCGCAGCGCGCCGAATTCCGTTTTGTGCGGAATATCGACGGAGCAAACTTTCAATACGCAAGGATAGCCGAGCTTTTCTGCTGCAGCGGTGGCTTCGCTCGCCGTCTTCGCCAGCACCGCGAACGCCAATGAAATTCCATACGCCTGCAATAATTTATCTGTTGCTTCATAGGTCGAAACGCCACGCCGTAATTGCACGGGGCCAGGCGCGGCGCCGGACCGCGTGACTGGTAGAAAGCGACCGATGGCGCGGTCGCGCTCGTCCTTGCGCAGCCGGCCGATGGCGCGCAGCGACTTACGGTAATCGCCGGTGAACGTCAGTCCGAGGTTGTTGAGTTTGTCGCACCAGACTTCCGCCGGCGGTTCGGTGGCGCGCGTAAGTACGAAGACACGTTTATCGTTGGCGCGGCTCAGCTGCGAAATTTTCGTGTACAACTTTTCCGAAGATGGGCTGATCGTTTCCGGTAAATTCAGGCGCACGCCGAGCATGTCGATTCTTGGTTCTTGGAAAAATTTTTCCAAGCAACGATCGAACGCCTCAGGATTGATCCGTTGCAAGTCTTCGACATCGAGTGGATTGCCGAGCAAGGTCGGCTTGTCCAAACTCTCGATCATGACTTTCTGCGTTTCCGGACTGAGTTCCGGGACTGGCACACCTTCTTGATCGGCGATGTCGCAAAGCAGCGTGCAATCGCCGCCGGAAATCGTCATGAGGCCGACGCCACGATCATGCTTCTCTGGCCGCGGTTTGGCGCCGGCGAAGAGCGCGGTCGTATCGATCAGGTCGTCAAGATCATTGACGATGATCGCGCCGTGTTGTTCGAAGAAAGCATCCCAAACGGCGGCCGATCCCGCGAGCTGGCCGGTGTGAGCGATGACATTGCGCTTGGCGCGTGCGGTTTTGCCGGCGCGGAGCACCAATACGCTCTTGCCATTGGCGATGGCTCGATCGAGCGCCGCGGCAAAGCGTTCCGGATCTTTGGGTGCCGCTTCGAAGTAAGTCGCGATGACGTCGATCTCCGGACACTCGGCTTGATACGCGAGATAGTCCGCAGTGTTTAGCACGATTTCGTTGCCGCCGCTGGCGCAGACGTGAAATCCCAGACCGCGCTTGGCGCCGGCGTTCATCAGGAGATTCATCATGCCGCTGCTCTGGAAGATGCAGCCGATGTTTCCCGGACGGAGAGATTTTGGTAGCTCGCCGCCCCAGATGCCCAACTTCGCGCGAGTGGAAACGAAACCCATGCAATTGGGGCCAAGTAGTTTCAGGTTAGCCGCCTTGGCGACGGTCGTCAGTTCTAGCTGCAACTTTGTTCCCGCTTCGCCACCTTCGGCGAAACCGTCAGCGAAAATGACGCCGGCCTTGACGCCTTTTTGGCCTGCTTCTTGAACGACGGAAACGACGGTCTTGTTGTTGACCGCGATCACCGCTAGCGGAATATCGCCCGGCACGTCCGTGATGCTTGGATACGCTTTGAGGCCAAAGACTTCTGGACGACCCGGGTTGATAGGAATGATCTTGGACGAATCAAAGCCCATGTTCTGCAGATTTTTGAAAATATTGACGGCGTAATGATTGCGATCGCTGGCGCCGATGATGGCAAGGCGATCTGCTTCGAAGAGCGGCGCTAAAGGTTTGTCGCTGGACACGGGTAGCCTCCGGAATCAAAGATGCTGGCTGAATTAAGAAGTGGACTTATCGCAGTTGAAAATGGATGTCCAATGAAGGAGGGGATTGGAATGTTGGAGTAATGGAGTGATGGATATCGCGGAACTCTACCCATCCCACGGAACTGCGGGACTTGTGTTGGTCGTCATCCCGAACCCTTCGACGGCGCTCAGGCTAAACTCCATGAGGGAACTCGCTTTTCGCGGTGAGATTCCTCGTCGCCTTGGCTCCTCGGAATGACAAGTAGAGGATGATTCGCGAATGCGGCGCTCCGAGCCGCCTACGCGGGAATCAGCAGCTCGACGATTTTTTTCACGTTGTTGACTGTTTCCAGATTCCGCACCGCTGCGATTAACTCTGCGGCCTGCTTTTCCGGGATCATCGTCCTCGCATTGCCGCGGAACTTGTCCAGGACTTCTTTCTCCGTCAACGGATTTTGGGGGGCGCCCTTGGCGATTGTCGCCGTGTAGCTAAAAGCAGTTCCGTTTTTGAGTTCAACCGTCACGGGACAATACGGCCCCGGTTCCGGAATAGACTCATCGACGATGACTTTCACTTTGCTGAGCGCTTCTTGAACCTGCGGCTGATTGGCTTTCTCATCGGTGAAAGTCGCGATCTCCAACTTACCGTCGAGGATGCAGAGCGCGACGACATAATTGATCGCGAACTTGCCGCGCAGGCCGGTTTTGACCACGGCGTGGTAATGACGCTGGTAACGCTCCGGCGGAATACGGACTTCGATCTTGGCGACATCCTCGAAGCGGATTTGATGCTCGCGCTTTAAGTTTAGCGCAGCGTCGGCGGCGAGAAACTGGGGCGCGCTGCAAGGATGCATTTTGAGGCCGAGGCCCGGCGATTCGAGAAAGTAGGGTTTGCCAATGTTGGTGATCATCTTTTCATAGTGGCAAGTTCCCTTGCCAAAGAATGTGTCACAAAAGCCGCGCGGCGCTTCAAAGATGGCCGCATCAGCGGTAAAACCTTTTTCCGCCAGAAGCGCGGCTTCCACTCCATTTCGCGCGGCATTGCCGGCGTGAAACGGTTTGACCATCGACCCTTGTTGGCGATGGATGCCGCTGCAACCCGAAGCCGCAACGCCAAAGGCGGCCTTGATCTTGTCGGGAACCAACTTGAGCAGGCTGGCGCAGGCGACTGCAGCGCCAATGCTGCCAAGGACTGGTGTACTGTGAAAACCGCGGTCGTGCAGGTTGGGACCAGCAGCGGAAATCTTGGTGAGAACTTCGATGCCGAAGACGTAGGCCTTTAATAGATCCTTGCCGGATGCGCCCAAAGTTTCGCCCAAGCTGAGCGCGGCGCCGGTTACCATGCTGGTGGGATGACCGGCATGGATCGAATCCTCCCAGTCGTCGAAATCGAGAGCGTGGGACAAAAGGCCATTGGCGAATGCTGCCATGGGGACGGATGATTTTGCCGGAGTGCCCCAGATCGACGCTTCATTCGAGTTGCTGACTCGCGCGCAGTAATCGAGGGCGATTGCCGCCACTGGCGTTGCAACCGCCGCCAATGCGACGCCAAGGGTGTCGAGGATATGCATCTTGGCGTGCGTTATAGTTTTCTCGGAAATCGTCGAGTAAGCCGTTTCGGCGACAAAGCGCGCCAGAGTGTCGGTGACCGGCGGAGGCGTAGCCATCTTGTTCTCCTGCGAATTGAGATATATGAAAGTTCCATTATCCGAAGAGGAAGGCACTAGGCAACAGGCATTAGGCAATAATGAGGGACGGAACAAGAAAACGAGGAGAGACGAATGAAAGGTTGTTTAGAAGGAATCAGAGTTCTAGAACTGGGAAATTTTATCTCAGGCCCGTACGGAGCGTGCTTGCTGTCCGACTTGGGCGCTGAGGTGATCAAAGTCGAAAACCCGAAGGGTGGCGATCCATTTCGCGGCTGGGATCTAGGAGGCGACCAGCCCAATTTTTGGGCGTTTAATCGCGGCAAGAAAAGTATCACGTTGAATCTTCAAACAGCCGAAGGACGAGAAGTTTTTTATGCCCTGGTCAAAAAATCCGATATCGTGATGGAAAACTATCGACCCGGCGTCACGAAGAAGCTCGCTATCGACTATGAGACGTTGAGAAAATTGAACGATAGAATCATTTGTTGTTCGATTACGGGAACCGGTCCCACGGGTCCCTACGTCAATCGGCCCGCCTATGACACGGTCGGTCAAGGGCTGGGCGGGATGTTGAGCGTATTAATGGACGCAAAAAATCCGCGACCCATCGGTCCGGCGTATGCCGACAGCTTGAGCGGTATGTTTTCCGCGCTCGGAGTGCTCGGCGCCCTGGTGGCGAGGGCGCAGACCGGCAAAGGCCAGCAGATCGACGCGACCATGGCCGGCTCTGTGCTGGCGTTTTTGATCGCGCCGGCGACCGAAACCCTCGCGCATGGACAACCTCCTGGGCCGTACACGCGGCCGCGGCACTCGCAAACTTATGCGTTCTCCGGCTCGGACGGTTTGCCGTTCGCCATTCATCTCTCGTCGCCGCAAAAATTTTGGGAGGGGCTGTGCAAAGCCGCGGGACATCCGGAGTTGATCGAAGATCCGCGCTTCAATACGCGACCGAACCGCAGGAAAAACTATGACGATCTGAGCAAAACGTTCAGCGAAATTTTTAGAGAAAAGCCGCGCGCCTACTGGATGGATCAGCTGGAAGCCGACGATGTGCCGCATACGCCGGTTTATAACTTGCAGGAAGTATTTCAGGATCCGCAGATCAAACACATGGGAATGGAAATCGAGATCGAGCGGAAGAATAAGCCGTCTATCCGCACCGTGAAATTCCCGTTGGAATACAGCGACACGAAAATTTCGCATCCCACGGCGCCGCCGGAATTGGGCGAGCACAATGCGGAGTTTTTGACCTCGCTCGGCTACGACGACACAAAGATCGCTGAGTTTAAGGAGAAGGGGATTATTTGACGACTTTAGGTGACAGCCCAGCGATTTTCTCCAAGGCGGTGCGTGAAATATGTAATCTGCGCTAGGAGGCGGAAAGATGCGACTACGTAAGGCCACGATTGAAGACGCTGAGGCGCTCGCATCGCTTCTGACAGAAATTGGCTGGTTTGAAGTCTTCAAGAACGAGTCATTGGAGGAGTCAAGTCGGCGCGTCAGGG
>WNGA01009808.1_pt1 | contig 12830 bp, 15 predicted proteins | sample 5400061 | NCBI WGS metagenome assembly WNGA01 (sample SAMN13153366, study PRJNA577476) | soil metagenome | isolation source: 100 cm soil or saprolite under grassland replicate 2 | place: USA:California | collected 2016-06-15
TGACAAAGGATATCTCCCCAAACGGGCGCGGTATTCTTTTGATCACAGGCAACGAAGATTTTGGCAATGTGCGCTGATTGCGCGCGATCAAGTGTCAAGGAAGCGTTTTGGACCAGAGCCTCTTTACTCATATGACCTCTCCTATATATCCGTATTATACAAATTTACTCCTAAAAACAAAAGAGGATACGGGTTCGGTAACCCATTTTTGATTCGGACGATTGGCGGAAAAATTTCACTGAAGCAGGTTAGGATAGTGATGATAATGAGCAATCTCCTCTAAGCGCTTGTAGACTTTGCGTTTACGAGCCACAGATCGCAAACCCATCTTCTGCATGAGCCGCAAAACAGTCTTAAGATTGATTTTCACCCCAAAGCTGCATCGGAGAGCCTGGGTTACACGACGATACCCATAGATTCGTCGGTTCTCTTGATAGACTAGCCTGATCCAGTCCTTTTTTTCTCTATCGCGATCTGCTTGATCCAAGCGTATACCCTGAACGGGAAACTTCAAAAAATGTGCTCATTTCCTGCACCGCATATTTCTCTCGATGATAATAGATCACTTGGTAGCGGGTTTCTGTTTTGAGAGTTTGCGTAACTCCCCTTGGAATTTTTTTAGCAGTGCACGCTTCGCGTCCATCTCCAGCCGGGCAATATAGGCAGCCTGATCCTGTTTCTTGCGCGGTCGGCCTTTTGATTTATGTAATCCCAACTCACCCTCCCGTCGATAAGCTCGTACCCAGGCTTCAATGCGTTCTGCCTAGCGGATCCCCAATCGCTCCGCAATGGCATGATAGGTCATCCGTTCTTCCAAAAACAGTCGCACTCCTTCCTCTTTTGTCGCCACACTATAGTGCCCCATTCCTTTTCTTCCTGACATAAAAGCACCTCCTGTGCTATTTTCTCACAGCAGGTGCTTTCTTTTCTTGTCTGTTTTTATGAGTTCAGTTCACGCGGGAGGCTGTATTTAAAAAATAAGCGGTCTATCTTCCGAGGAAAGTAAAGATCGCTACGCCAAGTGCCAGGAGGGCGCCCACATAGGTTATGGGGGCAGCCATCAGGGCGGGAACGAACACACCCAGGCCGTACCATAAGAAGAAAAGGGCGGTACACCAAGCAGCAATTGATTTCGGCATCATCATTTCACACTCTCCTTTGGAAACTAGTTTTGCGGCTCCGCGAGCCTGCTGCTTAAATAAACACAAGCATGATGAGCACGTTACGCGCTTAATAACCCTGTTGCAAAACTGGCCCGCATGGAATGGTAGAATCACCATCTATGGCTACGACTGCTCCTGCTGAATTCTCCATGCAACGGTCACATACTTATGACTGAACCGGCCCAGTGAGATGGGTCTGGTCACACGCCCGGCGCTACTGGTGTATCATTATTATGATGATTGTCGGATTCTGTAGGAAACGCAGGTCAGCGCCTGCAATCTCAAGCGCATATCCCAACGACCATTCAGGGCATGCAAGAGCTAATAGGACAAGCGGCACTGCTCCACTTGCAGTAGCGCGCCGCTGCCAAGCGTAGACTGCCACAAAGCTAGCAATAATAAAGCTGACGAGGAGAGGAAAAATATAGGGCGAGTATTGAAATTGCACTCGATCATCTCCCGTGCAAGATTATTTTGGAACAATTCCTGACTTTTTCAGATTTCTCTACCATACATGAGCTAGCGACTCCAATGGCTGAAGATCAAGGCGATGCTTCAAAGCATATTTGGTCCAGTCCCAAACGAAAGAGGCTTTTATCAATACTCTCTGTGCGATTAATGTTTTTTTCACGGGAAGTTTCGAGGATGGCGCTCAACCCTCGTTGACGAAGGATATATCCCCAAACAGGTACTGCATTGGCACCATCAAGTGACGGGGATGCGCTTTTGGTGGCAGCCTCTTTGCTCACGTAACCTCTCCTAGTATGCGTATTATACAAAGTTACTCCTAAAAGTAAAGAAGATTGGAGCACATAGATTCTCTATGCTGGCTTATCAGTGCTACCGGCGGTATGTGAATTGGGCACAGCACCTTGGGTTACAAATGGGTAAGGCGAGGTAATAGTGATGTCTTGATTGCCCGTAACCACCGTGTAGTAGAACTGACCGGGGTTGCTTGTACACAAAACTGATAGCCCATTCCGGAAATGGTGCGTATGTAAGCCGGATTCGCCGAGTCCGCTTCGATTTTCTGGCGCAGACGGTAGACCAAATTCTTAAGCGTTGAAAGATCCACATCGCTGTTGTATCCCCAGATGCGTGTGCATAGTTCTTCTGCAGTGAAAGTACGGCCTGCTCTGCTTAGCAGAGTATATAAAAGACTCAGTTCCAGATTGGTCAGCTGGATGGATTTACTGTTATTTAGAATTACGGTTCTATCAGCCGGCAGCAACTTTACCTCTCCAACCTGTAACGGATCGAGCACATCGGTAGAGATGTTCCAGGAGTGGCGCAGGCAGACCCTTATTTTGGCAAGAAACAAGGCCAGGCTTACTGGCTTTGTCGCGCATTCATCAACGCCCGCAGCATACACTTCAAGTGTTTGCGATTCATTATTTGTGGATGTCATGAACAGGATTGGGACAATTGCATAACTGCGCAATTTACGTACGAATTCGATGGCACTCTGATGATCTGTGGTTACGTCAACGACAATCACATCGGGTAATACCTGAGCAAACATCTGCTCGGCTTTCTCTGTACAAGGTGCAAGAGTCGTTTCGTAGCCATGCTGTTGCAAGTCCACTAACCGAATCCTTCCCGAGCAAAGATCGTCTGAAACAATCAAAATCTTAGATTTCTTGTTCTTCATACGTGGACCTTCTTTAAGATACAATGCTGTCGTCGACAAAGATGTGAACCCACTTGCCGGCTGAAATTGAGCGTGTTTGTCGATCAGGCATTCCTTCTCTAATTACTTACTACGTAATAATCTTGTTTCTGAATCTATCTTAATCACAAATTGCCCATTGGCGGGTTCGCTTCAGCTTTCTTCCCTATCTTCACGAGATTTCTTGCTAAAAAATCCTTTTCAGAAACAGAAGGCTTGTTAGGGTTGGTAGTTAAAAATTAAGAACCGGTGTAACTACCGGTTCATGAATTCAATCAAATGATCAGTTGAAAAAGAATAGGTGGTTGTGTTTGTTGACGCGTTGAAGATTACGTTTGAAGACAAACCTATGCCTTCAGGGACCTCGCAAAAATTTGATGTCCCAACCAGAATGCAATCCATACTCACCACAAGCTCTGCTACGAAAGGTGTTAGGCAAACGACACTTATTTAATTGTTTTTATGATGCGGACCTGATTAACAGTAATACCAAACCCGGTCAATCTGGTTTGTAAGCTTCTAAACCGGTGTCTCCCCGATCAAGCATGGAAGCCACCCATTGATGATTTTCTACCTTCTTTGTGACTATTTTTATTATAAAAACCAGGGTCTCAAATACGGTCATAATACCGGTCGCGACGGTCACAATTATTCTTAAGGTTTTAAAAGATGGAGTTGACTTGTGATGTCTATACCTATTTACAAGAAAAGATTTTTTTACAGAGTACCGCATAAATAACGAAATCGACATTCTGATTTTTACTTACAATTTGTTCCAGTAAGTTTAGTAATTTATGCAACAAGTGCCGCAGCTTCCATATAAACTGCATGGAGGCTGCGGTACAAGCGGTATATCACCGCTTGAACAGATAGCCATCCGTTTCTGTGAATATATGACGGGCCTCATTTGGATTGGGCTCGATTTTCTTACGCAGCCTGTAGATCACATTTTTCACCAACGCAGAATTCCCCCCGCCATAAACCCCCCAGACGCGCTCAGTGATCTCTTCATTAGAGAAGGGTTGGTTGGGATGATTCATGAGCAGATACAGAACACGAAATTCAAGGTTGGATAGACGGATCCGTTTTCCATCACGGCTCACGAGTTGGTGGTTCGATGGTTCCAAGGTTATCTTGCCAATCTTAAGTTTGTCAAGACTTTCGACGTGTACAGTCCACCCCCTTCGCAGCCATACCTTGACCTTGGCAAGGAATAAATCGGGGCTGACAGGCTTGATGACACACTCATCGGCGCCAGCCTGGTAGACTTCCAACGTATGCGATTCATTATTGATCGGAGTGAAAATCAATATGGGGGCGGCCACATGTTCACGGAGTCCCTTGCAAATCTCCACACCATTTATATCCCTGGATTTGACATCAATAACGATTAAGTCAGCAGCCGCGTCCTCTAGTGCGGATATGGCCTGTGGTAGTGAATTGGTAATAACCGGTCTGCAATGCAGGTCTGTCACTAAAAGCCCCCAAACCCTGCTAGTCGTCGGCTCGTCGCAAACAATTAATATGGAAGATTCAATCATAAAACCTCCTAACAATAAAAACCACTTTCTACTCCACTGATTTCATTATAATACTTATGACTACAGCATACAATCAGATGTTTCGATGGAATAATTACTTCATGTAATGATTCATTTATAGATAAAAGTCATTCTATTCAGGGCGGTTTGACCATTAGGGAAATATCTTCCAAAAGCTACAATATTTTTAGGAGTCCAATATGACCATCATTGTAGCTGATACCACTTGCGGCCTGCCACGTGCCCTGCTCAAACAGCGCGGCATTCCACTCATCCCGCAAATTGTCATGTTTGGTGAAAAAGCCTACCATGATGATCAAGACCTTGATACGGTAGCATTTCTGCAAAAGCTCAAGGCATCGAAGGAACTTCCAAAGACTGCTGCGCCCGAACCGCCACTGTATTATCCCGTTTTTGAGCAGGCCAAGAAAAAAGGCGAAAGTGTGGTGGTCGTAGCACCGACAAGTAAAGCCAGTGGAACGGTCCGCTCGGCAGAGACCGCAGCGCAGGAATTTCCAGGCCTCGACGTACGCGTGGTGGATACGCTGACCATCTCTTGCAACCTCGGCTCGATGGTTTTAGTCGCAGACGATATGGCTAAGGCTGGTAAATCTGCAGATGAAATCGTGGCAAAACTCAATGACCTGATCCCACGTGGGCGGATCTACTTCCTCGTGGATACACTCGAATATCTTGCCAAAGGTGGTCGGATTGGTGGCGCGAAAAGATTGCTGGCCGAATTGCTTGAAATCAAACCTATCTTGCAGATCAAAAATGGACAGGTCGAATCGTTTGAACAGCAGAGAACGAAAAAACGCGCCATCGCTCGTCTTGTGGAGCTAGTAGCGGAAAACTGCAAAGGCGGGGACGAAGCTTATTTGTGTGTCCTGCAGGTGGAGGCGGAGAAAGAAGCGGAGTCCCTCGTCCAGGAATTAAGATCGAGGGTAAATATCTCAAACATCCCCATCTATGAATTGCCACCCGCAATTGTCGTCCATGCTGGGCCAAAGGCAATGGGAGTGGGATTCTTTGTGGAGTAAATTCGTCCTGAGTGGAGTGAGGAGCGTTTCTTGCGACGAACGTAATCGAAGGACAAATACACGGGCAACTCTTCCTTCGACTACGCTCACCTGTGCCTGCCCTGTCCCGTCTGGGCCAGGACGGGGCGGCAAGGTGCAGGCAGGACGAAGATGACCGCATGGTATAATTTTTCTGTATAAGTGTAATTCCCCACGAACGTGGTTACTTGAAGGAGAACGGTATGTCAGGTCATTCAAAATGGTCAACCATCAAACGCAAAAAAGGTGCAGCCGATGCAAAGCGCGGCGCAGTTTTTACGCGTTTAACCAGGGAGCTGGTGATGGCAGCGCGCGAAGGCGGCAGCGACATCGATTCAAATTTTCGCCTGCGGCTCGCTATGGATAAGGCGCGCGCCGAAAACATGCCTAAAGATAACATCGAGCGCGCGATCAGGCGCGGCGCAGGTGAAGACAAAGATGCCGCGGCGTTTGAACAAATCATGTACGAGGGTTATGCCCCACACGGCGTAGCTGTGATGATCGAAGCCGTCACTGATAACCGCAATCGCACCGTCTCTGAGCTGCGCCATGCGCTCACGAAAGCAGGCGGTAACATGGGTGAACTTGGCTCGGTCGCATGGCAGTTTGAACGCGTCTGTTATTTCTCCTTTCCCTCCAGTGCGATGAACTACGATAAAGCCTTTGAGCTTGGCATTGAAGCGGGCGCGAATGATGTGATTGACGATAATGGCACAATCGAAATTATTGGCCCTGTGGAAACCTTCAAAGATATCGCCGACCGCCTGCATGCCGCGAAAGTTCTTCCCGAAGAAGCGGGCTTGCGCATGATCCCCAAACAGGAAATTGAACTCAGCCCAGAACATACCGTGCAGGTGATGAAAGCCATCGAAACCATTGAAGAGCTCGACGATGTGCAGAATGTCTATTCAAATCTCAAAGTCTCTGACGAAGCATTAGCAGCTCTTGAAGCGGCATAGGATTTAACCACGAAGGACACAAAGGGTCACAAAGATTTTCCTTGGTGTTCCTTCGTGTCCTTTGTGTTTAAAAATGACTCTTGCACTAGGCATTGACCCAGGGACAGCAACAACAGGTTATGGACTTGTCCGCCTCGAACCGGATGGAGAACTGGTCGCCGTTTCCTATGGCATTATCTCCACCCCAAAAGAATCCTCCGCCCCCGCGCGGCTGGTGATGCTCTATGACGAATTGTGTGCGCTGGTCGAAAAGTACAAGCCCGAGCTAGCCGCGGTGGAAAAATTATTCTTTCAACGTAACGTCACTACCGCTATCGCAGTGGGACAGGCGCGCGGCGTGATCATGCTCGCCCTAAAGCAGGCGGGGATAGAAGCTTTCGAATACACACCCAACGAAATCAAACAAGCTGTCGCAGGTTATGGCTCTGCGGAGAAAAGGCAGGTGCAGGAAATGGTGCGTGCCTTGTTGCAACTTGATTCCATTCCCAAGCCAGACGATGCTGCCGACGCACTCGCGGTCGCAATTACACATCTCAATACAAATAGATATGGATCGTTGGTCGAGTAGGCGGCGTTCGCCCGAAGGGGACATATCGAGACTATGGGATTTATCCTTTTTATCCGTGTTCATCTGTGGTTAAATAGAACCCATGATAGCAACCCTGCGTGGCGAAATTTCCCAAATTGAAGAAAATGCCCTCGTCGTTGAAGTCGGCGGGGTAGGATTGCGCGTTTTTGTCCCTGCGCCATTGCGCGGACAAGCTAAGGTCGGCGAGGCCGCGTTTTTGTTCACTCATCTCGTCGTCCGCGAAGACGCGTTGACACTCTACGGCTTCGAATCCCAAGTCGATAGAGATTTATTCAACACCCTGCTCGGCGTGGATGGAGTCGGTCCGAAAGTAGCGCTCTCCGTTCTATCTACGATGACTTTTGATGCCATTCAACGCGCAGTCTTTGCCGAAGAAGGTGACGTATTGAGCCGTGTCCCTGGTGTTGGCAAAAAGACCGCGCAGAAGATGGCGCTTCACCTGAAAGATAAACTCAAGCCGATGGACGCATTAGCCCGGGTCGCGGCGATGGCAGATTACGATAGCGAAGTCCTCGCCGCGTTGACCGCGCTGGGCTACTCGGTCGTTGAAGCGCAGGCCGCGATACAATCCATCCCCAAAGACGCGCCGAAGGAAGTGGAAGAAAGATTACGTCTGGCATTGGGGTATTTTCAATAATCTGGTCGTCATTGCGAGGACGTTTTTCCCTAGCACCGAACGCTCCCTGACACTGGCCCGTCAGCCTGTCCTGCCTGTCGTGGCCGCCAGGCCGCGGGACGGACAGTCCAGGGGGACAAGTGCAGGACGGTGTGCCCGAAGCAATCTCCAAACCAGCGAGGGGATTGCTTCGGCGGAAGAACTCCGCCGCGCAATGACATAAATCTTTTAGTGGGCGGACATTACGTCCGCTCATTTGTTTTACATATGCTGTGTCAACAGTATAATGACAGAGGAGGTTCTTATGCTTAGAAATAAAATCACATTTATCGGGCCTGGCGTTATGGCCGAGGCGATGATTACTGGATTACTAAATAAAAAACTCGCTAAACCTGAAAATATTACTGGATCTGGTCCGCGCGAAGAACGCGGCGCAGAGCTTCGCAAAAAATATGGCATCAAAGTGACCACAGATAACGCCTCCGCTGCCCATGAAGCGGACGTGGTGGTGCTTTCGGTCAAACCGCAGCGACTCAGCGACGTGATGAAGGGACTTAAAGGCATTCATGCGGACGCATTGGTACTGTCCATTATCGCTGGCGCGAACATCAAGAAGATAAGCACTGGACTAAAACATAAGGCGGTTGTCCGCTCGATGCCAAATACACCCGGTCAGATTGGTGAAGGCATCACTGTATGGACTGCATCCAAAGAAGTGACTGATGAACAACAGAAAATAGCGCGTGCAGTACTCGGTGCACTAGGCCAAGAAGTCTTCGTGGAAGATGAAAGTTATCTCGATATGGCAACAGCTTTATCTGGCACCGGTCCCGCCTACGTATTCCTCTTCACCGAAGCCTTGATCGACGCTGGTGTACATATGGGATTCCCGCGCCGCATTGCAGAACAACTTGTATTACAGACGATCAAAGGCTCTACCTCGTTTTATGAATACGCAGGGAGGCATCCTGCCACACTTCGGAATCAAGTCACTTCCCCCGGTGGGACATCTGCTGAAGCCTTGTACTATCTTGAAAAAGCAGGCTTCCGCACGGCGATTTCGCGCGCAGTCTGGGCTGCGTATCAGAGGTCATTAGAGTTGGGAAAGGAAAAGCCTGGGCATATTCCAGAGTCGCATGTGGAAGAAGAAGCATGAAAACGCCCAAACTCGTCGAAACCCTACATCTCATCCTCCGCAAGCCGCGCATGGACGACGCACCCGCCATATTTGCAGGTTGGACACAAGATACCGAAGTAACGCTTTATCTAACCTGGCGTCCGCATCAGCGATTGGAGCAGACAGAAGAATTCATCAGGGGTTGTCTTTCAGCATGGGAAGGCGAGACACGTTTCCCCTATGTCATCACATGCAAAGAAAATGACACGCCCATTGGCATGATTGATCCGCGCATTGAAAGTCATCAGGTTGGAATTGGATATGTGATGAACAAGGCATATCAGCGCAACGGATACATGACCGAAGCTACATGTGCCATTATTGATTGGACGTTTCAACAACCATCTATTTATCGGGTGTATGCAACAACAGACGTGGAAAACATCGCATCGCGCCGCGTAATGGAAAAGGCAGGCATGCAATGTGAAGGAGTTTTACGGAAATATGTGATCCATCCGAATATCAGCGATGTGCCACGCGATTGTTATATGTATGCGATTGTGAAATGACCCACCCCCCTCCGCCTTCGGCACCTCCCCCAAATACGACACTGGAATTGACATACAAACCTTTTATGTCGAATTTGGGGGAGGCTGGGTGAGGGCAGGTCGCAATCCGCTCGCTTGTTTTATAATTCGGGGGCATTTCAAACTAAACGCGTTTTACACATTATGAATCACGCATTACTTTTCACTGGAAACTAATTACTGATCACTGCTCACTATGTCACTGATCACTGTCTCTTCCCTCACCAAATCCTTTGGCGCGTTCGACCTCTTTACCAACCTCACCTTCTCGGTTGCGAAGGGTGCACGCATGGCGCTCGTCGGTCCAAACGGCATCGGCAAAACGACCCTGCTCCGCATCATTGTCGGCGAGGACGAAGCCTCGTCGGGAACGGTAGCACGCGCCAAGGCAGTCCGAATCGGGTATCTCTCGCAAGAAGCAGATTTCAAAATGGAGGGCACTCTCTGGGATGCATGTCATTCTGTCTTTGGGGAATTGATCCAAAAACAGGAAGAACTGCATCGGCTCGAAAGCCTGATGGCGACGCAACCAGAGGTGATGGAGCGTTACGGAAAACTGCAAGAGGACTTCGAACGACGCGGTGGATACACATACATGACGCGCATCAAGCAGGTGTTGACCGGGCTGGGATTCGACGCGTCAGATTACGATCTCCCACTTGACCATCTCTCCGGCGGACAGAGGACGCGCGCCTTTTTAGCCCGCCTCCTTCTCGCGGATCCTGACCTGCTCCTGCTCGATGAGCCGACCAATCACCTTGACATTCGCGCCGTCGAATGGCTCGAGGGTTATCTCTCACAATGGGACGGCGCGGCGGTCATCGTCTCGCATGATCGGTATTTTTTGGATAGAGCCTGCAATGTAATCTTGGAAATGCTGCCAGGCACGTTCGAGTTGTATCACGGCAACTACTCTGCGTATCTGCATCAACGACAGGAACGCATGGAACGCAGGCAGGAAGTCTTTGAGAGTGAGAAAGAGAAACTGTTCAAGGAAGTGGAATACATCAAGAAAAATATATCGGGACAGAATACGCTACAAGCAAAAGGCAAGCTAAAGCGGTTAACGCGCGTTGTGCAAGCCATTGAACAGGTGGGCATGGAAACTGTGTTGAATTCCAACTGGTCGCAACTCGATGTGGAAACGACGACCAGTCCATTCAGTGTGGAAGAGGCGGAGCGACGCGTGCGTGCCTTGCGTTCTCCTGTGCGAACTCTGCCACATTTGCATCTACGACTCGGCTCCGAAAAACGTTCTGGCGATTTGGTGATACGGACAAAGGATTTACAAGTGGGCTACTCTGCCGTCGATGGCGACTCTGGTAAATTCCTTTTCCGCGCGCCTGACATCGAACTGCGCCGAAAAGAAGTCGCTGCATTGATTGGCCCAAACGGCGCGGGAAAGACGACATTCCTGAAAACAATATTAGGTCAACTCGAACCACTGGCTGGAGAAGTGATTCTCGGTTCGAGCCTGCAAATTGGATACTTCGCGCAGGCCCATGAAGGTCTCGACCCGAACAAGACCGTCATGGAAGAGATAGATGCAATCATGCCGAATTGGCTTCCCGGTCAGATCCGTGATTATCTTGGCAAGTATCTTTTCAGCGGCGATGACGCCTATAAAAAAGTGTTCCTGCTTTCCGGCGGTGAACGCGGACGGCTCGCACTTGCGAAACTAGCCTTGCAAGATACCAATTTGCTTTTGCTCGACGAGCCGACAAACCATCTTGATATTCCGTCACAGGAGGTACTCGAAGCTGTACTGGACGATTACAAAGGGACAATATTGCTCATCACTCATGATCGCTATCTGGTCGACGCGCTCGCGACACAGATTTGGGAAATCAATCCCGATGAAAATCAAATGACTGCTTTTAACGGGACATATTCCCAAATGAAAGAGGAAAGAGAGAAAGAGGCAGCTAGGTTGGCGGAGGAAGGAGTCCAAAGTCTTCGCGAAGCATCCCCGCGGGGCCAGACTTTGGCAGTAAGCACAAAATCCCGACGTCTCCCGACGTCGGAGTCCGTAAAGGCGGAAAGAAGAAAGATGGCGCAATTGCAGGAGTTAGAGAACACTATCGCCGCGCTCGAAGCACAGTTGGCTAATTTAAGCACACAACTCGAGAGTCCCTTTGTGAAACCAAACGAAGTCGCAGTACTAGGAAAAGAATACGAGCGCGTACAGAAAGAAATGGATGAGAAGCTGGCTGAGTGGGAGAAGATGCAGGTATAAATTCATAATTTTATGCTCTGTCAGGGGCTCAGCCCCTGACAGAGCAAATACCGGAGCATTGAGGTAATAATTAATGCCAGTTCGCCCCGACTTCAATCCAGATTATTTATATTTTGTCACAACCACCGCAGAACGACATGTTCACATCTTTAAGTACGAGCCTATAATCCGAATTATTTTAGACAGCTGGCATTTCCTGCGCACAAACAGACGGATGGAATTATTTGCCTTTGTAATTATGCCAAATCACATTCATTTTATTGGCAGGTTTAACAAGGAGCATACCCTCTCAGAAGTAATGCGTGATTTCAAGCGACACACAGCACGGCAGATCATCCGTCAATTTATGACAGGAGAACACTTAGAAAAATTGGGGTTATTAAAGAGTTTGAATCAGGATAACGGGCAAGAATATAAAGTCTGGGAAAATGGCTATGACGCCCGCGATATATTTTCTCAGTAGTTCCTCGAGCAGAAAATGGAATACATCCATTACAATCCATGTCGCCCGCAGTGGAATCTTGCAAAGTCACCTGAAGATTATCCATGGTCGAGTGCAAGTCTGTATATTTTGGACAAGCCAACTATCATTCCCATAGATGATGTGAGAGATTTATTCGTATGATCTGCTCAATGCTCTTTCGGGGGCTAAGCCCCCGAAAGAGCGAGAATGAGCGAATGGAGCAAAACATGGACAAACGCGTAAAATTCGACTTTGAAATAGACTTCACCAATGGCGGCAGAATTCAGGGACAGGATTTTCGCCTTGATATTGTGGATGATGATATTTCGGATATAGAACTAGCAAACTATCTTGTCAAAGACATGCGTCTGCTGATGGTGGGTGGGGTGCGTATTTTGAACAAGGAAATCATCAACGAGAAGCATAAACGCGGTTTGGTGGATTCTCCTGACTACATTGACTTGAGCCATACCATTTACGATGGATTAATTACCTACAAAGGATTGCCCGCGCCAATCATTTGCGATTACCTGAGCCGCGAAGCCTCCCGTGAACGCTACGCGCCAGGGACAGAATTCCAGATTGGCAAGATTGAAATGATCGCAAATACAGGGACATATGTGGATTGTCCGTTTCATAGGTATGAAGATGGCAAAGATTTATCTCAAGTAAGCCTAGAAAGATTCGCTGACTTGGAAGGGATTGTTATCCGCGCTGATTACCGCAAGGGATTGGCAGTCAATGCTGAGTTTTTCAAAGGCAAGGAAATCAGAAATAGAGCTGTACTAGTACATACAGGCTGGGACGAGCATTGGGCAACCGAAAAATACTT
>WNGA01020625.1_pt1 | contig 12830 bp, 11 predicted proteins | sample 5400061 | NCBI WGS metagenome assembly WNGA01 (sample SAMN13153366, study PRJNA577476) | soil metagenome | isolation source: 100 cm soil or saprolite under grassland replicate 2 | place: USA:California | collected 2016-06-15
ATCTTGAGCATTTCGAGTCTAAACTGAAAAGCGCTATGCGAGAAAAAAACTCGCCGGCCCTCCTCAACAGACCGCCACGCAACCAACCTTCGTTTCAACAACGCGGGTCGACTCTTGAGTATTTAATTGGCCAGCAACGGCAGCAGTCTATGCCGCATTGCGCGGCAAAGTCAAGTGCAAATTGAGTTAATATAATTCGAGAACGCTATATTCACCGATGGTTCTGCAGGCAAACTTCTAGGCGCGTCCCGCACCTCTTGAACGCTTGCGGGCGTTGCTCGGCAAAGGTTCTCGCTTCGCCCCGCTTGTCACCCGCGGCGCGCGTGGTTCGGGCCGATTTGCCGCCGTCGCAGAGGCCCTGTTCGCAAGATCCAAACGCTGTTCCCACCAAACCATAATCGGACTCGCGATAGCAATCGAGGAATAGGTTCCGAAAGTAATGCCTATGAGGAGAGCAAGTGAAAAACCTCGCAGCACCTCCCCACCAAACAGCACCATGGAAAGAACCGATAGAAAAACCAAGCCGGAAGTGATAACAGTGCGCGAGAGCGTCTGATTGATGGAATCGTTAGTGATTCTGTATAACGATTCTCGACGATGCAGGCGCCGGTTTTCACGTATGCGATCGAAAACTACGATAGTGTCGTTGACAGAGAATCCAACCAGTGTCAACAAAGCAGCAATGACCGTCAAACTCACTTCCCACTGAAAAATCGAAAAGAAGCCGAGCGTAACCAGCACATCGTGAAAGACCGCGATCACGGCCGCCGCGCCATAGGTCCACTCAAAGCGAAAGGCAATGTACATGAGGATCCCTACCAACGCTGCCAGGGTTACGGCGATTGCCTTATTGCGAAGCTGGGCTCCAGCTACCGCGCCCACCGCATCAGTACCTTCAATCTTGAAGGCCGCGTTGGGATCGGAGTTGAGATCTTTATCTATCGCTGCCTCCGGACCAAAGGCGCTCAATGCTTCGCGTACCCTGGCCCGCCCGGCCTCAACTTGTGCTTGCGATTCACCCGAAGAACCCTCAAGGGGGATCTTGATCAGCACGATGTCAGGCTTGTCCGTGACCGGCTGAATGATCGCATCTTTCAAACCGGCCTTTACTAACGCGTCGCGGACGACTTCGGCGGACGGCCGCTGTTTAAACCTAACCGTGACGACAGTTCCGCCTTTGAAGTCGACACCGAGATTGAAGGCTTCAGTGCCGTTGGGATGTTTCCATTGACGAAAAACCGCAGAGCTGAGACCAGCCAGCATTAGCAGGATGGAAACAGTAATGAACAGGCGACGGTTAGCCAGCCAATCGATCTTAACGTCTTTGAAAAATTGCAGCATATTTACCAGTCAACGCCTTGAAGGTCCTTAGTCGACAGACCTCTGTTGCGCTCTAAATACTTAACGATTCCAACTTCCGCTTCCGGCTCAACTCCCACATGAAAATCGTGCGTGAGACGTAGACAGCGGAGAAAAGATTAATCAAGAGACCCATCACCAGGGTGACGGCGAAACCGCGCAGCGGTCCCGTGCCGAACACAAACAGGAACAACGACGAAATGATGGTTGTCACGTGCGTGTCTATGATAGTGACGAATGCACGCGCGAATCCCTGTTCGACGGCGGACGGGATAGTTTTACCGCTTCTCAGCTCTTCCCGAATGCGTTCGAAGATCAAAACGTTTGAGTCGACGGCCATGCCGATCGTCAGAATGATGCCGGCGATTCCCGGAAGAGTCAGAGTCGCTTGAAAAACGATCAAACCAGCCAACATGAGGATCATGTTCAGGAGCAACGCTACAACAGCATTCACACCGGCGCCTCGGTAATAGACCAGCATGAAAACTACCACCAGTATCAAACCGACGACGGACGCGCGCACGCCCGATCTTATCGAATCGGCGCCAAGGCTCGGTCCGACAGTCCGCTCTTCCATGTATTCGATAGGCGCAGGCAAGGCGCCGGATCTTAAAGTTAACGCCAAATCTTCGGCTGATTGCTTGGTAAAGCGTCCTGAAATTTCCCCCTGATCGGAAATCTGGGACTTAATGTAGGCGACTGACTTGACCTCATCGTTCAAGACGACGCCCATGTATTCGTTGATGTTGGCGCCCGTCCAGGTACCGAACTTATCCGCTCCGCCTGGCTTGAGAGCAAATGAGATCTGATAGTCGTCCGAGCCGGCCCGTGATTGAGTGGCCGCAGCACTACGAAGCTCACTGCCGTCAACTACTGCGGGTGACTCGACGACAACCCATTTTTTCTGTTTCTGCGTTTCGTCGGGGGTAGTTTGGCCGGCAGCTCCGGTTGGCTCATTTCGTTCTGCGTAGGGAAGCACGCGACGATTTGTCGGCACTGTGCCGCCGAGCGACGCCTTAGCCTCTTCCTCAGTGTTATAAGTTTGAACGGACTGAGGGCTGGGAGGGCTGACAACATGAACCAGCTCGAGTTTCGACTCGGCCTTTAACAGTTGCTTCACGCGCTCCGGGTCTTGTATGCCCGGCATTTGGACCAGAATCTGATGTGACGCCTGAGAGCCATGCCGCTGCACGAGGGGCTCAGCAACGCCCACGGCATCCAAACGACTCTCAATGATCCGCTTGGCTTGCTCAGTAGCTTGTTCCGCCAGTTTAGATTGCGCGGCGGGCGGCAAGGTCCAAACTATAGTGTTGCCGCTGGGTGAAGAAGTCCAATCGGAAAGATCTATCTTCTTCTTTACTGCTTCTTCTGTCTCTGCAAGTCTCGACGCGTCGTTGGCCTCAAGGATTATTCTATAGTCTCCCCCAGTGGGTTCTGGCTTCACTTCTTTCACTGGCAGTCCGGCGTCTTTCGCTGACTTTTCGATCGCGCTGGCGTCGGTCAGGGTGAGGTTCTTCAGCACCTCTTCAGTTTTGACGCGCATCACCAGATGGCTACCGCCTTTGAGATCGAGGCCCAGATGAATATTCGATGCCAGGGTACCCTTGATGCCGGACCAGCTGAAGTCGTGGAGAGCAGGACGACGACGAGGGCCAATCACTATGTAGATACCGGCCAGTGTAACAAGAGCAATTATGATTGTACGCTGAAGGAGGTTCTTCTTTTTCATCGCAAGGAAATCTTTACTTTATTCCAGAACGAGCCGTTACTTCTTCTCTTCCTCTTGAATACCGGCAACGGCAGATCGTGCAATTTCGAGAATGGACTTGTCGGCACTTCTAATAAGGAAACTTGTATCGCGCACGGTAGTGATGGTGCCGATTATTCCACCTGTAGTGACGACGCGGTCGCCGGCCTTCAATTGCGAAATCGTCTCTTGTAATTCTCGCTGTCGTTTTTGTTGCGGCCGGATCAAAAGTATGTAAAAGACGCCTATGATCAGGAGCATCGGGAGCAATCCCCCAAGAGCCCCAAGGCCGCCTTGAAATATCATTAGTAAAATTATCATCGCAATAGTTTAGTTGCCTTTGAGCAGTCTTTAGTCGCCAGTTAACCTTCCGCGACGACCGTCACACCTCAGCTATTGCTGAGCGCTTTGTCTTGTTCGAATGAGTTCAACCCCTCAGCAAACTCTCGTCGAAATTTGGTGAAATGGCCAGACCGGATAGATTGCCTCACGCGTCGCATAGTGTCAAGGAAGAAGGCCAAATTGTGGTGCGTAAGCAAAACGCTCGCAAGCAGTTCGCCTGACAGGTAAAGATGACGAAGATAGGCACGAGAGTGTCGCCTGCAGACGGAGCAATCACAGGACTCATCCAGGGGCCTCGTGTCCACCGCCCATTGCGCGTTTTTCACATTCATCTTTCCGCGTGACGTGAACGCCTGACCCGTTCTTCCGTTTCTGGTAGGCAGTACACAGTCAAACATGTCAATGCCTCGCGATACCGCTTCGACTAAATCCTCGGGCGTGCCGACACCCATTAAATACCGTGGCTGCGCGGGCGGCAGCTGCGGTGCGATATCCGTAACTACCCGCCACATGACGCTCTTCTCTTCTCCCACGCTCAAGCCGCCGATGGCGTAACCGTCAAAATCTGTCTCCGTTGTGCGGCTCAGGCTTTCGCGCCTCAGGTCGGGATGCGCTCCGCCCTGGATGATGCCAAACAGAGCTTGCGCCCCGTTAATCGTCTCAGTCGGTTCTGTCGTTCCGGTATCGGAAGCTTGCAATTGCAAACGGTCAAACTCAGCGCGCGAGCGCCTGGCCCAGCGGGCGGTTAGCTCCATGCTCTGTCTCGAGACATCAGGCGGCACATCACCGGCCGCACATTCATCAAATGCCATTACGATCTCTGAACCCAGGGCCGCCTGCACTTGCATCGAAATTTCAGGTGACAAGAACTGGAGACTACCGTCAACATGCGACCGAAACTCAGTGCCCTCCTCAGTGATTTTTCGTAGCGCGCCCAAACTCCAAACCTGAAAACCACCAGAGTCGGTGAGTAGCGCTCGTTGCCAACCGGTGAATCGATGTAGCCCGCCACACTTTCGAATTACTTCGATGCCGGGACGCAACCAGAGATGATATGTATTGCCCAGGATGATGCGCGCGTCGAGTTCTTCCTCCAGCGCTTCGAAGCGCACGCCTTTGACGGTACCGGCCGTACCGACAGGCATGAAGACCGGCGTCTCGATAACGCCGCGGCGCGTTGTCAGGATTCCCGCGCGTGCTTCACCGTCGCGGGCTACCACTTCGAAAGTGATCGGAGGCTTGTTAGTCATTATCAAATCTTGCTCTGGGGATCTCTAAGATCTGAAATTTGAAAAACGGTCTTGGGACTTTGGTCTTTGGTCTTTGTCAAAGACCCAAGACCAAAAACCAAAGACCAGATTGTTATTTATTCCTGCGCTTCTTATGCTTCTCGATGATTCTCAGCGGAGTCGCAAAGAAATCGAATTCTTCGCGCAAACGATTTTGGAGATAGCGCACGTAAGAAAAATGCAGGCCTGACTTTCCGCCGGAGGTGAATAGTACAAACGTCGGCGGCCGCATACCCACTTGCGTCATGTATTGCACATGAAGCCTCGAAAGCCCGCCCTTAACCGGCGCCGGCGCGCTGCCGCCGCGTGGTTGTGAAACTGCCGCTTCGAAAAAAGCATTGAGTTGCGACGTGGGAATGCGCCGGTTGCGCGCTTCGTTGGCCCGTATCGCAAGCGGCAGCAGATTCTCCAAGCGGCAGCAGATTCTCCACGCGTTGCCCCTTCAACGCCGAGATCATCACCACCGGCGCCCATTCAAGGAATTTCATTTTCTCGCGAACCTTCCGCTCAAACTGCATTGCCGTACTGGTCTCTTTGTTCTTCACCGCATCCCACTTATTGCACGCGATAATAATCGAGCATCCGGCGTCGTGCGCGTAGCCCGCGATGTGTGCGTCAAGCGCCGTAGGTCCTTCTTCGGCATCGATAATGACGATTGCCACGTCGGCGCGTGCCAGGCTCTTCATGGCCATCACAACCGACAGCTTCTCTGCCATCTCGCCTGTTTTGCCCTTGCGACGAATTCCGGCAGTATCGATGAGGCGAAACTTTTGTTCGGGAGTGGTGAGCAGTGTATCGATGGCATCGCGCGTTGTCCCGGCGACTGGAGAAACGATTACGCGCTCTTCCCCAATTAGCCGATTTAGTAAAGACGACTTGCCCACATTCGGCCGGCCGATGATCGCTAACCGCAACTCGCGTTGTTCTTTAGAACCATCTGAAATCTCAGATGTGAAATTTGAGATCTCAGTAATTCCAGATCGCAAATCAGAGACCTCAAACTTCAAATCCTTTACCAGGGCATCAAGCAACTCGCCCAGTCCAATTCCCTGTTCCGCGGAAACCGGAAAGACCTCTTCAAACCCAAACTTGTAAAACTCACCAGCCTCTGCCTCAACTCGGGCCGCTTCAGACTTGTTCGCTGCCACCAAGACGCGTTTGCCAGTCGCGCGCAACAGTTTCGCCAATTCTTCATCGAGCGGCGTCAGGCCAAGACGCGCATCAACTACCCAGACTATTGCCTGCGCATCATCAATAGCGAAGCCTGCTTGTTTGAAAATATTCGCAGGGATGATCGCATCGTCATCGGGAATGATTCCGCCCGTATCGACGATCGCAAAGCGCGAGCCCGCCCATTCGACTTCGCCGTAAATGCGATCGCGTGTAATACCCGGCTCATCGCCGACAATCGAGCGCCGCTGGCCGATCAGCCGGTTGAAAAGCGTGGACTTGCCGACGTTGGGTTGACCAACAACCGCCACCAAAGGCAAGGCCGCGTTCGTGGTGTTCACTGCTTGTCTAATTTCCGTTGTAGTTTCGACAGTCATTTAATATAAGTGCAATTATTTCAGTTTGTGATCAGGTCAGTATCGCCTGCGGTAGTGGGCAGGTCGTTCGCTGATCGGACGATTAATTTCCCGCTGGAAGCTGGTAGTATTAACAAAACCCAGCAATGAATTGAACGAACAACGTTAGGGCAACACGCGAGAATATGCCAGCGGCCAGCTCGTTTGACGAGGGCCACGACTTAGGAGATTGGTTTATGGCGAATACAAATACGTTCGGTCTCTCCGCGATCGAGCAGATTGCTGTCAATGCGCACGACATCGAACGCGCAGTTGAGTTTTATCGTGACAAGCTCGGCATCAAACACCTTTTCTCAGTGCCGCCGAACCTGGCTTTCTTTGATTGCGAAGGCATCAGGCTGATGCTCTCGCTTCCGGCCAAACCTGAATTCGATCATGCCAGTTCGATAATCTATTTCAAGGTCGACGACATCCTGGTCGCTTACTCCACGCTTTCCGAACGCGGTGTTCAGTTTGAGGAGAAGCCTGTTTTTGTCGCCGATATGGTGACTTATGATCTTTGGCTCGCTTCCTTCCGCGATTCGGAAAACAATCTGCTGGCGCTGATGGGCCACGTCGCGAAACGGTGAAGCCAAAAGTTCGGAGTCCAGCCATTAAGCTGCGGCTTGGCTGCAGTGGTCGAGAACTTTTGATTTGAAAGACTTTCGGTTGTGGAGGCATCGATGAAACGTAGGAAGTTTCTGGAAACGGGCGCTCTGGGCTGCGCGCTGGCAATCGCTCAACCTGTTTCGGCAATCGCTACCAGCAGTGCGTCGCCCGAGCATCTCGCCGCGCTACCAAAAGAATTCGAGCTCGATGAACTGACTATTTCCGACCTACAAGAGGGCATGAAGTCGGGCAAATTTACTTCGCGTTCACTGGTCAAGAAGTACCTTGATCGGATCGAGGAGATCGATAACCATGGTCCGGCAATTAATTCAGTGATTGAAATAAACCCCGATGCGATCTCCATTGCTGAAACCCTCGATCGCGAACGCAAGGAGAAGGGCGCACGCGGACCGCTGCACGGAATCCCCATCCTAATTAAGGACAACATCGACACTGCGGACCGAATGATGACAACCGCAGGCTCGCTGGCTCTGCTTGGTTCCAGACCATTGCTGGATTCTTTCGTAGCCAGGAAACTGCGTGAAGCGGGCGCGGTGATATTAGGCAAAACCAACCTTAGCGAATGGGCGAACATTCGCTCCAACCATTCGAGCAGCGGCTGGAGCGGGCGTGGCGGCCAAACAAAAAATCCTTATGTGTTGAACCGAAATCCCTGCGGCTCAAGTTCGGGTTCAGGGGCTGCGGCCGCAGCCAACCTTTCTGCTGCCGCGATTGGCACTGAAACCGACGGCTCGGTTGTTTGTCCTTCATCTGCAAACTCTCTCGTCGGCATTAAGCCAACGGTTGGTCTGGTCAGCCGCTCCGGCATCATTCCCATTGCTCATAGTCAGGACACAGCCGGTCCAATGGCTCGAACAGTGAAGGACGCGGCAATTCTGCTGGGCGCCCTGACGGGAATTGATGCGAACGACGCGGCGACGAAAGCGCAAAAATCTTTTACCGACTACACCCGGTTTCTTGATAAAGGCGGACTCAAAGGCGCGCGACTGGGTATTGTGCGAAAGTCCTTCGGCTTCAACGATGGCGTCGACAAGTTGATGAACGATCTCATTAGCGAGTTGAAGAGGCTTGGCGCCATCGTTGTCGATCCTGCCGACATTCCTACCTCCGGCAAGTTTGACGACTCGGAGTTGGAGGTATTGCTGTACGAGCTGAAGGCGGATCTAAACAAGTATTTAAAAGGACTCGGCTCCAGTGCCCAGGTTCATTCACTGAAGGAGGTTATCGAGTTTAACGAGAAGAATCGCGACCGCGAGATGCCTTACTTTGGCCAGGATCTCTTTATCAAGGCTGAGGCCAAGGGTCCACTCACTGACAAGAAATATGTTCAGGCCCTCGCGAAGAATCACCTTCTTTCACGAAGCCGGGGCATCGACTTCGTAATGCGTAAACACCGCCTCGATGGGCTGGTTGCGCCGACCGGCGGGCCGGCATGGCCCACGGACTGGATTAACGGAGATCACTTCACGGGCGGTTATTCATCGGCTTCGGCAGTCGCCGGCTATCCCCATATCACGGTCCCAGCGGGCTATGTTTTTAGTTTGCCCGTCGGCATTTCATTCTTTGGGGCCGCCTGGAGCGAGCCAAAACTGATCCAATATGCTTATGCGTTTGAACAGGCGACCCGGGTCAGGCGGCCGCCCGGATTTCTGGCAACAGCCAATTTTAAATGAAAAGCAATTTCGAAGAAGCGCTTGGTCGGAATGTCGGCTATTTTTTCATGCGGAATCCCTTCAAACTGGGACGTCGCCGCTGCCGTTTTTCCGGTGCCCGAGGCACAGGAAGTCTGTCGTGGTCGACGAATACGGAACCGGGAGCGACAGCGACCGGGTGCCACTTGCGATATACGTACGTTTCGCTGGCCGAAGATCGTGACAAACATCACGCTTCGTGTTAGTCAATCAGGGATACTCATTTCGTAGCTATAAACGGTTTCCCGGTCTTCTGTCTGGCGACTAGTCACCGGGCTAAAGCCGCGGTGCTAGTGAGAGCGAAGCTAATTCAAACTGCATCAGTACCCTATTCTTGTATTAACTAAGGAGAATTCTTCATGCCCAAGGCAGCAACTCAACCAAAAAAGAAATCGATGTACGGCGTTCACCCCGGCGTCGCAATGACCCAAAAATGGGTCACGGAACTTAAACAGAAAACGGGCCGCTCGCTCGAGGAATGGCTGCGGCTGATTAAGAAGTCGGGCCCAAAAGACGAGAAGGCACGGCGTGAGTGGCTGAAGACTGAGCATGGACTTGGCACTAACTCCGCCTGGTGGCTTGCCGAGCGCGCCGAGGGTAAGGGCAGCGAGGTGGGAGATCCTGATGCCTATCTCGAGGCCGCTGAAGCCTACGTCGAAGCGATGTTCTCGGGTGGAAAAGCCGGGCTTCGCCCAGTCTATGATGCGCTGCTGAAAACTGGCCTCAAGCTTGGCAAAGACGTTAAGGCTTGTCCCTGCCAAACGATAGTTCCCCTATATCGCAAGCATGTGTTTGCGCAAATCAAACCCACTACCCAGACGCGAATTGATCTCGGCTTCGCTTTGGGAGATATGAAGCCGAAGGGAAGGTTGATAGACACCGGCGGCTTCGCAAAAAAGGATCGCATCACACATCGCAGTCCCATCACCTCTGTCGAGGACATTGACGACGAAGTGAAACATTGGCTGAAGGTCGCTTACGATAGAGACGAGTAGATTGCCTAAGCGTTTCAAGGCAGCCCTGGCCGCCTTTCAACTGGGAGGCCAACTTGTTGATCCTGAAAGTTCCAATCCAGCCAGCGTCAAAATCTTGCATCGTCCTATTCTGGTGAGCGGCGAGCCTGGGCTTGAAGTTTCAAGCTAAGCCTGTAACCATCAATCCATCGACAACTCAAGCTCCCCAACTTCATCGCGACAGGCCGTCAGCGTCATCCAGCGTCTTGAACTAGGTCGGCATGGCGAGGAACTGGCAGCGGCATATCTGTTCCAAGCCGGTTACAGAATCGTGGCCGCCAACTTTTCGGTCCCCGTCGGACGAAACAGAGTTGGCGCTTTAATCAATGTGGAAATCGATCTGGTCGCCTACGAAGACGAAACGCTTTGCTTCGTCGAGGTAAAGTCGCGTGCCTCGGATTGGTTTGCGCCGCCCGAAGCTAACGTCCACCGGCGCAAGCAACGCCAAATTGCCCGCGCGGCGCGCGCTTACCGCCGAATGTTTGCTGTGGAAGGCGAACCTTATCGTTACGACGTGGTGACCGTCGTAATTCCTGAAGCGAGCGATGAGTCGTTAACTCTCCAAATCGGACTGCTGCGAAACTTTTGGCAAGAAGCACAACTTCGCAAACGCCGCTGGAGCGAATATTTCTACGACTAGAATTTATCCGGGAATTGCGCTCAGCGGACACTACTAAACTCTCCATTTTTGGATTTAACAGATCCGCCAAAACAACTTGTTTTCTTTGCAAGTGTTCTTGCATAACCTTTGTAGCAATGCTGAGAATTGGTTTCCTGTTTTATTTGGTCGGAATTAGTTGACGACAATTGGGTTGTTGACTAGACTGCAGCGCATAGGCTCAACAGTTGCGCGTCGGTACCGGCGTGAGACCCAGAGTCACAAACAGCGGCGCAATGTTATTGGGCTGATCCCCTCTCGCATTGCGCCGTTTGTTTTTTCGGATCGAGAAACGGTAGCGGGTTCGTTCGAAGAGTTCGCTCCTTCGATCTCGAATTAGTGAGCTGTACGCCAGTTAGGGGTGTTCGTTTGTGTACTCTGATACACACCGGGGCTTTAGCCCGGTGGTAGCGCTGCCCTAGATTCCTCTAACCGTTTTTAACGGTTTGTAGTGATTTAAATGATTGCTGCTAAAAGGGAAACCGGAAAAAGGTTCCGAAGGTCGGATCTTTCAAGGTCAGGGTTCTCTTTGGCACCGGGCTTAAGCCCCCGTGCGAGTAAAACTACCACGGAAACTGACCACAACCGGCAAACGACCTCGCTTGACAACACTCTTTGAATGATTAGAATCGGTCGTGCTCTAAAGCGGGAGTAGCTCAGTGGTAGAGCATCGCCTTGCCAAGGCGAGGGTCGCGAGTTCAAGTCTCGTCTCCCGCTCCAGGTTCTTTCAAGGATGAGGGATGAAGGATGAATGATGAAGCCGGGATTCATCGTTCTTATTCATCCTTCATCCCTCATTCTTTTGCGGCGGCGTAGCCAAGTGGTAAGGCAGAGGTCTGCAAAACCTTTATTCATCGGTTCGATTCCGATCGCCGCCTCCAAATCCTCAATACACTCAATAGTTTACTGGCACCACCGATATCCAGCATTTTCGTTTGAGTCACTCTTGGGTCACTTCCCGGAGATTGCTCAGAAAAACTTGGGTACACAGATTCGCCCGAAATACCAGAAACGTTAATGAAAATCGTGCGTAACCGAACAACCAAAACTCGCGAGAATTAAAAAACCTTTATTCGCAGATTCGATTCCCACGGTATGCAAACGTTTCAGCAGGAACTGCTTTCAACGCACCCGTTCCGATAAGAGTTCCCCTGAGTCCTTCAAGTACGGCAGAGTGCTGTCTGTTCTAATCCAGCTTGAATTAAAGTAAAGCGCTTCTCTTTCACGGCGGCGACAGATCCCGTACGGGATGCCAACATTCTAAAGAACTTGCAACATTCCACCATCGCGAACCATGATCCTACCCGGTTACAGCTTTTGAGTAATAAGTAAGGGGAGCTTCTAGAGAAGCTCCCTTACTCTGTCATCTCGGAATTTGATGACGCGCTGTAGCATTAGCTCTTGTGCAATAGCACTAAGATAACGGGAGTTGCCGCAACTAGAAGCTGCAATTTCCAGGATTGGGAGCATCAATTCGGAGCGCTCCGCCCGGAGGTACGTCGAAGTAGGTGGCCCATATCTCGAGATTTTGGCTTTGACTTTCATTGCGAGCTATATGCACGTGACCTTGACCGCTGTCGATAAAGGCTTCGCCAGCTGAGTAGGTGCGGACCGTGCAGGTCGGATCGTCGCTATCATAGAAAGACATTTGACCAGACTTGATTAACACAACCACGGGCCCCGGGTGACTGTGCCAATCAGTGCTCCCGCCGGGTGCAATGACGATCTGCTGTATGACCGTCTCTTGCGCGTTATTCACATTAGTAACCTCCTGGCTCTGCCCCTTGACCTTGAATTTCAAGTCGGTCGGATCCGCAAAGCTTGCCCTGGCAAAAACGGGCGCGCTTAAGATTCCGGACGGTGGCGTTAAGACCGCCGCGACGGATACTGAGCAGATCGCGGCGACGATTGCCGCCAACGCCAATTGCCGACCTGTGACGGAGGCGGCGATCCTTTTCGCGGCGCGCAGCCCACGCGAAAATGCGGCCGAGCGGCCGAGAACCTTTGAGCGGTTGTCAGGATTTAAGTTGTTCATAGTCCTACTCCTTATTGTTTATTGAGATTTTTCCTCTATCTTATTAGCGCGACAGTTTTTGAAAACACAGGTCAACTTTTATTAGAAAAATTTACTTCATCGGTTAAAGGGTATATTTTCGTGATTAGCAACAAGGGCATCTCCGAAACGAACCAGGCTTGGCAATGACAGATAAGGCGCGTCCGGCGAGTGAGATAACAGAAGGGTTACGCGATTGGAGCGATAATCGGCGCGGCGATTCGGCTAACGCTTTGCTCAAACTCGTCTATGCGGAACTTCATCGGCAGGCGCATCGCTATTTGCAAAAAGAGCGCGTTGGACACACTCTCCAAACCACGGCTTTGGTTCACGAGGCTTATCTCAAATTAGTCGGGCAAAAATCGGTCGTGTGGGAGAGCCGTTCTCACTTTTACGCCATTGCCGCAACGATGATGCGGCGCATTCTGATTGATTACGCCAAAACCAAACATCGCGTCAGACGCGGCGGTGTTCACAGCGATT
>WNGA01015758.1_pt1 | contig 12824 bp, 7 predicted proteins | sample 5400061 | NCBI WGS metagenome assembly WNGA01 (sample SAMN13153366, study PRJNA577476) | soil metagenome | isolation source: 100 cm soil or saprolite under grassland replicate 2 | place: USA:California | collected 2016-06-15
GGAGGCGCTGGCGAAGGCGGTCGAGTCGTCCGACGCGGTTAGCGGCTCCGGCCAGCTCGACGTCACCCGGTACGGCCACGTGCTGCGGGCGCGCGAGCTGGTCGGCGTGCGCGGCGCCGGGCTCACCTACGACGGCCTGTACTACGTCAAGTCGGTGACCCACAACCTGCAGCGCGGCTCGTACACGCAGAACTTCACCCTTGCCCGCGAGGGCCTGGTGTCCCTGACCCCGGCCGTGATCCCGTGAGGACGATGACGATAGATGCCCGAAGCAACGAAATATCTCGGCAAGTACCGCGGCACCGTGGTGAGCAACGTCGACCCGATGCAGCAGGGCCGGATCACCGCGATGGTCCCGGACGTGCTCGGCGACACGCCGTGCACCTGGGCGATGCCGTGCCTACCGGTGGCGGGCCAGCAGATGGGCGTGTACGTCGTACCTCCCGTGGGCGCGGGTGTCTGGATCGAGTTCGAGCAGGGCGATCCGAGCTTCCCGATCTGGGTGGGCTGCTGGTACGGCTCGACGGCGGAGGTGCCGCCGCAGGCGCTGGCCGGGCCGCCGGGACGGCCGAACATCCTGCTGCAGACCCAGGGCCAGTACAGCGTGCTGATGTCCGACCTGCCCGGCGGCCCGGGCATCACGCTGCGCTCGCCGGGCGGGGCGATGATCACGATCAACGACACCGGGATCCTGCTCAGCAACGGCAAGGGCGCCACCATCGCGCTCACCGGCAACGTGGTGAACATCAACGCGGGCGGGCTGACGGTGACATGACGAACCTGCTGCACGTGAACGCGACCGTGAACTGCCCGCACGGCGGGCGGGCGTCGTACCTGCCGGCGCAGCCGCGGGTGAATCTGACCGGCCAGGTGGCCGCCACCGTCGCCGGCCAGTGGCTGATCGCGGGCTGCCCGTTCACCGCCGGGAACAAGCCGCAGCCGTGCGTGACGATCCGCTGGACGACGCCGGCGGCGCGGGTCACCGTCGCCGGCGCGCCGGTGGTGACGCAGGCGTCGATCGGGTTGTGCCTGAGCGCGGAGCAGGCGCCGCAGGGGCCGCCGATGGTGACCGTCGTACAGCAACGAGCCAAGGGGGTCTGACGCAGTGACATCTACTGGGCGGATCGACATCGACTTCCCGTTCCGGGTCGACCAGCGCGGGCGCACCGCCGACGTCGGGTACGACGGGCACATCCGCGACCTGATCGAGCTGGTGCTGTTCACCAGCCCCGGCGAACGCGTGATGCGGCCGGACTTCGGCTGCGGCCTGCTGGACCTGGTGTTCGAGCCGAACAGCCCGGAGCTGGCCGCCACCCTGCAGCTGGCGATCCACGCGCAGCTGGAGCGCTGGCTCGGCGACGTGATCGAGATCGAGGCGGTGCTGGTGGAGAGCGTCGACAACCTGCTGCGCGTGCATGTCGCGTACCGGGTCCGGGCGACCGGGGACCGCCGTACCGACGTCTTCGAGGGGAGGACGGCATGACCACCTGCGAGACCGGGCACCGCCGCGGCGACGTGCGGACCGCGAAGCTCAACGGCGTCGACGCCGTCGAGGCGCACGACGACGGGCTGACCCTGGTGGTCACGTTCCTCGGCAAGGCGCCGAAGGAGCTTGCCCCGGGCAACATCCGGATCGACGGCGGCCGCCGGATCACCGGGTTCCACGTCACGGAGGTGACGATCGAACGCGAGGAGGACGCGGATCTGGACGACCGCGCGTACGTCGTGGTCGACCGCACCGGCGACACCTCGACGTACACGCTGTCCGTGGTCGAGCCGGATGCCGACGGGCGGCCGGGGACCGAGCCGCTGGCTGGGTTCGACCCGCGCTACGCGAGCGCGGAGTTCGTGTTCCACCCGGAGTGCCCGGCGCAGTCGGACTGCGCCTGCGGGTGCGGTGGCGCGCACCACGAGCCGCGGCCGGCGCCGGTGATCGACTACACCGCGCGCGACTACGCGACGCTGCGGCAGCAGCTGCTGGACCGGATGACGCTGGTCGCGCCGGCCTGGGTGGAGCGGCACGTGCCGGACCTCGGCATGACGGTCGTGGAACTGCTGGCGTACGTCGGCGACCAGCTCGAGTACCAGCTGGACGCGGTCGCCACCGAGGCCTACCTGGACACCGCCCGCAGCCGGATCTCGGTACGACGGCACGTCCGGCTGGTCGACTACCTGATGCACGACGGGTGCAACGCTCGCGCGGCGGTCACGCTCAGCGTGGACGGAGAGGCGGAGCTCGAGGCGGGCACGTTCAGGTTCGCCGCGATCGACGTCAGCCAGGTGGACCCGCTGGAGCGGCCGGAGCTGAAGGCGGCGCTGACCGAGGCCAGGCTGCGCGAGCTGCCGCCGGCGGCGCGGTACGAGATCTTCGAGCCGGTCGGCGACGCGACCGTGCAGCTGCGCTCGCAGCACAACCGGATCCGGTTCCACACCTGGGGCGACGACGAGTGCTGCCTGCCGCTGGGCACGACCGAGGCGACGCTGGTCGACGACGGGCTGAACCTGGCGCCCGGCGACCTGCTGGTGATCGAGGAGGTGCTCGGGCCGCGCACCGGCGCCGCGGCGGACGCGGATCCGGCGCACCGGCAGGTGGTACGGCTCACCGAGGTGACCAAGGGCCACGACGCGCTCTACGACCAGGCCGTGCTGGAGGTGGCCTGGGCGGTCGAGGACGCGCTCGGGTTCAGCGCCTGCCTGACCACCCTAGGCGGGCCGGAGTGTGACCAGCTCGTCGACGTGACCGTTGCCCGGGGCAACGTCGTGCTGGTCGACCACGGCCGGGACCTGACCTTCTGCGACGGCGATCCGGAACGTGCCGACGTGCCGCCGGCACCCGTGCCGCCGCTGGTCTGCGACGCCGGCTGCTGCCCGGACCGCCCCGCGCACGGACCGGCCGGCGAGGCGATCGCCGGCCTGATGACCGCGGCCCGGCGAGGCGAGCAGCTCACCGAGGAGCAGGTCACGACGCTCCGCGAGCTGGTCGGGCAGGACGCGCTCGACCGGGCCAGGCTGGACGCCGAGGCGCCGGCGGCCGACCAGGCCGCGAGCCTCGACACACTGCTCGCCCAGCTGAGCTACCCGGCCACAGCGGAGGCTTTCCGCCCTGAGCTGACCCACCGGCCGGTCACGCAGCGCACCGCCTATCCGGACCCAGCACTGGTGTCGGCCGCGCAGGCAGGCCTGCTGGACGGGATCGCCGGCCGCGCCCGCGCCCGGGTCAGCGAGCTGTGGCGGGCGGCGCGCCCGCTCACCGACGAGGAGGTCGAGGAGCTGCGGCTGGTCGCGGGCCAGGCGGTGCTCGACCAGCTCGGGTTCGGCGACGACCAGGCCCGCGCGCTGCGCGACCTGCTGCTCCGGTTCGAGTCGTTGCTCGAGGCAAAGATCCACCGGCTGAGGCGGCTCGCGCGCCGGGCCCGGGACGGCGAGGTCCTCGCCGCCTGGCTGGCCGACGAGATCAGCCAGACCTGGGGACCGTCGTACGCCGAGGGCCTGCTGCCGGACGACCCGCGGCTGGCGGGCCCGGCCGCGGCCGCGCTCAGCCAGCATCCGCGCAAGGCGCTCCCGGCCGTGACCGTGACCGGATACAACGCGGACGGCACCGAGGCAGGCGAGTGGATGCCGTGGCGCGACCTGCTCACCGCGACGCCGGACACGAAGGCGGAGATCGGCTACCGGGTCGGCAACGGCGCCGCGGGCAACGTCGGCGCCGAGGCGATCGCGCACCTGGTGCGCTGCGACGGCGCCGACGAGGCGATCCTCGCGGTCCGCAACCCGCTGCCCGCCCGCGGCGGCACTGAGCCCGAGCCGCTCGACGAGGTACGACGGCTGGCGCCGCTCACGCCGCGGCGGGTGCGGCTGCGGGCGATCACCGCCGACGACTACGCCGAGCTCGCGTCGGCCGTGCCCGGCGTGCAGCGGGCGGCGGCGGACCTGCGCTGGACCGGCTCCGGCACCGAGGTGCACATCGCCGTCGACGCCACCGGCACCGGTGCGGCGGGCGACCGGCTGCTCGCCCGGGTCGAGCACACCCTGGACGGTGTCCGCCGGATCGGCCACGACCTGGTCGTGCAGCCCGCCATCGCGGTGCCGATCGACCTGGAGCTCTCGGTCTGCGCGGCCGCCGGCTACCAGCGCGGTCACGTGCACGACGCGGTCCGGCGCGCGGTGCTGGCGCTGTTCGATCCGGACGCGGTGACGTTCGGCGGCCCGGTGCGGATCAGCCGCGTCGTCGCCGCGGCGGCCGCCGTACCCGGGGTCACCAGCGTCACCGTGACCCGGCTGCGGCGGCTGTTCGACCAGGACGAGGGCGAGCTGGACGACGGGCTGCTGCGGATCGGCCCGCTCGAGGTCGCGCAGCTCGACGACGACCGGAACCAGCCGGAGAACGGCCGGCTGCGAATCGACATTGGGGGAGGCCGATGACCACCACGGACTGCCTGTGCTGCACCGGCACAGAGCTCGCGACGCCGAACACCTCGACCAATCCGCCGGGGATGCCGCCGATCGACTACCGGACCGGTGACCACCACGCGTTCTGGTCGTCGATGCTGGCGCGGCTGTCGAGTCCGGCGTACCCGCCGCTGCACGACCTGCTGGTGCGCACCCCGGACGACCCGGCGCTCGCCTGGCTGGACTCCTGGGCGCTGCTCGGCGACCTGATCGGCTTCCACACCGAGCGGGTCGCGAACGAGGGCTACCTGCGCACCGCGACCCGGGCCGACTCGCTGCTGCTGTTCGGCCGGCTGGTCGGGCACACGCCGCGGCCCGGTGTCGGTGCGGGTCTGTTCCTGGCCTACACGGTGGACCGGGACCGGGCGGTGACGATCCCGGCCGGCTCCCGGGCGCAGAGCGTGCCGGGGCCGGGCGAGGAGCCGCAGTCGTTCGAGACCACCGAGGACCTGCCGGCCCGCGCGGCCTGGAACGAGCTCAAGGTCCGGCTGCGCCGCCCCTACCAGGTGCGGCTGCGCGCGGACCGGACGCTGGACCGGCGCGAGGTGCACCTGGCCGGCGCCGGGGCCCGGCTGCAGACCGGCGACCGGCTGCTGTTCGTGTTCGGCACCGAGCCGGGCCGCCAGGCCCTGGACGTGGTGCAGAACAGCGTGGTCGACGACGAGCAGGGGATCACCGCGGTCCAGCTGCCGGGTGCGAAGCTGCCGACCTTCGCGGCGCTCGCCGACCGGTTCGGTACGACGGTCGACGAGGCGCTGGCCGACGACAAGTACCACAGCAGCAAGATCGTGCGGCGGTACGTCGACACCGTGCTGGTGCCGCTGCGCGACCGGTTGCCCGCCAAGCCCGACGTCGTACTCGAGGCGATGGTGGCCCCCGACGACGACTCGATCACGACGCCGACCGAGTTCGGCCGGGCGCTCGACCGCGCGCTCGAGTCGCTCGCCGAGTCGCTGGTGGCGGCGGAGCCGTACGAGGCGGTGAAGGAGTTCCTGACCGCCCTGCAGAAGACGCTGACCGAGATCCGCGGCCTGGTCGGGCGGCTGGAGCCGGAGCAGGACCGCCCGGCGGACAAGGAGGAGAAGGAGGAGACCCTCTTCGAAGGACTCGCCCTCGAGCGCTTCGTTGCCAACGGCAACGGAGCGGGCAGCACGGCTCAGCCGGCGGAGGACCCGGCGCTGCTCGGGCTCGCGGCCTTGCTCGGCTCGCTGCGCAAGCCGCTCACCCGGCAACCGCGATCGGCCCGCGAGCTGCGGCTGGACCCGGCCGGTGTCTTCGGCACCGGCTCCGACGCGGGCGTCCGGCTGCTCACCGCGCTCGACCCGCGGCTGGCGGCCCTGTACGACGCCTGGCGGCACGTCAACCTCACCAAGCCGCTGCCGCTGGCGGGTCTGCAGGCGATGCGGACCGTGGCGACGCCGTTCGGCGCGACCGCCCCGCTCCAGCCGCAGTTCGACGACAACGGCAAGATCGTCGGCTACGTCGAGTGGCCGCTGACCGGCTCGCAGTCGCTCACCCTGACCGTCGAGTACAAGAACGGCAAGCCGAAGACGCTGATCCCGCAGTGGATCGAGTCCGGCACCCCGGTCGGGGAGCCGCAGGCGCTGCCCTTCAACGGGTTCCTGAGGGTCGGGCCGATGTTCCTGTTCGTCAGCACCACGACGCCGGCGAACGCGCCGGCCGTGGTGACGCTGACCGGGTTCGGCGGCAGCGTCGGCCGCAAGGTCACCCTGACCGGGCCGAAACCGGACAGCGGCACGCCCGACGGCAAGATCACCGTCGAGGTGGCGCCCAACTTCGGCACCGAGCCGGCGGCGATCAGCAAGGACCTCGACCCGGGCGACGAGGAGACCACGACCCACGGCGGCATCAACGTCGTGCTGGGCCGGGCCAAGAAGGCCGACGACCCGGACAAGGTGTCGGTGGCGCTGACCACGACGAGCACGGTGTCGACGAAGGTGCTGGTACTGGACGCGGTCTATCCCGGCATCGGCCCGGAGAGCTGGGTCGTGGTCGAGCGGCCGAACGCCGTCCCGTCACTGCAGCGGGTGGTCACCCGGGTCGAGAACTCCCGGGTGATCTCGCAGGCCGACTTCGGCATCACCGGCAAGGTCACCGAGCTGACGCTGGCCGACCCGTGGCTGGGCCCCGAGGACACCCAGCTCTCGCAGATCCGCAAGACCACCGTGTACGCCGGCGGCGAGCCGCTCACCGTCGCCACCGAGCCGGTCCCTGACCAGGTCGAAGGAAGCGTGATCGAGCTGGCCGAGCTGTACCAGGACCTGGAGCCGGGGCGCTGGCTGATCGTGGCCGGCGAGCGCACCGACATCCCGGACACCCCGGGCGTTCACGCCGCGGAGCTGGCGATGGTCGCGGGTGTCTCGCACGCGGTCGACCCGGCGAAACCGGGCGAGCCGGTGCACACCACGATCACGCTCGCGGGTCCGCTGGCCTACACCTACCGGCGTACCAGCGTGAAGGTCCACGGGAACGTGGTGCGGGCCGACGCGGGCGCCACCCGGGACGAGCCGATCGGCAGCGGCGACGCCGGGCGGGCCGGGCAGAGCTTCACGCTGTTCGCCGCGCCGCTGACCTGGTTGCCGGCGGACAACCCGCGCGGCGCCCGCAGCACGCTGGAGATCCGCGTCGACGGGGTGCGCTGGCACGAGGTGGAGAGCCTGGCCGGGCAGCCGCCGACCGCGAAGGTGTACGTCACCTCCACCGGCGAGGGCGGCCGGACGACGGTGAGCTTCGGCGACGGCGTGCACGGCGCCCGGCTGCCCACCGGTCACGAGAACGTGCGGGCCAAGTACCGCGTCGGGATCGGTGCCCCGGGCAACGTCTCGGCCGACACCGTGACCACGCCGCTGACCCGGCCGCTGGGCGTCACCGCGGTGACCAACCCGCTGCCGGCCGGCGGCGGCGCCGACCCGGACGGGTTGCGGCAGACCCGGCGGCAGATCCCGCTCGCGGTGGCGGCGCTGGACCGGCTCGTGGGCATCACCGACTACGAGGACTTCACCCGGTCCCGGGCGGGTATCGGCCGGGCCGCGGCGCGCCGGATCTTCGGCGGCGGCCGGGAGCTGATGCAGGTCACCGTCGCCGGCGCGGGGGACATCCCGCTCGACGAGGACGGCGAGATCGTGAGCACGCTGCGCTCCGCGCTGGCGCTGTACGGCGACCCGCAGCTGCCCGTGCGGGTGGACGTCCGCGAGCTGGTGCTGCTGGTGATGGCGGCAGGGTTGAAGATCGAGCCGGACTACTCGTTCGAGCTGGTCGAGCCGAAGGTGCGGCGTGCGCTGCTGGACAAGCTCGGCTTCGACAACCGGGAGCTCGGCCAGCCGGCGTACCTGTCGGAGGCGATCGCCGCCGCCCAGGCCGTCGCGGGTGTCGAGTACGTCGACGTGGACGTGTTCGCCGGGGTGCCGGGCAGCATGACGCCGGCCGGGTTGCAGGGGCTCGCCTCGACGCTGACCGTGCCGAACCCGGTGGTGCCGGCGCGCCAGGCGTCGTACCGGGTCGAGTATCACGACGTGACCGCGCCGGACGGGACCGATCCGGCGACCTACACCGAGTCGCTCACGTTGGTTGCCGCGCGCAACGGGATCTCCGTCGCCGAGCTGCTCCGGCTGAACCCCGGCCTGCCACCGGCCGAGCCGTTGCCCGCCGGGACCCGGGTGGTCGTGTTCGACGGCGTCCGGCCCGCCCAGCTGGTGCTGCTGTCACCCGCCGTCCCGGCCACGTTGATCCTCAAGGAGGTACGCCGATGAGCCGCAAGCCGGACCGTCTCGCCGAGCTGACCGCGCTGCACATCCGCAAGACCGACGCCGAGCACGGTGAGGCGCTGCGGGCGCTGCTCGCGGTGATCGGCGAGCAGGTCGACCTGGTGCAGACCGACCTGGAGCGGCTGTACGACGACTGGTTCGTGGAGACCGCGCAGAGCTGGGCGGTGCCATACCTCGGCGACCTGGTCGGCTACCGGCTGCTGCCCGGGCATGAGGAGGCGCTCGCCACCGCGACCACCGACCGGCTGGTGGCCCGGCTGGCGCCGCGCCGCGACGTCGCCGCGACGGTGGCGTCGCGCCGCCGCAAGGGCACGCTGCCGATGCTGGAGGAGCTGGCCGCATCGGTCGCCGACTGGCCGGCGCACGCGGTCGAGTTCCACCGGTTGCTGCTGCGCTACCAGCCGATCCGGCTCTACCCCGCGGACGATCGCGCGGCGGTCCGGCGGGCCAACGCCGCGCCGGGCCTGGTGGACGTGCGGCACGACGCGGAGCTGGTCGGGCTCGGCGGGCCGTTCGAGACCCAGGGTCACCTGGCGGAGGCGGCGCGAATCAGCTCGGCGCGCCGCCAGGGCCGGTACCGGCCGCCGAACGTCGGGGTGCACGTGTGGCGGTTGAAGCCGCAGCCGCTGAGCTACACCCCGGCGTACTGCATCGACCGGGCCCGTAACCAGTACACGTTCTCGATCCTCGGCAACGACGTGCCGCTGGCCACCAAGCCGGTGCCGGAACCGTCGCCGGAGCACCTGTCCGGTCGCGAGCACGTGCCGGCGCCGATCACCCGGCTCGAGCTGGCCGACCGGCTGCCCGACTTCTACGGGCGGGACAAGAGCTTCGCGATCTGGCGGGACGGCCAGCCGGAGCCGGTGCCGCTGTCCGACATCGTGGTCGCGGACCTGTCGGACTGGTTCTACCGGGCCCGGCGCAGCCAGGTCGTGGTCGACCCGGAGCTGGGCCGGATCGCGTTCGGCGCGCGGTCGGCGCCGAAGCGCGGGGTGTGGGTGAGCTACCGCTACCTGCAGCCGTCCGACCTGGGCGGCGGCGAGTACCGGCGGGACGTGACCACGCCCGGTGCGGCGAAGGTGTACCGGGTCGGGCCGGGGCAGGAGTTCGAGCGGATCCAGCTCGCGTACGAGGCCTGGCAGCGCGACAACGCCGAGGGCGGGCAACCCGAGGCGGTGATCGAGCTCGCCGACTCCGGGGCGTACCAGGAGCAGCTCGAGTTCGTGCTGTCGCCGGGGGACCGGCTGGAGGTTCGCGGCGCGGGGCACACCCGGCCGGTGCTGCGACTGCTGGACTGGTACAGCAACCGCCCGGACTCCCTGCAGATCCGGGCCGTCCCGGCCGAGGAGGGTGACGACCGGCCGCCGCCGCGGTTCACGCTGGACGGGTTGCTGATCACCGGCCGCGGCGTGAGCGTCACCGGCCCGATGGGCGCGATCGTGATCCGCCACAGCACGTTGGTGCCGGGCTGGTCGCTGGAGCCGCACTGCCACCCGACGCACCCGGAGGAACCCAGCCTGGTGCTGGAGAACACCACGGCCTGCGTGCAGATCGAGAACAGCATCCTGGGCTCCATCCTGGTGATCAACGACGAGGTGCGGACGGATCCGATCACGATCTGCCTGACCGACTCGGTGCTGGACGCGACCGGCAGCGATCGCGAGGCGCTGTCCGCGCCGGAGTGCCGGCACGCGCACGCGATCGTCACGATCGAACGGTCCACGGTGATCGGTGAGATCCACACGCACGCGGTGCGGCTCGGCGAGAACACGATCTTCGACGGGCTGATGCACGTGGCCCGGCGCGGGATCGGCTGCCTGCGGTTCTGCTACGTGCCGCCGGGGTCGCGGACAGCGCAGCGGTACCACTGCCAGCCCGACCTGGTCTGGGCCGGCCTGCGCGACCTCGCGGAGAGCGGCGACGTCGACCCGGCGGACCTGCCGCGGCTGCGGGAGCTGGAGGCGGCCCGGGTGCGACCGCGGTTCACCAGCCGGCGCTACGGCACCCCGGCCTACCTGCAGCTCGCGTCGTCGTGCGCGGTGGAGATCAGCCGCGGCGCGGACGACGGAAGCGAGCTGGGTGTGCTGCACGACCTGTTCCAACCACAGCGGGAGGACAACCTGCGAGCCCGGCTCGCCGAGTTCTCACCGGCCGGCTCGGACGCCGGAATTCTGTTCGTCAACTGACAACTCGGAGGGGAAGAGATGCACGGCGACTTCTCGCGCCGGACGTACCGGCCGGAGCAACACTACGTGGCAGTGGTCAGCCAGCAGGGGCGGGTGCTGCTGGACGCCGAGTCCAACGAGCAGGCCGATCTGGGCCTGGTCGCCGAGCGGTCGCTGGCCGCGGACCTGATCGGCCAGCACGGCGGTCCCGGCGACGGCTTCGAGATCACGTACGTCGCGGAGTCCGAGGGCGACAAGGCGTCGCTCACGATCGCGGCCGGGCGGTACTACGTCGACGGCATCCCGGCCGACGCGACACGTCCGGTGCCGCTGCCTGCGGTCGACGACGACTCCGCGCCCGGTGAGGGCGATGGCGAGGCCGTCACGCCCGCCTGGACCTACTGGGACCAGCCGTACGCCTACCGCGACGACGAGCGGGACGACGACGAGCTGCCGTCGGTGCCGTTCCTGGTGTACCTGCGGCTGCACGACCGGCTGGTGACGGCGGTGCAGGACGGGCTGCTGCGCGAGACCGCGCTCGGCTCGGCGCTGCCCGACACCACCGGCCGGGTCCGGACCGACTGGCAGGTGCTGCCGCTCCCGCTGCCGGAGAACACCTGGCGCGACCCGGCCGGCGCGTTCGCCGAGCTGGTCAAGGCGCTGCAGGACAAGCCGCGACGGCTCGCGGTCCGTGCCGAGCGCCCGGCCAAGGTCGAGGACGACCCGTGCCTGGTCGCTCCGGACGCGCGCTACCGCGGTCCGGAGAACCAGCTGTACCGGGTGGAGATCCACCGCGCCGGCGCGGCGGGCGACGCGTCGTACAAGTGGTCGCGGGAGAACGGCTCGGTGGTGCTGCCGGTCACCGGCATCGAGGGCGAGTGGGTCACCGTCGAGGCGCTCGGCCGCGACGACAAGCTCGACCTGGACGTCGGTAACTTCGTCGAGGTCTGCGACGACGCGTACCTCGCTCGCGGTGAGGTGTCCGACCTGCTGCAGGTGGTCGAGGTCGACCTGCCGGGCCGCCGGGTGCGGCTGTCCGCCGAGCCGGACAAGACGGTCGGCCGGCAGCCGGGGCGGCACCCGTTCCTGCGGCGCTGGGACCAGCTCGAGAGCCGCCGGCGCGGCGCGCCGAAGCTGGATCGCGGCGCGGTGAAGCTCACCGAGGGGGAGTGGATCGACCTCGAGGACGGCCTGCAGATCTACTTCCAGCCCGGTGGCGACTACGCGTCCGGCGACTACTGGACGTTCGCGGCGCGCACCATCACCGGCGCGGTCGAGTGGCCCGCCGACGACGCCGGCCGTCCGCTGCTGGCGCCCCCGGTCGGTGTCGCGTACCACTACGCCCCGCTCGCCTGGATCCAGAACGGCAAGCTGAAGTCGCTCCGGAAGGTGTTCAAGCAGCTGACTGCGTGAGCCGGTCTGCGATCCGTACATGCTCAGAGTTGTCCGACAACGCTGTGCATGTACAGATCGCGGCGCGCTCGCCGGGCTCAGTCCGTCAGCAGGTCGGCTGCCTCGTCGATGCTGTCGACGAGGTGCACCGAGCCCGCGAGGTGGCGGTCCTCGCCGAGCTTGCGCAGCACGTCCCAGACCGGCAGGTCGACCGACCAGTGGTCGGCGCCGACCAGGATCATCGGCACCTGCGTGGCGGCGTCGCCGTAGTAGTTCGGCGTCACCGCCTGGAAGATCTCCTGGACCGTGCCGGCCGCGCCCGGCAGATACACGATGCCGCCGCGGGCGCGGGCGAGCAGCACGTCCTCGCGCTGCGCGTTGGAGAAGTACTTCGCGATCCTCGACGCGAACACGTTCGGCGGCTCGTGCCCGTAGAACCAGGTCGGCACCGACACGCCGCCATCGCCCGGGTACCGGTCGCGCACCTGCATGGCCGCGGTCGCCCACGTCTCGATCGACGGCCGGAACGACGGCACCGCCGCGAGTGCGACCAGCGCCTCGTCCAGCGCGGTGTCGTCGTACGACGCGAGCCGCGCGCCCAGATTCGCCGCCTCCATCGCGCCAGGGCCGCCGCCGGTCGCCACGGTCAGGCCGCGCCGCGCCAGCGACCGGCCGAGCAGCACCGCGTCGCGATAGGTGTCGTCGCCGCGGGCGATGCCGTGGCCGCCCATCACGCCTACCCAGGCCCGGTCGCTCGGGAGTTCCGCCAGCGCGTCGGCGATCGCGTGGTCGTGCAGCGCGGCGGCGAGCGTGTGGCTGACGTCGCCCTTCTCGACGTGCTGCCGCGACCAGGCGTAGATGCGCGCGTCCGGGGTCGCGTGGTACCCGCCGGACAGGCCGTCGTACAGCTCGTCGGCGTCGTAGAGGCGCCCGCGGTAGGGGTCGAACGGCAGCTCGGGGATCGCCGGGAACACCAGGCCGCCGCCGGAGCGGATCCAGTCCTCGGCGGGTTCGGTCAGGGTGCAGCCGAGGA
>WNGA01009814.1_pt1 | contig 12823 bp, 8 predicted proteins | sample 5400061 | NCBI WGS metagenome assembly WNGA01 (sample SAMN13153366, study PRJNA577476) | soil metagenome | isolation source: 100 cm soil or saprolite under grassland replicate 2 | place: USA:California | collected 2016-06-15
GTCCGGGCTTGAACGACATGAAGCCGAACGGCTTCGTCGCGGCCGCCTCGATCACCTCCCAGACGTCGATGTCCATCCGGTCGCAGAGCTGCGCGAGCTCGTTGACGAGTGCGATGTTCACCGAGCGGAAGATGTTCTCGAGCAGCTTCGTCAGCTCCGAGACCTCGGCCGTCGACACCGTGTGCACCGACTCGAGCACGCCGCGGTAGACGTCCGCCGCTGCATCCGTGGACGCGGGATCGATTCCGCCCACGACCTTGGGGGTCGACTGCGTCGACCACTCGCGGTCCCCCGGATCGACACGCTCGGCGGAGAACGCGAGATGGAAGTCGGATCCGGCGCGGAGGCCGCTGCCCTGCTCGAGGAGCGGCTGGAGGATTTCTCTCGTCGTCCCGGGATACGTAGTCGACTCGAGCACGACGACATGGCCGGTGCGGAGATGCGGCGCCAGGTCGCGCGCCGCCTGCTCGATGTAGGAGACGTCGGGCTCCTTCTGCCTCGACAGCGGCGTCGGAACTGCGATCAGGATCGCGCTCGCGTCGCGCACCTCGGCGAAGTCGCCGGTTGCGCGGACGGCGCCCGACTCGACGAGCGGAGCAAGAGCGTCCGAGGGCACGTCGCCGATGTGGCTCTTGCCGCGGTTGATCGAGTCGACGATCTCGGGAACGACGTCGACAAGGAGTGCCTTGCGGCCCGCCTCGGCGAACGTCTGCGCGAGCGGCAGGCCGACATAGCCTGCGCCGATGACCGCAACATCCCAGCTCATTCCGGCGGAGAAGCGTACAGAGCAGCAGCAACGCGCCTCGCGGCGTGCCCGTCGCCGTAGAGCTGCGGGCGGTCTTCGGGTATGCGCGCTGCGGCGACCGCGCGCGCGATCGCATCGGGATCGTCGTCGACGAGCACGTTCGCTCCGAGCTCGACCGTGTCGATCCATTCCGTCGACGGACGGAGCGTCACGCACGGCACGCCGTACCAGTACGCCTCCTTCTGCAGCCCTCCGGAGTCGGTCAGGATCACGCGCGCCTGCGATGCTAGGGCGGCGAAATCGAGGTAGCCGACGGCGGCGATGAGCTGCACGTGCGGACCGAGCCCCGAGACGACCGATGCGGTGCGCGGATGCGCGGGAAAGACGATCGGCTCGTCGAGGCGGTTCAGTCCCTCGACGATCCGGCGCAGGCGCTCGGGCCGGACGTTCGCCTCGCGGTGGATGGTGCAGAGGAGGTACCGGTTCGGCTCGATACGCAGCAGCTCGAGGACATTTGAGCGACCGCGCGCGATTGGCGCGAACAGGTCGAGCGCGTCGCGCATCACGTCGCCGACGACCTCGATCCGGCCGCCGACGCCTTCCGCAACGAGCGTCTCGCGCGAGCGCACGTCTGGCGCAAGCAGCAGCTCGCTGATCCGATCGACCTCGATCCGGTTGCGCTCTTCCGGCATCTCGAGGTCGCCGCTCCGCAGCCCCGCCTCGATGTGCGCGACGGGGACGCCTGCGAGTGCGCCGGCCTGTGCTCCGGCGAGCGTCGAGTTCGTGTCGCCGTAGACAAGCGCCCAGTCGGGACGCTCGCGCGTGAGCGCAGCGACGATCCCCGGCCGCATTGCGTCCGGATCCGCGGTGCGCAGGTCGAGCCGGTATGTCGGCTTTGCGAGCCCGAGCTCATCGAAGAAGATCCGCGACATCCCTTGGTCGTAGTGCTGCCCGGTGTGCAGCGTCACCTCGTCGATGCCCGCGTCGCGCAGCGCGAGCGAGAGCGGCGCCGACTTGATGAATTGTGGTCGGTTGCCTACGACGGACAGGACCTTCATCCGCCGGCCACCCTAGAGCGTCGGGCGCGCGGCGCCGAAGTGAGCCTGATTTACGCCCCGAAAAGCGTCGGCTGCATGTTTCAAAATCGTCGTTTGCGATTTCGGCAGCGCCGGTAGCACTGACGGGTTGTCCTAACGAACTGGGGGGAGGTTCACATGCGGCATCGCATCGCAGCGGTCGTGCTCGCCACGGCCTTTGCACTCTCGGTGACGGCCCCGGCGTGGGCGGATCCACCGCCGCCCGCACCCGGCAACGGCGGCGGCAACAGCGGCCAGTGCACAGGGCCACAGGCCGATCGTCCGTCGTCCTGCGTCAGCCAGGGCGGCCCGGGCGACCAGTAAGCAGTCCCGTCGCGATCGGGCGCGCGGCCGCGGTTCGTCGCGTGCCCGATCGCTGTGCCAGGAGGTTCGTGGCGGCGGGATTGAAGGGACACGGCTACATCTTCTTCGTCGAGCAGGGCTACGCGAAGTTCGGCGAGGTCGCACGGCTGGAGAGGCCCGCCGGATCACGGCGGGCCTCTCTGCGGCGGCAGTTCAGTTGACGTCGATCGGCCGTGCGTCGATCACGGAACGATCACGATCGAGTCGCAGCCAAAGAACTTGTGCACGTTGCCGCCGCCGTCGATCCAGTCGCCCTTCACACAGGCCTCGGTGTCGTTCGGCCCGATGCCCGTCTCCTGCGTGTCGAAGTGCAGCACCATGTCGAGGTCGGCGTCCCGCGTGACCTCGTCGAGCTCGTAGGAGCGCTCGAGATGGCCCTTGCCGTGCGTCTCGAACGCGCCGCCCGTCTCGTCGAACACGAGGTCCGCCGGGCCGAAGCGCACGCTCGTCGCGTCGATCGTCGTCGCGTCGAAGGCGAGCGGCAGTCCGTACTCCCCCGCCGCCGTCGTGAGCACCGCCACCGGGATCGCGCCGTTGCTGCCCAGGTTGACCGGGTTGGGGAAGCCGTGCGGTTGGATGTTGATCACGACCGGCACGACGCAAACGATGTCGAGCGTCACGGTCGCCTCGTTGTTCGAGAGGTCGGGATCCGTGTCAGCAGCGTTCGCCGGCTCGATCGTGTTCTCGAACGTGAACGAGTGGTTGCTGGCCTCCTGGCACTCGATCGTGAAGACCTCCTCGACCTCTCGCTGCTCCTCGAGACCGAGCGCGGCCTCCTCGAGTACCAGATGGTCGGGCGTCACGGTGGTGCCGGACGACGAGGTGGCGTCGGTGGTGAGCCGGACGTCCATCGGCGCCGACGGCCCGTGGTTCGTGATCACCTTGCGCAACGTGATCTCGGTCGGATCGCCGACGAGGATCTCGGCGGGGGGATCGACCGCCTCGAAGCTGACGATCTCGAGATCGGCGACTGCGACGACGTCGGTGTCCTCGGTGACGGTGTTGTCGGACGGGTCGGGGTCGATCGTGACGCCCGCGACCGTGGCGGTGTTCGTGATCGTGGTCGGCCCGCCCGCGTTGTAGACCAGGTCGGCGTCGATCTCGACCACGATCTCGATCTCCTCGACCTCATCGTTCGTCATCGTGCCGAGGTTGCACGTGAGCGTCCCGGCCGGTGCCTCGTCGCAGCCGGCGTCGTCGGAGACGTACTCGACGCCTTCCGGAAGCGTGTCGACTACGCGCACGTTGGGGACGTCGTCGGGGCCGTCGTTCGTGACCGTGAGCGTGTACGTGAGTTGCTCGCCGGCTACGGCGGGATCGGGATCGTCGTCCTTTACGATCGAGAGGTCGCCGTCGGGGACGGTGACCTTCCACACGCCGCGCCCGACGGTGCCGACGTAGAAGACCGACTCGTCGTACGGGTCGAAGAAGTGGTGCCAGATCCGCGGCAGCGAATCGGTGACGAGCGCCCACCCGTTGCCGCCGTCGGAGCTGATGAACAGGCCGGCGTCGGTGGAGCCTGCGATGAGGACGTTCGGAAGCGTCGGGTGGAAGGCGACGAGCGTCGGCTGCGCGTAGCCCCCGAGCGGCGGTGTGAACCAGCGCACCTGGGGCCCGAAGCTGTTCTGGTAGAGGAACTCGCCGTCGCCGGTCATGAGCGCGTCGAGCTTCGTGTCCGGATCCCAGCTGGCGCCTCCGTCGTTCGAGAACACCATCCGCGGGCCCGAACCCGTCAAGTCGGACGCGTACAGCCGGTTGGGGTCGTTCGGGTCGACGCCGAAGATGCCCACCGTCGTAAGGCCCGTGTCGGCTGCCGTCCACGTGCCGTTCGCAGCGGTGCCCGTGTACTTGAACAGATGCCCGCCGCCGCCGCTGCACAGCCCGGGTGTCGACGCGTTCAGGTTGTCGTCGGTGAGGACGTAGAACGTCGGTGTGCCGCCGGAGACCGACACCTCGACCGCACAGGCGTTGGCAGGGCTCGAGGCTGCGCCGAGCTGCGTGTAGTTGGTCCCGACGTCCTCGGTGATCCAGATCCCGCCGGGGCCGTTCCCGTTCGCGACCTCGAACAGGGCGTTGCCCTTGGTCTGCGTGATGAACACGTAGCTGTCGGGGGCGAACGCCTGGATGCTGTCGGTCTGCTGGAACCACTGGAGCCAGCCCGAGGGCGGTGGCGTCATATCAGAGATGTTCGAGGGGTCGTTCGCCGGCGCCTGGTGGAGCGTCGTGGTCGGGCAGCACTGCGTGAAGATCATTCGATCCGCGTCGGCCACGACGTCCCAGATGTCGCAGCAGGTGGGCCCGCCCCACGTCGACCCGCCGTTCGTGCTGTACCAGCTTCCGCTGTCCATCTGTCCGTAGTAGAGGCCGGTCTCGTTCCCGCCCAGCGGAGCACCCGCGAAGTCGTAGAGCCACGTGTCGTGGAGGCCGACCATCGCGCGCACCCAGGTCGGAACGCAGTCGTCGGAGCGGTAGACGCCGCCGTCCGTGGAGAGCAGGTAGGGACATTGCGGCGTCGGGTCGGTGGGATCGAACTCGAGATCGCCCATGTCGTCGTGGGCTCCGCCGGTGATGTCGGTGCCGAGTGTGGGGCCGTCGGTGAGGTTCGCCGCGGCCGGACAGCGCGTCGGGACCGACGAATCGTCGCAACCGCTGACGTAGCGCAGCTTGGGTCCGGCGCCGTAGTAGAGGTCGAACGAGTTCGCGCCGGTCTGGTTGGTGACCACGAACGCGCGGCGGTTGCCGGGGCCGTCCTCGAGCATCGTCCAGTTGGCGCCGCCGTTGCTCGACTCCCACAGTGCGACGTTGTTCTGCGTCACGTAGATCACGTCGTTCTCGAGCGGTGAAACGGCGATCGAGCAGACGTCGCCGGTGCCGGCAAGCGAAGACTGATTCCACGTCTGGCCGTAGTCGGGCGAGCGAAAATGCCCGTCCGAGCCGCAGATGTCGACGATTCCGCCCGCCTGCGCGACGACGTCCCAGATCCGGCGAGCGTTCGTGGCCGGATTCGGGTCGACGTGCGTCCACGTCACGCCTCCGTCGTCGCTCACGGCGACGCCGCACGCCGTGCCGACGATTACGTTGTCGGGAGCGTCCGGGGCGATGCCGATGCCGAACGCCGAAGGCTCTCCCCACGACCCGCAGGCTGGAGACGTGTTCGGCACCGTCGGATGCGTCCACGTTTGCCCGCCGTCGCTGCTGACGTTGATGCCCGACAGCGGGTCTGCGCGGCCGTCGAAGAGCGACGTCGCATAGACGGTGCTCGTGTCGCTCGGATCGACGTCCACGTCGAACGTGGCCTGGGGAAGGTGCGTGTCCAGGTGCGACCAGGACTGGGCGCCGTCGGTCGTCTTGTAGACCCCGCCCCACTCAGAGGCTGCGTACGCAACCTGGTTGCCGCCGGCGGCAACCTTCAGCGCGTTGACTCGGCCGCCCTGGGAGTTGTTGCGCCCCTGGACGATGATCGACGCGTCGGGATTGATGTCGACGAGTTGGTACTGCGCGGCAAGCGCCGCGCCTGCTACGAGCATCCAGACGCTCGCGGCAAAGACGACGAGCAGAGCGATCCGCGATGTGGACCGACCGCGGCTCGCAAGCGGTGCGCGGCAGACCGCGACCGACGGCAAAGAGAAAGCTCTCACGCCAACCCCCCATGTGGCGTAGCGACCAGGCCGCACGTGCCGTCTCGCACACGGTCACGCGCGTGGCGATCCTAACTCCCTTCCGAACATCGTTTCAAGGGCCGCAATCCGGGTGGAGGCCGCAGCCCTAGCTCGGGGTGCACCGCCAGCCAACTCGCCCCGCGCTCGACTTACGGTGGCGCTCGCCGGCAGCGATGTCGGCGAGCGCAGGCCGTCGCCCTTAGCGGCCGGCTGAGCGGCTCCCGGAGATGAGGACGTCTTCGACGCGGAAGCGCGCACTCGGCTGCGTGAGGATCGAGCCGTCGGCGCGTACGAGCACGAATGTGATGTCTCGATAGCCGCTCAGCATCGGGTGATCGGGCACGCGCACCGTTCCGGACGTCCGCGTGAGCGGCACCTCGAGCTTGAAGCTGTGTCCGACGACCCCCGTGTAGACGTTCATGTGGCCTGCTTCGGGGCCGACCCTGAATCCGGTGATGCGGTAACGGACTGGGAAGGGCGCCTCCACCTTCGCGCCGTCGATCGGCGCAAGGATCACGAGGTACGGACGGCTGCGCGTCTGCGCGTCCGTCTTCGCGTGCGCCTGCCCAGAGGCGAGCGTAAGAACGACGAGCACTGCACTTGTCGCGGCTCCGACGCGCATTTGATCTCTTGGGAGTCTAGGAGCGTCCTCGTCGAAGCGACAGTGTCGCGCCGAATCACGCGCCGCTCGACTCGGCCCAGATGTTGAGCTGGGCGTCGGTGGCGTAGCGGTCGATCTCGGCGAGCTCGTTGGCGTCGAACTCGAGGTGCTCCAGTGCCGCGACGTTCGCTTCGAGCTGCGCGATGCTCGACACGCCAATCAGGGTCGACGTCACGCGCGGGTCGCGCAGCGTCCAGGCGAGCGCGAGCTGCGCGAGCGATTGCCCGCGCCGCGCCGCGATGTCGTTCAGCGCCCGGATCTTCGCGAGCGTCTCCTGCGTGAGGAGGTCCTGCGAGAGCGATCCGTGTCTCGTTGCCCGCGAGCCCCCCGGGATGCCGTTCAGGTACTTGTCGGTCAGCATCCCCTGCGCGAGCGGCGAGAATGCGATGCAGCCGGCGCCCTCCTCCTCGAGCACGTCGAGGAGCTCCGGCTCGATCCACCGGTTCAGCATCGAGTACGAAGGCTGGTGGATCAGCAGGCGCGTGCCGAGCTCCCGCAGGATCTCCGCCGCCTTGCGCGTCTTCTCCGCCGAGTACGACGAGATGCCGACGTACAGCGCCTTTCCCACGCGCACCGCGGTGTCGAGCGCACCCATCGTCTCCTCGAGCGGTGTCTCCGGATCGAAGCGGTGCGAATAGAAGAGGTCGACGTACGAGAGTCCCATGCGCCGGAGGCTCTGGTCGAGACTTGCGAGCAGGTACTTGCGTGAGCCCCCATCGCCGTACGGACCGGGCCACATGTCATAGCCGGCCTTCGTCGAGATCACGAGCTCGTCCCGGTACGGCGCGAGGTCGTGGCCAAGGACCGCCCCGAACGTTTCTTCCGCAGAGCCGTAGGGCGGGCCGTAGTTGTTGCCGAGGTCGAAGTGCGTGATCCCGAGGTCGAACGCCCGCCGCACGATTGCGCGGCTCGTCTCCAGCGGCCGCTCGTGGCCGAAGTTCTGCCAGAGCCCGAGCGAGATCGCCGGCAGCTTGAGGCCGCTGCGACCGCAGCGGTTGTACGGCATCCGCTCGTAGCGGTCGGCTGCGGCGACGTGGCTCATGAACGGTCGGGCGACGGACGAGTCTACGACCTTCCGTGTCGTATCTCGGCGGTGGGGCTGTCGTACGATCGGCCGGTGCCGACCTGCGCGAGTTGCGGTCAGCAGAACCCGAGCGCTGCTCGATTCTGTTTCGCCTTTGGACTGCCTCTCCAAGCGCAACGGGTCACCGGGGAGGAGCGCAAGATCGTCACGGTCCTCTTCGCGGACGTGACGGGTTCGACAGAGCTCGCGGAGCGGCTCGACCCCGAGGAGCTTCGCGAGGTGATGAGCGCGTGGTATCAGGCGATGCGGGCCGAGATCGAGGCGCAAGGCGGGACGGTCGAGAAGTACATCGGCGACGCCGTGATGGCGGTCTTCGGCGTTCCTGTCGCCCACGAGGACGACCCGGCGCGGGCGTTGCGCGCCGCGCTCGCGATGCGGGAGCGCCTGGTCGTGCTGAACGGGGAGCTCAACGCGAGCCACGGCGTGGGCTTCGAGATTCGGATCGGCGTCAACACCGGCGAGGCGATGGCGACGCTCGATGCATCCCCCGGTGAGGCGATCGTGACCGGTGCCGCCGTCAACGCGGCCGCGCGGTTGGAGCAGCTGGCGGATCCTGGCCAGACGCTCGTTGCGGAGCGGACGGCGCGGTCGGCTTCCGGTTTTCGCTTCGACGACCTCGGCCTCCTGCAGCTGCGCGGCAAGCAGGACCGCGTCCGGGCGCTCGCGCTGGTCGGCTCTGCGCCGGACGGTGCGACGCGCGGCATTCCGGGAGTCGAGGCGCCGCTCGTCGGGCGCGGGCGCGAGCTCGACCTCCTCGCCGCCCTTCAGGAGCGCGTGGTGGCCGAGCGACGTCCGCATCTCGCCACCATCTACGGCGATCCCGGCATCGGGAAGAGCCGTCTCGTACAGGAGCTGCTCGAGCGCCTCGGCAGCGCGGCGGACGCGCCGCGGGTCGTGACGGGAAGCTGTCTCTCGTACGGCGAAGGAATCACGTACTGGCCGCTCGCGGAGATCCTGAAGCAGGTCGCGGGAGTGGCCGACGACGACCCCGCGGAGGTCGTGGTGGAGCGAATCAGGGCGGTCGTGACCGACACGCTCGGCGCGTCCGCTTCGCACGGGCTGATCGCCGCGGCGCTCGCGTTCACGCTCGGTCTCGACTCGGGCGATCCGGAGTTCGCGCGGCTCCAGCCGTCGGCAGTCCGCGTCGAGCTCCACCGCGCCTGGAGGGCGCTCCTGTCGGCGCTTGCGAACGAGAGGCCGCTGGTCGCGGTCGTCGACGACATCCACTGGGCCGATCGGGCGTTGCTGGATCTGCTGGAGGAGGTCGCGGAGCGGGTCGAGGGCCCGCTGCTCGTCGTCTGTCCGGCACGGCCCGAGCTGACCGATCGTCATCCGACGTGGGGCGGCGGCCGGCGGAGCTTCTCCAGCCTGTTCCTCGGGCCGTTGAGCTCCGACGCCGCGCGGACCCTCGTCGGGCACCTGCTCGACGTCGACGGGCTGCCGGAGGCGACGCGGACGCAGATCCTCGAGCGGGCCGAGGGAAACCCGTTCTTTCTCGAGGAGATCCTGCGGCACCTCATCGACGAGGGCGCAATCGTGCGCGAGCTCGACCGCTGGAAGGCGACCGACGAGCTCGTTCGAGTGGAGCTGCCCGACACGGTGCAGGCTGTTCTCGCAGCCCGCATCGATCTGCTCGAGTCGCGCGACAAGCGGACTCTTCAGCAGGCCTCGGTCGTCGGACGCGTCTTCTGGTCCGGCGCGGTCGCCGCGCTTGTCGGCGACCTCGAGGGCCTCGATCCGGCTCTGCGGCGACTCGAGGAGCGCGAGCTCGTCGCCGCGCACGCGGTCTCGTCGCTCGTCGGCCAGGAGGAGCTTTCCTTCAGGCACATCCTGACGCGGGACGTCGCCTACGAGACGTTGCCGCGGCGCGAGCGGCCGTCGGCGCACGCGCGTACGGCGGCGTGGATCGAAGAGAGAACGGCCGACCGGCGCCCGGAGTTCGTCGGCCTGCTCGCCCATCATTACGGCGAGGCCTATCGCGGTGCCCGGCTCGACCGCGCGTTCGACGCCGACGAGCTGGAGGTGCTGCGGCTCCGGGCGTTCGACGCGCTGCTCGAGGGATCGCAGGTTGCATTGCGGGGCGCGGGCTACGCCGCAGCCCGTGCGCTCGCCGAGTCGGCGCTCGACCTCGCGCTGGCGCCCGCGGAGCGGGCGACCGCGCTCGAAGCGCTCGGGCACGGTCACAGTCATGCCGCGTTGGGCGACGGCGCGTGGCGCTGCTACGCCGAAGCCGTCGACACGCTGGTCGAGTCCGGCTCGGCCGACGGCGAGCGGATCGCGCGTCTGTGCGGGCGCGCCCTCGAGACCGTCTGTCGATGGACAGGGACGCTCCACGTCGTTCCGCCCGAGAGCGCGGCCCGCCGGTACCTGGAGCTCGGCCTCGAGGGCGCCGCCGCTGGAGACGGCGTGGGCCGTGCCCTGCTCCTGATCGCCCAGGCGTTCTGGAGCCACTCCTACCCGCAGACGTCGTCCCCGTTTCTCGACATCGAGGTCGCGCGCGAGGCGGCTGAGGCCGCCGCGGCGATGGGGGAGCGGATCGGCCGGCCCGATCTGGCCGTCGTTGCACTCGACGCGGTGCAGGACAGCTTCCAGCGGGCGTCGCGGTACCGCGAGGCGTATGCGGCCTCACGTCAACGGCTCGACCTCGCCCGGACCGCGGGCGACCTCGCCGAGCTCGGCGACTGCTACGCGGTGGCGGCGTGGAATGCCGCGTATCTCGGCAGCTTCCGCGAGGCGCGCGAGACCGCGCAGGAGGCGTACGACCTGATGCGCGTCGACGCGCCTCTGCGGGCCACGCATGCGCTCTCCTGGGGTGCCTTCGCCGCCTTCCACCTGGGGGACTGGGACGAGCTCCTGGCGGATCTCGATCGCGTGCGGGAGGGGCTCGGCGAGCGTGCCGACACACCGGTCTCGGGTTTCGCGGCGCCGTGGCCCGCGGCCGCGTTCGTGCACGAGGCCCGCGGAGATCGTTCCGCGTCCGACAGGCTCCTCGACCAGGTGTACGCGATCGAGCGCGCGCGCGGGCAGGTGTCCTCGAACCTCTCGCCGCTCGTCGTGCGGACACTGATCCTGCGCGGCGATCTCGCGGAGGCTCGGCGGCGGATCGACGAGATCCTCGATTGGGAGCAGGAGCCGCGCGAGCTGCCGCTCCTGCTCGGCGCGAAAGCCGAGCTCCTGCTGCACGAGGAGCGGTGGGCCGAGGCGCCGGACTTCGTCCAGTCGCTCCGGGCGAGCGAAGCCCGCAGCGGCGCACGCACACTCGCCCCGATCGCCGACAGGCTCGCCGGCCGCGCAGCGCTTGCCGCAAACGGGCCGTCCGAGGCGCTCCCGCTGCTCGAGGCCGCCGCGACCGGTTTCGCAACGCTCGAGATGTCCGTCGACGCCGCCGTCGCCCGGCTCGACGTCGCCGAGGCGCTCTTCGAGCTCGGGCGGGACGCAGAGGCGCGGCGGTCTGCGACGGATGCGAGCGAGGCGCTCGAGCGTGTCGGGTACCTGCAGGCGCTCGCCCGTGCGACCGAGTTGCTCGATCGATCAGCGAGTTAACGCGGAGTCACGACGACCGCGGGATCGGGCCTCACGGGATCGGCTGCCAAGCAACGTCGGAAGGCCTTGTCGACAGCGTGCGCAGATCAGTCCCGTCGCTCTTCATAACGAGGACGCCGCCGGCAGAGTCCGCGCTGAATGCGATCGACGTCCCGTCCGGCGACCAGATCGGCGGGGACCACGTGCCGACGCAACAGCCTGAGTGATAGAGGCGGCGTTTCTCCGTGCCGTCGGGCTTCATCACCCACACCTCGGCAGTGAAAGCACCCGGCGTGCCCGGTGTGTTGAAGAACAGGATGCTGGTCCCGTCGGGTGACCAGGACGGGACACCTGGCCCGCTGCCGCGCGAGCCGTCGACGAGCAATGTCTGGTGCGATCCGTCAGCGTCGACGACGTAGATCTGGTCCATTCCTTCGAAGGTGAGCTGTCGGCCGTCAGGCGACCAGGCCGGGTCCCTCGCGAATGAGGGAATGTTCGTCAGCTTGGTAAGGGCAGAGCCGTTCATGTTCACGGTGTAGAGCGAGTTCCCGCGGACGAAGGCGACCTTCGACCCATCCGGCGACCAGGCGGGATAGAGGTCGCTGCAGGACGTGTCGCAGCGGGTCAGCCGCCGCGGCACGCCGCGCCGGACGTCGACGACGAAGAGCCCGTTCGTGCCTGAGAAGGCGATCCTCGAGCTGTTGGGCGACCAGGTTGCTCGAGAGCCGAAGATCAGGCCGCAGTGCCCGCAGGTTGCGAGCCGTTTGGTGCTGCGCCCGTCGGCGTCGACCACGTACAGCGAGTACGACCGGCCTCCGTTCGAGCGGAAGAAGAGCAGCAGACTGCCGTCGGCCGACCATGCAAACGCCCTGATCGGGCACGCTGCGACGCGGCAGCGGGCCAGCACTCGCCGCGCCGAGCCGTCCGGGTTCACCGAGACCAATGAGGACGGCGCCGAGTCGACAAGGGCGATTCTCCCGTTGTGAACGGCGTACGGCGCCGCCGCGGGCGCACCGGTGGTGGAGGCCACGGCCACTGCGATCGCCCCGGCGAGGAAACCACCGGCGGCGACCCGAAGGGCGACTCGTCGCATTCCGTTCGCTCCTTCCTCGAAGGAAGGCGAATGCTATTGCAGGTTCGGTCGCGGGCGCAGTTAGCCTCGTGAGATGTCACAGCACGCGCCGTCGACCCAGCGTCCGCTCGAGGTGCTCGCGGCGAGGTTCGGCTTCGACACCTTCCGTCCCGGACAGGAACAGGTCGTCGAGGCGCTCCTCGCGGGAAGGTCGGCGCTCGCGGTCTTTCCGACCGGAGCCGGTAAGAGCCTCTGCTACCAGTTGCCGGCGCTGCTGCTCGACGGGATGACGATCGTGGTCTCGCCGCTGATCGCGCTGATGAAGGATCAGATCGACTTCCTGGAGCGAAGCGGGATCGCGGCCGCGCGGCTCGACTCGAGCCTCGGCGCCGACGAGCAGCGCGAGATCTTCGAGCGCCTGCGCGCCGGTGCTCTGAAGCTTCTCTACGTCGCGCCGGAGCGCTTCAACAACGAGCGCTTCCTCGCGCAGCTCGCACGTACGCGGATCTCGCTGTTCGCCGTCGACGAGGCGCACTGCATCTCCGAGTGGGGCCACAACTTCCGCCCCGACTACCTGAAGCTGGCCGAGCGGGCCCGCGAGCTCGCCGCCGAACGCGTGCTGGCGCTGACCGCGACAGCCA
>WNGA01022789.1_pt1 | contig 12823 bp, 10 predicted proteins | sample 5400061 | NCBI WGS metagenome assembly WNGA01 (sample SAMN13153366, study PRJNA577476) | soil metagenome | isolation source: 100 cm soil or saprolite under grassland replicate 2 | place: USA:California | collected 2016-06-15
GTCGCGGCGTGGACCCGCGACCGGGACCCGTTCGAGGCCGCCGAGGTGCTCCAGTCCGCCGGCATCCCCGCCGCGCCGGTCGAGGACGGCCGGGACCTGGTGGAGGGCGACGAGCACCTCCGGGCCCGGGGGTTCTACGTCGAGCTCGAGCACCCGGTCGCGGGGCAGTTCCCCCACGAGGGCGTCGTGGCCCGGCTCCACGACACTCCCGGCGGCATCAACCACCCGGCCCCGCGCCTCGGCGAGCACACGGACGAGGTCCTCTCCGGGCTCCTCGGCCTGAGGCCGGACGAGATCGACGGCCTCCGGGCGGCGGGGGTCCTGGAATGATGGACGGGAACCGGCCACCTAGATACCTGTCGGTCGAGCGAGCGGGCGGCGTCGCCGTCGTGCGGTTCGACCGGCCGCCGGTGAACGCAGTCGACCTCGACGTCATCGAGGACTTTCTGGTGGTGGTCGACGGTCTCGGCCACGACCCGGAGGTGCGGGCCGTGGTGATCACCGGGACCGATAGGGCGTTCTGCGCGGGGGCCGACGTGTCGATGATGCGGGACCTGTCTCCGGAGAACCACCGCCGCGTTCGCCGGTGGATCGACGTGCAGGCCGGGCTGGAGCGGATGCCGAAGCCGGTCATCGCGGCCATCCGGGGATACGCGCTGGGCGGCGGTGCCGAGCTGACGCTGGCCTGCGACCTCCGGGTCATGGCCGACGACGGCATGATCGGGTTCCCCGAGATCGAGCTGGCCCTGTTCCCCGGCGCCGGCGGCACCCAGCGACTCTCTCGCGTGGTCGGGCCGGCCCGCGCGCTCCGGCTCATGCTGCTGGGGCAGCGGCTGTCGGGAAGCGAGGCCCTGGCCATCGGCCTGGTCGATGAGGTCACGCCGCGCGACGCGGTCCTGCCCGCCGCGCTCGAACTGGCCGGGAAGCTCGCGTCCGCCGCGACGCGGACCATCGGCCTGCTGAAGCGGAGCGTGTACGAGGGGTGGGGCCGCCCGCTCGAGGAGGCCCTGGAGATCGAGGAGCGCGCCGTCTTCGAGCTCATCGAGACCGAGGACGCCCGGGAGGGCCTTCAGTCCTTTCTGGAACGGCGCCCCCCCCGCTTCACCGGGCGCTGACGTGCGCGCCGTCCGGGTCCACTCGTGGGGGTCGCCCCCGTCGGTGGAGGACATGCCCGATCCGGAGCCCGGGGCCGGCCTGGCGCTCGTTCGGGTCCGAGCCGCGGCCGTCGGCCACGTCGACCTCGACATCATGCGCGGCGGCTTCATCCGCCATCCCCCGCTGCCCTACGTCCCCGGGGTCGAGGGCTCCGGTCACGTGTTCCGCTCGGAGCGGTTCCCGGAAGGCGAGGCGGTGTGGTTCCGCGGCGCCGGCCTGGGGACCGTCGCGGACGGGACGTGGGCCGAGCTCGCGTCGGTCCGCGAGGACGCGCTCATGCCGGTCCCCGCCGGCGTGACGCTCCCCGTCGCCGCGTGCTTCTTCTCCGCGGCCACGTCCGCATACGTGGCGCTGTACGAGGTCGGCGAGATGCAACCGGGGGAGCGCGTGGCCGTCCGCGGCGCGGCCGGCGCCGTCGGCTCGCTGGCCGTCCAGCTGGCCCGCCACGCGGGCGTCCAGGACGTCGTGGGAATCGTGTCGTCGCCGGACCGAGCGGACGACGTCCCCGGCGGCGTGGACGTGGTGGCCGGTGGGTGCGCCGAAGTGGCCGCCCGGCTGGCGGCGGACGCCGAGGGAGTGGACCTCCTCGTCGACACCGTGGGCGGGCCGGGCCTGACGGACCTGGTCGAAGCGGTCCGCCCCGGCGGTCGGATCGTCCTGGTCGGCTACACGGCCGGAACGAGGACCGAGCTCGACCTGTCCCGGCTCATGCAGCGCGACGTTCGCCTGCTCCCCTTGAACATGATCCGCCGCGAGCGCGCCGCGCGCGTCCTGGCCGCCGACCTGCTCCGCCAGCTCGCCGACGGTGCGCTCACGCTTCGCGTGACCACGTTTCCGCTCGAGGACGTGGCGCGGGCCATCGAGCTCCTCTCGACCGGCCGCGCCAACGGCCGCGTCGCCCTCGAGCCGTAGACCACTCGACCATCGTGTTGTCGCGGCCGTCCGATAGGCGGGCCCGCTCGCTTACTTGAGTGGAACGGCCGGTAGCTTCCTCGGCTGCTGCGTGGTGGGGTCGACGCTGAGCCCGGCAGATTCCAGGGCGGTCACCCCAAGGATGGGCTCGACTCCCTCTGGTCCGAAGACGACCCGTCCGGCGGTCACCTCGGCCAAGACCTCGATCTGGACGAGGCCGAACGGGTACTTCTGACGCGTGCCGTCGGCCAGTTCGTAGGCCCTGGTACCGAGGGGCTGAACGCCGAGGTCGTGGAGCGAGGTCGCCGGGGCGAGGCAATCCGTTGCCCCGGTGTCGACGAGGAAGTCCGCCTCGTATGCCTCATTGGGCGTGGCGAGGGCACGTAGTCGGGCCCTGACGTGCGTGAGTCCCAGACGGCAAAGGCTACAGCCGGGCTCTGACGGCTACGATGGCCGGCCATGGAGGGCGGGCCCATCCGCGTGCTGGTGGCGAAGCCGGGGCTCGACGGGCACGACCGCGGGGCGAAGGTCGTGACGATGGCCCTGCGCGACGCCGGCATGGAGGTCGTCTACACGGGACGGCACCAGACGGTGGGTGCAATCGCGGCCGCGGCCATCCAGGAGGACGTCGATGTCATCGGCCTGTCGGTGCTCTCCGGCGCCCACGAGGAGTACTGCTCGCGGCTGGTGGAGGCCCTCCGAGCCGAAGGCGCCGACGATGTCGTCCTCGCGGTGGGCGGAACGATCTCCGCAGCCAGCCGGCCGCGCCTGGAGGAGCTGGGGTTCCTCGTGTTCCCGACGGGGAGCGCCCTCGCCGAGATCGTCGACGGGATCAGGAGAGAAGTGGCGCGGCGCCGGTCCGCGGCGGCGGGCCGAATCTAGTCCGCCTCAGACTACTCCGGCCGCCCGGAACGAGGCGAGTCGCTCCCCATCCAGCCCCAGCAGTCCGCCGAACACCTCCTCGTTGTGCTCGCCCAGCAACGGCGCTGGCTCGAACGTCTCCTCGTCCCCGACCTTGATGGGGTTCCCCAGCAGGTTGTGCGGTCCGGCGACGGGATGGGGACGGCTCGACTCCACCACCATCTCGCGGTGGAGGAGCTGCGGGTCGCGCAGCACGCGGTCGACGGTGTTGACGGGCCCGGTGGGCACGCCCGCCGCCCGGAGGTCGGCGATCCACTCGTCGGCGGTGCGCTGCCGGAACCGTTCTCGCAGCACGGCCATCAGCTCGTCCCGCGACGCGCCTCGCTCCGCGTTCGTCGGGTACCGATCGACCAGCTCCGGCATGCCGAGCACGTCGCACAGGGGCTTCCAGAACCGTTCCGTGAACACGGCGACCACCACGCTGATGCCGTCGCTGGCCTCGAACGCGCCGTACGGGACGGCCGTGAGGTGTCCGGTCCCCGACGGTCCCGGCACTCGCCCATCGGCCCAGTGGTACATCGCCACATAGGTGAGCAGCGACGCCTGGATGTCGAGGAGGCTGAGGTCGATGTGCTGGCCCTCTCCCGTCCGTTCCCGGTGGAACAGCGCGCCGCAGATGGCCTGCGCCGCGAACATTCCCCCGGCCAGGTCGGCGATGGGGAGCCCCGCGCGGACGGGCGGCCGCCCCGGCTCGCCGGTGATCGACATGCCGCCGCCCATGGCCTGGAGGATCAGGTCGAACGCCGGCAGGTCGCTGTACGGGCCGTCGGAGCCGAACGCCGACACGGAGCACGTGATGATGTCCGCGCGGGCGTCCCGGCACGCGGACGGCCCGATGCCCAGCCGGTCGGCCACCCCCACCCGGAAGTTGTCGAACACGACGTCGGACACGCCCACCAGGTCCAAGAACAGCGCCCGCCCCCGCTCGGACTTCAGGTCGACCGTGACGCTCTTCTTGTTCCGGTTCACTCCCAGGAAGTACGCGCTGACGCCGTTGACGAACGGCGGGCCCATTGCCCGGATGGGGTCGCCGCGGTCGGGGTCCTCGACCTTGATGACCTCGGCTCCCATGTCGGCCAGCAGCATGGAGCCGTACGGGCCCGCGAGCATGCGGCTGAGGTCCAGCACCCGGACGCCCCGGAGCGTCCTCGACATCAGGTCCCGGGCCCGGCGCTCTTCAGGACCTCGCGGCCGATGATGCCGCGCAGCAGCTCCGACGTGCCCCCGCCGTACAGCAGGAACCGGGCGTCGCGGAAGTACCGCTGCGCCGGATACTCCATGGCAAGGCCGTAGCTCCCGAAGATCCGCGTCGTCTCGTCCACGATGCGCGCGCAGGCCTCGGTGGCGAACAGCTTGGCCATGGCGGAGTGCTGGAGCGACGGCTCGCCCGTGTCGATCCGCCCTGCGGCGTCGCGGGCCACCAGCCCGGCGGCGTGGAGGTCGGTGGCCATCTCGGCCAGCTTGTGCTCGATGGCCTGGAACGAGCCGATGGGCTTGCCGAAGGCGTGCCGCTGCTGCGCGTAGGCGGCCGCGTCGGCCAGCGCCCGGCGGGCCAGGCCCACCGCCAGCGCCGCGGTCATGGCGCGAATCTCCGAGAGCAGGTTCCCGACGTTGCGGACGCCGTCGCCCTCGCCGCCGAGCAGCGCCTCGGGCCCCACCCGGCAGTCGTCGAGCGCGATCTCCGACGTCAGCGAGGACCGCACCCCGAGCTTCTCGATGGGCTTCCCGACCGAGAACCCGGGGTTCGAGGCGTCCACCAGGAACAGCGCGATGTTCCCGAGCCCGGGCTCGTCGGTGGTCTTCGCGCCGACGGTCAGGAAGTCGGCGACGGGGGCGTTCGTGATCCACGTCTTCGCTCCCGACAGGACCCAGCCGTCGTCGGTCCGGCGGGCCCGGGTCCGCATGGCGCCGAGGTCCGACCCCGCGTCCGGTTCCGTAAGCGCGAACGTCGCCACCTTCTCGCCGCGAAGCGCGGGGCGGAGGTACTTCTCGTGCTGCTCCGGCGTGCCGAAGCGGTACACGAAGTGGGTCCCCATCAGCCCCTGCATGGCGCAGATCGCCGCCAGCGACAGGCTGCCCGCGGCGAGCTCCTCGTACAGCACGCACGCCGTGGAGAAGTCCGCCCCCTGGCCGCCGAGGGCTTCCGGGTAGCGGAGGCCCAGGAACCCCAGCTCGCCGAGGCGGGCGAACAGCTCGTGCGGGAACTCGCCGTGCCGATCGAGCTCCTCGGCCCGGGGCAGCACCTCGCGGTCGACGAACGCCCGGACGCTGTCGCGGAACTGCTCGAGCTCCCCGGAGGCGGCGACGCTCACGTCTGCGTCCATGGGTCCCGCAGCGGTGTTGTGGCCCGGGCCTCGTGCCCGGCCCAGGGCGGGGACAAGCCCCGCCCTACGGTTGGGCTCAGCGGCGGGGACGAGCCCCGCCCTACGGCTGCCGCTGCCCCCCTGGACCCCTTCATCCGAAGATGTCGAGCGGCTCGCGGTACTCCCCGAACACGTCGCGGAGGACACCGAAGATCTCGCCCACGGTCGCGTACGCCCGAACGGCGTCGACGGTCGCCGGCATGATGTTGCGGTCTGGCTTCCCCGCCGCGTCGCGCAGGGCGTCCAGCGTTCGGGCCACCTCGGCCTCGTCCCGTCGCGTGCGAACGTCCTCCAGCCGTGCCAACTGCTCCTCGAGCGCGCGGTCATCGTGCTCGAACAGGCCGGTCGGCGCGGTCTCGGTGTCGTCACGCTCTCGACCGCCCGGGAGTGGCGGTAGGACTCGCGCAGCACCTCGCGCGCCACCCACCCGCTGCCGATGCACTCGGCCATGCCGCCGCGGCGCTCGACCTCCTCGAGCAGCTCGAGGATGCGCCGCTCGTGCTCGTCGGTCAGGGCCTCGACGTAGTACGAGCCGGCCAGAGGATCGGCCGTGTCGGCGACGCCCGACTCGTACGCGACGACCTGCTGCGTGCGGAGCGCCGTCAGCATGGCCTGCTGGTCGGGGATCTCGAAGGCCTCCTGCCACGTGTTCACGGTGATCGACTGCACGCCGCCCAGCGCCAACGCCAGCGTCTCCACCGTCGCCCGGACGATGTTGTTGAGCGGCTGGCGGTGGCTGAACGTCGAGCCGCACGTCCCGGCGAACCACAGGAACCGCCACGACCGCGGATCGCCCGCCCCGAACCGCTCGCGCATCAGCCGGGCCCAGATCCGCCGCGATGCCCGGTACTTCGCCACCTCCTCGAACAGGTTCATGAACGCGCCGATGTTCCACGAGATGCGCGGCGCGAACGCGTCGATGTCCAGGCCTCGCTCGAGCGCGCGCTTGACGTACTCGATCGCGTTGCCGATGGCGAACGCCATCTCCTGCACCGCCGTCGCCCCGGACTCGCGGATGTGGTACCCGCACACCGAGATGGGGTTCGCGCGCGGCATCACCGACGCGCAGTACTCGAAGGTGTCGGCGACGAGACGCAGGCTCGGCTCCACCGGGAACACGCACGCGCCCCGGGCGAAGAACTCCTTCAGGATGTCGTTCTGCACGATGGGCCGAAGCTGCCCCGCCGGCACGCCCTGCTTCTCGCCGGTCACCTGGTACAGCGCGAGGAACAGGAACGCGGGGGCGTTGATGGTGAACGAGCACGAGATCCGATCGAGCGGGATGCCATCGAAGAGCTGCTCGAAGTCGGCCAGTGAGTCGATGGCCACGCCGACCCGCCCGACCTCCGCACGCCACTCTGGGTGGTCGGAGTCGTAGCCCATCTGCGTCGGGAGGTCGAGCGCGGTGGAGAGCCCCTGCACGCCCTCGCGCTCGTACAGGCGTCGGTTCCAGGCGTTGGTCTCGACGACCGTGCCGAAGCCCGTGTACGTCCGCATCGTCCACAGCTTCTCGCGGTACATGGCGGGGTACGGGCCGCGCGTGTACGGGTACTCGCCGGGCTGCCCCAGATCGCGCGCGTAGTCGAGGCCGGCGACATCGGCCGGTCCGTACACCGGCTTGATCGGGACGCCCGAGGTGGTCTCGACGGGCCTCGGCCCGCCGTCGGCCTGGACGCCGGTCTCCGCCTTCCTGGCCACGCGTTCCCTCCCGTCCGGTGTGGCCCCGTAGTGTAGCCACGGGTCGTGGTCGCCTTGCCCGCTTCACGGCCGGTCCCTACAATCCGCGCCCTGCCGCCGGCGGCGACCGAAGAGTGAACAGGAAGGGGGCCACCCTGGCGTCACCGCACCTCGAGTTCGGCGTGTACCTGAACAACCGGGGGCCCCTGCTCACGGGGGGCTACGGCCTTCCCGAGCTGCTCCACCTGGCCGAGGAGGCCGAGGAGCTCGGCCTGGACCACGTGTGGGTGGGGGACGGACTGCTGGCGGAACCCCGCCACGACCCGCTCGCGCTGCTGGGGGCGCTGACGCAGCGGACCTCCCGGGTCCGGCTGGGTACGGCGTGCCTGCGCGTCTCGTTGCGCGACCCGCTGTACCTGGCCATGGCCTGGGCCACCATCGACCAGCTGTCGGGGGGCCGGACCATCCTGGGGGCGTGCGGCGCGAACGCGGTGGACCCAGCCGTCCGCCGGGAGTTCGCGGTCCAGGGCCTCGACCCCCGCGAGCGCATGGGCCGCCTCGAGGAGTCCCTGCACGTCCTGCGAGAGCTGTGGACGAAGGGCTCGGTCACGTTCCACGGGCGGCACTTCGACTACGAGGACGTCGCGTTCTCCTCCGGCACGGAGATCGCGCCCCTCGGTCCGCTCCAGACACCGCCCCCCATCTGGATCGTGTCGAACCCCCACCTGGGGGGCCCGGATTCCCGGGTGGCCCGCGCCGCCGTGGCGAGGGCCGCCCGCCGCATCGTCCGGCTGGGCGACGGGTGGCTGACGTGCTGCCGGGCCGGCCATCCGGAGGAGGTCGCCGAGCAGATCGCGGCCATCCGGGAGGCCGCCGCCGAGACGGGCCAGGATCCCGGGCGGTACGCGGTCGCCTACCAGGCCACCGCCATCCTGGGGGCATCGCCGGCCGACGCTGATCGGGCGGTGCGCGAGTTCGTGGCGGCCTACTATCCGGGGTTCGGGTCACGGGTGGACCTCACCGACTGGGGACCGGTGGGCACGCCGGCCGACGTGGCAGCGTGGATCCGGCGGTTCGCCGACGCGGGCGTGAGGCGCTTCCTGTTCCGGTTCGGGAACCGGGATCCCGCGGAGGGCCTGCGCCTGTTCGTCCGGGAGGTCCTGCCGGCGTTCGAGGCCGAGCGAGGGCGTCCGGCATGAGCGTGAGAGGGAGAGGGGCGAGATGGCGCTGAGGGGGTCCAGGGGGGCAGCGGCCCCGCGGAGCGGAGCGGAGCGGATTTGGCTGCTGCGTTCCCCCTGGCCGAGCCGGGCTGCCGAAGGCAGCCGGGCGAGGATGTGGAAATGAAGGAACCGACCGAGGATCAGGTCAGGGAGCTGGCCGCGCACTTCGGGTTCGCCATGAGCGACGAGGACGTCGAGGAGTTCCGCGACATGGTGGCAGGGGGCCTCGCCATGTACCGGCCGCTGGAGGCCATGCCCGACAACCTCCCGGAGGTGCGCTACCCCCGTTCGCCGTGGCACCGTCCCACCGACGGGGAGGACCCCCTTCACGGCTGGTACGTGCGGACGTCGGTGAAGGGAGCCGCCGACGGCCCCCTGGCCGGACGCAAGGTCGTGCTGAAGGACAACGTCTGTCTCGCCGGCGTCCCCATGATGAACGGGGCCTCGACGCTGGAGGGGTTCGTGCCGGACGTCGACGCGACCGTGGTGACGCGGATCCTCGACGCAGGCGGCGAGATCGCCGGCAAGGCCCACTGCGAGTACTTCTCGTTCTCCGGCGGGGTGAGCTCGAACCCCACCGGGCCGACGCGGAACCCCCACAGGCCCGAGCACATGTCGGGCGGCTCCTCGTCCGGATGCGCGGCCATCGTGGGCTCGGGCGAGGTGACCATGGCCATCGGGGGCGACCAAGGCGGGTCGATCCGGGCCCCGAGCGCGTTCTGCGGCATCTACGGGCTGAAGCCCACCCACGGCCTGGTGCCCTACACGGGGATGATGCCGATCGAGCACACGCTCGACCACGCCGGCCCCATGACCTCGACCGTCGAGGAGAACGCGCTGCTGCTCGAGGTCATCGCGGGAGCCGACGGGCTCGATCCCCGGCAGTACGCACCGGTGGTGGACCGCTACACCGAGGCCCTCGACGCGGGCGCGGAAGGGCTTCGGATCGGCGTGGTCCGGGAGGGGTTCGACCAGGTGTTCTCGGAACCGGACGTGGACGGGAAGGTCCGGGCCGCCGCGGCACGCTTCGAGGGACTGGGCGCGACGGTCTCGGAGATCTCCATCCCCATGCACTCGCTCGGCCTGTCCATCTGGGCGCCCATCGCCATCGAGGGCTCGCTCGAGCTGGTGATGAAGGGCGACGCCGTGGGCACGGGGTGGCGGGGGCTGTACATGACCTCGCTCGCGCACGCCCACTCGGCGTGGCGGCGCCAGGCCAACTCGTTCTCGGACACGCTGAAGGTCGGCATGCTCACCGGCGAGTACGTCATCCGGAGCTACGGCCGGCGCTACTACGCGAAGGCCCAGAACCTCAGCCGGAAGCGCCGCGCGGAGTACGACCGGGTCTTCGAGGACCACGACCTCCTGCTGATGCCGACCACGCCGATGAAGGCTCCCCTCGTCCCCGGGCCGGACGCCTCGCGGGCGGAGCGGTTCGTCCCCGGGTTCGACTCCATCACGAACACCGCGGGCTTCGACGCGACCGGGCATCCGGCCCTGTCCGTGCCGTGCGGGATGTCGGACGGCCTGCCGGTGGGGATGCAGCTGGTGGCCAGGCACCACGGCGAGTCGACGATCTACCGGGCGGCGGCCGCGTTCGAGCGGGCCGTGGACTGGAAGACGCTGTGAGCACGGTGGGCCGGGCTTGCTTGCGGCCAGGGCGGGGACAAGCCCCGCCCTACAGGTCGCCTTCCATCGCGTGGGCCGGGGCTTGCGTGCGGCCAGGGCGGGGACAAGCCCCGCCCTACAGGTCGCCTTCCATCGCGTGGGCCGGGGCTCGTCCCCGGCCTACGGGGAAGGGCGCAGCGCGAGGATGCACTCCACCTCCACCGGGATGTTCATGGGCAGCTCGCTCGTTCCGAGGGCCGAGCGCGCACACCGTCCCCGGTCCGGGCCGAAGACCTCCACGACCTGCTCGGTGAACCCGTTCAGCACGGCCGGCTGCTGCCCGAACCCGGGGGCCGACCGCACGAACCCGGTGACCCGGACCCACCGCTCGACCGCCTCCAGGCGCCCGAACGCGTCCACGATCCGGCGGAACACCAGCAGGGCCGTGGCCCGGGCGGCCTCGTAGCCCTGCTCCACCGTCATGTCCCCGCCCACGACGCCGGTGGTGCCGATGGGGCCGATGCCGGAGACGAAGGCGAACCCGCCGTGCACCACGACCGGGATGACCATGGGCTGGGGGCCCGCCGGGAGGGGCGGGATCTCGGGAAGCTCGATCCCCAGCTCCTTCAGGCGTTCGTCCGCGTCGATCACCGCGCGACTATAGCCGCCGCACCACCTCGTCCTGGCGACCTCATCCCGTATCCAATAGCCGCTTGCCCTTGCTCTGGTGTGTGACATACACTCTCGGCCCGTTGGGGACTCCGCCGTCGGGGGCGGGCCACGGCCGGGGGGAGGACGTCTTGACCAGCCGCGTTCACAGGGTGCTCGCGCTCTCGTTCATCTTGGTGCTCGTCGCCGTCGGATGCAGCAAGAAGGGCGGCGGTGAGAAGACCGGCCTGACCATCGGGTTCACCAACCCGATCGCCAGCAACGACCAGCTGCACACGCTCCAGGAGGCCATCGCGGCCCGAGCCGCTGCCCTCGGCGACAAGGTCATCGCCCTGGACGACAACCTCGACCCGAACAAGCAGGTGTCGGACATCGACCAGCTGGTGGCCCAGGGCGTGGACGCGATCATCGTGTTCCCGCTCGACCCCAACGCCATCAAGCCGGCCGTGCAGCGGGCGGAGGACGCCGGCATCAAGACCATCGGGATCAACCTGACGCTCGGCAACACGGATGCGACCAGCGTCTCCCCCTACGACGCCGCCGTGAACCAGGGCGAGCAGGAGATGGCCACCGGGACAGCCGCGTTCGTCTGCGACAAGCTGGGCGGCTCCGGCAACGTCCTCGGCATCGGCCTCGGGATCCCCGTCCCCACGATCGAGTACCAGATGCAGGTCATGCAGGACGAGGTGACCAAGTGCGGGCTCACGTGGCTCGACCGGGTCGACAACCCGACCGACGACGCCGCCGGCGCGCAGCCCGTGGTGGAGCAGGCCCTGCTGCGGTTCCCCGAGATCGACGCGATCATGGCCTACAACGACCCCAGCGCCCTCGGCGCGGTGGCTGCGGTGAAGGCGGCCGGCAAGGCCGGCCAGATCGTCATCACAGGCGCGAACGGCGTGGCGCTCGACCAGGTCGCCAGCGGGGAGATCTCCCTCAGCTACGACCTCCTCCCGTGGGTGCAGGGGATCTGCTACGTGAACGTCATCACGGACATCGTGGCGGGCACCGACGTCCCGGTCACGACTGTGGCGCCGGTCCAGCAGATCCTCCCGGACAACGTGGACAAGGTCCTGGACTGGGACAAGGCGATCGCGGACATCCGCGCCGGGAAGCTGACGAAGTGCGAGGCGCCCGCCTAGCGCGGACCGCGCCCACGGAGGACGGAGGGCGTATCCTTCCGTCCTCACTGGGGCGGCGTTCCAGCCGCGCACGACAAGGGGGTTCTGACGTGCCCTGGGATCATCCGAAGTTCGAGATCCGTCCCGGCAAGGCGGCGCTGCTGGTGGTCGACATCCAGAACGACTTCCTGGCCCCCGGCGCCCCGTACGAGTCCGAGCCGGCCCGGGACATGATCGACCACCTGAACGAGCTGTCCGCGCTGTGCCGGGACAGCGGCATCCCGGTGCTCTTCACCGCCCATTCCCACCGCCCCGACGGCAGCGACCTCGGCGCCGTGGCCTACCTGCACCCGCTGACCGCAGAGGGGAAGGCCATGAAGGAGGGCAGCGCGGGTGTGGAGCTGTACCCGAAGCTCGACGTCCAGCCCGGCGACTACGTCATCCACAAGCGCCGGTTCAGCGGGTTCTACGCCACCGACCTCGAGCTGCTCCTGCGCAACCTGGGCGTCGAGACGGTGATCATCGCCGGCGTGGCCACGAACGTGTGCTGCGAGTCCACGGCCCGCGACGCGTTCTTCCGTGACTTCAAGGTGGTGTTCCTGGCCGACGGGAACGGGACGTTCGACCATCCCGACGTGGGATGGGGCGCGTTCCCGGCCGAGGACGTCCAGGCCCACACCCTCACCAACATCACCATGTACTTCGGCGAGGTTGCCGGCATCGAGGAGGTCAAAGAGCGCATCCGGGCGGCCGTCCCCGCCACCCCGGCGGGGTGACACCGGCTCCCGGCGGCCCGGCGCAGCCCGATCCGGCGTCCGCGCAGCCGGACGCCGGCGACATCCCCCTGCTCCGCATGCAGGCGATCAGCAAGACGTTCCCCGGCGTGCGCGCGCTGGTCGAGGTGGACTTCGACGTCCGGGCCGGCGAGGTCCACGCCCTGGTGGGCGAGAACGGGTCGGGCAAGTCCACGCTCATGAAGATCGCCGGCGGGGAGGTCCTGGCCGACGAGGGCCAGGTCTTCCTCGAGGAGGAGCCCACCACGTTCCGCAGGCCCGGCGATGCGATCTCGGCGGGCATCAGCTCGATCGCGCAGGAGGTCCCCCTGGTCCCCGAGTTCACCGTGGCGGAGAACGTGCTGCTGGGCCGGCTCCCCACGCGGCGGCTGGGGTTCGTGGACTGG
>WNGA01013084.1_pt1 | contig 12821 bp, 10 predicted proteins | sample 5400061 | NCBI WGS metagenome assembly WNGA01 (sample SAMN13153366, study PRJNA577476) | soil metagenome | isolation source: 100 cm soil or saprolite under grassland replicate 2 | place: USA:California | collected 2016-06-15
CCACGATGGGGACCCCCGCGGCGCGGGCGTGGTTCAGCGCCTCGATCGTCTGCGGCATCACGCCGTCGTCCGCCGCCACGACCAGCACCACGATGTCGGTGACCTGCGAGCCCCGGGCCCGCATGGCGGTGAACGCCTCGTGGCCCGGCGTGTCGATGAACGTGATCTCGTGGCCGTCCGTGTGGACCTGGTACGCGCCGATGTGCTGGGTGATGCCGCCGAACTCGCGCGCGGCGACGTCGGTCTTGCGGATGGCGTCGAGCAGGAGCGTCTTGCCGTGGTCGACGTGGCCCATCACGGTCACGACCGGCGGCCGGGGCCGCAGACGCGACTCGTCGACCTCCTCTTCCTCGGCCTCCTCTTCCTCCAGGCCCACGATCTCGGCCCGGTAGCCCAGCTCGTGCGCCAGGACCTCGATGGTGTCGTCGGTCAGGGACTGCGAGGCGGTGACGAACTGACCCAGGTCGATCAGCTGCTTCACGATCTCGGCGGGCGTGTGGCCGGTCTTCTCGGCGACGTCCTGGGCGGTGGCGCCGCGACTGACCTTGATGACGGGGAGGAGCTCTGCGGGTTCGGCCGGGGGGGCCACCTCGGTCTCCGGCTCCACCACCTGGATGGCGTCGGGGACCTTGCCGTCGCCGGCCGCAGGAGGAGCCGCCCCCACGTCCTCGGGTTCGGGAACGGCCTTCTCGGGGCGTCGCTCCGGGAGCGGGGCCACGGTGGCTGTCCTCGGCTTGGCCCCGGGAACGGTCTTGCCCCCGGACGCGCGCAGGCGCGGAACGGCTTCCTCGGGCACGGCCGAGGAGGCGGTCCGGCCGCCCAGCCCCATCTCCTCCAGCGCCGCCAGGATGTCCTTGCTCGGGACCCCGAGCTCCTTGGCCAGTTCGTGCACCCTCACGTCTTCGCTTCTCCCTTCAGAACGCCAGCTAGGTTACCGAGTTCGACGGCGGACAGGCGGGCCCGCAGCGCATGGGCCAGTGCGCCCCGCCGGGTGGCCAGCCGCAGGCACTCGGGGTCGCGGTGCAGGTACGCGCCCCGCCCGGCGGCCTTTCCGCTCGGATCGACCGTGAGGCCACCCTCCGCGGCGATCAGGCGAACCAGATCGCGCTTCGGCGCCTTCCCCCGGCATCCCACGCACGTCCGCTCGGGCTCGTGCCTCGGCCTGGCCATCCGACCGCCACCGGGCGGAGTGTCCGGGTCAGGCCTCGCGCGAGGCTTCCGCCTCGGCTTCGGCCGGCTCCTCGGGCTCGGCCTCGGATTCCGCTTCGGGCACCGATGGCTCCTCCGCCTCGGATGGCTCCTCGGCTTCCGGCTCGGATGGCTCTTCGGCTTCCGGCTCGGATGGCTCCTCGGGCTCCGCCTCGGGCTCGGCGGTCGCCTCGGTGGCGTCCGCGTCGGCGACGTACTCGTCGGCGCCCTTCGGGAGCTCCGGCTCGGCGAGCTCCTCGGCCGTCTCCCCCGCCTCCTCGCCGAGCGGCGCGGGCTGGGGCGCTTCCGTCGGTCCCCCGGCCTCCGCCGCCATCTCGGGCGCAGCCTCCGGCGTGACCGCCTCCGTCGCCGTCGGCGTCACCGGCGTGGACGGCGCGATGGGCCGGCGCGACTCCTCCGCGAACTGCGACTCGCTCTTGATGTCGATGCGCCATCCGGTGAGCCGGGCCGCGAGCCGGGCGTTCTGGCCTTCCTTGCCGATCGCCAGCGAGAGCTGGTAGTCGGGCACGATGACCATTGCCGTCTGGGTCTCGGGGTCGATCCGGACCTCCTTGACCTTGGCCGGCTGGAGCGCGTTCGCCACGAACTGCGCTGGGTCGACGCTCCACGGGACCACGTCGATCTTCTCGCCCCGCAGCTCGTTCACGACCATCCGCACCCGGGACCCCTTCGCGCCGACGCACGCGCCGACGGGGTCCACGCCGGGCTCGTTCGAGGCCACCGCGATCTTCGAGCGGTGCCCCGGCTCGCGGGCCACGCCCTTGATCTCGACGATGCCCTCCTCGATCTCCGGCACCTCCAGCTCGAAGAGCTTGCGCAGCAGCCCGGGATGGGTTCGCGACACGACGATCTGGGGGCCCTTCGTGCCCCGGCGGACCTCGGTGATGTACGCCTTCAGCCGCTCGCCGTGGCGGTAGGGCTCCGACGGAACCTGCTCCGCCTGCGGCAGCAGCGCCTCGACCTTCCCCAGGTCCAGGAGCGTGTAGCGATGCGAGTCCTGCTGGATGATCCCGGTCACGATGTCGCCCTCGCGGCCGGCGAACTCCTCGTACGTGAGCTCGCGCTCGGCGTCGCGGAGCTTCTGGTAGATGACCTGCTTGGCGGTCTGGGCACCGATGCGGCCCTTGAACTCGTCGGTGACGTCGACTTCCTTCTCCTCGAGGACGTTGCCCTCCTCGTCGAGCTGCTGTTCCCACATCCGCAGCTCGCCGGTCTCGGGGTCGAGCTGGCAGCGCGCGCCGAACAGCTCCTCGTCCAGCTCGGGGTCGTGCTGGCGCCGCCACGACTTGTACGCGGACGCCAACGCCTCCTCGAGCCCGGCGAGGATCGTCTCGAACGGGATGCCCTTGTCCCGGGCCAGCTCCCGCAGCGCTGTGACCAGCTCTTGATTCACTTCTTCCTCTCACCCTTCCGGGGGGCCGTTGGGCCCCATTCGAACAGCGTCCTCGCGGACGAAACCTCGGCCAGCGGGATGCGGTGCTCCCCCTCTTCCGTGGCCACGGTGATGGCTTCACCGTCCGCGGCCATGAGCGTGCCCGTGTGCGTTCGGGCGCCCTCGACGAGCGTGGTCGTGCGGACCCTGACCTTCGTCCCGACGTGGCGCTCGAACTCGCGCGCGGTGCGCAGCGGCCGCTCCACGCCGGGCGAGCTCACTTCGAGCGTGTAGTGCGCCGGCCCGAAGTCCTCCAGGTCCAGACGCCGGGAAATACGCTCGGAGGCCTCCGAGATGGCGTCGAGGTCGACGCCGCCCTCGCGATCGACGGTCACCCGCAGGACGCGGTTGCGACCCTCGCGACGGAACGCCGCCTCCACCAGCTCCAGCCCGGACGCCTCGACCACCGGCCGGACCAGCGCCTCCACGTCCATCTCCTACCTCTTGATGCGGCCCCTCGAAAAAGAAAGTGGGCCCGAGCCCACTCTCAAGGCAAACCTCTGGCGGATTTCAGTATAGCGGCTGGACCCCAGGCCGCCCGGTCGCCCCGCGACGCGGCAGCGTCAAACGACGCGGATGTGGAAGTCGAATGACGACTCACCTTGCGGCCATGTCCCGTACACGTCCAGGACGTAGTCGCCGGCGGGAACAACGATCCGGTCCCGGCCCGTCGCGAGGTCGAGCTGCCGGACGACCCGGAGCTTCCCGTCGATCAGCCGCCCGATGGCGGCCTGCACCCTGGTGGCATCGCCGGACAGACGGAGCGTCGTGCCGGCCGGCACCTCGAGCGCCTCGCTCGGGGTGCTGAGCGCCGCGTCGGCGCACAGTTGCGTGTTCCCGTGCGACCAGCAGAAGCTGCCTTGCGCGGGCTCCTGCCGGGCCTCCCCCAGCGTGAGCACGGCCGACGGTTCTCTGACATCAGCCCGAAGCTCCAACACGAGGCCGTGGGCCTGAGGCCCGGGTGGCGGCGGCGGCGGCGATCGGCCCGTGCAGGCCACTCCGAGGGCCACGAGGACGAGACAGCCCAGAGAGCGGATCACCGCGGGCCTACAGCGCCCGGCGCTGGCCGCCGGGATCGTTCCAGTGGTCCCGGCGGTTCATGCGCTTCGCGATCGACTCGTCGTCCCACCCGTCGTGCAGGGGGACACCGAGCTGCCCGGCGACGTCCTCGCACTGTTCCTTCGACAGGAAGACCGCCCGGGTCCAGTTTCCTCCCCCGTCCACGAGCAGCAGGTCCCACGTGTCGAGCCCGATGCGCTGGACGATGGCGTCCACACCCTCGTGCTCGGCGACGAAGCGCCTGAGCTCTGCAGGGACCTTCAGCTGGGCCACGGGCGCAGCGTACCCGGAGTGGGGGCCGCGCCTCACGACCCCGGCACGGGAACGGCCGGCGCGACGTCGAGCGTGGTGGGGTCAGGCTCCAGCGCGGCCGGGTCGTTCAGGTAGGCCTTGAACGGCCGGATGAGCTGGCTGATGTGCCAGCCGTCCGCGTACCGGTGGTCGATGGTCGCCGTGAGCGGGAGGACCGGGCGAATCTCGACCCGGCCGTCCACGGCGACCGGCTTGTCGTGGATCTCCCCCACCAGCACGAGCAGCGGCATCTTGTAGAACCGGGCCAGCGGCGCGAAGCCCTGCGGGATGCCGAACATCCCGATGCTGGTGATCATGGCGCTGCCGAACGGGCTCGCCTTCACCCCCAGCGCCTTGATGCTCTTGTTCCGGTCGCCGGCCACCCACGCCGAGAAGCGCATGGAGGGCCGCAGGAGCCGGCGGGGCATGGCGGCGATCGACTTCTTCGTCTTCGCGAACTCCTGGTCGTCCCCCGCCTTCATGCGGCCGGCCCGTTCCCTGAGCTCGTGCGCGATCTCGAACACGGACTTGTGGTCAGCCTGGTCGACCCGGACCCCGGAGAGCTCCTTGCCGCCCTCCACCGCCGCGATGAAGAACACGTCCACGGTGTCCCTGGGGATCACCTTGCCGCCGCGGATGCGGACGTTGAAGTCGGGGACCTCGTGGAGGGCGTGCGCGACGGCCCGCCCCACCAGGTGTGTGGCCGTGACCGGATGCCCCGCCGCCCTGCCCTTGTCGATCAGCTCGAGCAACGGCGTCGCGTCGAACTCGAGCATGCCGTACATCTGCGGGTCGTCGGGCGGTCCCCACATCGCACCCGCGATCTTCCGCCACCCCTGGATCTTCACCCGTTCCACCCCCTTGTGGCTTACCAGCGTGGCAGCACAGGGCGTCGGTTCGCAAGGCGGGTAGTCCTCGCTGCCACTCGGCGGAGGGGCGGGCGGGCGCAAGGCCCGCCCTACAGCGCAGACGCGAGCGCGGGGTCCCGCCTACGGGGCAGACGCGAGCGCTTCGACGGCAGCATCCGCCGCGGTCTCGAGCGGCGCGTTCGACCGTTCGCTGCTCGAACGGACCTTGAGGTCGGCCTGGCCGGACTCGATGCCGCGCTTGCCGATCACGACCTGCACCGGGAAGCCGATGAGGTCGGCGTCGGCGAACTTCACGCCCGCCGACACCTCGCGGTCGTCGAGGACGACCTCCACTGCCCGCTCGCCGAGCTCCCGGTAGATCCGCTCCGCCGCCTCCACAACGGCCGGCTGGTCCATGTTCGTCGGTATGACGACGACCTCATACGGAGCGAGATCCTTCGGCAGGGTCAGGCCGGCGTCGTCGTGGAACTGCTCGGCGGCAGCCGCGGCGATCCTGGTCAGGCCGATCCCGTAGCACCCCATCTCGTAGGGGCGCTCGGTGCCGTTCTCGTCCACGAACGTGGCCTCGAGCGGTTTCGAGTACCGCGTCCCGAGCTGGTACGTGTGGCCCACCACGATGCCGCGGTCCACGAGTAGCGTGCCGCCGTCCACCGGGCAGGGGTCGCCCGGCCGGACCTGCGTGACGTCCTCGTACCGGTCGACGCGGAAGTCCCGGTCGGCGTTCGCGCCGGTGACGTGGAAGTCGGTCCGGTTCGCCCCGGTGATCCAGTTCCCCCCCGCCCGCACGGACAGGTCGGCGACGATGGTGACGTCCTCGCCCATCCCCTGCGGCCCCACGTAGCCCTTGAGGAAGCCGCGCTTCGCGAAGTCCTCGGCCTCGAGCGCCCGCACCGGCGCGGGCCACATCGCCCGGCTCACCTTCTCCTCGTTCACCTCGCGGTCGCCCGGGAGGAGCACGGCGACGGTCCGGCCGTCCGCGTCGTACAACATGCACTTCAGCATCTCCGAAGGGGGACGGCCGAGGAGCTCCGACACGGCCTGGATCGAAGAACGGCCGGGCGTGGCCACCTCCGTGAGCGGCTCCAGCTGCTCGGGCATCCGGGGCTCCGGGACGCGGGCCACGGCGGCCTCGATGTCGGCCGTGTAGTCGCCGTTCTCGCAGTGTACGAACTCGTCCTCGCCCACCTCGGCGATGGCCATGTACTCGTGGTTGACGTCGCCCCCGATCTCGCCGGGGTCCGCCTCGACGACCTCGTAGCGGAGCCCGCACCGGTCGAAGATCTTCCGGTACGCGTCCATCATCACGTCGTAGGACGCCTGGAGGCCCGGCTCGTCGCGGTCGAACGAGTACGCGTCCTTCATCAGGAACTCGCGGCCCCGCAACAGGCCGAACCGGGGGCGGAACTCGTCGCGGTACTTCCATTCGATCTGGTACAGGTTCACCGGGAGGTCCCGGTACGAGGAGAACTCCCCGGCCACCAGCGGGGTGACCACCTCCTCCTGGGTGGGGCCGAGGCCGAGCTCCCGGCCGTGGCGGTCCCTGACCTTGAACATGAGGTCCCCATAGGTCTGCCACCGGCCGGTGACCTTCCACGGCTCGGACGGCAGGATGATGGGCATGCGGATCTCCTGCGCCCCGGTCGCGTCCATCTCCTCGCGGATGATGGCCTCGATCTTCCGGAGCATGCGCCAGCCCAGCGGCAGCATGGTGTAGATGCCCGCCATGACCCTGCGGATGTAGGCGGCGCGCAGCATGAGCTGGTGGGAGGCGACGTCGGCCTCGGCCGGAGCCTCCTTCAGGGTGCGCGCGAACAGCTTCGACATCCGCATGGAAGGCAAGGATACGGAAGCTAGGAGCGGGCCGACTCCAGCTCGCGAAGCCGCGGGCCGAGTGGGCCGTTCTCAAGCCCGAACTTCTTGATGACGTCACGGGCCCGATCGACGTCGCCGGCCTCCAGCCGGCACCGGGCCTCCTCGTACGGAAGCTCGAGCGATCCGTAGAGCTCGGCCGCCCGGGCGAACGACGAAGGATCGCCCCGTAGCCATCCCTCTGCCTCGGCCACGACAGCCTCCCAGGACGAGTCACGAAGGTGCGGGCGGACCCGATCGAGGAGCGCACCGACGCCGTCCTCGGGCAGCACGCGCGCCGCCACGGGAAGGAGGTCGATCAGGTGGGAGAGCGCTGGAACCGACGTCACCAGCTCCGCGGCCTCCTCGGCCGCCTGGCGCGCGGAGGCCAGGTTTCCGCGGGCGTGTTCGAGCTCGGCCTCCCGATTCAGCAGCATGGAGAGGAACTCCGCGCCCCCCAGGCCCCGTGCGAGCGGCAGGACCTCGTCCACGACGGCGCGGGCCTCCTCGAGCCGGCCCCGGCGCAGGGCCACTTGGATCAGCGTCGAGCCGGCGTTCACCTGGCCTGGGGCCGCGTTCGTGGCTCGCTGGGCCGCGAGGGCCTCCCTGGCCAGGGTTTCCGCGTCCTCGTACCGGCCCAGCATGGCCAGCGAGGCCGCCTCGTTCGCCGCGATGAACGACTCGAAGTTCGGAGAGCCCACTGCCCGCATGACCTCGCGGCCTCGTTCGCTGAGCTCGACGGCCTCGCGGTGCCGCTGGAAGATGGCGAGGCAGGACGGCAGGTTCGTGTAGATCCGCCCGATCGCTTCGGCGTCCCCGGACAGCTCCGCCAGCTCATGCGCCTCGCGGAGTCGCGGGATGCTCTCCGGGTCGCCCACGAAGCTCAGGCAGACCCCGATGTTGTTGAGGAACTGCGACCGGTCCCCGTCCAGCCCAAGGGCCTCCGCGATCTCGAGGCCTCGGGTGGCGGCGACCATGCTGGCGTCGCTCTGGCCGATCAGCATGTCCGTGGTGGACGACCACAGGTATGCCTTCACCAGCTCGGGGGACGGGCCCAGCGGCTCGAGGACCTCGATGGCCCGTGCCAGGGTCTCCGTGGCCCGCTGTCCCTCGCCTCCAATCCAGTACACCCGGCCCAGCGTGGCGAGGGCCCGGCCGGCGTGGCGGTCGTCCCCCAGCGCGCGCCACCCGGCCTCAGCCTCGATCAGCGCCGTGCGAGCCCCCCCGGTGTCCCCGCCCATGAGCCGGGTCCAGCCCAGCTTGTGCAGCAAGGCCAGGCGCCCTTCCTCGTCCCCCTCTCCCCACAGCCGGAGCGCGGTCTCGTAGCGGTCCTTGGCTTCCACGAAGCCCATCCGCTCGGTGGCGAGGTCCCCCGCCTTCAGCGCGTAGGCCCGGGCCTTCTCCGGGACCTCCGCCCGGCCGTAGTGCTCCGCCAGGGACTCCAGGAACGCCGGATCGTCGCCGGCGCCCGCCTCCAGGGCCTCGGCCACCCTGCGATGGAGGTCCCGCCGCTGGCGGAGCAGCAGCGTCTCGTACACGACCTCCTGGATCAGGGCGTGCTTGAAGGCCCACTGGTCGGGGCCCTGGGACACCAGCAACTGCGATCGCGCCAGCTCCTCCAGTACGAGGCCGAGGTCGTCCTCGCCGACGACGGCTTCGATCATGTCCGTCGTGAACGACCGTCCGATCACGGCGGCCTGGTGCAGGAGCTCCCGCTCGCGGGCTCCCAGGCGATCGACCCGGGCCAGGATGGTCCCCTGGACCGTTTCCGGGATCTCGACGTCCAGCCGGGCGAGCACCGCCGTGCCATCCACGACGGCCAGCGACCCCAGCTCCAGGAGCACCTGGAGCAGCTCCTCGATGAAGAACGGGTTCCCCTCGGCGCGGCTCGCCACCAGACGCTCCAGGTCCGGCGGAAGCTCGTGGACGCCCAGGAAGCCCCGGGCCAGGGCCACGCTCTCCTCGGCCGAGAGCAGCTCCAGGCGGATCCCGGTGTGGCTGGCCCGCAGCGCGGTCCGCTCGACCTGCTCGAACCCGGGGCGGTACGCGAGGACCAGCATGAGCGGCGCGCCTCCCAGCCGTTCCAGGAGGAAGCCCAGGAGGTCGAGCGAGGATCGGTCCGCCCAGTGCACGTCGTCCAGGACGATGAACGTCGGACGGCCGGCCGCCGCGCCGAGCAGCAGCTGCCACACCCCCGCGAACACCTGCCGCTTCTTCTGCTCGTCGGCCATGCGAACGGCCGGCGGCGCGCCCCCCAGGCCGAGCAGCGTGGACACCAGGATGGCCGTCTCCTCGTCGACGCCCAGCTCCACGGCCCGGCGCTTCAGGTCCTCGACGTCGTTGGGGATCCCTCCCAGGATCCGTTCCAGCAAGTCCAGGAACGGGCCGAACGCCCGTTCCCCGGCGCAGGCGATCCGGACGTCCAGGGCGCCCTCCCGGGCCGGGAACTCCGCCAGCAGCCGGGACTTCCCCACGCCCGGGTCCCCGATCAGCGAGACGACATGCGTGTTCCCCTTCAGGGCAGAGGACCACAGGAGGTCGAGCAGAGACAGCTCCTCCCGCCTGCCCACGAAGGGGGCCTGCCGCCGGGCGGAGCGTCCTCGGGGCCCCACGACGCGGTACGCCTCGACGGGTTGGTCCCGGCCCTTCACCTCGAGCGCGCCGATCCGCTGGCCGTCGTAGCCGTCCCGGACCCGGCGCCACACGGATTCGGACACCGTGATCTCTCCGGGGTCCGCGACCTGCTGGAGGCGCGCCGCCACGTTCACCGCGTCACCCATCACGCCGGTCTGGGTGCCGTCCCCCACCTGGCCCGACACCACCAGCCCGCTGTTGATCCCGATGCGCAGACGCAGCGGCGTCGGTGTGTGCTCCGAGCGGCGGCGGACGGCGTCGAGCATCTCGACGGCAGCTTCCACCGCGCGGTCCGGATCGTCCTCGTGGGCGGTGGGGGCGCCGAACACCGCCATCACGGCGTCCCCGATGAACTTCTCCACCACGCCCCCGCGCTCCTCGACCTCCCGGGTCAGCTCCGCGAAGGTCCCGGTCATCAGCGTCCGGAGCTCCTCGGGGTCGAGGTGCTCCGCGAGCGTGGAGAAGCCCACGAGGTCGGCGAACAGGATGGTCACCGGGCGTCGCTCGCTGGGCATCTGAACGACAGCAGGTGGCACGACGCCTGCCGGCTCCTCGATGGCATGCCCGCACGAGCCGCAGAACCGCATCCCCGGCGGCGCCTCCGCGCCGCACTTCGGGCAGGTCTGGACCAGGGAGACGCCGCACGAGCCGCAGAACCGGAACCCCTCGGGGTTCTCGAACCCGCAGTTCGGACACTTCACGACGACCGGCTTCACGGGATGACGATGTCGGCCCGGCGCAGCGGGAGACCGGACCGGCCGCCGGCGGGGCGGACCGCCAGGACCTGATGGACCTCGATCTGGCCGGCCTCGAACCGCCGGGCCGACGCGGCCATGTACAGCCGCCACACCCGGTAGCGACCCTCGCCCACGAGCTTCACTGCCTCCTCGCGGTTGGCCTCGAGGTTCGCCACCCACCGTCGCAGCGTGAGCGCGTAGTGCTCGCGCAGGCTCTCGACGTCCCGGACCTCCAACCCCGCCCGTTGCGTGACCGAGGCGACCGTGCCGAGCTCGTGGAGCTCCCCGTCCGGGAACACGTACCGGTCGATGAACCCCCTCCGCCTGGACCGGACGCCCTTCCCCGGCGGGCGCGCGATGCCGTGGTTCAGGAGCCGGCCGCCGGGGCGAAGCAGGTCGTGGATGTGGGAGAAATAGCGACCCAGGCGCTCCGCCCCCACGTGCTCGAACATGCCCACGCTGGACACGGCGTCGTAGGGCCCGTCGTCGACGTCCCGCTCGTCCTGGACCCGGATCGTCACCCGGTCGGCCACGCCCGCCTCCGCCACGCGCTTCGACGCCAGCTCCGCCTGCCGGCGCGACAGCGTCACCACGTCGAGCAGGCGCTCGCCGGGGCGCAGGCGGAGCTTCCGGCAGATGATCTCGTGCTTGTCGGTCTGGGCCTGCTCGAGGGTGGCCTCGGGCGCGGAGAAGTACGCGCACGAGTACGTGAGGGTGGGCCCCAGGACGAGCCGGTAGAAGTCGTTCGAGACGTCGTAGTGGTACGAGATCGCCGCCGCGTCCCGGGACCGGGTGTGGCGCCTTCCCCGGAGCCGGGCCTCCTCGGGCGGGGGCGGCAGCCGTCCGGGCCGGAGTGCCCCCACCGCCGCCAGTCCCCGGACGGCCCGGGCCCAGCCCCCCGGCCCCGGGCGGAGGTCCGGACGATGGTCGCCGAGGGCGAGGACCGGCTCGAGCTCCCCCTCGAGGTCCAGCTCCCCGGCCACGTAGGCCCGTCCCAGGCCCAGCTCCCCGGGCGCGGTAACGAGGCGCCGCAGGGCTCGGTTCGAGCGGACGACGACCGTGGCCGGGGCGCCGTCGGGCCCGAGCGAGCTCCCGTCCCAGAACCGGAATCGCACCGGCAGGTCCGGACCGAGCAGGCGCCGGATCAGCGGCTCGAGCGCGTGGGCCGCATCCATGGCTCCAGCATGGGACGGGGCGGGCCGCCCCCGCAACCTCAGGCCTGGGAGGCGGACGCGAGCTTCTCGGCCGCCATCTTCTCGGCCTCCGCCACGAGGACGTCGACGATGTCGGCCTCGGGGATGCGGTTGGCCCGGACCTGGCCGTTCACGATGAGCTGGCCGTATCCGTTGCCGGCGGCGATGCCGAGGTCCGCCTCCCGCGCCTCGCCGGGGCCGTTCACCACGCACCCCATGACGGCCACGCGGATGGGCGCTTGCAGCTTCTTCGCCTCGAGGGCCTCGTTCACGCGCTTCGTGAGGTCGAGCACGTTCACCTCTGCCCGACCGCAGGACGGGCACGCCACGAGGTCGAGCCCGCGCTTTCGGAGGCCGAGCGATTGGAGGATCCAGTTGCCCACCTTGACCTCCTCCACGGGGTCGTCGGTGAGGGAGACCCGGATGGTGTCCCCGATCCCCTCGGCCAGCAGCGTGCCGATCCCCACCGCCGACTTCACGCCGCCCGGCGGCATCGGGCCGGCCTCGGTGACGCCGAGGTGCAACGGGTAGTCGCACTTCTGCGCGAGCATCCGGTAGGCCTCGATCATCTCGATCGGGCTGGAGTGCTTCACCGAGATCTTGATGTCGGTGAAGTCCGCGTCCTCCAGGATGCGGGCCTCGTTCAGGGCCGACTCCACGAGGGCCTCCGCCGAGGGGCGCCCGTACTTCGCCAGCAGGTCCTTCTCCAGTGAGCCCGCGTTCACGCCGATGCGAATGGGCACGCCGCGGGCCTTCGCCTCGTGGGCGATCAACCGGACCTTGTCCTGGTACTTGATGTTGCCTGGGTTGATGCGCAGGCCGTGGATGCCCGCCTCGAGCGCGGCCATGGCGTACTTCCACTGGAAGTGGATGTCGGCGACCACGGGGACGGTGGCGTGCTCGGCGATGGTCTTCAGCGCCTTCGCGTCCTCCCAGTGGGGAACCGCCACCCGAACGATGTCGACGCCCGTCGCGACGAGCGCGGCCATCTGCTGGAGGGTGGCGTTGACGTCCGCGGTCTTCGTCGTGGTCATCGACTGGATGCTGATCGGCGCGTCGCCGCCGATGTCGACCCATCCCACTCGGATCTTCCGGGACTGCCGTCGTTCGATCGTCATGTCGATCCCAGTGTAGTGGCGGGCCTCGTGCCCGCCACGGCCGGGGACAAGCCCCGGCCTACGTGCCGAAGACGTGGAACAGGACCTGCCGGTCGCGGGGGTCGTCGAGCTCGACCAGCAGCAGGCGCTGCCACCGGCCGAGCATGGGCTCCCCGGCGGCCACGGGAATGGCGTGCGAGGTCGCCGACAGCAGCATCTGCTTCACGTGGGCGTGGCCGTTCTGGCGTTCGTGCGGCTCGGCCAGGTTCTGGGTGCGCCGCTCGATGTCGTCGTGCGCGTAGTACACGTGGTCGGGGACGAGGTCGCCCATGCGCGCGCGGAAGTCCTCCATCGCCCCGTCCTCCCATTCGTTGACGAGCAGCGCGCACGTCGTGTGGGGACAGAACGCGACGGCCATCCCGTCGGTGATGCCCGAGTCCTTGATCGCTCGC
>WNGA01020008.1_pt1 | contig 12821 bp, 10 predicted proteins | sample 5400061 | NCBI WGS metagenome assembly WNGA01 (sample SAMN13153366, study PRJNA577476) | soil metagenome | isolation source: 100 cm soil or saprolite under grassland replicate 2 | place: USA:California | collected 2016-06-15
ACAAACGACCGTCTGTCCAAACTGCTTGCACAACTGATCTCCTTGACAGAAAAAAGGGAGCTGCATTGGGAGCGGCAGTTGGGCTCGGCTCACCGATATGCCCGCTGGAAGGATAACCTGTTCATACTGGGCCCGGCGGAACCGCTCAGCGAGACTAAAACACCTCGTTATTTATTCATAACGCCGTTTGATTCGCCCTCATGTATTGAGATTAATTCCGCCGACGCCGAATTAGGCAGCGCACTGACGGTACTAGTTAACGTGGTTGAAAAGGCGATCGAAAACGAACCACCAACCGATCCCTTCGGCGTCAGCAACGAAGAATTAAGTCGCCTAATCAGTTAAGGAAAACACAAGACCCGAGAAATCGAAGCCTGGAAGCATAGGAGATTTGGCCCCATGTCCACTGACATAATCCCAAGCGATGAAGCTGATAGCCTTTCGCGCATTCCACTCTTTAAGCGATTAACGCCAGAAGAACTCGAACAGTTGGCCAAAGAGGTCGACCAGGTAAGATTCGACGCGGACGAAACAATATTCAACGAACAAGACAAGGGTGACGCCTTGTATGTGGTGGAGTCGGGGTCGGTGCGCATTTGGGTGTTGGATGAAGATGTGAAGCCGGTGACACTGAAGGAACTGGAACCCGGCGAATTTTTTGGCGAACTCGCTGTGTTGGATCGCGGACCGCGTTCGACGAATGCAACGGCAATAAGTGAAACCACTCTGCACCGGCTGAGCAGCGATGACTTTCAAAAGTTTCTAATGAGCCACTCTGACATTGCTATCGACATAATCTGCGAGATTGGCGCCCGCATGCGCCAGACCAACCTTTTAGTTTCGCAGCGCGCTACCCGCAATATCAATGTCGAGATGGAACAGCGCGCAACGATCGGCCAGCGTATCGCTGATCGGGTTGCTTCATTCGGCGGCTCGTGGACCTTCATCATAATCTACGTCAGTTTTCTCGCGTTTTGGATAGCGCTCAATACATTTTTTCTGGTTCACTATGGACGCGACAAAAACGGCGCCCAGTTTGATCCCTATCCATACATCCTGCTAAACCTGATGCTCTCAATGACGGCAGCATTGCAAGCTCCGATCATCATGATGTCGCAAAATCGCGCCGCCGAGAAAGACCGCCTCGCCGCCGAACAGGATTTCAAAGTGAATCTGAAAAGCGAGTTGATGCTGGAAGAGCTAATGAGGAAGAGCCGCGGTCGCGACGATCAGATAGAAAAGATTGCCGAGGCAGTGAAAGAGATTGCCGGACAGGCGAAGACCGAGTAAATATCTGGCGCAACGGAGCTATGAAAAAATATAGACTAATGGAAACTGACAAATGATAAATGGAAAATCCGAAGGTCTGATTCGTGGCTGATACAAAAGAAACGGGGAACAAGTTGATTACCCGTTGCCCTTACCCCTGTCCCTTACGCGTCTTCCCTCACGGTCGGGCTACTACCCCTGAAGGTTTAGTTGTCATTCGCGTAGCCGGAATCTTTGTGGGTTCGCCCTTGGGCGCAACCCGCCCGTTGCGAGTCAGTGCGATTCGTTTATCGCGGCTTGAGGCGTCATCCACCACAACTCTGATGGAGCGGAACGACCCATCTCGCAATTTGTTGGTAGGGTTGTAAGCAAGCACGTACTGCGTGCGCAAATCGCGCACGATCTCATTCGCTATTTGCGGCAACTCGGATAGGGACGCGGGAAAGAAGGCGCGTCCTCCTGTCTCGGTGGCGAGTTTGTTGATGAGGTTAACGGCTTTTTGACGTGGACTCTTACTAATAAACCCGCCTTCCTTATCGAGTTCGTTAACAAAGCCGATTACGTAAATCTGCACATCCTCCTCACGCAGGCGAGAAAAGAGCTTTTCCTGCGAATAAAAGCTGGAGCGGTCTTCACCGTCGGTGATTACGATCAAAGCTCGCCGCCTGCGATCACTGTCATCGCCTTTCTTGTATTCGGCCACGTGCTCAGCGCTAAGATAAACCGCATCAATTATTGCCGTCTGCCCTCCTTCAACGTATAGATCGTCCAAACCATCCATCAGCAAATCTTTGTTTGCCGTGAAATCCTGCATGGTTTCAATCTTGTCGCTGCTGATGAACCGCACCAGGAAAGTTTCGTCGCCCCGCTTATTGCTGCTGACGATAGTTTTTCCGGCATCGATAACCGCTTGGATCTGCGAACGCAGAGACTGGGAGGTATCAATTGCCAACCCATAACTGATCGGCACTTCTTCACGCGTGAACGATTCGATAGGTTGCTGCACGCCATCTTCGAAAACGTGAAACTCGTTTTCGCCAACGTTGTTTATCGGACGGTTGTTTCGGTCGATAACCCGCACGTTCAGAGTGACCAGCTCCGTGTTTACTACAATCGTGCTGCCCTCGTCGATCTCCGGTTCCGGAGGCGTAGGGGTCGGTTTTGGCTTGAGCACCGGTGCCGGCGGCGGCTCACCCAGCGAGGGCGCTATCCGGTCAACAGGAGTTGGCGCAGATTTGGCAGGTGGCGTTGGCCGAGGCGTCGCCTGGGGAGTGGGGGTCGGCGTTGATGTTGCCGGCGGCCGGTCGACGGTTTGGTTTGTGGGAGACGCCGGCGCTGGCGTTGGTCGCGGCGCCATAGCGGTGCTGCGACGTGGACGCGAATCCTGTGTTCTTGCCGAAACAAGAGTGGATCCAACGAGGCAGCTGAGCAGGAAAATAAATGCCAGAAACAAGTCGACCCCTGGTTTGCTAAAGCAGCGCCTGGATTTTGTAATAAGTCTCATCAGCCCCAATGTCCTAATCAAATATAAAAATCAATCGCCACTATTGCCCCTGGCGCAGGAAATTCTGCCTAAGTTTAACCTTTCCGGAACTTCATGCGAAACGCCTAACGGATCGCACCTGAAAATACTGAACCGAAAGCAAACGGCAGATCCCGAAAAGATTGAGGATCAAATCCTGCTGGCGCGCGCTTAGAGAGATGTCGAGTAGAGTTAATCCGTTGCCGGAGATAGAAAATCAGAATGCGGAGCGGTCGCGATCGGGTAAGGTCATTCCCAAAGAACCGCTTTGGATAAAGCGTACCGCTACGGCTCGCGGTTCTGATATTTGAAATATCAACGAGAGCCGGGAAGCGCGTAGTAGCCTTCTTTGGAGCGCACAAACAGACGAGGAAGACCGCGTGGCGGAGTCACTTTCACCTTAATCTTGTGCCAGCGGCCATTGCTGGTAAAATTCACCGGCTTGTAACCGATCGAATACTGATGGCGTAGCTCGAGTGCGATCTGCTCAAAAATGTCATCCATTTCGGCGTTGCTTCTGGGAAAAAATGCTTTGCCGCCGGAGACGCTGGCCAGTTCATCCAGAATGCCCTGGCCTTCCATACCCATCTGGCTACCGGCATCACTGCCGCTAAGAATACCGATTCCGTAAAGCACTACATCTGATTCTTTCAGCAGACGGCGCAGCTCGCTAAAGGTGTAGCGAGAATTATTATCCTGACCGTCGCTAATCAACAGCAGTGCACGTTTGGGATGAGCGCCACGTTGAACTTTCTCAACGCCCAAATAGCAGGCATCGTAAAGGGCGGTATTATTTCTGGTTTGTACAAAAGTGAGTTTGTCCAGAACTGCATTTCCATCGCGAGTTTTGTCGAGCAACAACTGGGCCCTTTGATTGAAGGCAATCAGAAAATACTCGTCGGAATTATGACTCGTCTGGATAAACTTCGACAGCGCGTCGCGCGCCCGCCTAACTTTATCACCGCTCATCGAGCCCGAGACGTCGAAGATTACGCCCACTGAAACCGGCGCATCGTCGTCGCTGAAGAAGGTGATCTCCTGCGCCTTCTTCTCATCGAGCACAGTAAAAGCATTCTTTGCGAGGCCGGAAACATAGCGTCCATAAGTATCTGTTACGGTAACAGTAAAAGTAATCAGGTCGGTATTAACGATAACCGGACCGTCAATTTCGTTGGGAGACTTTTGTTGCCCTGCGACAGGGGAATCGACTTTCGGAGGGGTTGGCTGGCTGGCAGGTTCGCTGACAGGTTGCTGCGGGTTCTTGTCCTGAGCGCTTACGACGCCAGGGCAAGCGAGGATGAAGATAGCGATGATTAGAACTAAGGGACAGGAAATGGTGGCGATAGTAAAAGCGCGTCCAGAAGCTAAGTGCATGTAACCCTCGCGTTCCTCGCAAGTATTCCGGCTAGATTGTGCTGAACAGACAGGACTACAAACACAGATGCCGGAGACAGAAGCCGTGATGTCCGAAGACTTGAACTTTCCTGGATCTAACGGGGAATCGCTTACGTGGGGAAACGGGCCGCGCGCTACTTCCGTCCAGTTCTGTGGTAACAGAATTCATTGTAGGACACGTATTAGGCCGGGTAAAGCAAAAAGACAGTAAGGTCTGTTCTTGCTTTCCTTAGTCGCTATGCCTCAGGGTGAGCTTACGAGAAAAACGTCCCAAGCCCAACGGCCAACATAAGAATGTTGTGCGTCGTCAACCTTCGCTCGATAACGAAACTCGTTGCCGTACTGATCAGTGCGCTTCGATTCTTTGTATTTCAGTGAGATTGACTCTACGTTTAAGCAAGACAGTGGATAAAGTTCGGATGACTCAGAGAAACCGTTGTGATTTGTGTCCTGCCAAATCAGCAAACTAGGAAAGACACCGTCTAAATCGTCGAGTACGCCATCATTATTGCCGCCATTCTCTAGTTTGTCGTACTCGGCAAGCGCGTTAAAGCCATTGCGACCAATCCCCGTAGGCGGCGATGGCTGGCGGTATAAAGTTGCCGAACAACTCTGAACCGTGCCACTTGTACAATACAGCCGTCCTGCGCATTGAGAGCTGGAGCTGCACGGGTCGCCTGCCTCGCCACCCGAGGAGACTATTTCCTGAGCGTTCTGAAGATTCGGATTGTTTTTTGAATACAGGCAAATGGTAGTCAAGGGTCACCGTATAAGGATAATGGAAGATGTCTGTAGCAGCCGTGCTACCGCTTAACGTCCCTTTTTGTATGATGTAGTCCGCTTGCCCGGTTCCCCCACCCTGATTTACCTGAAAATAGAACGCTGTTTTGTTTCCGTATTGATCTGTCGCCTGGTTCCATTTGTTTGCTGCTGAGTTTACAGCATTCCAAATATTTGGATCAGTCTGTCCCGGCGACACGTCCCATGAGGAATCTATATAAATATTGATTACTCGACGACCTGAACCATCTGGCCCGGCACCGTGGCCATTAACGCTGGAACTTTTTATCTGGGCTGCGGTGTAAGCGACGGGCCGTTTCGCCGTCTTGTCCCCTAACCGCATGTTATACTTTCGCCCTGACTATCCAGAGCTTCAAGGTCAAGAATCAACTAATGGCAGAATTTATTTGTCGATTGGGAACGCCGGCGGGCGAGGTAGTAACGCGCACAGTGGAGGCTCCTGGTGTAACTGAAGCGCGCGCGCGTTTGGAGCGCGAAGGCTTCCGTGTCTTTAATGTCGCACCGCCGAAGGCCAGCGGGGTAACCGCGCTTACCAGGCTGGGCGGGCGAGGCGGCCAGGCAAAAGTAAAAGCTAACGACTTCCTTCTTTTCAATCAACAGCTGGCGGCGTTGGTACGTGCCGGCATTCCCATTCTTCAAGCCATCTCGATGTTGCGTAAGCGCGCGGCTTCGGCTCGTTTGCGCGCCGTGCTGGGAGACGTTGAAGATCAAATACGCAGCGGCTCGGCGCTGTCGCAGGCCTTTGCCTCGCAGGGAGGTATCTTCCCGCGAATTTATACTGCCTCGATCCTGGCGGGCGAACGTTCAGGTGCGCTGGATGAAGTTCTGCTTCGTTACGTAACCTACATGCGGCGTAACGTAGCGTTGCGCCGCAAGATTCGCGGCGCTCTTGCCTATCCTCTGTTCCTGCTTTTCGCGTCGGGCTGCATGGTCACTTTTCTGACCGTTTACGTGGTGCCGCGGATGTCGGATCTGTTTTCAGGATTTGGTACGGAACTCCCCGTGGTCACGCAGATCGTGCTCGGGATTTCTCACTGGCTCTCAGGTAACGTTATTTGGTTTGGACCATTATTTATCGGCGGCACTATCGCCTTGTTTCTCTGGTCGCGGACCGAAGCGGGCCGACTGAGGGTTGACGCGGCCTTGTTGAAGATACCGCTGGCCGGTAACCTGGTAATACAGCTCTCGATCGCTCAAGCCACTCGCTCGCTGGCTACGCTGCTCGCCGGCGGTATAACGCTGGTCGAGTCGTGGGAGATAGCTGCAGAATCGATCACCAACCGCGAGCTGCGTCGCCGCAGTTCGGCGATTCTGCCGATGATTCGCGAGGGGCGTTCTTTTACGGAGAGTCTGGAGTCCGCCGGCTGGGTTCCGCTACTCGCGGTTGACATGGTGGGAATCGGCGAGCGCTCCGGCAGTTTGCGCGAAATGCTTGACGAGGTGGCAATATTTTATGATGCCGAGTCGGAAGTACGGCTGGAGCAGTTGACGACCACGCTTGAGCCTGCGATTCTTGTGGTCATGGGTGGGATCGTTGTCACCATACTCCTGGCCATCTACCTTCCCATCATTCAATCAATTTCCAGCGGCGCGGGAGTTACTGGCCACCACTGAGCCACTGTTGAAAATGACGGACAGTTACGGCTGCGCTACCAAGCGGCACAAAACTGAATGAAAGAGTTAACACAAAATCCTGCCTCGACACCGCCATCGCAGACGCCGATGGGTTCAGCATTGGTTGATGCAAACCTCAACCGGGACGGGAGAGAAGATCACGAACCGCCTGAGGTGCGCGCGGCGAAAGATCTGGCGCAACGGTACCGGCTCTCCTTTGTTGAACTACTCCCGACCGATCAGGAGTCGCCAATCGACTACGCCCTTTTTAATGAGATTCCGGTTGATCTGATGGTGCGCTATCAGTTTCTTCCGCTCAGGCGAGATGAAAAGGGATTGCACATCGCGATGGCCGATCCCACTGATCTGGAACGCCTCGATGAACTCCAAAGTGCTCTGAAGGCTCGCATCGTTCCCTATGTTGCTACGGCGGGAGCCATTGAGGTGGTTCTGCGACGCGGCGATGCCACGCAACGCGTCCTACAGGAAGCGGCCTCCGGCTTTCGCATCTCGTTAGTAAGGGAAACTGAACACGGCGAAGAGGTGCTCGATCTCGATCGTCTGGCGACTGATTCCGAGATGTCGCCAATTATTAAACTCGTCGATTCCATAATCTACAACGCGATGGAGTCACGCGCGTCAGACATTCACATCGAGACGCGCGATACCGAAGTGCAGGTCAAGTATCGAATTGACGGAGCGCTCTATGCCAAAGTTGATCCGATCGATTTGGCTTACCATCAGACATTAATCTCGCGCATAAAGGTTATGTCTGAACTAGATATTGCCGAGCGCCGCGTGCCGCAGGACGGCCGCTTCCGGGTCCGTTATAAAGGCCGCAATGTGGACTTCCGTGTTTCCATTATGCCCACCATCCACGGTGAAGACGCCGTCATTCGTATTTTAGACAAGGAGCAGATAAACGAAGAGTTTCGTAATCTCAATCTCGACGTCGTTGGCTTTGCTGAAGAAGATCTCAGAAAGTTTCGCCATTACATCGCCGAGCCTTACGGCATGGTTCTGGTGACAGGTCCCACCGGTTCCGGTAAGACGACCACGCTCTATGCTGCGCTCAACGAGATCAGAAACGAAGAAGACAAGATCGTAACCATCGAAGATCCCGTTGAATACCAGTTGCACGGCATCACGCAAATTCCGGTTAACGAAAAGAAGGGGCTGACATTCGATCGGGGACTACGTTCGATCTTGCGCCACGATCCGGACAAGATCATGATCGGTGAAATCCGCGACACCGAAACTGCGCAGATTGCGATCCAGTCAGCGCTGACAGGCCATCTCGTGTTCACGACCGTTCATGCGAATAACGTCATCGACGTGATTGGACGTTTCCTTAACATGGTACTTGCCCAGCGTTTGATTCGCGTGCTTTGTCCTTATTGCAAGCGTCAGTATCGTGCGAAAGAGCAGGAGCTGGTTGAGTCAGGACTGCGGCCGGAGGAGCATCGCGAGACACCTTTTTACATCAACGTGGGCTGCGATGCGTGCAACCATACCGGCTATCGCGGCCGCACGGCCATTCACGAGTTGCTCGATTTGTCCGACAATATTCGTGAGATGATCGTAGAGCGCCGGCCAGGCTCCGAGGTTCGGCGGGCGGCGGAGGCCGAAGGGCTAAGAAGTCTTCGTGAATCAGCGCTCTGGAAAGTGTTTGCCGGAGTCTCAACTTTGCATGAGATTAACCGAGTGACCTTCGTTGAGGAGGTTCGGGCGGAGCAGTAAAGGTCAGAGTTCACCGCTTTAGGCTGTGTGGTGTGGAAAGCGCACGGTAAAGCTCATAATCTAAACTGCGGTCTTTAAAGGAACTGTTGTTTTTAGATTGCGTGTAAGCAAAGGAATCAGGAAGGGTTGCATCTTAGCCTTCTTGGCGGCAGTATTATGCCACCCGATTCGGCCAGATTGTGCCACGTATTTCGGCTAAATTATGCCACGTTATTTCGGCTAAAAATACTTGCATCTTAGCCTCCTAAGCGGCAATATTAGGCCACGTTATTCGGCTGCTTCAACCGTCCACCTTTCGTTTCCCTGCTGCTTACCTTTTCGCTGCTGCTGCTGCCGCTTGCGGTTCAAGCCAAGAAGGGTGACAAACACTTCAACGCGGGAGTTAAATACGAGTCTGCTCAGCAATGGGAGAGAGCCGCCCAGGAGTTTACCCTCGCTGTTGCCGCCGACCCGTCAAACCTGGAATATCAACTGCATTTTCGCCGCGCGAGCTTCAATGCCTCGCAGTCGTACATGCAGCAGGGACGTGCGCTCGCAGAGCAGCGGGATTTCGTCGGCGCGTATAACGCTTTTCGGCAAGCTTACGGATACGATGCCGTCAACGAGCTGGCTGTGTCGGAGATGGAGCGGATGCTGCGTCTGCAGGGCGTGAAGGAAGGGAACAACGGCGGAAGTGAAAACGGACAAAAAAACACGGAGCAGGGAAGCCTGAGTCCGATAAGCGCGCAGGAACCTTCTTTGCCGCTGGCACGAACCGAGCAACTCCGCGTAATAAGTTACAGCGGAGATTTGAAGGCTTTCATTCGCAGCCTGGCTGAACAGCTCAACCTGAATGTTATTTTCGACCGTCAGTCGTTTGTCCAACCACGAACTATCGATATCAATTTGCGCGACGTCACCACTTCTCAAGCCCTCGACTACATCTTTCTGCAGGAGAGCCTGTTTTTCCAGAAACTGAGCCGGCGCACAATCCTCGTCGCCGATCAAACCCGTCGTCCGCAATATCAGCAACTGGTCTTGCGCACCTTCTTTCTCGCAAACAGCGATCCCGATAAGGTCAAGACTCTCGTTGGACAGGCGATCCCGCCCTCCGTAGGCCGGCCGCAAACAATTGTTGTCTCAGACAAAGATACCAACAGCTTGACTATCCGCGACACTGCGGAAAACGTTCGTCTGATTGGTGAGCTGATTCAGAGCATCGACAAGGATCGCGCCGAAGTCGTAATGGACGTGAACATCTATGAAGTTTCCAAGAGCGACCTTCTCCAATTCGGAAATCAGATTGGCCAAGACAGCAGCACCTTAACTCTTGGCGGCTCGCCTGGCTTGGCAGTCCTTACGTCTAATGGGACCCTTGACAGGCTGGCAACCGGTGTAAACCTCGGCAGTATAGTCGGCGGGGCTCCCACTGCTGCCGCGGCTGCTCTATTGATACCGTCCTCCGTGCTTACCGCTTTTCAAAGCAAGAACAATACAAAGCTGATTGCATCGACGCAGGTTCATGCTTTCAATGGTGAAGAATCAACTGCCCGCATCGGACAGCGCGTTCCGGTGCAAACCGCGCAGGCGTATCCGTTTGGAATTCAAACCGGAGCCGCAGGCACCACTCCCGGACAGTTCAATTTTCCCACCGGCGGTTTCCCCGTAATCAATTATGAACCGACGGGGTTGACGTTGAAATTTACGCCGCAGGTCTTTCCGAATCAGGACGTGCAGGTCAAGATGAGCATTGAGTCGAAAGACGTTCTGGGTGCGCAGAGTCCAACCCCGACCTTCACCGAACGAACGATTACTGGAACTGCGCGTGTGCAAAACAACCGCACCATGATGTTGGCCAGCGTTTCCCAGGATGTGCAGACGAATGGGCGGCGGGGTCTACCTGTACTCGGCGGACTTCCAATCGTGGGCCGCCTGTTTTCATCACCTACCCGCGATAATCGTCAGGTAGATATTGTGATCGCCGTTACGCCGCGCGTGCTGCGTGCGCCGGCAGTCACGCCACGTGACGAAGAGATGCGACCGAGCGGCACTTTGCAATCTCCTACCACGGGCTCACTTGAAGCCATGCTGCGCGAAGCTGACCGCGAAGATCAGTTGGCCGAATTTCGCCGCCAGCAAAAGAACGCAACCGCGAAGGTGAATGAGGCTGCGTCTTCTCCTGGCGTGTTTCCAAATAATCCTCCGACAACCGCGACGAATCGCGACGTGACGCAAACTACCGGGCCTGCCCCGGCTAACCAAACGGCGCCGAGCGCCGCGACGAATGCGGCCATTCCTTCTGCTAATACCAACGCCGCGCTGAATTCAGTCGCTCAGCCAAATACAACCGGTACGCAGCAAACTGCGAAGGTACAGATTCCGGCCGAGGAGTTACCGGCTTATGTGCCGGCGCCGAAGTCTCTTGTAAGTAACAGCGCCGCGACCGAAGTTGCGGCTGTAAATACGAATCTCAGCGGGGGCGCTGTCCTGACGAGCCTGCCGAAACCAATCGAGGCAGCCATAGCTCCAATCAACACGAACGCCAGAATTGCGCAGCTAAGCCTATCCCCTGGCGAGCAGTCGATGAGAGTTGGTGAAACGCGGCGCTTTGCGCTCGAGTTGAAGTCAGATGTTTCGCTGGCCCTAGCAGTGATTGCTCTCCGCTTTGATCCAAGAGTAGTGAAAGTGCAAGTGGTTTCAGCTGGATCTCTTCTGGACAGTAAGGACGGAAAAAGCACTGGGGCGAGTTTCTCTCAATCATTAGACGCTTCGGGCGTATGCCTGATTTCCGTTTCTAATTTGAATGGCGGAGCGTCAATGAGAGGTACGGGAACGTTGCTCTTCATTGATGTGGAAGGTGTGGGGCTCGGCAACGCCGGACTCTTGTTGGATAAAGATTCTATCAACCTTGTCCCGGCAGACGCTCGGAATCTGGCGGTCGAGGTGGTCCCGGCTCGCGCAACCGTGAAGCAGTAAGAAGGTGATTTACCTGCGAGAGCGAAGTTCGAATAAACCAGAACGCGGCGATGCGGTGATAGTGGCTCAGCTTCCCGGTCGCCGCGTCGGTCGCCGCGTCACTCTGTCTCGGTCTGTTTTCAGCCAGTTATTCAACAGAAGGTTTGGCGTGAGCAAACACCAACTCGGGTTCACGCTTATTGAGCTCGTTATTACGATCACAGTGTTAACTATTCTCACGATGGGCGTAGTGCCGCTGCTCAAGCTTTCCGTCAAACGCCAAAGAGAACAACAACTCCATGACGCCCTACGCCAGATGCGCACTGCCATCGATGAATTTCACCGGGATACGGTGGGAATGAGCTGTACTGGAACGGTAGCGGTACCGCCAGGCTCCGCTCCACCGGTAGGTTACGTTGACCCGCGCAGCAAAGTGGTGATCTCCGATTGCACGGTTTTCGGAGTTGATAATCCGGATCGCTATCCACCGGACTTGCAGACCCTGGTCGATGGCGTGAACGTAGTGCCGCGAGGCGGCGGAAATCTAGGCGGGCAAGGACTGCAAAGCACTGGCACCTCAACTACTAACACAAATAGCGTTTTGGGGAGCCAGCTCTCAACCAAGAAGAAGGTTTATTTGCGCTCCATTCCTATCGATCCGATGACCGGTAAAGCCGAGTGGGACTTGCGCTCATGCTACGACTCGGCTGATGGTGATTCATGGGGCGGCGAAAACGTTTTTGATGTTCGTTCGAAGTCGAAGGACACGGCTTTGAACGGGGAGAAATATAGTGACTGGTAAGGGACAGGCGGCACCAGGCAGTCGGCAGGAGGCAGGTGAAATGCCCAGGGCGCGAGTGACTAGGCGGGAAGCAGTACTCTCTCGGATCCTGCCGTCTGCTGTCTGCCGTCTGCCAACTGGCTTTACACTGCTCGAGCTGATGATCGTGATCACGGTCATCATTATCCTGGCCGCCATCGTGCTGCCGCAGTATCAGAAGACAATACTGGCCACGCGCGAAGCCGTCCTGCGTGACGATCTCTTCAGAATGCGTTCACTATTGGATCAGTATGCGGCCGATAAACAGAAACTGCCGCAAACCCTGGACGATCTCGTTTCCGGTGGTTATCTGCGCGAACTGCCAAAAGATCCGATCACTGGCCAACAGGATTGGACGGTGATCACGGGCGAAGATCCAAATTCCTCCAACGGCGAACAGGGGGTTACCGATGTCCATAGCGCCTCGACAGATGTTTCGTCTGAGGGAACGCCTTATTCTGAATGGTGAGATGAATTTCGGATTTCGGATTGCGAATTTGGAATTGGCTTTTACTTATGACTTTGAAGGGCCAGTCGAACCGCAACCAAACGTGTTGCCTGCGATAAATCCGCAATCCAAAATTTTCCAATGCCTAACCCTCTAGCCAAATTGATAAACCCCTGGTATCCGTCGACAGCGGTCGGTTTCGAAAAGGGACTGGTCACGATGGTGCAACTTGAGCGTGGCCGCGGTGGCACAGCCACCCTCCGCCGCGCTGCAACGGT
>WNGA01016224.1_pt1 | contig 12820 bp, 11 predicted proteins | sample 5400061 | NCBI WGS metagenome assembly WNGA01 (sample SAMN13153366, study PRJNA577476) | soil metagenome | isolation source: 100 cm soil or saprolite under grassland replicate 2 | place: USA:California | collected 2016-06-15
CCCCCACCAGGGCCGACACGGCGCCGGGCTCGTCGTTCCGCTCCTGGCATTCCAGCGCAGCGATGTAGGCGCCGAACAGGGCATTGATGTGCTCCGTCACGCGCGTCAACACGCGGCCCATGCTGCGTGCCAGCTCGCCCGGCTCGACGTCGCGCTTGCCGACGGTGAGGTACGGACCTCCGCTTCCCCACTGCACGCGCTCGTCGGGGCGGGCGCTCGTGAGCAACAGGCCCCGCAGCGGCATCAGGGCCTCGAGATTCGGCAGCAACCGCAACGCCTGCTCCACCCTCATAGCCCGTACTCCTTCATCTTGCGGGTGAGGGTGTTGCGATGGATGCCGAGAATCTCGGCGGCCGCGCCGATCTGGCCCCCGGTATGCGACAAGACGCGGGCGATGTGCCGCGCCTCCGCTTCCGCGAGCGTCGGAAGGCCGCCGCTCGTGTGCTCGGGAACGCCCGGCTCTTCCGCGCGCAGCTCGTCCGGCAGGTGTTCGCTGCGCAACGTCCCGTCGGAGACGACGATCGCCGCCCGCTCGATCACGTTGCGCAGCTCGCGCACGTTGCCGACCCATTGATGATGGCGCAGCAGCTCGAGCGCCCGATCCGACAGCCCGTCGATGCGCTTGCTGTAGCGCGTCCCGAACAGCCGAGCGAAATGCCCGATCAAGAGCACCAGGTCGTCGCCGCGATCGATGAGCCGTGGCAGCTGAATGGTCACGACCGCGAGGCGGTAGTAGAGATCCTCGCGGAAGTGGCCCTGGGTGATCGCCTCCTGCAGATCGCGATTGGTCGCGGCGATCAGCCGGACCGTCACCGGAATCGATTCCCCGCCGCCGACGCGCTCGATTTCGCGCTCCTGGACCGCGCGCAGGATCTTGGCCTGGAGCGCGAGGCTCATGTCGGCGATCTCGTCGAGGAATAACGTCCCGCCTCCGGCCTGCTCGAAACGCCCGATCTTGCGGGCTACGGCGCCGGTAAAGGCTCCCTTCTCGTGGCCGAACAGCTCGCTTTCGAGCAGGTTCTCGGGGATGGCGGCGCAGTTGACCGCCACGAACGGCCCTGCCGCGGCGGGACCATGTTGATGGATGGTGCGCGCGACCACTTCCTTGCCGGTCCCCGATTCACCCAGAATCAGGACCGTCGCCGTGCTGTTCGCGACCCGCGCCATCACCTTGTAGACCTCGAGCATCGCGGGGCTTTGCCCGACGAGCGCGTAATGGTCTTCGGCGTCGCCTTCGGCGGGCGGCAGGGGGAGCGCGACCTCGGTCGCCGCCGAGCGTACGCGCGCGAGGGCACTCGCGAGCGCTTCGCGCTTGAGCGGCAGCGCGAGCAGGTCCAACACGCCGAGCTTTTCGGCGCGCAGCGCCAGTCCCATCGACGGCCGGTCGGCGAGCGCGATGAGCCGCGTCCCGCCGTGCGCGGCGCGCAGCGCGTCCACCCACCACGTCAGCTCCTCGTCGGAGCGGTCGCCCAACACCGCCAGGACGAGATCCCAGCGGCCTCCGGCGAGCAGGCGCGTGGCCCGCGGGAGGTCCGCCGCCCACTCGAGGTCGATGCTCAGATCCGCGGCCCATTGGCGCAGGCTCTGGAGCGGCCCCGGTCCGGACTCGCCTCCGACCGCGAGCACGCGCACCGCACCCGTGGCGGCTCGGGCGGGTGGAACGAGTCCGTTGGTTGTCGACTGAACGGGGCGCGTCACGGTCCGGCTCACTGGGCTCCGCGGTATCGGGCGACGAGAACCAGTGCATCATCCGTACCCTTGCCATGGCGGGCGAGGATCTGATCGGCAAGGCGTTGCGGCTCCTCCCGCGCGGACACATCGGCCAGGAAGTCGCTGGAGATCCCATCGGTGGCGAAGACGAGCGTATCGCCGGCGCCCACCGGAATCACGGCCGCCTGAACGGCGGGGACCTCGCCCCCGAGGATGCCGCCGCGGGTGACGAGCGACGCGCGTCCCGAGCGCTCGGACCAATTCGCGTGGTGCAGCACGCCCTCGACGTTCCCCACGCCCAACCAGGTCATCGTGCCGCGCGGGACGTCGAAGCGGGCGACACTCATCACCACGCCGCGGCTTCCTTTGAGCGCCACATGGCACTGCTGCACCAAGGACAGCGGCGGTTCCTCGGCATATCGCTCGAGCGCAGCGACGGCGATCCGGGCGGCCGCCGCGGCCTCTTCGCCGTGGCCGAGACCGTCGACGACCGCGATGAGCACGCCGTCTGTCACCGCTTTGACCATGTGGAGGTCGCCGGATTCGGACTGCCCCTGCAGCGCCACCGTGGCGACGCCCCAGTGGACGAGCGACTGCGCGTTGCGCACGCGGCTACGCACTGGACCGCTTCCATTTGCGCATCGTGATGCGCGTGCCTTCCCCCGGCGCCGAGACGACTTCGAACTCATCCATCAAGCGGCGCGCGCCGGGAAGACCCAGGCCCAGACCCCCCGACGTGGAGTAGCCGTCCTGCATCGCGCGGGACACGTCGCGGATCCCGGGGCCGTCATCCGCGGCGACGACGATGAGACCCTGGCGAGTCCCGTCGATGACCTTCGTAAACCGCACTTCGCCACGCTTCGCGTACATCAGGATGTTGCGCGCGATCTCGGAGATCGCGGCGGCGATCACCGTCTGGTCGCCGGCGGAGAACCCGACCTCGGCGGCCAACTCGCGACCCGTCTGGCGGGCCTGGACGACGTCGGTATCCGCGGCGATGAGGCAGCGGAGATCGTCACCCACGGTCGATGCGCCCATGCCCCCCCTGGCGATTCTCGATACGCCCATGCCCCTGACGGTCGAGGAAGGCGAGGCCTTCTTCGAGGTCGAGCGCGGTAGCGATACCCTTGAGCGTGAGGCCGAGTTGCACCATGGCGAACGCGACCTCGGGTTGGATCCCGACGATCACCGTCTCCGCGCCGCGTAACCGGGCCATGTGCGCGATGTCCCGGAGCGTGCGTACGGCAAACGAGTCCATCACGTCGAGCGCCGTCACGTCCACGATGACCCCGCGGGCGCGGAATTTTCCCACGCGCGCGATGAGCGCTTCGCGTAGCTGTGACAGGTCCGCGTCCGACAGGGCCGACTGAATCGAGGCGATCAGGTAATGCCCCTGCTTCAGAATAGGGACTTCCACGACCTGCCTCCCTTAGGCTTGCTGCGTGGCCTCGGTGTATGGAATCACCTTGTAACCCAGCAGGCGCTCCGCCTCTTCGATACCCCCCTGCAGATCGCCGACCGTCGCCATCTCGCTCAGGTCCACGCCGATGGTGACCAGGGTTTGCGCGATTTCCGGCGACAGGCCCGTCACGATCACCGTCGCGCCCAGGAGGCGTGACGCTTCGACCGTCTGCACCAGCTGGTTCGCCACGTTCGAGTCCATCGCGGCCACACCGGTGATGTCGATGACGACGACCTTGGCGCGGTTGGTGCGGATGGCGCGGAGCAGCTGCTCCGTCAGCTGCCGGTTCCGTTGCGGATCGATCACGCCGATGATCGGCAGAATCAGGAGCCGCTCGCGCACCTGGAGCACGGGCGTCGACAACTCCCGGATGGCTTCCTGTTGCTGCCGGATGATGCGCTCGCGCTCCTGCACGAAGCCGACCGCCACCGTGTTCGCGATCCGGTTCGCGGCGGGTTCGTACGCGTCGAGAATGCGATTGAGTTTGTTGAAGTCTTCGTGGTACTTGGCGAACAGCGAGCGGGCGAGCACGTCACGGAGCAGCAGCACGATCCCGACGACTTCGTGCGTTTCGACGCCTCGCGGGATGATGCGCTCCGACAGGTTGCGCGCGTACGCCTGCAGGGCCTCGAAGGTCCCCGTCTCCAGGGCCTCGACGTAGTTGTCGTACACCGAGGTCGCTTCGGCGAAGATTTCCTCCTCGGTCATCGCGGTGAGCAGTTGAGCGCGCGTGATGCGCCGGGCCCACTCTTCGCGCAGCTGGGTGCGGTTCTGTCGCAAGTGCGCAACGAGCTCCCGCAGCAACGCCTGCGTCGACTCGGGGCTCGCCGACCCGTCCTGTGGCGGCGGCGGCGCGTCTTTCTTGACCATGGAGGCGGTTCCTCGCCAGTTGTGGGAATTGGGTACAAATGTTGTGGTCGCGCAACAGCAAGGCTAGTGCCAGCGCCCAATCGTGGTGCATCGTCGTATAATATTGAGTCACAATATCTTACACATGTACCGATCGACTTACAGTTGTCTGTTCGCCTCAGATTAGGGCGTTTGACGTGTTCACGGCGCACTTAATTGGTGCACGCAAAAAGCCCGGCGCGTGAAGGCCGGGCTCATTGCCGCAGGTCGCGACTAGCGCGTGACGCTACTCGTCGCCGATCCCACGATGATGTTGCCGACCGTCTGGTAGCCAACGACCTGACCCAGCAGACCCAAAATCGGCTGCTGCAACACGACGTGGATCATGTTCACGGTGAGACCGCTCGTCGTGACGCCGTCGCCGCTGGGGCTCTGCTCGTTCAGAATCACGTAGCCGACGCCCGGCAGGTTCATCTGCGTGTTGGCTGCCGGATCCGATACCTCCACCCCGCCCACCACGAGGTTCCCGAGACTCGATCCCTCGGCGTTGCTGCCGACGGCGTTGTCCCCGACGGTGCTGCTCGCGACGGCCACCACGCCGTCAGCCGTGATGAGCCCGTTGAGCAGACTGACGACGCCCAGCGTCGCGCTGCTCACGGCATTCGAGCCGTCGACGTCGTCGGCATCGCCCGTCACGATGGTGAAGAGATCCTGCGCCGTTACGTAGCCCGGGACCGATACGTTCTGGCCCTGATCCGTGGCCATCGCTTCGCCGGTCGGCAGGACCGCGTACGGCGTTTTCTGGTTTGCGGTCGGCGTACTCACCGAGATGCCAAATGCTTCGGCCCTCGAGACGGCCCGCATCTGCGCCTGGGCCGAGCTCGCCAACCACGTCATCGGAAGGATGAGACCCGTCAAGCGGATCGCCTTCCGGAGTATGTCGACTCTCATGGTCCCTCCTTACCGGTGTGTCGGGTGAAATTGCCGGTTGCCGCCCGTCAGCGTGCACGCCGGTTCTGCCGGCGGCAGGTCGGGATCGGGGCACATCACTTCGTAGCCGATCGCCGGCACGCGGATGGCGAAGCCATCGTGGCCGACACCCGGCTCTCCGTTGTCGCAATCGAAGACCTCGAACTCGGCTTCTTCTCCCGTGTTCTTCACGACCAGCGTTCCGCCCCAATGGGCCGCCCCGTCGCTGCAGTCCGTGTCCGTCGCTTCTTCCGCGAACGTGATCGCGGTGGAATGCAGGTTGAGCGGGCTCCCGTTGATGTTCCACTCGGGGCGGTGGTCGACCCACTCCAACTGACCCTTCTCCGGCGAGCAGTCGCCGTTGTCGTCCATGACGTGGGCGCCAAAGGTCTCATACTCGTGGCTGGCGGGGGGATTCTTGTCGGCGGTGCCGGGGGGATAATCGATGCGACCACCGCCCGTGATCTTGAGCGGCGTACACTGGAATTCGTGGAAATGCGCGAGCGGCGTGCCGATCGTCGGCGCCACCGCGCTCCGCTGCGGGTCGCAACTCCACACGACCAGTGCGGCTCCAATGGGAGCCGCGAGCAGCGCGAGGCTTCTCACTCTGACCATAGCGTTCGCCTCCGCGAATGTTGGTGTGGCCTGCGGAGGGATCAAAAACGCAAACCTGGTGCCAATTGCGTCGCAGCGTATCTCTCAACCTGACAACGTATTGGAAATCGTGGCATGGCTGCAGCGGCGCGCATTCGCAGCAAATGAGAGACGCCCGGGCGCAACGCCCGGGCGTCGTTCACCGGCGCGTGCGTGAAACGTCACCCCATCTGGGGAAGGGCCATCGCCCGCCGGCCGCGCGGCGCCGCCGCGACGGGGTCCTGCTCCGACCCGAAGTCCGCGCCCTCGCACAGCACGCGCGCGATTCGCTCCGCGGCCCGCCCGTCCCACCGCTCGATGAGGGGGCTCGCGGGGGGGCGCCGTGAGAGCGCCCGATCCGCCGCCGCCAGCAGGGTGTCGCGACCCGCCGCGACGAGTCGGTTCGTGCCGTGCTGACAGGTGGCTGGATGGTCCGTGTCGGAGCGCAGTGTGATGCAGGGGACGCCGAGGTAGCTCGTCTCTTCCTGCAGATCGTCCGTGTCGGTGATGACGAGCGCCGCCCCCGCCACGAGCGCGACGCGCTCGCGATAGGCGTCGGGCGCGGTGACGACGGGTACGTGGCGGCCCAGCTCGGCCAGCGCCCCCGCGACTTCCGTCCCCCCGCCGCTGCCCTGCAGCCGCGCCACGATGCAGCCCGTCGGCTCCCGCGCGCTGCTGCGCTCCAGGACCCAACGCAGCGCGTCGACGCGCACGCTGCCGACGAACTGGATCCGCTCTTCGGCTACGCCCTCGGCCTTGAGGGCGACGGTGGCGTCCCGCGAGGGCGCGAACAGCACGTCGGCGAGCCGGTCGGCGACCAGCGTGGACATGGCGTCGCCGCCGGCGGTCTCGCCGTGTCGCAACCCGGCTTCAACGTGCCCGAAGCGGATGCCCAGCGCACCCGTCGCCACCGCGGCGACGGTCGCCGCGTCGTCGTCGCCGTACGCGAGGACGACGCCCGGCTGCAGGTCGGTGAGGGCGGGATCGAGACGCTGCAGCATCAGGCCGGCCTGCACACCGAGGGAGCTGTCGCCCACCTCCAGGTGGTAGCGAACGGCCGGGAGCTCCAGATCCGCGCACGTCTCAGCGAGGCGAGGATTGTCGTGGCGGCCGGTGTGGATGATGGCGTGCTCGACGGCGCCGGTCGCTTCGAGCGCGCGCGCCACCGGCGCGACTTGCACCAGGCCCGAAGGGTCGCTCACAACCGAGAGGACGCGCATCAGCACCCCCTGGCGATCACGCACACCGCGATCGGAATCGTCACGAGCGCGCCGACGATTCGGACTGTCGACTCGGTGTCGCGGCCCTTGGGCACCTCCACACGGTCGCCGGCCCGCAAGCCCAACTCCTCGAGCGTTGCGCCCCGGGCGATTTCCGCCTGCAGCTTGAGGCCGCCCCAGACCACGCCGCCGCCGCGATAGATGCGCAGCTTGCCGGCCCGCGCCTCCTGGGTCGGTCCGCCGGCCACCATCAGCGCGTCGGCGAGGACGAGGTCGGTGGGCACCGCATAGAACCCCGGCCGCGCGACGGAGCCGAGGATCGACAGGCGGATCAAGGGGCGGGCGTGCACGACGGGATTCTTGAGGTACCGCCCCACCTCGCGCGCCAGGTGCGCCTCGACGCCGGTGCGCGGCACACCCGCGAGCGAAACCGCGCCGATCACCGGCAACTCGATGGCCGGCCCCGCGACGACGGTGAATGTGTCGGTGAGGGCGGAGTCGCCCTCCACGACGAGCAGGATCCGGTCGCCGACCTGAAACGGCTCGGGCGCGCGGGTGTGCTGGGCGAGGGCCACGCTCGGGAGACTCAGCAGCGCGGCGAGGCCGAGGCTTCGGATCGGTCGGATCATGGACATCACTCCACGGTGACGCTCTTCGCCAGGTTGCGGGGGCGATCGACGTCGCACCCCCGTTGCACGGCGATGTGATAGGCCAGGAGCTGCAGCGGAATGACCGTGAGCACGGGCGACAACAACGGATCGCACGCGGGGACGCGGAGCTGGTGCTCGACGAGCTCACCGAGATCGCCGTTCCCTTCGCTCGTGATGGCGATGATGCGGCCACCGCGCGCCCGCACTTCCTGCATGTTCGAGACGATCTTCGGGTAGACCTGGTCGTGGGGCGCGATGCAGACGACCGGCATGTTCGCATCGATCAGCGCGATCGGTCCGTGCTTCATCTCAGCCGCGGGATACCCCTCGGCGTGGATGTAGGAGATCTCCTTGAGTTTGAGGGCCCCCTCGAGGGCGACGGGATAGTTGACTCCGCGGCCCAGGTAGAGCGCGTTGCTCGCGCCGGCGTACGCCGCCGCGACTTCCTTCACCTGCGGCTCGAGCGCGAGCGCCCGCGAGACCAACTCCGGCAGTCGCTCGAACTCCGCGACGAGACGGCGTCCTTCGTCGACGGCCATCATCCCGCGCTGGCGTGCCAGATAGAGGCCAAGCACCAGCAACGCGACGACCTGCGACGTGAACGCCTTCGTCGAGGCCACCCCGATCTCGGGGCCGGCGTGCAGGTAGATCCCACCGTCGGCTTCGCGCGCGATCGTACTGCCGACGACGTTCACCACGCCCACGACCGCCGAGCCGGTGGCGCGCGCCGCGCGCAGCGCCTCGAGCGTGTCGGCGGTCTCGCCAGACTGCGAGATGGCGATGGTGAGCGTGCCGGGAATCCGCAGGTGCCGTCGATAGCGATACTCCGACGCGTACTCGACGTCCACGGGAATACCTGCCAGCTCCTCGAGCGCGTGGCGGCCGACGAGCCCCGAGTGCCATGACGTCCCGCAGGCGACGATCAGGATGCGGCGGATCCGCATGCACTGGCCGGGCGAGAGATTGAGGCCGTTCAGCCGCGCGAACCCTTCGACCGGCAGGAGGCGGCCGCGCAGCGTGTTGCGCACCGTCTCCGTCTGCTCGCAGATCTCCTTCAGCATGAAGTGCGGATAGGGACCGAGCGCGAGCGCTTCGAGGTCCCATTCGATGGCGTCCACCGCGCGTTCCTGCTCGACGGCGTCGCGATCGAGGACGCGGTAGCCGTCGGCGGTCAGGACCGCGACGTCGCCGTCCTGCAAATACACGACGGACCGCGTATGGCTGAGGACTGCGCTCGCGTCCGAGGCCACGAAGTGCTCTCTTTCGCCCACCCCCAACAGCACCGGTGACCCGCGCCGCGCCACGACGATCTTCCCGGGCTCGGCGGCCCACATCACGGCGAGACCGTACGTGCCTTCGACGGGGGCCAGCGCCGCGATGACGCGCTCCTCGAGCGTGTCGCCATCGGCGTCCTCGATCAGGTGGGCGATGACTTCGGTGTCGGTCTCGGTGGTGAAGCGGTGGCCGGCGGGCTCGAGCCGTCTCCGCAGTACGTCGGCGTTCTCGACGATGCCGTTGTGCACCACCGCGAACGCGCCTTTGCAGTCGGTGTGCGGGTGCGCGTTGCCATCGGTCGGGCCGCCGTGCGTCGCCCACCGGGTGTGCGCGATCCCGCACGTGCCGTGTACCGGCTCGCGCGACAGGAGATCGGCGAGCGCCTGCACGCGTCCGGACAACTTTCGGGTCTGCAGCCCCGCCCCGTTTTGCAGCGCGCGACTCCGGCGGAATCGTAGCCGCGGTACTCGAGGCGGCCGAGTCCTTCGAGGAGAATGGGCACCGCCTCGCGCGGGCCCACGTAACCAACGATGCCACACATGCCCGCCCGTACTTCAAGTTTGAGGCCTCGCGTCCCCGCGGGACCGCGTTGATGCCCTAAGCACGCCAATCGCAACGGGTTCTCGCGCTGAGCCGCAGAAAACACGGTCGCAGCGCTCCGACGATTGCGTTGCGCCGCCGCGGCAACGCCGCCCTGGCGTTCGGCGTGAACCGGGATGGCCCCATTCCTGCGACAAATCCGTGACGGAGGACACGCTATGACTGAATCGGGGCCATCCGCCGGCTTACCGCTGGCGCTCGTGGCTGGAGAAGAAGAAGGTAGTGCAGGCTGGATCGAGGATGCGCTAGGCTCGAATGGCTTCGCCGTGTTGCGGACGCCCACGGGACAGCACGCGAGCGCGCGCGCCCGGACCACGAACCCCGACGTCATTCTGATGGAAGCGGTGCTGCCCGACATGAGCGGGCTCGAGTTGTGCCGCTCCCTCCGGGAAGATCCGCGCATCTCCAAGAGCACGCCGCTGCTCGTGACCACGCCGCATACGCCGACGCGTGAGCAGCGCATCGAAGCCCTGCGCGCCGGCGCCTGGGAGTGTATCGGCCGGGAGACTGACGGCACTGAGCTGGTCCTGAAGCTGCGCGCCCTGATGCGCGCCAAGCTCGACGCCGACCGCGCGCGGGCCGAGGGTCTCCTCGACTCGTCCACCGGGCTGTACAACCGTCAGGGGATGGCGCGCCGGGTGCGGGAGCTTGGCTCTCAGGCGTTTCGAGAGCACGGCTCGCTGGCTTGCGTCGTACTCGCGCTCGACCTGGAGAGCGATGCGGTCGCCATGGGCGACGCCGCGGCCGCGACGATCCTCCGATCCGTCCAGGCGCTCAAGAGCGCCGGGCGTTTATCCGATAGCGTGGGACGCTTGGGTCCCACTGAGTTTGCCGTGATTGCACCCGCGACCGACCCTCAAGGGGCCGTACACCTAGCCGAGCGATTGGTGCGCGCGATCCGCGACAGTGCGGCGTCTTCGGAGCAACGTCTCCCCCTGCGGCAGGTCCGCGTCGGGTACGAGGCGGTGACCAACGTTGGTTACGCACCGATTCAACCGGTGGACCTACTGGTTCGCGCGAGCGCCGCGTTGCGGCGGGGCACCGCGGTGGCCGGGTCGAGCTGGATCCGCCGCTACGACGAGGGAACGACGCCGCCGAGCACCGGCCCGGGGCTGCCCTAGACGAGCCGGGGTCGGGCGGCCGTGTCCTCGTCCACCGCCTCGTACCCGGGAAGATGGTAGGAGTAGTAGGCGTAGTAACCGGCCCCACTCCCACGTGGGACATCGTTCAGCACCGCCCCCAACGTCCGCACCGGCAACCGATCCAGCACCTCGAGCTTCGCCTCCGTCAGCTCGCGATGGCTGTAGCCTGTGCGCAGCACCAGCAAGACGTGGCCCGTCGCGGTTCCCAGGATGAACGGATCGACGCCCGCGCCGAGCGGCGGGCTGTCGACCAGAATCACGTCGTAGTCCAGCCGCACAGCGGAGATGAGTGAGCTCATAGCCGGGGAGCCAAGCAGCTCCGGCGCCCGATGCGAACGCGTTCCGCAGCCGATGAACGAGAGCCACGGGTACGCGGTCGACTGAACCACCTGGTCGCGGGTCGCCTCTTCACGGAGGTAGTCGGTCAAGCCCGGCTGCCGCGCAGCCTTGAACCGGCGGTGCAGCACGCCGCGACGAATGTCCCCGTCGATCAGCAAGGTGCGGTGTCCGCCGTCCGCGAACGTCAGCGCGAGGTTCGCGGAGAGGAACGACTTCCCGTCGCCCGGTCCGGGGCTCGTCACGGTCACGAGCAGCGGACCCGCGGCGCCGTACGCGTGCACGAGATTCAGGCACACGCCCCGTAGCGCTTCGACGACCTCGGCGGGCTCCTGGTCCCGCCGCAGGTGCGGCAGGGCGCCCAGGATCGGCAGGCCGAGGTCACGCGACACCTGTTCCGGATAGCGCACGCGGGGATCGAGCCGGTCGAGCACCACCGCGCCGACGACGCCGAGCCCGAGGCCCGCCACTAGGCCCATGAGGAGCAGCCGAGGCGCCGTGTTCTTGACGGGGCGCTGCGGCACCACCGCCGGATCGAGGATGCGGACGTCCGGGACCCCTGACGCTTCGGCCGCCAGCGTGGCCTCGAGGAACCGCCCTTGCACCGTGTTATACGACTCTTCTGCGAGCTGGACCGCCCGACGCAGGCGCCCTTCCTCCACGGATCGCGCGGGAATCTGACGCAGGTCGCGCGACGCGACGTCCACCTGCCGGCTCAGGTCCGTTTGCCGCTGGGCGAGCTGCGCGACAAGCGCCTGCGCGAGTGCCGGAATGGTGCGGCGCTCGAGCTCGGCGATCTCACCGAGCAGGCGTTGTACGAGCGGGTAAGCGTCCGAGTAGTGGTAGCGGTACGTGCGCAACTGAGCCTGTCTGTCGCTCAGCTCTTTCAGCGCGTTGGAGAGCTCGGGTGAGCGCTGCACCGACGTGATGGAGGCAAATGCGTCGACCGGCAGACCCGAGTCGGCCGCCTGCACGAGCACGCGCAAGATGGCAGCACGATCCCGACCCAGCTGGTCGCGCTCGAACTGGCGCTGGAAGAAGTCGTCGATAACCGGGTCGCGCGCCGGCGCGCCGGTCCCCGCGCCGACGGGCCCTGGCCCCCCCATCGACTGATCGGAGGGGAGCGTGATCGTGCGCATCCGGAAGGATTTCAGGGCCGACTCCGCGTCGTCGAGGTTGCGCTGCGCGTAGGCCCGCTGATCCTGCAGAATCTTCGTCAGCTCCGTGAGCTTCTCGCGCTTGAGCTGCCCGGCGACCTGCACGAAGCGCGCGGTCGTGGAATTGAGGATGTTGGCGATCTGCCGCGGATTCGTTCCCCGCAGCTCGACGGACAGGAAGTTGCCGTTGAGATCCATGCGCACGTCGAGCCGCTCGCCGACCCGCAAGGCCGCATCCCGCGGGGTCGCGAGCGTAAACTCGATCTTGCGGCCGGGTGGCAACAACGCCGGCGTCGGCGCCCACAGGAACCCGAGCGTCCTGCCCACTGAATCACCTGCTGTCCCGTGCTCCAGATCCGGACCCTTGGCAGCCGACAGCACATAATTGCGGCCGGCGTCATCCACCGTCAGGACGTACTCGCCGGGACGGAACGTGTCCGTGGCGCCGAATCCGGCGAAGCGCGCCGTGTCTTCGATCGACTTGAGCTCGAGGTACAGGCGCTGCTCGCGCACGACGTGATCCAGGACGACGTACGAGCGCAGCAGGTCGATCCAGGCATCCGACGCGAGTAGACCCCCCTGCCGAATCGGCCCCGCACGGTCCGGCTCGCGACGGGTGTCGGGGACGTCGATCCAAACGGTCGCCTGGGCGACGAACGTGGGCCGCAGGGCCCGCGTCGCGGCGATCCCGCCGGCGGTGCCCAGCACCGCGCAGAGGAATACGACCCACTTGTAATGCCACAAGGCGTTGGAGATGCGGCGCCAGTCTGGTCCAAGGTCGTCGGTGTCGGCGGCGGGTGTGCGGACGCGCGGCATC
>WNGA01009821.1_pt1 | contig 12817 bp, 9 predicted proteins | sample 5400061 | NCBI WGS metagenome assembly WNGA01 (sample SAMN13153366, study PRJNA577476) | soil metagenome | isolation source: 100 cm soil or saprolite under grassland replicate 2 | place: USA:California | collected 2016-06-15
TAGTCGGCGAAAGCGTCCGTCGACCATCCCTCGACGTAGCCGCCGCCTAGCTCGGCGCCGTCGACCTGGCGGCGGCTTGCGATGAGCATGATGCGGCAGCGCTCTTCGTAGGCCAGCTCGGTGGCGGCCGCGACGCCGTTCCTTGAGACGACGCCCACGCCCACCCGCGCGAACGTCTGGGATGGTCCCCGAACCGCGCGACGCCGCAGCTCCCGTCCACCGGCGATGGGTGTGCGGCTCGGGCTCAGAGAGAAGACCTTAGCGCTCAGGCGAGCTTGTGACTCCGTCCTCCACTGGCGGTCGCAGCCTCGATCTGGAGCCTCACCCAGTCCTCCGGACGGCTCGACTCGACGCTCCGCAGGAGGTCGGCCGCACGACCGGCTCGCTCGCTCGCGGAGGCGTCGAAGGCCGCCTCGATGGCGTCCGCGGTCTCGGCGACGTCGAAGGGGTTGATCCCGAGCGCCGCGCCGGCCAGCTCGTCGTATGCGCCCGCATTGCGCGACAGGATCAGGACGGCGTCGCGCTCGCTGACTGCCGCCACCTCCTTGGCAACGAGGTTCATCCCGTCATAGAGCGGGTTCACCAAGGCGGCGTCCGCCAGTCGCATTGCCGCCAGGCTGCGTGGGCGGTCGTCGCTCGCCGGGTCGTCGTTCACCAGAACGGTGATCGGCTCCGCGCCGGGTCCGGTCCCGGCCCGCGAACCCTCGTTGACCCGCTCGACGACCTCGAGGCACGCGCGCTCGTAGTCGCGTTCGACGCTGGAGGCGGTCCGCGACCTCGTCAGGATCGCGAGGAACCAGGCCAGCTCGCGCAGCTCCGGCCGCCTGACCAGCAGCTCCTCGAATGCCAGAAAGCCGCGCAGCTGGTTCTTCCAGCGGTCGATGCGGTCCACGCGCACGAGCATCCAGCGTCCGGCGGCCCGAGCCGCGAGCTCCGCGCGCAGCCGGCCGACCGGCTCCGAACACGCCTGCTTCGCCAGTCCGGGGACGTCGACGGTGCCGGGCGCGACGAGCACGGGCACCGTGCGACCGGCCCAGGCCACAGCGTGCCCGTCAAACGATGCGCCCGGCAGGAAGGCCTCGCAACATCGTCCGAACGCGCCCGCCCAACGGGCCGCGTGGAAGGCGACGGTGTCGTGGGACAGCGCGCCGGCCAGCAGCTCGGTGCGGGTCCTCGCCGGGAGCACGGAGAAGTACTCCGGCTCGCACCAGGGCACGTGGTGGAAGTAGTGCCGCGACCGGGGCGACTCGGGATCGAGGCGCGCAAGCGCGGCGCCCACCAGCATGAGGTGGTAGTCCTGGATCAGCAGCGGCCCGCGCGGCCGCGCCGCCGCGAGCACGGCCGCAAAGCGCTCGTTGACGGCGCGATAGCTCTCCCACGTGGATCCGATCCCCTTCTCGCCACCGGGCTCGTATGCCAGGTCGAGCAGGTAGTGGAACAGCGGCTTCAGCAGCGCGTTCGAGATCACCGCGTAATGGCCGCGCTGGATCTCGGGCGGCAGGTCCACGAGCCGCAGCCGCACGTTGCCGTGCATCGTGCCCTCCGGCCAGGCCGCCGCGGCCTGCCGGTCGGCCTCTGAGCTCGCGGCGAAGACCCAGAGCCCTCCGAGCCGCTCGAGGACCGGCTTCACGAGCGGGACTAGGCCTCCCGGTCCGGCGGGGCTCGCTCTCAGCTCGCCGCCCTCGTGGGCATACTCCAGCGGACCGCGGTTCGAGCACAGGATGAGGCTCGGGGACTCCACCAGGTCCGACGCTAACGGGTGCCGAGGGCGCTGGTCGATGTCCGGCCGCTGGCGTCGCTAACGTCTGGTGGTCGTGCCGAACTTCGAGATCAACCCGGCGTATAACCCGGTCGCCAACCAGCGGACCGCGCTTGCTGAGCTGTCGCGCGGCATCGACGGCGGGGACCGCTTCCAGACGCTGCTCGGCGTCACCGGCTCGGGCAAGACGGCCACGATGGCGTTCACGATCGACCAGGTCCAGCGCCCGGCGCTCGTGATCGCGCACAACAAGACGCTCGCGGCACAGCTCTGCAACGAGTTCCGGGAGTTCTTCCCGAAGAACTCGGTCGAGTACTTCGTCTCGTACTACGACTACTACCAGCCCGAGGCGTACGTCCCGGCCCAGGACCTCTACATCGAGAAGGACTCCTCGATAAACGAGGAGATCGACCGCCTGCGCCACTCAGCCACGAGCGCGCTGTTCGCCCGGCGCGACGTGATCGTGGTGGCCTCGGTGTCGTGCATCTACGGCCTCGGCTCGCCCTCGAAGTACAACGCGCAGGTCACGCTCCTGAGGAAGGGCGAGCTGGTGGATCGCGACGAGGTGCTGCGCAAGCTCGTCGACAACATGTACACGCGCAACGACCAGGCGCTCGGGCGCGGCACCTTCCGCGTGCGCGGCGAGACGCTCGAGGTGTTCCCGGCCTACGCCGAGACCGCCTACCGCGCGGTCTTCTTCGGCGACGAGATCGAACGGGTCCAGCACTTCGACCCGCTCACCGGCGAGGTGTTCGCTGAGCTCGAGCACGCCGGCATCTGGCCGGCAACCCACTACGCCACCGACCGCCCGACGATCGAGCGCGCCGTGGGCGAGATCCGCGACGAGATGGAGGCCCGCTGCGCCGAGCTCGAGCAGCAGGGCAAGCTGCTCGAGTCGCACCGGCTGCGCCAGCGCACGCAGTTCGACATGGAGATGCTGCGCGAGCTCGGCTTCTGCAACGGCATCGAGAACTACTCGCGCATCCTGGACGGCCGCGCGCCCGGCGAGCGCCCGTTCTGCCTGCTCGACTTCTTCCCGGACGACTTCGTCTGCTTCATCGACGAGTCGCACCAGACCGTCCCGCAGATCGGCGGCATGTACGAGGGCGACCGCTCGCGGAAGACCACCCTCGTCGAGTACGGCTTCCGCCTGCCGAGTGCCCTCGACAACCGCCCCCAGACCTTCGACGAGTTCCTCCAGCACACGCCTCAGATCGTGTTCGTGTCGGCCACCCCGGCCGAGTTCGAGCGCAACCACTCGGCGCAGATCGTCGAGCAGATCGTGCGGCCGACCGGCGTGGTCGACCCCGAGGTGGACGTGCGCGAGACGAAGAACCAGATCGACGACCTGATGGAGGAGATCCGCAAGCGCGTCGAGGCCGAGGAGCGGACGCTCGTCACCACGCTGACGAAGAAGATGGCCGAGGACCTGACCGACTACCTGCTCGAGTACGGCTTCAAGGTCCGCTACCTGCACTCGGAGATCGACACGCTCGAGCGGATCCAGATCATCCGGGAGCTGCGCCTCGGCGAGTACGACGTGCTCGTGGGAGTGAACCTGCTGCGCGAGGGGCTCGACCTGCCGGAGGTGTCCCTGGTCGCGATCCTCGACGCCGACAAGGAGGGCTTCCTCCGCGGCGAGACGTCGCTGATCCAGACGATCGGCCGCGCCGCCCGGAACATCCGCGGCAAGGTGATCATGTACGCCGACAAGGAGACCGCGGCGATGCGGACCGCGATCGATGAGACGAACCGGCGGCGCGCGATCCAGGTGGCCTACAACGAGGAGCACGGCATCACGCCGGAGACGATCCAGAAGGGCATCTCCGACATCTCCGACTTCCTGATGACGGAGTCGAAGGTGCCCACCAGCCGCGGACGCCGGCGGCGCGACACCGAGGGCATGTCGGCCGAGGAGATCAGGCGTACGATCGTGGAGCTCGAGGAGGAGATGCTCGCCGCGGCGGACGACCTCCGCTTCGAGTACGCGGCGAAGCTGCGCGACGAGATCAAGTCGCTGCGGCACGAGCTGGACGAGGCCGAGGCGAACGCCTGAGCGGCGCTGCGAAGGCGCTCCCACGGCGAGACAGCCGCGGCCCGGTGTGCTACCTCTGAGTAGCTGGCAACTTCGCAGCCCTCCCCGCCCGCCCCCTGTCCTCGGCGCGCGAAGCGCGCGCTTGTCGCTGCGCTCGTCGTGACCGCGCTCGGCTACCTGCCGGCCCCGGCCGCGTTCGCCGCGGATCCGCCCGATTTCACGGTCGACCCGGCGACGCCTATCGCGGGCGACCAGGCGAGCTTTACGGCCCTCAACACCCCGCCGACCGCGACCATAACGTGGGAGTACGAGGCAGCTGACGGATTCGTCCCCGAGACGACCCATACCTTCGCCGAGGCCGGGTCTTACCCGGTGACGATGAGGGTCGACGACGGCGGCGTTGTCACCGACTACACGAAGGCGGTGACCGTGCGCCCGGTCGCCGCATTCCACAGAGATCCTGCGGGCGTGCCGGTCACGGGCGAGGTCGTCAAGTTCACCTCCGACTCCGTGCCCTGGTCTGGCCAGCAGATCAGCAGCCTGAAGTGGGACGTCGACGGCGATGGCTTCGACGACGGAACGGGAGCGGTGCTGAACTACTCGTTCGCGACGCCCGGCAACCAGGTCGTGCGGCTCGAGGTGCGGCAGTCGAACGGTGAGCGCGACGTCGCCCTGTCGATCTTCCGCGTCAACGCGCCGCCGCTGGCGGGCTTCGTCTGGACCCCGAGCAGCCCGGTCGCCGGCGGCACGGTGCAGCTCTACTCGACCTCCGTGGACGCCGAGGGAGCGCTGGCGAGCGAGGCCTGGGAGCTAAACGGGGACGGGTCCTTCGACGATGCCTTCGGCCCCTCGGTCGCCCACAGCTTTACCGCCGGCGACCACGACGTCTCGCTGCGCGTGACTGACGGCGATGGGGTGGCGCGGACCATCACGCGGACGATCACCGTCGCCGCTCCGGTGGCGCCGCCCTTCATGAATCCGTTCCCGACGGTCCGGCTGGTCGGACTCGTCCTACCGCGCGGCGCGCGCATCACGCTTGTCGAGGTGCGCGGCGGCCCGCGTGGCGCACGCGTGACCGTGCGCTGCACCGGTCGAGGTTGTCCGTTCCGCTCGCGCCGGCGCATTGCCGAGACCGGGCGCGTGCGGCTGTCCAAGTTCCCACAGGTGCTTGCGGCCGGGGCGCGCATCGAGGTCTTCGTCCGTGCTCCGGGCGTCATCGGACGGTACGTCGCCTTCCGGATTCGCGCCGGGAAGCGGCCCGTACGCACCGATCGCTGCCTCATCCCGGGCGCCTCGGAGCCCACGAGGTGCACATGAGGTTGCCGCGCCGACAGCCCGGCCCTCCGCGTACGCCCGGCCCGGTGACCCTGGTTGCGCTGGGACTCGTCGCGTTTGCCTCCGCGTTCGGCGTCGCACGCGCCGCCGGCGGCGATGACCCGGGCCGCTCGCCCGCCGCCGTCGATGCGCGACCGCTCGCCCTGCGGACGGCCAGCGCCGTGCCGGCGATGAAGGGCGAGCCGGGCCCGAGCCAGGCGGAGCTCGAGGCGCGGCGCGAGAAGGCTCGGGAGCGGGCCCGCAAACGGAGACTGGCGAAGAGACGAGAGGAGCGCAAAGCGGCTGAAGAGCGTGCCGCGCGCGAGGAGCGGCTCCGGCTACGGGCCGAACGCCGCGCCCAACGGGCGGCTGAGCGGGCGGCCGAGGCCGAGCGCGAGCTGGCGGCCGAACGTAGGAGGGAGGCGCGTAGGCGCGAACGTCAGCAGCAGGAGCGCACACCCGAGCAGCCCGTAGAGACCACGCCCGAGCCACCGCCCCCGACCGGCACCACCCCGGTGGGCGAGCCCTTCGACGACTCAGGATGATCAGGGAGACCGAAGAGCCCACACGCGAGGCGACGCCGGAGCCGGTGCTGGCCGGCTACCGGCTGGACGCCTCGCCGCGGCGGCGGGAGGGCGGGAGCCTCCTGTTCTCGGCGACTGCGCCGGATGGAAGCCCGGCCACGCTGCAGGTCAGCGCGGAGCCGGTGCCGAACCGCCGCGCCCGCGCTCGCTTCCGGAGGTTCGCCCGCGCTCGGGCCGAGCTGCGGCACCCTGCGCTCCTCGGCGTCCGTGAGACCGGTGAGGAGGGCGGGCGCGTGTTCGTCGCCACCGAGCCGTTCCCGGCACGCTCGCTCGCCGACCTGCTCCGCGACGGTCCACTCGACCTGGGTCTCGCGCTCAGGCTGCTCGAGGCTATCGCGGACGGGCTGGATGGAGCCCATGCGGCGGGGCTCGTCCATCGGACGCTCAGCGCCGAGAGCGTGCTGCTCGACGGCGATCGCGTGAAGCTCGACCTGTTCGGGCTGTTCACGGTTGTGGGACAGCCGAACTGGGGCGACGTCGTCCGGAGGGACGCTCACCTGCACTACGAGTCCCCGGAGGCCGTGCGGGGGGACGAGCTCAGTCCCGCAAGCAACGTGTACTCGCTCACCGGCTTGCTCGTCCACGCGCTCACCGGCAAGGAGCCCTTCGCGCACCACGACCCGGTGATGATCACCTACGCCCACGTCTCGCAGCCGCCGCCGAAGCCCAGCGAGCGAAGGCCGGAGCTGGCGGGCGGGCTGGACGCCATCGTGGCGCGCGGCATGGCCAAGGAGCCGGGCGAGCGGCCCGAGTCCGCCAGAGCGCTTGTCGCCGGCGCCGCGATGGTGCTGCGAACGGCCTCGTACGCGGCGCCGGTCTCTGCCGCACGCGATCTCGCCCCGGCCGCGCCCGCCGCTTCGCCTCCGCCTTCGCAGGTCGTGGCCGCGGCGCGCCCGTCCGTCTCGACCGCCCCGCCGGCAAGGGCTTCGGCGCCACGGAGGGCGCCGCTCAAGGCGAGGCTCGCGCCGCTCGGGCCGGCGCTGCTCGTCCTCGCCGTGGCCGCGGTATTCGGAGCGCTGCTCGGCATGCCCGGCGCCGGCTCTCAGCGGGCGGCCGATACCGTGGGATCGGCGGACGAGCCTGCGCTGCAACGGCTCGACGACGTCCGCTTCAGACTGCGCGACGACCTGGCCTTCGCTTCGACGTCGGACGAGCAGGCCGACGTGGCCCAGCGGCTCGCCATGGCGTACGGCCGTGCGGCCGACCACCTGAGCTCGCCAGAGCTGGTGTCCGCCGCGGAGCGCGCCTCGGCCGCCTACGTAAGCCTCGAGCGCGCGGCGCGCGCGGCTAACGAGGATGCGTATGAGAGTGCCCGCGGGGGCGTCGAGGCCGCCGAGTCTCAGATCGCCGGCGAGCTCTCGCGCATCAATCGGGAGCGCGGGCGCCACGCGGGCGCCAGTAAGTAAGGTTGGCGGCCATGGTCGCCGCTCGGAGGCGCGCAGGATGCGCGCTCGTCTCGATGCTTGCCCTGGTAGCCGTGGCGGCGCCTCCCGCGCTGGCAGCGCGCGAGGGCAGGGCGGTCGCAGTGCAGTCGCTCGCCGGCGGCGCCAAGCGGATCACGTACAGGATCGGGCCGTTCGAGGTGAGGCCCGGCCAGAACCAGATCGGCTACGCGCCGATCGTCGAGAGGCCCCAGGTGGACGGCTACATCACCCGCATCCGACCGGACCTCACCTACCTGGACGGGCGCGTGCCGCGCGCCGACGTGATCCACCTTCACCACGGCGTGTGGATCAACACCTCGCGCAGAGGTATGGCCGGCTTCGGCGCGGAGCTCTTCTTCGCCGCGGGCGAGGAGAAGACGATCATGCAGCTGCCCAAGGGGTACGGCTACCCGCTCAAGGCGACGGACCACCTGCTCCTCAACCACATGATCCACAACCTGACCCCGGTCCCGACCCAGGTCTACATGGTCTACCAGGTGGACTTCGCGCCCAAGGGCTCGCCCGCCGCGCGCGACATTCGCCCGGTCCGGCCGATCTGGATGGATGTCCAGAGCGGGAACCAGTACCCGGTCTTCAACGTCCGGAAGGGCTCGGGCCGGAACGGCCGCTACACGTATCCGCGCGACGCCCGGAATCCCTACCGCGGCGGCTCGAAGAGGAACCAGTGGGTCGTGGACAGGCCCGGGGTGCTCGTCGCGACCGCGGGGCACCTGCACCCCGGCGGGCTGCACACGGACCTGAAGGTGCGCCGGCACGGTAGGACGGCCCCATTGTTCCGGTCCGTCGCGAAGTACTTCGAGCCGGCCGGCGCCGTCTCCTGGGATGTGGCGATGACGGGTACTCCGAGGAACTGGCGGGTGAAGCTCCGCAGGGGCGACGTGCTCTTGGTGAGCGCGACCTATGACTCGAGGCGCGCCTCCTGGTGGGAGTCGATGGGGATCATGGTCGTGTTCATGGCCGACAGCGGCCCGGGCGCGAACCCGTTCAAGACCAAGGTGAACCGTCCCGGCAGGGTGACCCACGGGCACCTCCCGGAGAACGACAACCACGGCGGCGGGCCCACGGGCCTGCCCGACCCGCGCCAGCTGCCGGACGGGGCGGACAATCCCGGGTTCGTCGACCTGGTCGACTTCAGCTACCAGCTGGGCGACCTGAGCCTCGGCGATTCCGCGCGCAACCCGCCGGTGATCCATGCCGGCCAGTCGCTGACGTTCCGCGACGCGGGCGACAACGCCAGGGGGATCTCTCACTCGATCACGTCCTGCAAGGCGCCCTGCAACCGTGCCACCGGGATCGCGTATCCGATCGCGGACGGCAGCGTGCAGTTCGAGTCGGGCACGCTCGGGACCGCGAGCCCGCCCGCGACCGGCGCGCTCCAGTGGCAGACCCCGAGCAACCTGGCGCCGGGCACGTACACCTACTTCTGCCGGATCCACCCGTTCATGCGCGGGGCGTTCCGGGTCAAGTGAGCGCCGGGGGCGAGAGGAAGTCCGCCGCCGCGGCGGCGGCCGACCGGGTCCGCGCCATCCTCGAGGCGGCCGAGCAGAGCGCTGCCGAGCTGCGCGCGGAGGCGGCCCAGGAGATCGAGGGCCGGCTGGCGCGGGCGCAGGCGGTGGCCGAGCGCCTCTCGGCCCGCGCCGACGAGATCGAGCGCGCCTTCCAGGCGCTGGCCGACAGCGTGCGCGACGAGCTCTCGTCCCTGAAGGCCGACCTAGAGGAGCTGCGCGCGGTGGGCGAGGGGATGGGAGCGGCGCCGCCGGCGGCCGAGCCGCACCCGGAGCCGGCGCCCCCGGAGCCGCCCGCCGCGGAGCAGCCCGCTTCCGCTGGCGTCGGTCACGAGGGCGCTCGGGTCATCGCGCTGAACATGGCCCTGGGCGGAGCGTCGCGCGAGGAGACCGCGCGCTACCTCTCCGAGAACTTCGAGCTCGACGACCCCGAGGCGCTGCTCGACGAGGTCTACGCCCGCGTCTCCGGCTAGGCCGCGCCGGCCGGGGAGGCGATCTCGACCAGGTTGCCGTCCGGGTCGCGCACGTAGGCCACGTGCTGGCCCCAGGGCTTTGTCTGGGGAGGGCTCACGGCCTCGGCGCCCTCGACGATCGCCCGGTCGAAGGCGCCCTGCACGTCCTCGGTGACGAAGCAGACCTCGAACGTCGGCTGGGCGCTCGTGCGCCGTTCGGGCCTGTAGACGCCGGGCACGTTGGCGGCGGCCAGCTCGCGGGCGGCGAGCGCCAGGGCAGTCTCGCCGGTGTCGAGCTCCGCGTACTGCCCGCTCTCGTGCACGAAACGGCGCCGCTGTCCGAGCGCTCGCTCGTAGAAGTCGAGGCTGGCTGCCACGTCGGCGACGTACAGGATCGTGTAGCCGAACCTCATCGCCGTCACCCTAGTCCGAACCCCGCAATCTGCGCCAAACGAACACCAGTTCGATCCGGATTCGCCTCTAGACTCGAACCCGCTGTGAATTCCAGCGGCGAGATAGTCGTCTCCGGCGCGCGCGAGCACAACCTCAAGGACATCCACCTGAGGCTGCCTCGCAATGCGCTGATCGTGATCACGGGCCTCTCGGGGTCCGGCAAGTCGAGCCTCGCGTTCGACACGATCTACGCCGAGGGCCAGCGCCGCTACGTCGAGTCGCTGTCCGCGTACGCGCGCCAGTTCCTGGGCCAGATGGACAAGCCGGACGTGGACTCCATCGAGGGCCTCTCGCCGGCGATCTCCATCGACCAGAAGACCACCTCGCGCAACCCGCGCTCCACGGTGGGGACGGTCACCGAGATCTACGACTACCTGCGCCTGCTCTGGGCCCGGGTCGGCCACCCGCACTGCTACAACTGCGGCCGCCCGATCGAGGCCCAGTCGGCGGAGCAGATCATCGACCAGGTGATGATGCTGTCCGACGGCACCAAGTTCATGGTGCTGGCGCCGGTCGTCCGCGGGCGCAAGGGCGAGTACGGGAAGCTCTTCGACGAGCTCCGCGCCGACGGCTTCACGCGCGTGAAGGTCGACGGCGAGCTGCGCCGGCTCGAGGAGGAGATCGTCCTCGACAAGAAGTTCAAGCACGACATCTCGGTCGTGATCGACCGGCTGGTGATGCGGCCGGACCTGCGGAAGCGGCTGGCCGACTCGATCGAGACGGCGGTTGCCCGGGCCGAGGGCATCGTCGACATCGAGGACGTGGAGACCGACGAGCTCACCACCTACTCCGAGCGCTTCATGTGCCTCCACTGCGGCACCTCGATGCCGGAGCTCGAGCCGCGGATGTTCTCGTTCAACTCTCCGCACGGGGCGTGCCCGCGCTGCACCGGCCTCGGCTCTCAGATGGAGATCGACCCGGAGCTGATCGTGCCGGACCCGTCGCTGTCGCTGAACGACGGCGCGATCCTGCCCTGGTCCACGAGCAACTCGAACTACTACGAGCAGATGACGCAGGCGATCGCGGACAAGTGGGAGGTCGACAGGGACCGCCCCTGGGAGGACCTCACCGAGAAGGTCCGCAACTGCTTCCTGTACGGCACGAACGGCGACCGCATCTACATCTCCTACCGGAACCGCTACGGGCGCCGGCGCTCCTACACGACCACCTTCGAGGGCATCGTGCCCAACCTCGAGCGCCGCTACCGCGAGACCGACTCGGACTGGTCGCGCGAGAAGATCGAGGAGTACATGACGCTGCGCCCGTGCCCGGAGTGCAAGGGGGCGCGGCTGAGGCCGGAGTCGCTGGCGGTGAGGGTCGGCGGCCTCGGGATCCACGAGTTCACGAGGATGTCGGCGCGCCGCGCGATCGAATGGCTGGAGGAGCTCGAGCTGTCAGAGACCGAGCGCGCGATCGCCCGCCTGATCCTGCGCGAGATCGACGAGCGGCTGCGCTTCCTCGACAACGTGGGGGTGGGCTACCTGTCGCTCGAGCGGGCGGCCGCCACGCTCTCGGGCGGCGAGGCGCAGCGGATCCGGCTGGCGACGCAGATCGGCTCGTCGCTCGTCGGTGTGCTGTACATCCTGGACGAGCCCTCGATCGGGTTGCACCAGCGCGACAACGAGCGGCTGATCGCAACCCTGTCCCGCCTACGCGACCTCGGCAACACCGTGATCGTTGTGGAGCACGACGAGGGCACGATGCGCGCGGCCGACCATGTGGTCGACCTCGGCCCGGGCGCGGGCGAGCACGGCGGGCACCTCGTGGCCGAGGGGCCGCCCGCGACCGTGATCGGGTCGAGCGACTCGCTCACCGGGCAGTACCTGGCCGGAAAGCTGTCGATCCCGCTGCCGAAGAAGCGGCGCAGGCCGAGCGGCTACATCGAGATCGAGGGGGCCGCGCAGCACAACCTGAAGGACATCGACGTGCGCGTGCCGCTCGGCGTTTTCTGCTGCGTCACCGGCGTGTCCGGCTCCGGGAAGTCCACGCTGGTCAACGAGATCCTCTACAAGGCCGTGGCCAATCGGCTGCATCGCGCGAAGCAGCGCCCCGGCGATCACAAGCGGCTGCGCGGCCTGGACGAGGTCGACAAGATCATCAACATCGACCAGTCGCCGATCGGGCGCACCCCGCGCTCGAACCCGGCCACGTACATCGGGCTGTTCGACCACATCCGCGACCTCTACTCGCGCACGCAGGAGGCGCGGGCGCGCGGCTACAAGCCGGGGCGGTTCTCGTTCAACGTGAAGGGGGGACGCTGCGAGGTCTGCCGCGGCGACGGCCAGATCAAGATCGAGATGCACTTCCTGCCGGACGTGTACGTGCCGTGCGAGCAGTGCCACGGCAAGCGCTACAACCGCGAGACGCTCGAGGTGCGCTTCAAGGGGAAGTCGATCGCGGACGTGCTGGACATGACGGTCGAGGAGGCGGTGGACTTCTTCGCGCACATCCCGAAGATCAAGCGCCGCCTGCAGGCGCTCCACGACGTGGGGCTGGACTACATCCGGCTCGGCCAGCCGGCAACGACGCTTTCGGGCGGCGAGGCGCAGCGCGTGAAGCTCGCGAGCGAGCTGTCCAAGGTGGCGACCGGCCGAACGCTCTACATCCTCGACGAGCCCACGACCGGCCTGCACTTCGCCGACGTCCAGCGGCTGCTGGAGATGCTGAACCGGCTCGTGCACCAGGGCAACACCGTGGTCGTGATCGAGCACAACCTGGACGTCATCAAGACCGCCGACCGGATCATCGACCTCGGCCCGGAGGGCGGCGAGGAGGGCGGCGAACTGGTGGCCCAGGGCACCCCGGAGCAGGTGGCCGCGACGAAGGCCTCCCACACCGGCCACTTCCTGCGCGGCATCGTGAAGCCCGCCGGCCGGAAGCCGCGGCGTCGCGCGAAGGTCCCCGCCGCGGCCTAGCGCCCTCTCAGGGCTGGTACTTCGGGCTCTGTGTCCTGATCTCGAACGCCCGTTGCTCCTCCGGAGAGAGCTGCTGGGGCTTCTGCCAGGGCCCCTGCCGCTCGGCCGCTATTGCGCGCAGGCGGCGCAGCCGCGGCGGCAGGTCGTCCGTCCGCTGCTCGCCCTGGTTCTCGATGGCGGCTCTGAGCTGGTCGGCGGTGGGCCTCCGTCCACGGCTCGAGCGCGTCTTCGGGGCCAGCCGCTCCTTGACGTAGCCGGCCGCCTTCTGGCGGCGTGCCTTCCGAACGGCGCTCGTCTCCTGCGTGCCGGCGGTGTGGTTCGCGGGAGCCTTCTGCGCACCCGGGCTGGGGTGCTC
>WNGA01009823.1_pt1 | contig 12815 bp, 11 predicted proteins | sample 5400061 | NCBI WGS metagenome assembly WNGA01 (sample SAMN13153366, study PRJNA577476) | soil metagenome | isolation source: 100 cm soil or saprolite under grassland replicate 2 | place: USA:California | collected 2016-06-15
AGGCCCGCAACCCGCTCGTGTTCTCGCACTACTGGAGCTACGATCCCGAGTTCAACAACTTCGGCACGACCAATCTGAACCGGTTCATCGACCTGGCGCCGTTCCCGTCCAACCGCCAGTTCTACATGTCCGTGGACGTGGGGTGGTGAGCTATGCGACCCGACACCGCTGCATCTGAGCCCACCGTCCCCGAGAGGAGCTGGACCATGCGAACCGTCCGCGCTAGTCTCGTCGCCGCAGCCGCCGTCACCCTCGGTGGCTGCAACCTCGACCTTACGAATCCCAATCAACCAACCGTCGCGAGTACCCTGAGCAACCCTCGGGCGTCGATCAGTCGCATGATCGTGGGCGTGCTCGCCACCTATCGGGATAACCGGGCCCTCCAGATCCGGGCCCTCGGCAGCTTCGGCCGCGAGACGTATTACATGTTCATCACGGACGGGCGGTTCATCACCGGCCCGTACCGCGACTGGAGACAGAATAACTCCTTCGAGGCGGGCACCCAGTGGGGGGCTCGGTACCAAAACTACCGCAACGCCTACTCGGCGATGCAACTCATCAATTCGAGTCCGACCTCGGTATCGCCGACGACCCTCACGGCGCCCGAGAAGGCCGGAGCGTTGGGCGTGCTGAAGACGTTCATCGCCCTGGACATGCTGCACGTCATCGAGGCGCGCGGCGCAATCGGCGCGGTCGTGGACATGACCGACGACGTGAACGCCGTGCATCCGATCGTCAGCGAGGACTCGGTCTACAAGTGGATCACGGCCCTGCTCGACGACGCGAAGGGCAACCTCGACACGGCAGGGACCTCGTTCTATTTCCCGATGCACACGGGCTTCAGCGCGTTCGCCGTCGCGGCCAATAAGCCAGCGGGCTTCGGACAGTTCAACCGTGCGATCAAGGCCCGTGTCGAGGCGAAACGGGGGTCATTGGGCTGCGGCGCACCCTGTTACACCGCGGCGTTGACGGCGCTCGGGGCGACGTGGATCGCCAACCTCGACAGCACGAATCGCGACAACGGCGTGTACGTGATCTACTCGACCTCGGCAGGGGACATACTGAACGGCGCTTCGTTTACGGGGGACAAGAACTATTACGTCCATCCGTCGATCGACTCAATCCCGGGCGTCGCCCAGGACGACCGCTACCGCCGCAAGGTGGCGCTCAGCACGTCTGCCTGCCCCACAAACTATACTTCTCCGCAAACGGAGGTGAGCGTTACCGCAACCCATCGGGCCTGCACGTACGCCACCAACGTGACCCCGACCCCGATCATCCGGGACGAGGAGCTGGTGTTACTGAGGGCGGAGGCGGAGTGGTTCACGGGGGCTACCGCTGCGGCGCTGACCGATCTGGCGGCGGTGCGGGCGGGCTCCGGCGCCACGCGCGGCGGCACGGCAGTGGTCAAGTTCGCCACTCCGGCTGTGGATTCGGAGTTCGTGGCCGAGGCGCTGCTGCAACGCACGCTGTCACTGTACCAGGAAGCGCAGCGCTTTCCGGATTACCGCCGTTTCGGCAAGCTCGCCGAGCTCGCGACGCTGGCCCAGGACGTCGCCCAGGGCTTCACGGTGGCGCCCTACAGCGTGCTCCCGTCCCAGGAATGCGACGCGCGGGCCCGCGCAGGTAACCCCGGCGGGATCCCGCGCAGTTGTCCCGGGGGGGCTCCATGATTGCGGCCCGGCCCTAGCAGGGCTGACGCCGAGCCTGGAAACGACAGCGCCCGGGAGCGATCCCGGGCGCCGTTGCTTTACCGATCCGTCACCCGCCGTACGAACTTGAGCCCCGACCACACGTCGTCCACCGCCGCCACCTTCACGTCCACGAGGCCGTGCGCGAGTCCGATCACCCGGATCACATCCTCGGTCAGGTCGGTCGCCACGCCGGACGCTTTCTTGGGCCACGAGATCCATAGCATGCCGGCCGGCGCGAGCGCGCGCGCCAGTCCTGCGAACCGCCGCGCCAGCTCCCGCTTCTCCTTGGTGAAGAACTGGATGAAGTCGAGGCGGCCCGTGGCCGTCGACCTCCGGCCGACCGACGGGATCTTCCCCAGCGTGCGCGCGTAGCCGCGCGGCGCCCCGAGGATTGCGATCGTCGAGCCCGCCTTGATCCCGAGCTTCTGCACCAGAGGCTTGCCCGAGTACCCAGCCACCTCTGCCGCCCTTTGCCGCCCTTGCCGCCCTCTACCGCCCTCTGTACATCACCCGCCAGATCCTGCCGGCCGCGTCGTCGGTGATATAGAGCGAGCCGTCCGGCCCGACCGCCACGCCTACCGGCCGGTGTTGCGGGCCGGCGCCGTCCTGGTGCCAGAAACCGTCCGCGAATGTCTCGTACGTCCCGACCGGTTTGCCGTCCTTGAACGGCACGAACACGACGCGGTAGCCGGCCTGGGGCAGCGGCGCGCGGTTCCACGAGCCGTGAAACGCGACGAACGCGCCCCCACGATACGGCGCCGGGAACTGGGTGCCGCCGTAGAACGCCAAGCCGTCCGGCGCCCAATGCGCCGGGAAGACGACCAGCGGCTCCTTCTTGTCCTTGCAGCGTCCCACCGTCTTGCCGTCGCCCCCGTACTCGGGGGCGAGGACCAGGTGATTGATCTCGGGGTCGTGGTAGCAGTACGGCCACCCGTAATCGTCGCCCGCCGAGAGCCTGAAGAACTCCTCGGACGGCTTCTCCGCGCTCTGCTCGAGGGTGTAGAGCTTGGACCAGTTCTGGCCCAGCTGATCCCGGCCGTGCTGCGTCGCGTACAGCTCGCCCGAGGGCGCGAACGCGAGCCCCACGGCGTTGCGGATACCCGTGGCGAACCGCGTCCCGCTCACCCGGCTCTGGTCGTGCTGCGTCGCGTCGAACCGCCACACGCCGGCGCGGTAGGCGAGCTCGGGGCAGGGGTCCTCGCCCCGCGACTCGTTCGACCGGTCGGCGACCTGGCAGGAATTCGTCGCCGAGCCGATGTTCACGAACAGCGTGCGGCCGTCGGGAGCAAGCGCCAGGTTTTTGGCGCTGTGGCCGCCAATGGGCAGGTCTTTGACGATCACGTCCGGGGCTCCGAGCGGGGCGAGGCTGCCCGCCCGCATTTCGTAGCGGTACACGGTGGAGGTGGTGCCGAAGTAGAGGGCGCCTTTGCCGAACGCGATGCCGGTGCCGCCTTCGCTGCCGATGCTCTGCTGCACGTCGGCCTTGCCGTCGCCGGACGTGTCGCGCAGCGCGAGGATGCCGCCCCCGCCCCCGCCCCCCCGGCGGCCCGCCAGGGCGACGAAGAGATCGCCGTTCGGCGCCACCGCCAGGTGCCGCGGGGCCCCCACCTGGTCCGCGACCACGACCGCGCAGAAGCCCGCCGGGAGGGTGATGCCGCCGTTGTCGGGGTCGCAAGCGGGTAAAGCGGCGGACCGGCGGTCCGGTGGACCGGCGGTCAGATACACCGTGAGCATTCCGACCGCCAGACCGCCCGTCCGCCTGACCGCCGTGGTCGTCTTGCTCATGCCTTCTTCCCCTCCGTTGGGCCGGCCAACATCTCGCGAATGCCGCCGAGCGAGGCGAGCACGCCCGTGGCCTCGTACGGCAGGTAGACCACCTTGTTGCTCTGCGGGCTCGTGACCATCTCCTTGAGCGCCTCGATGTAGCGGATCGCGATCAAATACCGCGCCGGATCCCCGCCGGTTCCCTTGATGGCGCTGGTGATCCGCTCGATCGCCTGGGCTTCCGCCTCGGCGACCTTGAGTCGGGCGTTGGCCTCGGCCTCGGCCCCGAGGATCTTCGCCTGCTTCTGGCCCTCCGCCTGGTTGATCTCCGATTGCCGGATCCCTTCCGCCTGGAGAATGCGCGATTGCTTCTCCGCCTCGGCGGTGAGGATCGCCGCCCGCCGATCCCGCTCGGCGCGCATCTGCTTCTCCATGGCATCCCGGATGTCGCGCGGCGGGTTGATGTCCTTCAGCTCCACCCGGCTCACCTTCGCGCCCCACTTGTGGGTCGCTTCGTCCAGGATCTCGCGCAGCTTGGCGTTGATCGTATCGCGCGAGGAAAGCACGTGGTCCAGCTCCATCTCGCCGATCACGTTCCGCAGCGTGGTCTGCGTCAGCTTCTCGATCGCGTCGGGCAGGTTGGCGATCTCATAGGTCGCCCGGACCGGGTCGGTGATCTGAGAATAGATCAGCGCGTCGATCTCCACCACCACGTTGTCCTTGGTGATCACGTTCTGACGGGGGAATACGTAGACCGTCTCGCGCAGGTCGATCTTGTCGGTGCGGAAATGGCGTGCGAACGAGTCTCCCGCCGGCGTGACGATCACCTGGTGCCAGTCGATGGCCCGCGGCTTGTCGATGATCGGGATGATCAGGTTGACGCCGGAGGACAGCGTGCGGTGGTACTTCCCCAGCCGCTCGATGATCATCGTCTGGGCCTGCTGGACGATGCGAATCCCCCGCGCGACGATCGAGATCGCGAACAGCGCGATGGCCGCGGGGACGATCAGCGCGCCGATGTTGTCCATCGCTCACATCTCCTTGTCGACGTACAGGGTTGCGCCTTCCACGCGGACCACCATCACCCGCGTGCCCGGCTCGAGCGCCGCGTCCATGAGCGACGCGGCCCGCCAATCCTCACCCTCGACCAGCACCCGTCCCTTTCCGGTGGCGGGGTCGACGCGCTCCGAGACGATCCCCACCTTGCCCGCGAGCGCGTCCACGTTGGTCCGGATGGCGGTTCCGCTCGGATGCAGATGCCGCAGCAAGAACGGCCGGATGCCCACGAGGGACAAGAGAGTCCCGGCGGCGAAGCTCAGCGCCGGCACGATGGCCCCCGGGACGACCAGCGAGACGACCCCAGCGGTCAGGCAGCCGACGGCCACCGACAGCAGCCAAAAGCCGGGCGCGAGCATCTCGGCCACGAACAGGAGCAGGGCGGCGACGAGCCAGACTTGCCATTCGTGCATGGGGTGAACTTAGCGCGCGTTCGGGAACCCCGTAATCGCGGGAACGAGCCGTCCCTTCGGCTCGGGGTCCCTGACTTCCCCACACCGCCACGCCCCGGACCTTCACCTCCGGGGCTGCCCGTTCCCGCGATCGATGTGGGCGCGACCCGTGGTCGCCCCTCGGCGCCGTTTCGTCACGCTCAGTCCGCTGGCGCCGGCGCGGGTGTCGGATGCCCGCCCGCGGCCCGCCCGAGCGACGTCCGGCCCAGACGCTGCTGCAGCGCGTCGAGATACGTGTAGATCACGGGCGTCACGTACAGCGTGATGAACTGCGAGAACGCCAGGCCGCCCACCACCGCGATGCCGAGGGGGCGGCGCGATTCCGAGCCGACGCCCACGCCGAGCGCAATGGGCAGGGTGCCCATGAGCGCTGCCATCGTGGTCATCATGATGGGCCGGAACCGGATGCCGCAGGCTTCGAGAATGGCGTCATGCGCGGATTTCCCCTCGGTACGCTGCGCCTCGATCGCGAAATCGATCATCATGATGCCGTTCTTCTTCACGAGCCCCACCAGCATGATGACGCCCACGAACGCGTACACGCTCAGATCCACCCGGAAGATCAGGAGCGTCAGCAGCGCGCCGAACCCGGCGAAGGGTAGCGCCGAGAGAATCGTGAGCGGGTGGATGAAGCTCTCGTACAAAATGCCGAGCACCATGTAGATCACGAGCACCGCCAGGATCAGCAGGGCCAGGAGGCCCGCCTGGCTCGACTGGAAAGCCTGTGCCGTGCCGGCGAAGCTCGTCGTGATGCTGGCGGGCAGGAGCTGCCGCGCGACGCGTCGGACTTCGGCGACGGCGGTGCCGATGGCGACGCCCTCGCGCAGGTCGAACGATATCGTCACCGCCGGGAGCTGCCCCGCGTGGTTCACCGTCAGCGGGCCAGCGCTCGAGCTCAGGGTGGCGAGCGACGCGAGCGGCACGAGCGGGCCGCTCCGGGAGCGGATGTACAGGAGGCTGAGCGCCGAGAGGTCGCGCTGGAATTCCGGAAGTAGCTCCATCACGACCCAGTACTGGTTAGTGGAGGTGTAAATCGTGGAGACCTGACGCGACCCGTAGGCGTTATACAACGCTTCCTCGATCTGCTCGGCGGTGACGCCGAGCGCCGCGGCCCGGTCCCGGTTGATGGTCACGGTGGCCTGCGGATTCGAGATCTGCAGATCGCTCGTGACGTTGATCAGGCTAGGCAGCTTCTGGAGCTCCGTCTGCAGGCGCGTCGAATAGTCGTACAACGTGGGGTCCGGGCTCTGCAGCGTGAACTGATACAAGCTCTTGGTGCGCCGGCCGCCGATCTGGATGGGAGGCGGGTTCTGGAGGAAGACCTGGATGCCCGGGATGCCGGCCAGCTTGCGATTGAAATAGCGGATCAGCTGGTCCACGCTCATGTCACGCTGGGAGCGCGGCTTGAGCTGCATGAACACCCGCCCCTGGTTGATTTGGCCGCCTCCCAGGAACGACATCACGGCGTCCACATTGGGGTCCTGCTGCAGGACGGCCATGACCTGCTGCTGATGGCGGACCAGGTCGTCGAACGACGTACCCTGCACCGTCTCCGTGGTCCCGAAGATCTGCGAGTTGTCCTCGCTCGGCAGGAACCCCTTGGGGACCACCATGAACAGCACCACCGTCGCGACGAGGATCGCGGCGGAGAAGGCGAGCGCCGCGGGCCGGCGCTGCATCACCCAGCCGAGGCTGTGCTCGTACGCGCGCAACACCCGCTCATACACCCGCTCCGAGGCCTCGTAGAACCGCCCGTGCTGCGCCTCGCGCGGCGGCCGGAGGAAGCGGCTGCACAGCATCGGGGTCAGGGTCAGCGAGACCACGCCGGAGACGAGAATGGCGGCGCCGATGGTCACGGCGAATTCGTGAAACAGCCGCCCGATGATCCCGCCCATGAACAGCACCGGGATGAACACCGCGGCGAGGGACAGCGTCATGGAGAGGATCGTGAACCCCACCTCGCGCGCCCCCGTGAACGCCGCTGCGAGCGGGGGTGTGCCCTTCTCCATGTGGCGCACGATGTTCTCGAGCATCACGATGGCGTCGTCCACCACGAACCCCACCGACAGCGTGAGCGCCATCATCGAGAGGTTGTCGAGGCTGTAGTCGAGCGCGTACATGACCGCGAACGTGCCTACGAGCGAGAACGGCAGCGCCAGGCTGGGGATGATCGTCGCCGACAGGTTGCGGAGGAAGAGGAAGATGACCAGCACCACCAGCCCCAGCGTCAGGAACAGCGTGAACTTCACGTCCGCGAGCGATGCGCGAATCGACTCCGAGCGGTCGGAGCGGAGCTGCAGGTCCACCGAGGCCGGGAGCAGCTGTTTCAGGTTCGCCATCACCGTGCGCACTCGGCGCGCGACCTCGACGGTGTTCGCGCCCGGCTGCCGCTGAACGGCGAGCACGATGGCGCGGCTGCCGTTGAACCAGGCGGCGCTCTTGTTGTCCTGCACGTCGTCCAGCACGCGCCCGAGGTCCTGCAGGCGCACGGGCGCGCCGTTGCGGTACGTCACGATGAGCGGCCCGAACTCCGCCGCGCTCCGGAGCTGGCCGTTCGCCTGCACCGTGTAGGCGCGATGCGGGCCCCACAGGATGCCCGTCGGCAGATTGACGTTGCCGGCGGCGACGCCGTCCGCGACCTCGTCGATCCCGATGGCGCGCGTCGCCAGTGCCTTGGGGTCGAGCTGGATCCGCACGGCGTACTTGGCGGCGCCGTACACGTTGACCTGCGCGACCCCCGACACCGTGGACAGGCGCTGCGCGATGAAGGTCTCGGCGTACTCGTCCAGCTCCGGGAGCGATAGCGTGCTCGAGCTCATCGCGTAGTAGATGATCGGCTGGTCGGCCGGGTTCACCTTCTGGTACGAGGGCGGCACGATGCCCGTGGGGAGCTGGCGCAGCGTCTTGGAGATCGCCGCCTGCACGTCCTGGGCGGCGGCGTCGATGCTCCGATCCAGGGTGAACTGGAGCGTGATGTTCGTGCTGCCGAGGCTGGACGAAGAGGTCATCTGGTCCACGCCGGCGATCGTCGAGAACTGCTTTTCGAGCGGCGTCGCCACGGCGGACGCCATGGTCTCCGGGCTCGCGCCCGGGAGGCTGGCGTTCACCTGGATCGTCGGGAAGTCGACGTTCGGGAGATTGCTCACCGGCAGCAGCCGGTAGGCCATCAACCCGAACATGAGGATGCCCAGCATGACGAGTGTCGTCATGACGGGCCGCCTGATGAACAGCCCGGAGATGTTCATTTGTCCCCCTCCATCGCGCGCGCAGGGTCGGCCGAGCCCTTCACCTCGACCGGCGCGCCGTTCACCAGCCGGACCTGGCCGTCGGTCACGACCTCATCTCCCGGCCGCACGCCCTGGGCGATCACCGCGTAGGCCCCGGCCGGGCGCTCGACCGTGACCGGCTGCGAGCGCGCCGTGCCGTCCTGGTTCAGCACGAACACGTAGGTCCCCTGCTGGCCGGTCATCACCGCCTGCGCCGGCACGACCAGCGCGCTGTCGTCGATGTACAGCTGCAACCGCACGTTCAGGAACTCGCCCGGCCACAGGGCGTTGTCCCGGTTCGGGAATTCTCCCTTGAGCAGCACCGTGCCGGTGCTCGTGTCCACGCTGTTGTCGACGAACCTCAGCACGCCTTCGCTGAACAGCGTGTCGGCTTGCGACGGGCTCACGAACACCGGCAGTTGGTGTTGGCGGTAGCGCTGGATGTCGCCGAGGTGTTTCTGCGGCACGGCGAAACGCACGAGGATCGGCCGGATCTGGTTGATCACCACCAGCGGATCCGCCGCGTTCGCCCGCACCACGTTGCCTTCCCGCACCAGCAGCCGGCCGGTGCGTCCCGCGATCGGCGCGCGGATCGCCGCCCACTCGAGGTTGAGCAGGGCGTTTGCGACCGCCGCGGAGTCCGCGCGGACGGCGGCCTGGAGCGCCTCGGCGGCGGCTCGTTTCGCTTCATAGTCCGACTTCGTCACATAGTCCTGTTTCACCAGCTCCGCGTATCGCTCCGCATCGGCCACGGCACTCTGCGCCTGCGCCTGGTCCCGGGCGAGCATCGCCTGGGCCTGCTCGAGCATGGCCTGGAACGGGCGCGGGTCGATCTGGAACAGCAGCTGTCCGGCCGCGACGTCGTCGCCCTCCTGGAACGCCACGCGCGTCAGGATCCCCGTCACCTGCGCCTGGACCGACGCGGTCTGGCGCGGCTCCGCCGTGCCGGTCGCGCTGATCTCGTAAGGGACGGCGCGCTGTTCCGCGCGGGCCACTGTCACGGGCGCGCGGGACGGGCCCCCGGCACCCTTGCGGGAGCAGCCGAGGGCGAGGGGCAGCGCGAGCGCCGCGATGACGGTCGTGAGCTTCATCTATTTGGGCGTTCCGGTTGTGTCGGACCGGATGTGGAGGGGGCTGCCGCCGTCGAGCCCCAGGATCCCGACATCGTGCGCGAGCTGGGCCAGGGTAGTGTACCACGAAAACCGGGCCTGAATCGACTGGGCGCGCGCGCCCGCGAGCGCCGCCTGGGCGGTAAGCAGGTCGAGCAGGCTGCCAGCGCCGGCGCGGTACCGCCCGAGCGCCACCTGCTCGGACTGGGTCGCGCTCGCCAGCAGATCGGCGCTGGTCCGGACCTGTTGCGTAGCGGTGCGGAGCGCGTAGTAGGCGTTGAACACTTGATAGACCACCTGCTGCTCGAACCCCACCGCCCGCCGTTCCGCCGCCTCGGCGGCGGCCGAAGCGGCTTTCACGTCGTAGATCTGCGCCCCTCCGGAAAAGAGCGGGATCGAAAGCGTCAATGTGGCGTTGTAGCTGTTTCTGAACGCGGTAAAGGTGTTGCGTGTGGTATCGTAGAACGACGTCTCACCCGTGGTGCCGCCGACGCTGAGCGAGGGCAGCGCCTGGGAGCGCGCCACGCTCACGCGGGCGCGCGCGGCCCGTGCCCCGGCGCGCAAAGCCGCGAGATCGGGTCGCTCGCTCACCGCGCGCGCGATCAGCGTGTCCACGCCGTCGGTGATCCCGAGCGGGAGGGCCGTGTCGGCCGGCACCTCGATGTCGTAGGGGACGTTGGCCGGCAACCCCATCGAGAGTGCCAGCGCGCCGCGGGTGCTGTGCAATTGGCCCTCGGTGGCCTGGAACGCGAGCTGCGCCTGCGACAACGCCGTCCTGGCCTGCAGCACGTCGGCGATCGTCGCGAGCCCGACCTTGTGCCGCTGGTTCGCGGCCTCGAGGTTCGTCCGGGCCTCTTCGAGCGTCGTCCCCTGTGCGGCGAGCAGGGCCTTGGTTCCCATATACTGGAAATACGCCGCTTCGACGCCAAGCACCACGTCTTGCAGCATCGCGTTGTGACTCCAATCGGCGGCGAGGAGTGCCTCGCGCGCCTCACCGATTGAGCCGCTGCGGCCGCCGAAGTCGAACAGCAGCCACGAGAGGCTGAGTGTAGGACCGTAGAAACGCTGCTTCGTGGCTGTTCGACCGCCGGAAGGCACCGTCCTGATGGCCGTCGCGGTGCCGTCGAGGGACAGCGCGGGATAGTATTGCCCCTTCGCCGCGCCGTAGCTTGCGGCCGCAGCCCGGGCGTCCGCCCAGGCGGCGCTCGTGGCCGTATTGTTCCGCAGCGCGATGTCGATGACGTCCGTAAGCTTGAGCTGGGCGATCCGCCCGGCCAGGTCCGGCGGCAGCTCCGGCGGCGCCGAGTGTGTGGCGACCGGCTGGCGGGGGGGCGTCCAGAACACATTCGGGGCGGGCGCCGTGCCCGCGACGCCGCGCACGCCCGGCGTGCCGCAGCCGAGCAGCACGGCCGAAGCAGCGACACCCAGGGTTACAGGCCGCAACGCCTGTGAGGGCGCGCTCCTGCGGGCCGGGACGTCTGGCGGACGAGTCGGGTACCGAGCGAGCATTGTACTCTGCGCGAAAAGGGTTAGGGCGGGGCCGCGGTTCCCATTATACGCACACCCGGCGCCGCTCGTGGACCATACCCTGCCGGGAGGAGGGGCGCCATGTCGGACGGGTCACGCGTGCGGCTCGATCGGTGGCTGTGGGCCGCGCGCTTCTTCAAGACCCGCGCGCTCGCCGCCGCCGCAATCGGGGGCGGCAAGGTCCTCGTGGGCGGTGCGCGGGGGAAGCGCGCGAAGCTGCTCGCAGTGGGCGACCGGCTGCGGATCCGCCGCGGCCCGTTCGAGTACAGCGTGGTCGTGCGCGCCCTGTCCGAGCACCGCGGCCCTCCCGCGGCGGCAGCGGCGCTCTACGTGGAGGACGCCGAGGGGAAACGGCTGCGCGAGCATCTCGCCGAGCAGCTCCGGGTGGCCCCGTCGCTTCGCTACGAAGGGAAGGGAAGGCCCACGAAGAAGGAGCGAAGAGAGATCGCGAAGCTGAGGGGAGAGTGATTACCGACGACGGAGCGCTTTCACCAGCTGAATCTGCCCCGTGTGATACAAATCGTGCGATGCGATGCCGTACACGTGCTGCGCGTTGGTCCAGGTGGACCGCCACCCCCTGGCGTTGAGCCGTGCCACCGGGAAGCGGGCGATGGCCGCCCGGAGCAGCCGGTGCTGCTCCTTGAGCAGCGCGACGTCGCGCCGCCACGCGGCCGGGTCGGGCTTCGTGGGGAGCGCCGGCCAATTGCTCCCGGCGCGCGGAAACACGAGTCCGGGATCGCGCGTCAGCCGGCGGCGCACGATGTACTTCCAGTAGGCCGCGTGCAGCACGATCTCCCAGATGTTGTGGCGGCGGCGGCCCGGGCGCCACAACGCCTCGCGCGGCGTGAGGCCGCGGAGGGAGCCCCACAGCGCGGTGCCGTGCCACGCCTTGCGATCGAAGGCTTGGTCGAAGACGTCGAGCAGCAGGGCGATGCGGTGGTCGGTGCTCACCGCGGCCTCCGCGGCAGCCAGCGCGGCACTGTGGCCCGATAGCGGTCGTACGACTCGCCGAACTTGCGGCGCAGCGCCGGCTCCTCGTACAGCACCACGAACAGGTGCGTCACCAGGAAAAATGCCGCCGCGTAGCGCACCAGCACGGGCGCTTCGAGCAGAATCGCTTCACCGACGAGCAGCAGCAGCGCGCTGAGGTACATCGGGTTGCGAACCCAACGGTACAGGCGGGTGGCGACCAGCGCCTGCGGCGGATCGAACGGGGCGGGCGTGCCGCGACCCACCAGGGCGAAGTCGCGCAGGCACCGCCCGAGCCCTGCGATCCCCGCCGCGAGCGGCAGCAAGCCGAGATAGCGCCACGGCCCGAGCGTCCAGTGCGCGGTCCCTGGACCGACCGCGAGGATGTACGGCACGTACACCAGCACGGTGCCCATGAACAGGAGCGCGAACAGGGCGGTCCGGACGATGGCGCCAGTCATTCCTAACCTACTGGAGACCGATCGCCACGCCCAGTCCGATCGCGCCGGCTCCCAGCGCCAGGAGGGTCAGGAGCAGCGGCAGGGCGAAGCGGAGCCAGTCTTCGTAGCGGACCTGCGCGGCGGCGAGGATCGCCATGAGGGCCCCGTTCGTGGGCGTGAACAGCTCGCACAGTCCGCCTCCGTATTGATACGCGAGCACCGTGACCTGGCGCGACAGCCCGAGCAGGTCCGCGAGGGGCACGAGGATCGGCAGCGTGAGCACGGCGTGACCGCTGGGACTCGGTACCGGCACGTGCACGAGGCCGTGCAGCACCATCATCCCGAGCGCGGCGAGCGCGAGCGGCAGCTGGGCGACCGGCGTAAACAGCCCGTGCACGATCGTGTCCACGATGCGCCCGTCCTCGAGGGTGACGAAGATCGCCCGCGCAAATCCGATGAGCAGCGCGGCGTAGGCCATGGACCGGAATCCGGCGACGAGTGCGTCCGCCGTGCCGCCGACGCCCAGCCCGCCCACCAG
>WNGA01009824.1_pt1 | contig 12815 bp, 10 predicted proteins | sample 5400061 | NCBI WGS metagenome assembly WNGA01 (sample SAMN13153366, study PRJNA577476) | soil metagenome | isolation source: 100 cm soil or saprolite under grassland replicate 2 | place: USA:California | collected 2016-06-15
CAGCGTCGCCGCTGCTGCCGGCGCCACCGCTCGAGCCGCCTCGGCCCGCTGCGGCGCCGCCGGTGCCGCCACCCGTTCCCCCACCACCTGCGCCGCCCAAACTGCCGCCCATTCCGGCGCCGCCCGAGCTCCCGCCACGGCCGGCTCCGCCGACGCTGCCGCCCATGCCCGGCCCGCCACCGGTTCCGCCCGTCTCGCCCGCGGTGCCACCAGCGCCACCCGTGTCACCGCCGCTGCCACCGACATCGCCCCCGATGCCCGCGCCGCCGTCAGTGCCCGATTCGCCACCACCGCCCTCGTCACCTCCCGCCGTCCCGCCCGCACCACCCTCACCCGCCGCGCTCCCCGCGCCGCCGCCCGTCCCGGCGGCGCCGATCGTGGCCGGCCAGTCGTCGCCGCAACCTCCCGCCGCAGCCAACGTGATGGAAAGAAACACGAGCGCCAAGGCTCGGAACGCAACCCGTTCCTTCGCGCGCCTGATCATCTGCCACGAACGTCGACGGCTTCCCGGCGAAACTTGACCCACCGCGTGGGTCAAAAGCCTGGCGGATCGGAGCGGGCACTGCCGCACCCGCGCGCGCTAGCTCAGCTCTGGAGCTTCTTGCGCTTCCAGCCGCGGGGCGGACGCTTCTCGGAGGCGTTCGAATTCGACCCAGAGTAGTCGGTCCAGCGGTAGCTGGGCGGCGAACGCACGTCGATGTGCACGAAGCCGGTGCGCGGATAGATGCCGATGCCCATCCCGCCGCGGTCCAGTGTCTCCGCATACGCCTTGACGGTCTTGATGCTGACGCCCGAAATCCGGATGTCGGTGGCGGTGCCCTTGTAGTGATTGCTCGACTGCTTCCGCTGGTTGCGGAAGCCGGACACGACCTCGAGGGGCTTACCGCCGAAGTGATCGTAGACGTGCGAAAGGTACGTGAGCAGCTGGGGATCCATCGGTTTGCTCTCGTCCGTACGGCGGCACTTGAGCACCTGGTCGATCTCTTCCAGCGCGTCGAGGTTGTACGACCCGTCCTTGTTGTAGATGTTGACCTTGGCGTGGTCACTCGGGTTGGCGAGGCTCAGGATGTCGAGATTTCCCGACGGCCGCGGCAACGGATCGTCGCGCAGGAGGGTCTCGGGCACCACGCGTCCGGAAAACTTGGCGCGCGACTTGCCGCGCCGGCGCTTGCTCGCCTTGCGGACCGGCGCTTGACCCTCGGCATCCATGAGCGCCGACGGATCCGCCGCGGGGCTCTCCGCCGCGCCCGCGGACGCGGACTCCTGCTCGTCCCCGTCCGCCCTGGCCGCGCCCGGCGCGGCGCCGAGAAACAGAACCAGGGCTGCAGCCGGTAAGCTACGGCGCAACATCGAACATCAAGGTTCGACTACCCACACGGATCCGTCAACTAGAAATCGACGTTTGCTAGGCGCGCTGCGGCGCTGGAACCTGGCTGGGTACATGTACGAGATCCACCCCGAGCCGTTCCGCGATGCCGAAAATTCGGTCGTCTCGGTAAAACTCCCCGTACACGACGCGTCTAAGCCCCGCGTTCGCGATCTGCTTGAAGCAATTCCAGCAAGGGCTGGCGGTGATGTAGATCGTTGCGCCGTCGATCATCACGCCGTTCTTCGCGGCCTGGATGATGGCGTTGACCTCCGCGTGGATCGTCGCCACGCAGTGGTCGTTCTCCATCATGTGCCCCTGCTCCGTGCAGTGGGGCATGCCGCGGATCGAGCCGTTGTACCCGGTGGAGAGAATGGTCCGGTCGCGCACGATGACCGAGCCGACGAACTTGCGCGGGCAGGTCGAACGCGACGCCACCACCTGCGCGATGTTCATGAAGTACTGGTCCCACGGCACCCGTTCGTCCATGGCCAACCTTGTATCACGGCGTGGTGCGGGACTTGCGCGGCGAGCGTGTCGCGGCTCGGCCGCGCCGAGCTCATCGCGGGAGGTTCGGAACCCTGTGAGGGTTCCGAGCTGGACTTGCGCGTCGAGCGTAGCGCGGCTCGGCCGCGCGGCGCTCATCGCGGGAGGTTCGGAACCCTGTGAGGGTTCCGAGCTGGATTTGCGCGTCGAGCGTAGCGCGGCTCGGCCGCGCGGCGCTCATCGCGGGAGGTTCGGAACCCTGTGAGGGTTCCGAGCTAAACCTTTGGTAGTATCCGCCCGCCCGTGGACTGGAAATCGACGCTCAACCTACCCAAGACCGAGTTTCCGATGCGCGCCGATCTCGCGCGTCGCGAGCCGGAGTGGCTGGCGCGCTGGCAGCGCGAACGCCAATACGAGCGCATCCTCGAAGCGCGCACCAAGGAGGAAGCGCCGGCGTTCGTGCTGCACGACGGTCCGCCCTACCCGACCGGTGGCATCCACTACGGGACCGCGCTCAACAAGGTGCTGAAGGACATCGTGGTCCGTTCGCAGCTGATGATGGGCAAGCGCGCGACGTTCCGCCCGGGCTGGGATTGCCACGGGCTGCCGATCGAGCAGCAGGTCGAGAAGCAGCTGGGCAAGGAAGCCAAGCTGCTGGACGTCGCGGCATTCCGCGAGCGCTGCGAGAAACACGCGCTCCAGTTCGTCGACGTCATGCGCGGCGAGTTCAAGCGGCTCGGCTGCCTGGGGCTGTGGGACGACCCGTACCTGACCTTGTCCAAGGATTACGAGGCGACGATCGCACGCCAGCTGGCGGCGTTCGTGCGCCGCGGTCTCGTGTACCGCGACAAGAAGCCCGTGCACTGGTGTGTGACCCACAAGACCGCGCTCGCCGAGGCCGAGGTCGAGTACGAGGATCACGCGTCGCCGTCGATCTACGTGCGCTTCCCAGTGGTGGGCGATCTGGGCAAGGCCGACTCGCGCCTCAAGGACAGGAAGGCGGCGCTGGTGATCTGGACGACCACGCCATGGACGCTGCCCGCGAACCTGGCCGTGGTCGCGAACCCGGAGCTCGACTACGTCGCGGTCCCGCGCGGCGGTGAGCTGCTCGTGATCGCGGCGGGCCGCGCGGCGGAGTTCACGGCGGCGACCGGGATCGACGCCTCGGCCGACACGTGGATCCCGATCCCGCGTGACGGGTTGCGCGCGCTCGAGGGAGCGCGCTACGTCGCGCCCTACCCGCGCCCGGACGCCGACGCGGACAAAGACTACCGGCTGTGGTTCGCCCGGCACGCGACGCTGGAGGCTGGCACCGGGCTCGTCCATACCGCGCCCGGACACGGCGCCGACGACTACGTGGTCGGGCGCGAGCACGGATTGCAGATCTTCGCCCCCGTGGACGAGCTTGGGCGCTTCACCGCGGAGGTCGACTTGCCGGCGTGGGCGGACGGGCCGCGGGCGGGCGAGAAGTTGCGGGTCTTCGATGCCAACCCCCACATCGTCGCCGACCTCGCGGCGCGCGGTCTCCTGCTCAACAAGCCGGGCGACAGCATCCGCCACCAGTACCCGTGCTGCTGGCGCTGCAAGAACCCGATCATCTTCCGCGCCACCGAGCAGTGGTTCGCGCGCCTCGGCGAGGCGGGCGACCCGGAATCGCTGCGACAACAGGCGCTCGACGAGATCGCCGCGACCGAGTGGATCCCGGCGTGGGGCAAGAACCGCATCGGCGGCATGATCGAAACCCGCCCCGACTGGTGCCTGTCGCGCCAGCGCGTGTGGGGGGTGCCGATCCCGGCGTTTCGTTGCGCGGCGTGCCGGAATGATCTGCTCACGGCCGAAGTTGTCGAGCATGTGGCCGACATCTTCGCGGACAGCGGATCGAACGCGTGGTTCTCGCGCGACGCCGAAGCGTTGCTGCCGGCGGCGACGCTGCCCTGCCGCTGCGGCCAACCCGGCGCGCGCTGGGAAAAACAGAACGACATCGTCGACGTTTGGTTCGAGTCGGGCGTGTCGTGGGCGGCGGTCGCCGAGGGCAAGCTGGTGCCGCCCGGCGAGAAGGTCGACCTCTACCTCGAAGGCGCGGACCAGCACCGGGGCTGGTTTCACTCGTCGCTGCTGGTCAGCACCGCGGCGCGCAAGCAGGCGCCTTACAAGGCGGTGCTCACCCACGGCTGGGTGCTGGACGAGCGCGGAAAGCCGTATTCGAAGTCGGACATCGCGAAGGCGAAGGCGGCGGGCGTGAAGGTCGACTACATCGACACCGGCGTGTGGGTGGAGAAGAACGGCGCCGAGCTTCTGCGTCTGTGGACGGCGGCGGGCGACTACCAGGGGGACGTGGTGTGGTCGAAGACCATCCTCGACCAGCTGTCGGAGTCGTACCGCAAACTGCGCAACACCTGCCGCTATCTGCTGTCGAACCTCTACGACTTCGTGCCCACGCGCGAACGGCTCGAGGATCACGAGTTGCGCGAGCTCGACCTGCTAGCGCTCGGCCTGCTGCGCGAACGAGACCACCAGGTGTTCGACGCTTACCGCCGCTACGCTTTCCACGAGGTGGTGCGCCTCGCCAATGACTACGTCATCGGCGTGTCGGCCGAGTACCTCGATCCCGTGAAGGACGCGCTCTACTGCGAAGCGCCAGCCTCGCGCGCCCGGCGGAGCGTGCAGACCGTGCTCCATGAAAGTGTCCGGACGATCGCGACATGGGTCGCGCCCATCCTGTGCTTCACCGCGCAAGACGTCGCCGACGAGCTCGGGCGCGCGACCGGGGTGCCGTTCGACGTACACGGCAGCACGCACACGGTCGACCCGCGAGCGCCGCGAGGCAACACGAACCGGCGCTGGACCGACGAGATCAGGCCCCGCCGCGAGGCGATCTTGCGGCCGCTGGAGGCGTTTCGCGCCGCTGGGCACAAGTCGCTGGAGGCGCGCGTACACGTGACCCCAACCGCGGCCGAGCGGCCCAACTGGGTGTGGAACGCGCCCCACCTGACCGAGCTGTGCGTCGTGTCCCAGATCGTCATCGACGCCGCGGACGCGCCCGACGAGACCCGGATCGTCGTGGACGAGGCGCCCGCGCCCACCTGTCCGCGCTGTTGGCGCCGTACCGGCGAGGCCGCCGGCGCGGCGGCGCCCGATCCCGAGCTATGCTTGCGTTGCGCCGCGGTGGTCGCGGCGCACGGTGGAGGACCTTCGTGAGCCCAGCGGTTCGAAAATACGTCGTGTTCGGGATCGTCTCCGCGATCAGTCTGGGACTCGACCAGTGGACCAAGATCCTCGCGCGCACCCACCTCAAGCCGCGCGGTCCATTCGATCCGAAGGTGGTGTTCGAATACTTCCACCTCCGTTACGCCGAGAACCCGGGGGTCGCATTCAGCATGCTGCAGAACTTCCCGGGCGGGGTGCTGTCGGTGGTGGCTGTGATCGCGTTCGTCCTCGTCGTCATGCATCTGCGCAAGCACGTACCCGATGCGGCGACGATCCAGCACGTCGCGCTCGGGCTGGTGGGCGGCGGCGCGCTGGGAAACTTGCTCGACCGCCTCGTCTACGGGCGCGTGACCGACTTCATCGTCTGGCGGGCGCACTGGGACGACAAATGGCACGAGTGGCCGGCGTTCAACATCGCGGATGCCACGCTGTGCGTGGGGGTCGCGCTGATCGTCATCGACGTCATCCGCCACCGCAACGACGCCCCGCCGGAACCCGCCTCGACGTAAGCGAGAGGTCACGGAGGATCGTTGTTCCCCGTCCTCACCACGCTCCACTTGGGAGGCCAGGAGATCGGCCTCCGCACCTACGGAATCTTGATTGCGGTTGGACTGGCGGCGGGGATCTCTCTCGCCTACCGGCGCGCGCGCGAGGACGGGCTCGACGGTGGCCGCGTGCTGGACGCCACGTTCTGGATGACGGTCGCCGGGCTCGCCGGCTCGCGGGTCGTCTACGTCATCGTGAACGCGGGCGACTACGCGCGCGCCTGCTTCGACGGAACGGGCGCGCCGCGCGGCACGGGCGCGGTGCTGAACGACTGCACCCGCGTGTTCCAGATCTGGCAAGGGGGGCTCGTGTTCTACGGCGGCGTCGCGGGCGCCGCGCTGATGGGGCTGCGTTTCGCGCGGCGCGAGGGTTGGTCGTTCTTGCGTATCGGCGATCTGTTCGCGCCCGCGCTGGCGCTCGGCCACGCGTTCGGACGGCTCGGGTGCCTGGCGGCAGGCTGCTGCTTCGGCAAGGAGACCGGCGCCGAATGGGGCGCGCTGTTCCACCGCGGTAGCGTCGCGTTCGAAGAGCTGGTGGCGGTGAGCGCGATCTCGCCCGGCTCGTTCGCGACCCCGCCGCTGCATCCGAGTCAGCTCTACGAGGCGATCGGCGAGATGCTGATCTTCCTCGGTCTGGTCGTGTTCGACGAGCGCCTTCGCCGCCGTCCCGGGCGGGTGCTGATGACCTATGTCGGGGCCTACGCGGTGGTGCGGTTCGTGGTCGAGATGTTCCGCGGCGACGTGGCCAGGGGTTACGTGATTGCGTTCGACACGCCCCGCTTCGCAGAGGCGCTGCACCTGCCCGTGAACGAGCCCGTGTTCCTATCGGTCGGCCAGCTCGGCAGCGTGCTCGTCCTGCTCGCGCTCGCTGCGTACGGGATCGTGCAACGGCGCCGCGCGCGCGCGAACGGCTAGATCTCGTTACAAATAGCCGCAGACTCGCGCTTCGCGCGAAAGCGGCTGATCGACGGTTGCAGAAAATAGCCGCAGACTCGCGCTTCGCGCGAGAGCGGCTGATCGATGGTTGCAGAAAATAGCCGCAGACTCGCGCTTCGCGCGAGAGCGGCTAGCCGGTCGCCAGGGCGGCAAACGCGCGCGCTTTGACGTTGGTCTCGGCGAGCTCCGCGTCGGGGGTGGACTCGGCGACGACGCCGCCGCCCACCGACACCGTCAGACGGCCATCCCGCACGAGCGCGGTGCGGATCGCGATCGCGAGGTCGAGATCGCCCGCGGCGCCGAGCCAGCCGGTCGCGCCAGTGTAGATCCCGCGCGGCACGGGCTCGAGCTCGTCAATGATCTGCATGGCACGGCGCTTGGGCGCGCCCGTAATCGAACCGCCCGGGAACGTCGCGGCGAGAATCTCGGCGAGGCTGGCGTCGTCGCGCAGCACGCCGCGCACGGTGCTCACCAGGTGGTGGACGGTTGGCAGGCTGACGACCCGCGCGAGTGACGAGACCTCGACGCTGCCGGTCCGGCATACACGGCCGAGGTCGTTGCGCTCGAGGTCGACGATCATCACGTGTTCCGCGCGGTCCTTGGCCGACGCGGCGAGCTCGGCCGCGCGGGCACGATCGGCGTCGCCGTCGGCGCCGCGCGGGCGCGTGCCCTTGATGGGGCAGGTCTCGATCCGGCGGGCGACGTCGATCGCGAGGAAACGCTCGGGCGAGTTGCCAATCACGAATCCCTCGCGGCCAACCGCGGCGATGAAGGCCGTCCGCGGCGCGGGCGCCTGCTGCCGGAGCGCCACCGCCAGCTCGACCGCATCGCCGCCTTCACAAGCCGCCGACATCCGGCGCGCCAGGTTGACCTGGTAGCTGTCGCCTGCGACCAGGTAATCGAGCACGCGACGGACGCCGTCGAGATAGATCGCGTCATCGTGGTCGGGCGCGAGCGGCCCGAGGCGCGGGGGCCACGTCCGCGACGGGCGCTCGAGCAACGTCGCGAGCCGCGCGCCCGCGCCGGCGTCGCGCGCGAAAATCCTCGCCTCGCCGCTGGCGTCCCGCACCCAGACCGCGTCGTGAAAGTGCAGCTCGGCCGCGGGCCACCCGTCGCTCGGCCCGACGTGCGGCGGCAGGCCCGCGAGCGCGCGCCCGAGATCGTACGCGAGCCAGCCCACCGCGACCGGGATACCCGCCCCGGGCGCGCTGCCGCCGACTCCCCACGCCGCCCGCGCCTCCGCCCAGGCACGCTCGATGCGGCTCACGACGTCGACGTCACCGGCGTCCGCGGCGCGCACCACGTGGGTCGGGTTGGCGCCCACCAGGTCGCGCGCGACACCAACTTCGTCGTCGGCGGCGTCCGTCAGCCAGAACGCCCCCGCCTGCCCGGCCACCCGGCGCGCCGCCTCGGCCGGATCCAGCGGCGGCCCAGCAAGGACAATCAAAGGACGATCAAAGCGTCATCACGCCGGCGTGCGCGACTGCTTCAGCGCCGCCGCGAGGAAGTGGCGCATGTACTGCACACCCGAGAACACCGACACCACGGTCGATACGTACAGGATCACCAGCCCGGCACGGTGGTAGTCGATCGGGATCCCGACCCCCAGCGCCGGATAACGGAAGTGAACCATCAACATCATGATCGCGACCAGCTGCAGCGCGGTCTTGATCTTGCCGCCGTCGCTCGCCGAGATGACGAGCCCCTGCGCGGACGCGATGCTGCGCAGGCCGTTCACCGCGAGATCGCGCGCGACGGTCACCACCACCACCCAGGCCGGGACGCGGCCGAGCGCGACCATGTACACGAGCACCGCGGTGATGAGCAGCTTGTCGGCGAGTGGGTCGAGGAACTTCCCCAGCATGCTGACCTGGCCGCGGCTGCGCGCGAGGTAGCCGTCGAGGAAGTCGCCCGCGGCGGCGACCAGATACAGCATGCTTGCGATGAAGCTGCGCAGCGGGTTGTAGTTGTCGATGAAGAACAGCACGAACGGGATCAGCACCACCCGCGCCATCGTGACCAGGTTGGGGAGGTTGGTGAATTCGCGCAGCAGGTTGGGCATCGCCACCTCTAGCTATCGCGGGCGGCGCCCAGCAACACCACACCCTCGCCCTGACACGACAGCTGGAACGGCGCACGGCCGTCCAAGCGCGCGCCGTGGGGGACGAGGCGGCCGACCCAACCGACGAGGCGGGTGGAGGCGAGCAGTGTGGGGCGGTCTTCGGTCACTTTGATCGCCATCGGCATGGTTTCGATTTCGATCGCCACCGTGCCCCGCCCGCGGAACTGCAACATGTGCCCGGCGCCCGGTACTGTCCCCGCCTCCCACGACACCGCGCCGTCGAACGCGAGCACCCGATCCTCGCGCACGTACAGCACGTCGTCGACCAGCGACACCGCGAGCCACCGGCCCGGCGCGCCCGCGACCCACACGTCGCCTTTCCCGGTCAGGGTGAAGAAGCGCCCGTCGCGGTCGCCGAGCGGCTCTTTGTTGCGGCGGCCCTGGGACCGGCGAAACCCGGGATGCCACTCGAGCGCGCCCGCCCCGGCGAGAACGGCGTCCGCGCGGACGTGTGCCTCGTCCTCCACGACGAGGCGGAGTGGGCCCGCCGGCTCGGGCGGCGGCGGCGACTGACCGAGCCGCGAAAGCACGAACGAGATGAGCGGCACCGGTTGCGCCTCGAGCAGGACCGGCGACGGCTCGGCGTACTGAGCCGCCGCGGCCTCCGCGAGCTCGCGGCCAGCCCCGGGCGTCACCGGCGCCGGCAACGGCGGAGCGAGCGCGACCGGCCCCGGCGCGGGCGCTGAAGACCCATCCGACGACGGCGCCAGCGCGGCGTCGCGCAACGCCGCGTCGCGAAGCGCCGCCGGGAGCGCTGCCGCCGGCGCCACCGGCTGGCCGGCGAGGGTCGCGCCCGACGGCGCCGGAGAGACCCCGCTCCGCGACTCGGGCGCCAGCGCGGACAGGCCGCTGCGTGACTCGGACCCCCGCGCCAGGCTCGCGGCGTGGCCGAAGTGAAACGACGGCGTCGCGGGGCGGCGGATGGTCGCCGCGTGCTCCAGCTCCTCGGCCAGCGCGTCCTGCTTCGCACGCCGGAACGCGGCCGCGGCCTCCACCACCTGCCCCTGCTTGGCGTAGACGTAACCGAGGTAACTCCAGGCGCGCTCGTCCGACGGCGCCAGCCGCACCGCCATCTCCAGCTCCGGCAGCGCCTCGTCCATCCGCCCGAGCTTGAGCGCGACCAGGCCGAGGTTGCGCCGGCCGTTGCCGTCCTGCGGTGCCGCGGTCACGACGTCGCGGTACGTCGTGCGCGCGTCCTCGAGCCGCCCCAGCTTGAACCGCACCAGCGCCAGCAGGTTGAGCGCCTTGAGATCCTTGGGCGTATGGGCGAGCACGCGCAGGAGCTCGCGCTCGGCGTCTTCGAACTGACCCGCCGCGACCAGCTTGCCCGCGGCGCCGAGTCGGCCGCCGCCCATCCCCGTCGTCTCCCGCGCGCCGGCGCTCATGGCGTGGGAGCCGCCAGCTGGTATTGCTCGTACCGGCGCAGCACCATCCCCACGTACGCGCGCGTGGTCTCGTAAGGCGGGATGCCGCCGTACTTCTCCACCGCGCCCGGGCCCGCGTGGTACGCGGCGATGACCTTCACCTTCTCGTCGGCGGAGCAGACCGTGAGCTGTTCCACCGGACGGCCAGCCACCGCGACGGAGGCGGGCGTCTTGCAAAACCGCCGCGCCAGCACCGCCAGATAGCGCGCGCCCCCCATGATGTTCTGCCGCGCGTCGAACGTGTCGGTGACGCCCATGAGCTTCGCGGTCGACGGCAAGAGCTGGGTCATCCCCTGCGCGCCGGCGCTCGACACCACGTGCGGGTCGTAGTCCGATTCGGTCTTGATGATCGCGCGTAGGAACGCCTCGGGGATGCCGTAGAACGACTGCCCATCGCGGATGTCCTGGTCGTAACGGCTGTAGCGCGCCGGCGAGCTGTCGCGCGGCGGCACGAGGTCGGTCGCGCCCCGCAGCGCGGCCGCCTTGCCCGGGCCGGTCTTGAACAGCACCTTCCAACGCCCGCTCGCGGGCTGCTTGTTGGTGAACTCGACGACGCCGTCGGCGCGCTCGCGCGACCAAAACGTGCCGGCGCCGGCGTCGCGCGCGGCGCCCAGCAGCACCAGCAGCAAGAGACCGGCCAGCGGCCAGCGGAGAAGAAGAAAACGCGTAAAACCCGCGATCACGACCCGGCGGATCGTAACACGGAAGCCCTGCTAGAGTCGGAGCCGTGCTGGAGACGGACTACCTGGTGATCGGGTCGGGCCTGGCTGGACTCTACTTCGCGCTGCGGGCCTCGGAGCATGGCCGGGTGCTGATAGTGACCAAGCGCGCGCCCGCCGACGCCAATACGTCGTACGCCCAGGGCGGGGTCGCAGGCGCGCTCGATCCGGAGGACAACGTCGCGTCGCACGTCGAGGACACGCTGCGCGTCGGCGACGGGCTTTGCCACCGCGAGGCGGTCGAGATCTGCGCGAGTGAGGGCCCCGAACACATCCTGCGGCTGGCCGACGAGCTGGGCGTCGGGTTCGACCGTGACGCCCAGGGCGCGCTCGCCCTCGGCCGCGAGGGCGGCCACACCGCCCGACGCATCGTCCACGTGAAGGACTCGACCGGGCGCGCGATTCAAGAAGCGCTGCTGGCACGCGTCGCCGAGCGCGGCGATCGAATCACGCTGTTGCCCGATCACATGGCGATCGACCTCTTGACGACCGCGAAGTACGGCGGCCCCAACACGGTGTTCGGCGCGTATCTCCTCGACCAGCGCACCGGTGAGGTGCGCGCGGCGACCGCGCGCGCGACGGTGCTTGCGACCGGCGGCTGCGGCAAGGTCTACCTCTACACGACCAACCCCGACGTCGCGACCGGCGACGGCGTCGCGATGGCCTACCGGGTCGGGGCACGCGTCGCCAACATGGAATTCTTCCAGTTCCACCCGACGGTGCTCTATCACCAGGCCGCCAAGTCGTTCCTGATCAGCGAGGCGCTGCGCGGGGAGGGCGGCATCCTCCGGCTGCGCGACGGGACCGCGTTCATGTCGCGGTACCACCCCGACAAGGATCTCGCCTCGCGCGACATCGTGTCGCGCGCGATCGACGCCGAGCTCAAGCGCACCGGCGACGACTACGTGGTGCTCGACATGACCCACCTGCCCGGCGACTTCGTGGTCGAGCACTTCCCCACCATCCACGAGCGCTGCATGGCGCTCGGCATCGACATGCGCCGCCAGCCGATCCCTGTCGTACCGGCCGCGCACTACAGCTGCGGCGGGGTCGCGGTCGACGTCCGCGGACGGTCATCGGTGCGCAACCTCTACGCGATCGGCGAGGTCGGGATGACCGGCCTCCACGGCGCGTGCCGGCTGGCCTCGAACTCGCTGCTCGAGGCGATGGTGTACGCGGCGCGCGCCGCCGACGACGTCCGCAGCGCCGAGGCGGCGCGCCCCGCCAACGTCGCCCCGTGGTACCCGGGCGAAGCCGGGTCGTCGGACGAAGCGGTCGTGGTCACCCACAACTGGGACGAGATCCGGCGTCTGATGTGGAACTACGTCGGCATCGTGCGGACGGACCGCCGGCTCGAGCGGGCCGCGCGCCGCATCGAGCTCATCCGGTCGGAGATCCGCGACTACTACTGGAATGTCACCATCAGCGCCGACCTGCTCGAGCTCCGCAACATCGCGTTATGCGCCGACCTCATCATCGAGTCGGCGCGCCGCCGCCCCGAGAGCCGCGGCTTGCACTACAACCTCGATCATCCCGACCGCGACGCGCGCTACGCCCACGACACGATCCTCGCCCGCGGCGACGGCGTCGTGGTTTAGGCCCAATGCCGTTCACTTAGACCGACGCCCCGCGCGCCGCCATCGCGCGGAAGGTTGGCTCGGCTCGTGGGGTTGGCTTCGATCCGCGCGAAACAGGGTGAGGTGCGCCCCGGAGATCGTCAGTGAGCGCGGGACCCCCGCTACGCGCGGCGCGAAGGTCGCGGTCTAGCCATCGCCACCTGCCGCTTGTTGGCGGCGCGCGGGGCGTCGGTCTAAGTGAACGGCGCTAGGTTTAGGCCACGCTGGTCGTGAAGATCCGGGTCAGGGCGGCGGCGGGGTCGTCGCAGACGCCGGCGTGGGCGGGGCCGGGCTGGACGACTGTGCTGCGTGGGGCGGAGAGCCAGTGGAAGCGTTCGGACGGGGTCAGGCGCGCGATCTCGCCGGCCGCGGGATCACCGTCGACGACGGCCTG
>WNGA01013514.1_pt1 | contig 12814 bp, 10 predicted proteins | sample 5400061 | NCBI WGS metagenome assembly WNGA01 (sample SAMN13153366, study PRJNA577476) | soil metagenome | isolation source: 100 cm soil or saprolite under grassland replicate 2 | place: USA:California | collected 2016-06-15
GTCACCGCCGCCGACGGCCACTAAAAAGGCGCCGAGCTCGGTCGACGCCTTGGGGAGCTTGCCGCGCTCCCTGAGCAATTCGCCGAGGACGACGTCTCCCATGCCGAACCCCAGGGCGGGGAGGTCGATCCCGCCCAACTCCTGCAGCAGGCCGTCGTAGCGGCCGCCACCCGCAATCGCGCGCAGCGCTTTCTTCGCGTCGAATAGCTCGAACACGATGCCCGTGTAGTAGGCGAGCCCGCGCACAATCGTCAGATCCACCGCCACGAAGTCGCCCAACCCCATGGCGCCGAGGGCCTCGACGGCCGTCCGCAGGGGCTCCCCCGCCCCCTCCCCACCCTTCACTTTGGCCAGGGCGGTCGTGACCGCCTCGAGGCCCCGAAGAGCGGCAATCTCGAGGACCGCCTCCGTCTCCTGTTTCCCGTATCCCGCCTCCCGGAGGATCTCGGCCACGACGTCCTTCGGCACCCGCTCGCTCTTGTCGATCGCCCCGAACGCCACCGGCAGTTGGCGCTCGGTCAGCCCGCGGCCCAGCAGCAACGCCCGCAGCACGCGCCGGTCGGACAGGCGGGCCTGCACGTGTTCGGGTCCGAACCCGAACTCCCGCAGGATGTCGAGGCCGGCGGCGATCAGCTCGGCATCGGCGAGCGGCCCCACCTCGCCGATGATGTCCAGGTTGAGCTGGAAATGCTCGCGCAGGCGGCCCCGCTGCTGCCGCTCGTAGCGGAACAGCTGCGGAATCGAGAACCAGCGGATCGGCTTCTTCAGCGCCTGCGCGCGCGCGGCCACCATGCGGGCCAGCGTCGGAGTCATCTCGGGCCGTAGCGCCACCTCACGGTCGCCCTTGTCCCGAAACGCATACAACTGCTGCACGATTTCGTCACCGCTCTTCTGCGTGTACAGCTCCAGCGGCTCGAGCGGCGGCCCGTCATACTCCTCGAAGCCATAGCGGGCGGCGACGCCGCGCCAGGTGGCGAAGATGTGATTGCGGAGGGCCAGTTCTTCGGGGTAGAAATCGCGGAAGCCGGGGAGCGCTTTCCCTTGCATCGCAACAATTTAGCCCACGGGCGCGAACCCGGGCAAGCGGCCGAGCGCATCGCCGACGGTGTGAAACGAGCCCGTGACGAGGACGGTCGCGGCGCCTTCCTGAATCTCGCGGAGCGCGTGATCGAAGTCCGGCTCGAAGCGCGTCTTCGGACCGCCCGTCCGACCGGCCGACTGTCCGACTAGGTCGTCCGCCGACCACCGCTGCAACAGGGGGACCGACGGCGGCACCGTCAGCACCAAACGGTCCACCGCCGGGCCCAGGAGCTCGAGCATCCGCCGCCACTCCTTATCGTTGCGGATGCCGACGAGGGCGTGCAACGGCCGTGCCGGCGCATGCTCCCGGAGCGCCGCCACCAGCACGTTCATGCCGTCAGGGTTGTGCGCCACGTCGAAGATCCACTTGCCGCGCACGTCGAACCGTCCCGGCACGTAGGCGTGGGCGAAGCTGGCGGGCAGCTCGGACCCCGCCGGGGTGAATGGAGCCGGCAGCTGGCCCAGCGCGGCCAGGGCGGTCCAGGCGTTCGCGATCTGATGCGCGCCGCGCAGCCCGAGGCGGGTGCCGCGTGCCGGCTGTCGGGTGGTATCGACCAGGACCACGGGATCGGCGCCCCGGCGTTCCGCCTCGCGCACCACCTCCACCCGCAGCTCGGGGTCCGGCTCCCCGGTCACGAACGGCACGTGCGGCTTCGCGATCCCCGCCTTCTCCCGCGCGATCCCCTTCACGTCGGGGCCCAGATAGTCCGCGTGCTCCAGCGCGATCTTGGTGACCACGCTGACCAGCGGCGTGATCACGTTGGTCGCATCCAGCCGCCCACCCAGCCCCACTTCGATGACGGCGACGTCCACCCCGCGGGCGGCGAGATCGGCGAAGGCGATCGCGGTCGTTGCCTCGAAAAAGCTGGCGTCGAGCCGCTCGATGTGCGGCCGCAGCTGCGTCGTCCACTGGGCGAAGGCGTCCTCGCTGATGGGGACGCCGTCCACCGTCACACGCTCGCACGGTGATACCAGGTGGGGCGAGGTGTAGACCCCCACCCGCAGGCCGCGGGCCTGCAGCTCCACAGCCAGAAAGGCGCACGTCGATCCCTTGCCGTTGGTGCCGCCGACGTGAATCGCCGAGAAATGGCGCTCCGGACGCCCCAGGACGTCCAGCAAACCCTCGGTGGGACCGAGGCTCCACTTGATGCGGCCGGCTTGTCGCGCGAAGAGGAAATTACAGGCGTCTGCGAACTTCAGTCGGCGGCCTCTGCCGGCCGGGCGCCGGTCATATGCCGCAACAGCTGGGCGGTCGTGTCACGCAACTCGCTGCGCGGAACGACGGCGTCGACCATGCCGTGCTCGAGCAGGAACTCCGCGGTCTGGAATCCCTCGGGGAGATCCTGGCCGATGGTCTGCTTGATCACCCGCGGACCGGCGAACCCGATGACGGCCCCAGGCTCCGCCAGGATCGCGTCCCCCTGCATCGCATAGGACGCCGACACCCCGCCGGTCGTCGGGTTCGTGAGGATCGACACGAAGGGGATCCCGGCCTGCTGCAGCTCGGCGATCACGACCGACGTCTTCGCCATCTGCATCAGGGAGAGCACGCCTTCCTGCATGCGGGCGCCGCCCGAGGCGGAGACGATGATCAGGGGAATGCGCTTGTCGATCGAGCGCCGCGCCAGCCGGGCGATCTTCTCCCCCACCACCGACCCCATGGAGCCGCCCATGAAGGCGAAGTCCATCACCGCCAGGTCGATCGGCATCCCGTGGAGGCGGCCGTAACCGGTGCGGACGGCGTCGAGCGGGCCCGCCTTCTTCTGGGCCGCGTGTAGGCGGTCCACGTAGTTCTCGAACTGGAGCGGGTCGGCCGATTTCAGGCCGGCGAACAGCTCGTGCCAGGACCCCTCGTCCACGAGGAGGTCCACGTACTCCTGCGCGCTGATGCGGCGGTGGTGCCCGCAGTTGGGGCAGACGTTGAGCGCGCGGATGAAGCGCTCTTTGATGTCGATGTGCCCGCACTGGTCACATTTTTCCCAGGCGTCGGCCGGAATCTCCAGCCGGACCCGTTCGGACGTGCGGGGTTTACGCTCCTTCTTGAACCAAGCCATTCGTGCCCTGAGGGGGGCTGGGACGCGCACAATTTGGGAGGGGCCGGGGCCGGGCGCCAGTCCGAAGCAGCTAAGTCGTTGTCAGAGCTCAGCGTAGCCTGATTGGCGCGACTCCCACGCGACCCGCAGGGCGATGCCCATCGCTAGGCAGCAGGACAGCAGGAACGATCCCCCGTACGAAAAGAAAGGCAGCGGGATGCCGGTGATCGGCATCAGGTTGACCGTCATGCCGATGTTCTCGACGATGTGGGTGAAGAGCATCCCGGCGATGCCGAAGACGCACAGGCTCGCGAACGGGTCCGTGGCCCGGCGGGCGATGCGGAGCAGCACGAACACCAGCGCCCCGAACAGCGCCAGCGCGGCCAGCACCCCCACGAACCCCAATTCTTCCCCCACGATCGAGAAGATGAAGTCGGTGTGCTGCGCCGGCAGGAAGGCCAGCCGCTTCTGCGTCCCTTGCGTGAAGCCGTTCCCCAAGAGGCCGCCGGATCCGATCGCGACGCGGGACTGGATGACGTGCCAACCCGTCGCCCGGGGGTCCACCTCGGGATTCAGGAAGGCGAGGAGCCGGTTCTGCTGATACGGAGCGAGCCGGTTCCAGAAGGGCAGCGCGAAGACCCCCATCGCCACGTTCGCGGCCACGACCGCCAGACCCTCCCACACGTAGGGGCGCCACCACAGCAGCAGCCCGCCGAGCGCCGCGATCCACAGCCCCCAGGCGACGGTCGAGAAGGCGAGGGCGAGGCCGATGACGGGCGACGAGAGGAGCAGCAACAAAGACGGCTTGGTGCCGGCCCAGAACAGCATGCAGAAGAGGATGGCGACGAACACGAGCGCGCTCCCCAAGTCGGGCTGCAGGGCCACGAGGAGACACGGGATGCCCGCGACGGTGCAGGGCGCCATCAGATCGCGCAGCGTCACCGGCGGCTCGCGCAGCGCCGCCAACCAGCGGGCCAGCATCAGGATCACCGCCAGCTTGGCCAGCTCGGCCGGCTGGCCGAGGCGCAAACCGCCGACCGCGATCCAGGACTTGCTGCCGGCCGCGGTGCCCGCGCCTGTGCCGAAGAGCAGGGTGAGGAGGAGCAGGAACACGGCGAGGGCGTACACGAACGGCGTCGCCCACTCGAGCATCCGCGGCGAAGTACGGAACATCAGCCACGCGACGATCGCGCCGAGACTGAGCCAGACGAGCTGGCGCTGCCAGATCGTCGCGACGAAAGTCGGCACCTCGGTCTGTCCGGCCGAGTACAAGGACGCGAGGCCGTAGGCCGCGAGGGCCGTGACCGCGCCGAGCAGCGGTCTATCGAGCTGGCGGACGCGGGTGAACATCGAGCGTGTCGAGTGTGTCGCGTGGCGGCGGCGGCAGGATCGGGCGGATCGACTCGGGCTGCACCAGCACCGGCAGCTGGAACGGCTCGGGGGCCGAGTCGGACGGGAGCGTGACCCGCAGGTTGGCGGCGATGCTCTCGTCCACGCCGAGGTAATGCGCGATGGCGCGGGCCACGAGCGGCGCCACGCGCGCGCCGTGCTGGTAGGACTCGATGATCGCTCCGACCACGATCTCCGGTTTGTTCGCAGGCCCGAACCCAATGAACCAGCCGTGGTCGGGGCCGTGGGGGTTCTGCGCGGTCGCCGTCTTGCCCGCGATGGTGAGGTTCGTGAGCCGGGCGCCGCGCCCGGTCCCCTGTTCCACCACCGCGACCATCGCCTGGCGCAGCCCGGCGATCTGGTCGGGCGTGAGCTCGAGCGAGACGGTCTCCACGCCCCGCGCCGGCCGCACCAGGAAGGGCGTGCGCGCCCGGCCGTCGCTCGCCAGCATCTGATACAGGCGCACCATGTTGACGAGCGTCTGCGCGTTCTCGCCCTGCCCGATCGCGAGGTTCAGGGCGACGGCCGACGTCCAGCGGCGCGGCCCGTAGAGCCGGTCGTAGTACTCGGGCCCGGTCGGGAATTCGGAGGGGACTTCGCTCGGGAGGTCAATGGCGGTGCGGCCGCGGAAGCCCCATCCGTTGGCGTCCTCGAGCAGCGACGTGACGCCGAGCTTGATGCCGAGCTGGTAGAAGTAAACGTCGCAGCTCTGGGCGATCGCCTCGGTGAGCGTCAGGTCGCCGTGTCCCTGGGCGGACCAGCAACGGAAGAACCGGTTCCCGTATTGCAGACCGCCCCGGCAGGGGATCGGCATGCGGCTCCGGAACGTGACGATGCCGCGCTTCAGCGCCATCGACGCGATGGCGAGCTTCCAGGCGGACCCGGGGGGATACCGCGCCTGCGTCACCCGGTCGAGCAGCGGCGTGGCGGGATTCACGCTGAGCGAGCGCCAGTACTCGAGCGACACGCCGCCGACGAACGCGTTGGGGTTGAAACCCGGCGCGCTGTACAGCGCCAGCACCTCGCCGGTGTTGGGGTTCAACGCCAGCACCGCGCCGCGCTGGCCGGGCGGGAAGATGCTGGCGATGTAGCGCTGCAGATCGAGGTCGATGGTCGTGTGCAGCTCCGCGCCGGGCACCGGCGCGAGGGGCGGCGCGGCGCCGGCCTCCCGCACCATGTGCCCGATCGCACTCACCTCCACGAACCGGACGCCGTCGGCGCCGCGCAGCGAGTCGTCGTACTCCCGCTCCAGGCCGTCCTTGCCGACCAGGCCGCCGAGCCGGATCACGCCGAACCGCCGGCTGGTGCGCTCGGATTCCGTGACTTCACCCACGTAGCCGACCAGATGCGCGGCGATCGTGCTGTCGGGATAGTACCGTTTGGGCTCGGTCTGAATGACGAGGCCCGGGAGCTGGAGGCGGCGCTCCTCCAGCGCCGACACCACCGCGAACGGCGCATCGGCGAGGACGAGCGCGGGCTGGTAGGGCGCCCGGCGCGCCCGCTGCAGCGCGCGCTCGATGGCGGCGCTGTCGAGCTTCGCGATCGATGCGATCCGCCGCAGCGTCGCGCGCAGACTCGCCTCGGGTCCCGGCAAGAGCGACACCGTGTACCCCGGCACGTTCTCCGCGAGGACTTTGCCGTTGCGGTCCACGATCACGCCGCGCGGCGCCAGCAGCGGGATGGGACGTAGGCGGTTCGTCTCCGCCTGTAGCTGATACTTCCCGTGGCCCAGGATCTGGGTCCGGAAGAACGCCAGCACCATCACCCCGAAGACCGCCCAGACGAGCATCCGCACCGCGCGCAGCCGGCGGTCCAGGAGATGCGGATGGAAGGCGGTCACGCGTCACTCCCTCCCAGCCGGATCGCCAGCGACCGGCCGAACATCCACAATACCAGAATGCCCACCGCGGCCGTCGTGAAGCTCTGCAGGGGCGACCACACCAGCAGCTCCCAGCCGAGCTGGGCGCGCTCCAGCCCACCCGAGGCGAGCAGCACGACCAGGTTGCGGAACCAGGTGCCGGCGAAGAACAGACACCCGTTCACGAACACGTTCTCGGCGAAGAAGACCGCCTTGGCCCACGAAGAAAGGTAGCCCACGAGCGTATGAGCCAGTGCTCCCGCGCCGAAGCTCGCGGGGGTGAGGGCGTCGCGCAGCAGCCCCACGACGAACCCCGCGGCCGCGCTCCGCCCCGGCTGCGCGCGGATCGTGTAAATGAGGAGTGCCAGCAGGAGAAAGTCCGGCGCGACGCGCTTGTCCCCGAGCCGGTCCCGCACCGTGAACTCCAGCAGCACGAGGCCCGCCAGGATGATGAGATAACGGTACCGGTCGCTCTTCCTCACGGCGCCGCCGAGTCCGTCGGGAACGCGCTGCGGATGTCCGACCCTGCGCCGCGGGCGGCGGTGAGGATCATGACGTGCGACAGCGCGGCGGGGTGCACCGCCGGCCGCACGAGGTACGTCCGCTCCCAGCCGGTCGCCTCACCGGCGAGCCCGACGACGGTGCCGATCGGTATGCCGCGCGGGAACACGCCGCCCAGCCCCGACGTGAGAATCACGGTGCCCGGCGACACCTGCTGCCGGTAGGGCACCCCCTCGAGCTCGAGCAGCCAGACGCTCGGCCCAGCCGCCCCGTGCGGCGCCACGATGCCCACCACGCTGCCGTCCGCGGCGATGGCGCTTGCCCGGAACTCGGGGTGCGCCCAGCTCAGCACGACGCTGGTGGTCTGGTCCACCACGGACACGATCCCCACGAGGCCTTCGGGACTCACGACACTCGCGAGCGGACGCACGCCGTTCCTGCGGCCGGCGGATACGACGAACGTGAGAGGATTGGTGGGCTCAGGTTGATGCAGCACCTCGGCGGGCACGTAGCCCCACCCGAGGCGCGCCCCCAGACCCAGGAGGCCCCGCAGCCGGGCGTTCTCATTGCGCAGCTCGGGGAGGAACGTCGCGGCGAGAGCGCTCGAGTCGCGCTGGGCGACGACGGCGTCGTAGCGGGCGCGAGCGGCGGAGAGGAGGTCGGTCTGCTGCTGCAGCGCCAGGAACGGCGCCAGCACGGTCTGGCGCAACCCCTGGGCAACGGGGTCGCGCCACGCGTCTGGGGCGCTCATGGCCGCCACCGCCAGCGCGACGCACCCGAGGAAGATCAGGGTGTCGCCGCGCGATGCGTAGCGATCGGCTCCCGCCGCCATGCCCGCCGTCCCGCCCGCGCTACGTGGTCAGGACGTTGCGGTACTTCTCCGGATCGTCGAGGATCCGCCCCGTCCCTCGCACGACGCAGGTCATGGGGTCTTCATCGAGATGAATCGGCAGCCCGGTCTCCTGCTGCAGCAGCACGTCGAGCCCGCGGATGAGCGCGCCGCCCCCGGTCATCACGATGCCGCGGTCCACGATATCGCTCGCCAGCTCGGGGGGCGTGATCTCGAGGGCGCGCCGCACCGCGTCCACGATCTGCTGAATCGGCTCCTGCACGGCCTCCCGTACCTCGCTCGAATGCACGCGCACGATCTTCGGGATGCCGGAGACGAGGTCGCGGCCCTTGACCTCCATCTCCCGCTCCTCGCCCACGGGCGCCGCGGAGCCGATCTGGATCTTGATTTGCTCCGCGGTAGGCTCTCCGATCAGCAGGTTGTAGTTCTTGCGCATGAACTGGACGATCGCCTGATCCAGCTCGTCACCGCCCGTGCGGATCGACGTGTCAGACACGATGCCGGAGAGCGCGATCACCGCAATCTCGGTCGTCCCACCCCCGATGTCGATCACCATGTTCCCGGTCGGGGTCTCGACGGGGAGGCCCACGCCGATCGCCGCCGCCATGGGCTCGGCCACCATGTAGACCTCTTTGGCACCGGCGGACTGAGCCGAGTCGCGCACGGCGCGCTTCTCCACCTCAGTGATGCCCGAGGGCACGCACACGATCACCTTCGGCTTCACGCGGAAGAGGTGGCGGTCGATGATCGTCTTGAGGAAGAAGCGCAGCATCTTCTCGGTCACGTCGAAATCGGCGATGACGCCGTCCTTGAGCGGGCGGACGGCGAGAATCCCATCGGGCGTCCGGCCGAGCATGCGTTTCGCTTCGAGGCCGATCCCCTTGATCTTGCCCGTGGACTTCTCGATCGCGACGACGGAGGGCTCGTTCAGCACGATGCCCTCACCCTTCACGTAGATCAGGGTGTTGGCTGTGCCGAGATCCACGGCAATCTCGTTTGCCGGGCTCCAGGCTCCGATTCTGAAGTTCGGCCAGCGTAGGGGCACAGGGCGTCTGGTGAAAGGGTGAGGCGGGCGCAGCGCGAGCAAGTCAAGGTAACGAAATGCGTAACCCCAAGCAAGGATGAAGCTTGACGACTCTTCCCGCGGCCGCTACCGTTCCGCCATGCGTCGCATCACGCCCGCCGAAATCGCAGTCGTCGACCTGGCTGTCTGCGACCGCTGCGGGCTCTGCCTCCCCCTCTGCCCGCCCGAGTCGATCCATCTGGAGTCCAACGTTCTGACGGTGGACCGCGAAAGCTGCACCGGGTGCCGGAAATGCATCGCGCCTTGCCCGGTCGGTGCCCTCACGATGGTCGCATATGCCTGACCTGGACGTCCTGGTCGTCGGGGCGGGCCCCGCCGGCGCGGTCGCCGCGTGGACAGCCAAGGAGGCGGCCCCGGCGCTCGACGTGGCCCTGCTGGAGCGTGACCCAAATGTTGGGTCACCTGTGCGGTGCGCCGAGGGCGTGGGGGACGCGGGGTTGCGCGAGTTTGCCGACCCCGACGGCGCCGATTGGGTAGCCCGGAAGATCACGCGGGTCATCTTCCTCGCTCCAGACGACACCGAGGTCACCGTCGCTGAGCGCGACGTCGGCTGGATACTGGACCGCACACGGTTCGACTCCCACCTCGCCGCACAGGCCGCGGCAGCGGGCGCTCAGCTGTTGGTCGGCACCGAGGCGACGGGGATGAGCCGCAACGGCGACGGCCGTTGGCACGTCCGGGTGCAGGACGGAACGAGGGAGGAGATCTACCGCGCGCGCGTCGTCATCGGCGCCGACGGCGTCGAGACGATGGTGGGCCGCTGGGCGGGGCTCGATACGCGGGTCCCGGCCCGGGACATGGAGTCGTGCGCCCAATATGTCTTGCGTGGATTCGATTTCGACCCCAACGCGATCTACCTCCAGTTTGGTGCCCGGATCGCCCCCGGTGGGTACGCCTGGCTGTTTCCCAAGGGGGTGGGGGTCGCCAACGTCGGGCTCGGCCTGGTCGCCCTCAAAGCAGACGGTCGCAACGCACGGGAGTACCTCGACACCTGGATCGCGCACCGCTACCCGGGCGCCACCCGCGCCGGGAATACGGTGGGCGGCGTCATCGTGCACACGACGATCAAGCAGACGTACACCGACGGCGTGATGCTCGCCGGTGACGCGGCCCACATGATCAATCCCCTGTCGGGCGGCGGGATCGTCAACGCCATGAAGGCGGGCCGTTTGGCGGGACAGACAGCCGCCGTCGCGATCTGCCAGGGAGATACGACCGCGCGCCGCCTGGCAGCCTATCATCAGGCCTGGATGGATCTCCTGGGCGACGACCATCTCAAGTACTACCGCATCAAGCAGGCGCTCGAAGACCTGGACGACGGGTTCTTCAACGGCCTAGCGCGGACCGTGAACCGCATCCCGCAGGCGAAGCGGACCCTGGGGAGGATCTTCGGGCACGCGCTGGTGCGGCACCCGCAGCTGATACCGGTGGCGGCGAGGTTCTTCATCTAGGCACCCCGCATTATCGAAGTCCCCACGGCGCACCGGTTCGCGACGTGCGCCACGAGCCTTCCGACCGCTCCGAGAGTGTCCTCACGCAGTCCGAACGGCGTGCTTCCCACGTCCCACATGTAGACCGGCACGCGGGGGAGATGGAGCCGGCTCCCCCCCCCCCCCCCCCCCCCCCCCCCCCCCCCCCCTACCCCGCCTCTGCCGCCAGGCGCTCCTCGCGCCCGTCCGCCGCGCCGAACGGATACGCGATGGCCTGCCCCGCATCCACGCCCAGCCGCCGGAGCAGCGTCCGCCGCGACTCCGCCAATTCGTGAGCCGCCTCCGCGTCCGGCAGCCACGTGAGCCGGCGATGACTTGCCCCGTGCGACGCGAAGTCGCACCCACGCGCCCGCCACCGCTCGATCTCGGGCCAGTCGAGGTGACGGAGCCGGCGCCAGGTGTACCGCACGTCCCACGTGTTGGCCTTCCCAACGTAGTCCGTGATCAGAAACGTGGTGGCGGTGAACCCGAGGTCGGCGAGGACAGGATAGGCGTGCTCGGCGAGGGAAGCGTACCCGTCGTCGAAGGTGAGCAAAAACTCGTTGCACGACGGCACGACGCCACGTTGCAGGCGGTTCTCAAAGGCGCTCAGCGTGAGTGTCTTCCATCCGGCCGCGGCGAGCGCGCTCATCTGCCGCACGAAAACCGACCGCCCGACCCGCGTAACGCCCAGCTCGAGCGGGCCGCCGATGCGGTGGTAGCAGAGGACCGGAGGGAGACTCAAGGCGATACCGCGGAATTCCTGGGCGGTCATGGCTGCTTCGGGTCCCAGACCGCGACGCCGACGCGCGAGTCGGCCATGCCGTAGTACAGGTACCAGCGGCCGTTGAAGGGGACGAGCCCCTCCACGAACGTCGTCCCCTCGGGATACTGCCCGGTTCGCTCGTACTCCTCAGTGGGCTTGATGAAGGGCGCGTCCGACCGACCTATGAGCCTGAGCGGATTGCGGAGATCGTACAGCGCCTGCCCGCCCGTGTACACCCGCGGCGGAAGACCCGGATCCCCGTACCGTTCGCTGTTGCCCGCGTTGTACAGTACCACAATCCCGTTTTCGGTAATGAGCGCCGGCGGGCCCGCCTCGACCAGCCACGAATCGAAGTACCCAGGACGCGGCGACAGGACCTTGACCAGCCGGCCGTTGGTGTCTTCCAACGGCGTCCACTCCACCAGGTCGTCCGACGTCGCGATGAGGATGTCGGGGACGTTGAAATACATCCAGTACTTGCCGTTCACCCTGGTCGCGATCACCCGGTTCCCTTCCACCCGGCTGAGAATCGCCCCGGATTTGGACTCCAGGTTCCGGTATTTCCCACCGGCGGCGTGGGCAAATGCCGGGCCGTGCTTCGTCCAGGCGACGAGGTCGGAGGAGGTTGCGATGGCGAGACGGGGGACGTCACGGTTCCATTGCGTGTAAGTGAGCACGTACGTCCCGTCCTCCGTCTCGACGACGCGCGGATCTTCGACGCCGCCGGGCCACTCGTAGCGCGCCTGCGCATCCCGATCGGGGTACAGCACGGGCGCGCTCCGGCGGGTAAAGCGCAGGCCGTCCGGACTCTCCGCCAGGCCGAGCCGCGACGTGTGCCCGCCGATCCGCATTTCGCCGGTAGCATCTTCCGCCCGGTACAGCACGAATACCTTGCCGTCCTTCACCACGGCCGCGGGATTGAACGTGGCATACGCCTCCCAGTGCACCACGGTGTCGTTCACGGACGAGCGGAACTGGGACGCGGGATTCGGCGTGATCATCGGGTTGACCTGGACCGGTTTCTCGAACGGGCCGAACATCCACGCGGGTGTAGAGTCTTGGCACGCGGCAGTCGCAATCGCGACCACCAGGAGCACGCCGCACGGAGGACGAGGCGTGAGCGCCGGTCCCATGCGCCGAGCGCTAGCGCCGCCGGGCCCGCCAGATGCGGAGCGCGATCAGCGCCACCCCCACCGCGATCACAAGGCCCCGCCCTGGGCCGTGTCGGTTCTCAGGCCGGATGGCGCTCACATCACCGATTTGGGATCGACCAGGGGAAACCCGAACGCCTCGGCCACGCCGGGATACACGACCTTCCCTTCGACCACATTCAACCCCAGGAACAGCGCGGGGTCCTGCTGGCAGGCCTGTTTCCACCCCAGTCGCGCCAGCCGCTTCGCATAGGCGAACGTCGCGTTGGTGAGCGCCAGAGTCGACGTACGCGGCACCCCACCCGGCATGTTGGCCACTCCGTAGTGAATGATCCCGTCCACCACGTACGTGGGATGCTCATGCGTCGTGGGCTTGATCGTCTCGATGCAGCCGCCCTGATCCACGGCCACGTCCACGATCACCGAGCCCGGCTTCATGAGCTTCAGGTCCGGCCGCTTTACGAGGTGCGGCGCCTTGGCTCCGGGCAGGAGCACCGCGCCGACCACGAGGTCGGCCTTCTTCAGTTGGTCGAGAATGTTGTGCCGGTTCGAGTACAGGAGGTCCACGTTGGGGGGCAGGACGTCCGAGAGGTACCGCAGCCGGTCGAGCGACACGTCGAGCAGCGTGACGTG
>WNGA01010049.1_pt1 | contig 12812 bp, 14 predicted proteins | sample 5400061 | NCBI WGS metagenome assembly WNGA01 (sample SAMN13153366, study PRJNA577476) | soil metagenome | isolation source: 100 cm soil or saprolite under grassland replicate 2 | place: USA:California | collected 2016-06-15
TTTAGGAACTTCAAATCGAAAAGCGGCACTAGAATCATATACTTGCTAGTGCCCCTTTGTTTCCGAAGTTCGTGTGAGAGAGTGCCGCAATGTATCACGAACTTCGGAAACGGGGCACTAGCGCGCAAAGCACACGACGACGTCACGCACGCGCCAGCCGTATTCGTCGGAGAATTGCTGACGACGCAGTTCGCAAACGACCGAAGCCACGGGTTGCGGCGCGTAGATCCCGAGCAAACCCGGCGTTGCGACCATCACGACCTGGGCATCTGCGTAATTGGCGACCGTCATCAGCGCGAGCGCGATGGCCGCCGTCGCCGCGAGATTGGTGAGGCTCCGTGTCACGACGGTCATCTCCGCTTGGGTCCGACATTTACCGATTGTTGGTCGGGCGACCACGCTGGAACGTTCAAGCTGGATTCCGGGTTCGCCGCTGCGCGGTCCCGCGCGGCTGTCGCCGCACGCCCCGGCATGGCGGCACGCTACTGCACCACCAGCTTGAGGTCCGTCACCAGTGCGGCTCGGTATTGATGCATTGGCATTGATAAAGTCGCGTAGCGCCAAGAGCAAAAAAGCAATGGGCAGCCTCATCCACCACGATTTGATCGCCGAAAAGCTCGAAATGGCGCGCACCCTGGGGCTGGTGACGAAATATTGGGTCAGACCGGACGGCCGTGGCGACAGGATCGAGGCGAGCGTGCGGGTCTGGCGCAGCCCCACCGCCACCGATGAGGACATCAAGACCTACCTCACCCGTCTTCTCGCCGGCCTGGTGTCGGACCGGCAGATCGTGGTGACGCCCCCGCCCGGCGAACCGGAGCGTTCGCCGGAAGGCAAGCGCATCGAAGGGACGTTGCCGACATCCGTTGCCGCGTAGCCCGTTTCGCACCGGCGGTTTTCGTCGATGCCCGGCCTCGTGCCGGGCATCCACGTCTTAATGCCCCTGACGGCGCCAAAGACATGGATGGCCGGGACAACCCTCGCGGCTTATGGCCGCTCGCCCGGCCATGACGATGCGGTCGGGCCTACCGCCGCGCCAATTTTTCCAGCTCGGGAAAGGGCTGGTAGGTCGCGGAGCGGCACCATTCTTCCTTGGTCTCCGGTCTGAGCTCGGCGAAGTACTCCAGCTTGCCGCCGAAATAGGTCGCTATGTAGTCCTTGTTGCCGCGATACCCGCCGTAGCTGTTCCTGGCGTCGAAGCGGAGGCAGGTGACATAGCGGTCCGCGCCCTGGATGCGGGTCAATGTCGGCTCGGACACATAGGCGTTCCGGACGTTGGTCGGGTCGTTGAGGAAGGTGCGCAGATAAGCCAGCAGTTCGGCCTTGTAATTCGCCGGAACCGCGCGCGCGGCCCGCACGCTCTCGGACGACGGTGCTTCCGCACCGGCGCAGCCGCCGAGTGCGATGGCGATGAGAACCACGAGCCCGCGCATTTCGTTGTCGATCTCGAGCTTCCCCGCGCCGTTCCTAATGCAGGCGCGGGTCCACCTTGTATTGCGCCTCGGTCTTGCCTTTGATCTCGTCGAGGCCGACGCCGGGCGCAAGCTCCACCAGGGTCATGCCGGCCCCGCCCTTCTTGTCGACGGTGAAGACGCCGAGGTCGGTGATCACCATGTCGACCACGCCGGCGCCGGTGAGCGGCAGGGTGCAGCGCCGCAGCAGCTTCGGCTCGTTCTTGGCCGAATGCTCCATCACCACGACGACCTTCTTGACCCCGGCGACGAGGTCCATCGCGCCGCCCATCCCCTTCACCATCTTGCCGGGGATCATCCAGTTGGCGAGGTCCCCGGTCTCGGCGACCTGCATGGCGCCGAGGATCGAGAGGTCGATATGGCCGCCGCGGATCATGGCGAACGAATCGGCCGAGGAGAAATAGCTCGTGGTCGGGATCTCGGTGACCGTCTGCTTGCCGGCATTGATGAGGTCAGGATCCTCCTCGCCCTCGAACGGGAACGGGCCGAAGCCGAGCATCCCGTTCTCGCTCTGGAGCTGCACGCTCATGCCCTCGGGGATGTAGTTCGACACCAGCGTCGGAATGCCGATGCCGAGATTGACGTAGAAGCCGTCGCGCAGCTCCTTGGCGGCGCGAGCCGCCATCTGCTCGCGAGTCCAGGGCATCAGATTTCCTCCCCCGTCCCCGCCGGTACGGCCGGGTCGGTGCGTTTGCGGGTCGTGCGCTGCTCGATGTGCTTCACCGCGTTCGGCACGTGCACGATGCGCTTGACGTAGATACCCGCCGTGACGATGTGGTCGGGATCGATGTCGCCGGGCTGAACCAGGTGCTCCACCTCGGCCACGGTCACCTTCCCGGCGGTCGCCATCATCGGATTGAAGTTGCGCGCGGTCTTGCGATAGGCGAGGTTGCCTTCGGTATCGCCCATCCAGGCGTGAACGATCGACAGGTCGGCGATAAGGCCGCGCTCCATGATGTAGCGGTCGCCGTCGAACACGCGCTCGTCCTTGCCCTCGGCGATCCGCGTGCCGGCGCCGGTGCGGGTGAAAAAGGCCGGAATGCCGGCGCCGCCCGCCCGGATGCGTTCGGCCAGCGTTCCTTGCGGATTGAATTCGATCTCGAGCTCGCCGGCGAGGAACTGCTGCGCGAACGTCTTGTTCTCCCCGACGTAGGAGGAGATCATCTTCTTGATCTGCCGCGTGTCGAGGAGGAGGCCGAGGCCGACCCCGTCGATCCCGGCATTGTTCGAGATGACGGTGAGGTTCTTGACGCCGGAATCGCGGATCGCATGGATCAGCGTCTCCGGAATCCCGCACAATCCGAAGCCGCCGGCCATGATCGTCATGCCGTCCTTCAGCAACCCGTCGAGCGCCGACTTCGCGTCCGGATAGACCTTTCGCATCGAGACCCATCTCCCCAATCGAAGAGATGGTCTAGCCGAGCGGTCGGAAACTGATCAAGGGCGGATTTCAGCGCGGCCGTCGAAAGCGCCGCGCGCCGCTCGATTGGGCGGCAACCTGGCCGGAAATCGATCTCCGCCGCAGGGTATAACTTTGCGTCCGGCCGCAGGCCGGGCATCGGAACCCGTGCAGCTCGAACGCGCTGCCGTAGTCGGGGTGAGGCTCGACCGCGGCGAGCTGCATCTTGGCCCCGCACGCGGCGCAAGTCGGCTGCAATGGAGACGGGGGTCGGCCTTGGGACAACACGTACTTTTCCCTTAACGTGGGCGTATGAAACGCTTAGCCGATAACCGCGTGCAGCACCGTCCGGTTCCCGATCTAAGGGGAAAACGGCGCGCTCAGGCCGGCGCACGACACCGCGCCATCCGAGCAAAACCGGAGAAATCTAAAAATCGCCGAAAGCGATCCCGCTACCGGCCGCCCAGCCACAGCCGCGGCAAGGCGGCGTGTTCGGCTGCGTCGAGCGGTTTGGGAGCCGGGCGCCGGGTGACCGCGAGCCTGGTATCGGGGTCGGGAACGCTCGCCGTATAGCCGGAGCCGATCGGTTCGTCGCCGTCGATCGGAAATGCCACCAGCGCGGACACGACGAGCGCACACGCTGCGAGCAGCAGTGCGGCAAGTGTGCGGGCGCTTGTCATCGATGGAATCCTGTCGAACCGAGAATCAACCTATAACGCCAAGGCGTTTCCAACTGATTTCCTTCTTTGTTTCCCAGACGAAATGTAGGTTAAGGATGGATTAACGCGGGCCGAGACCGGTCGCCGCGCGACTTCGCGAAGCCTTGTCGCGGTGGGCGCCGCCGCCCTATCGTTGCTGCGAAAAGACCGTCCCACGAGAGTTCATCCGTACTCCCAATGCACGATGCCCCTGCCCTGCCGGTCCAAGCCTCGCTCGAATTGGGGGCGGCCCATGAGGCGCGGTGGCGGGTCATTGTCCGCACCGCCTTTCCGTTCGTGGTGGTCGGGGCGCTGTGGGAAATCGTGGCGCGGCTCGGCATGTTTCCCCCGCGGCTGTTCCCCCCGCTCGAAGAGGTCGCGGCCGCCCTCGTCCGGCTCACCGCCAACGGCATCCTGCCGCATCACGCCCTCGACACGATCATCCGCCTCACCGCCGGGTTTGCGCTCGCCGCCTTGGTCGGGGTGGCCGTCGGTATCATGATGGGGCGCTCGCGCCGGGCCGAGGACGTCTTCCTCCCGCTGGTGAGCATCGGCGCGCCGATCCCGGGTATCGCCTATGCTCCGTTGTTCCTGCTCTGGTTCGGCCTGGGCAACGTTTCGACGGTTCTGCTCGTCGCCTTCGTCTCCGCCTTCCCGATCATCTTCAACACCTGGACCGGGGTTAAGGCGGTCAAGGAAATCTGGGTGCGGTCGGCCCAGGCCATGGGAGCGGACGACCGCCGGCTGTTCCGCCACGTGATCCTGCCCGGCGCGCTACCCTACATCCTCACCGGATTGCGGCTCGGCCTCGCCCAGGCGTGGCGCATCCTGGTCGGCGTCGAAATGCTGGCGGCGGTGCCGTGGGGGCTCGGCTGGCTCATCTTCGGGGCGCGCGAGTTCCTCAATACCGACGTGATGCTGGCCGGCGTCGCCGTGATCGGCATCATCGGCCTGGCGCTGGAGAAGCTGGTGTTCCAGCGGATCGAGGAATTCACCGTGGTCCGCTGGGGGATGATGACGTGAGCTCCGAGCGGACCCGGTCGATGCGCCGCGCCGCGGTGACGCTGGTGTTGGCGGCCGCCGCCTATGAAGCGATCGCCCGCAGCGGCACCTTTCCGCCGGCGCTGCTGCCCACGCTGCCGGCGGTGGCGCGCACGCTTCTCGCCACGCTGCTCGACGGCACGATGCTGGCCCATGCGGCCTATACGCTCTACCGGGTGCTGTGCGGGTTTGCCCTCGCCATCGTGGTGGCGCTGCCTTTGGGTATCCTGATGGCGCGCTTCCGGCCGGTGGAAAATTTCTTCCTTCCGCTGGCGAGCGCGCTGATGCCGATTCCTTCGCTCGCCTGGGTGCCGGTGTTCATCCTCTGGTTCGGCCTCGGCGATATCGTTTCGATCCTCATCGTGTTCTATGCCGCCACCTTCCCGATGCTGTTGAACACCTGGTCCGGGGTGCGCGCCGTGAACCCGCTGTGGCTCAGGGCGGCCGGCGCCATGGGCGCGGACGAGCATGCCCTGTTCTGGAAGGTCATCATCCCGGGCGCCTTTCCGTTCATCATCACCGGTTTGCGGCAGGCGTTCCTGCGAGCCTGGATCGCCGTCGTCGGCGCCGAGATGCTCGCCGCCTCGAACTGGGGCCTGGGCTGGGTGATCTTCGACGCCAAGGAATTCCTGAACGCGGACCTGATGCTGGCCTCGCTGGCGGTCATCGGCGCCGTCGGCTTCGCGTTCGAGCGGCTCCTCTTCGGCTCGCTGGAGCGCGCCACCGTGCTCCGCTGGGGCATGGTGCGCGCGGCCAAGGGCTAGAGGCGAGACGCGATGCCCCACATTGAAGTGCGCGACGTCTCGCTGGTCTATGACACGCCCGCCGGCCGCGTCCCCGGCGTCGAGGCCGCGAGCTTCGCCATCGAGCCTTCCGAATTCCTCTGCCTGGTCGGGCCGAGCGGCTGCGGCAAGTCGACCCTGCTCAACATCATCGCTGGCTTCCTTACCCCGACCGCCGGCAAGATTCGCATCGGCGGGAAGGAAGTCACCGGTCACGGCATGGACCGCGGCGTGGTGTTCCAGGATTTTGCCCAGCTGTTCCCGTGGCGGACAGCCTTGGGCAACGTCTGCTTCGGCCTGGAAATGAAGGGGATGCCGAAGGACGAGCGCGAGCAGGTCGCGCTCAAGCAGCTCGAGCTGGTGAAGCTCGAGAAATTCGCCCACGCCTATCCGCACCATCTGTCGGGCGGCATGCAGCAGCGGGTCGCCATCGCCCGCGCGCTCGCCTACAATCCCGCGGTGCTGCTGATGGACGAGCCGTTCGCGGCGCTCGATGCGCTGACCCGCGACGACATGCAGCGGCTCCTGGCGGACGTGTGGCGGGAGACCCGCAAGACGGTGATCTACGTGACGCACAACGTCGCCGAAGCGGTGTATCTGGCGGATCGCGTGGTGGTCATGACGCCGCATCCCGGCACCGTGAAGACCGAGGTGCCCATCCGGCTGCCGCGGCCGCGCGACCCGCTCAGCGTGGAATTCCTCGATTACCAGAAGCGGCTGCTGTCGCTCCTGGGACCGCACACCACGAACGCCTGATGCGAGGCGGCTCCATGCGGCGTGTGATGTCGCTCATCGTTGGCACACTGTGCCTGGGCCTCGTTGCGCTCGCCGGCGTTGCCGGCGCGGCCGAACCGTACCCGACGCGGCCGGTCAGACTGGTCGTCGGCTTCGGTGCGGGTGGACCGACCGACCTTCCGGCGCGGTTCATCGGCGACAAGCTTGGGTCGCTCCTCGGCCAACGCGTGGTCGTGGAAAACAAGCCGGGCGCGGCCGGGATGCTGGCGACCAGAGACGTTCTGGCGCAGGCGGCCGACGGCCACACGCTCCTCCTCTGCACGCATTTCGAGTCGATCAACACCGTCCTCTACAAGAACGTTTCCTACAAGCTCGCCGACATTGCGCCGATCTCGCTGATCGCGAAGTATTACTACGGCCTGACGCTCTCGAATTCCGTGCCCGCCGAGAGCTTCGAGCAATTCCTGGAATATGCCAAAGCCCACCCCGGCGAAGTCAGCTACGCGACGATCGGCGCAGGTTCCGCCCAGGAGATCCTGGCGCGCCAGCTGGAAAAGCTGGCCGGCATCACGATGAACAAGATACCGTTCCGCGGCGGCCCGCAGGTCGTGCAGGAGCTGGTCGCCGGGCGCGTGCATTTCTACGTCTCGCCGACGCTCGCGGTCATGCCGCAATACCAGAGCCGGCAGGTCAAGATCCTCGCGGTCACCAGCCCGGAGCGGCTGAAGAACGCGACCGAGATACCGACGCTCATTGACAAGGGGATCGACTTCGTCCGGTTCGGCTGGCTGGGCATTTGCGCCGCGGCCGGCACGCCGCAGCCGGTCATCGATGCGCTCAATCGTCACATCGTCGCGATCGTGGAATCGGCCGAATACCGCGCGTTGATCGAAAACGCCGGCTCGCTTCCGGTTCACTCGACCCCGGAGGAGCTGCGTGGGGTGATCGCGCAAACGGTGGACGACGTTGCCGCATCGATCCGCGAATTCGGGATACAGCAGGAGTGATATGCTTTCCGGGTGATCAGTTCGGCCTCTGCTTCGAGACGCCCCTGCGCCTCATCCTGAGGAGCCGAGCGAAGCGAGGCGTCTCGAAGGAGAGGCGCAGGGGCTCCTCAGCATGAGGCCGAACTGATCAACGAACCAGACGAAGGAGGAACAGCGATGACGCTTCGGCACACCGGAATGACCCGCCGGCATTACCTCGCGGCGAGCAGCGCCGCGCTGACCCTGTGGCCGGCGCGCGGCGCTCTTGCCCTGGAGACGATCCGGCAGGGGTACCAGACCAACATGTGGGGGATGCCCACCTACTACCTGCTCAAATCGGGCGCGCTGGAGAAGCGCGGCATCAAGTTCGAGGAGTTCGCGGTGCCGTCGGGCAATCTCACCATGCAGCAGATGGTGGCGCGCCAGGTGGATCTCGGGACCTATGCGGGCCCATCCTTCATCATCGGCCACGACAAGGGCGGCCTCGTCGGCGTCGCGGTGATCGAGCACGTGGGCAAGACCGCAAGCGTCATGGCGCGCAAGGATCTCAACATCGCCAAGATCGAGCAGCTCAAGGGACTGAAGGTCGCCAATCAGACCGGCTCCTCGGTCGGCAACATCTTCGTCGACCAGATCGCGCCGGCCGCCGGGCTCAAGAAGGGCGACTACCAGGAAGTCCGCATGGACGTGAACAACATGATCGCCGCCATGTCCGCCAAGACGGTCGACGCCATGGTCAACGTGGAGCCTTACAACGCCATCGCCGAAGCCGACGGCCTGGCCGCCAAGATCATGAACTACTGGGACGTGGACAAGATGCCGGTGTTCATGGCGGCCACGCCCGATTTCGTCCAAAAGAGTCCCGAGACGGTGATCGCCTATCTCAAGGCGTGGCTGGAAGTCGCGCGCGACTTCAAGGACAGCCCGGACAAGGTGGCGGATTCGATCTACTCCTTCTACACCTCCAAGGGCTATACGATGTCCCAGGACACGTTCCGCAAGGCGCTCGCCACCGTCGATGTCAACCCGAGCTTCCCCTCCGACCTCAGGCCCTACATGCAGGAACAGGCGGACATCCTGCTCAAGGAGAAGAAGATCTCCGCCATCCCGGACTGGAGCAAGGCGCTGCGGCCCGATTTCATGGACAAGGCGCGCATGGGCGCGTAAGGGATGCGCGTTCGCACGGATTGATGACGGCGGCGCAAAGGCATGTGGCCGCCCTTTCGGGTGGCCATGCTTGCGTTGTAAAATGCTCTGTCATGAAGCGAGACCAAATCATCGCAACGCTGCGCGCCCATGAACCGGAGCTGAAAGCGGCCGGAATTGCGAGCCTGTCTTTGTTCGGATCGATCGCGCGGGGGGATGATCGAGGCGACTCGGATATAGACGTGGCGGTCCGACTGAGCGATCATTCGAGCTTCCGCGGTTTCGCGTATTTTGGCCATCTCGATCGGCTCGCCCGCCAGCTGGAGACGATCCTCGGGCGGCCTGTCGATATCGTCGTTGAACCCGTTCAGAAAGAGCGCCTGCGACGCCAAATCGAGGAAGACCGGGCCGTTGCCTTCTCGTAGTCAATGTGGTGACAATTGAGCCTACTCTCCGTCATGGCCGGGCTTGTCCCGGCCATCCACGTCTTTGAAGCAACCGCCGTCGCAAGACGTGGATGCCCGGCACAAGGCCGGGCATGACGCATTGATCCGAAAAGGAGCCGTGCATGACTGGCATCGAAAAGAGCCCATTGACGAAAGGCGCCTACGAGCCTGTCACGTGGAATTTCAAGCTGCTCGCCCAGCACGAGCTCGCCGGCTTCGGCGGCATGGGCGAAGGCATGGCGGTTCAGATCGCGCCCGACGGCCGGCGCATCATCTGGCTCGCGCACGAGAGCGCGCCGAAGAATTTCACCGCCGTCGACGTGTCCGATCCGCGCAAGCCCAAGGTGGTGTGCCAGACCGACCTGCCGCAGCCGTTCATGCGCTCGAACTCGCTGGAGCTCACCGGCAACATCATGGCGGTCGCCTACCAGACCCAGAAGGTGGCGCAGCAGCCGGCCGGTTTCGAGCTGTTCGACATATCGAAACCCGAAAACCCGAAATCGATCGCGTACGTCGACTGCTCGGGTCCGCATTCGCGCGGCGTCCATCAGCTGTGGTTCTGCGACGGCGAATACGTGCACATGGGCGCCGGCGCGCCCGACTTCAAACCGACCCACCCGCTGGACGATCAGTTCTACCGCTGCTTCGACGTGCGCAACCCGGCAAAGCCGGTCGAGGTCGGGCGCTGGTGGCTTCCGGGAACGCGCGAAGGCGACAACGAGCCGCCGCCCGCGCGCCACCGGCATCCCCAGCTCGACAAGGGCAATCGCGCCCACAACACCAACGTCTATCCGCAGCGGCCGGACCGGCTCTACCTCTGCTATATCGATGCCGGCATGTTCGTGATGGATATCGCCGACAAGGCGCATCCGAAGCCGATCTGCCGCTGGGACAATTCCCCGCCCTACACCGGCTTTACCCACACCTTGCTGCCGCTGTTCGACCGCAACCTTTTCGTCGTGACCGACGAGTCGACTGTCGACGACGCCAAGGACTGGCCCAAGCTCATCTGGATCCTCGACGCGCGCGACGAGGCCCATCCGGTTCCCATCGCGACCTGTCCGATGCCGCCGGTCGACGCCTATTCGACTCGCGGCGGCCGCTTCGGGGCGCACAACATTTTCGAGAACACGCCGTCGCCCAACGCCTGGCATTCCGATGAGATCATCCTCGGCACCTTCTTCAACGGCGGCTTGCGCGCCTACGACATCGGAAATCCGTTCCAGCCGAAGGAAGTCGCCGCCTTCGTGCCGCCGGCGCCGCCGCTGTCGCCGGCAAAGTCGATCCAGCTCAACGACGTGTTCGTCGACGAGCGCGCCATCGTCTACACGGTCGACCGTTTCGCCGGCGGGCTCTATATTTTGGAGATGGATTTTTGACGCACGTCATGCCCGGCCTTGTGCCGGGCATCCACGTCTTGCTTTCTGAAGCACGCGGCAAAGAAAGACGTGGATGGCCGGGACAAGCCCGGCCATGACGAATGCGGCATGACACGCGGTCCAATGCTTGACCTCTTTCCCTCGCGCGCTGCCGGGCCGTTCGGCCGCAGGCAGTTGCGCGCGCGCGGCGCCCGCATTCCGGTCACGATCCTCACCGGCTTCCTCGGCGCCGGGAAGACGACGCTGCTCAAGCGCTTCCTCGCCGCTCCCGACGGAAGCGGCACCGCCGTCATCATCAACGAATTCGGGGCGGTCGGCATCGACGATCAGCTGGTGCGCGCGGCGAGCGAGGAAACCGTGCTCCTCGGCAACGGCTGCCTCTGCTGCACCACGCGCTCGGACCTGCAAATCGCGCTCCGCCGCCTGATCGCCGAGCGCGAGCGTGGGCAGGTGCCCCATTTCCGGCAGGTGGTCATCGAGACCAGCGGGCTCGCGGATCCGGGGCCCCTCCTCCAGACCTTCGCCACCGACCGCGCGCTCGGCGGCGAGTTTGCGGTCGAGGTCGTCGTCGCCGTCGTCGATGCGGTGACCGCGCCCGCGACGCTTGCCTGGTCGGCGGAAGCGCGCAAGCAAATCATCCTGGCCGACCGGCTCGTCGTCACCAAGACCGACCTTGCCGATGGCGCGACGGTTGAGGGGCTCAAGGAACGGCTGGCCGCGCTCAACCCGCGCGCCGCGATCGATCTGGCCGTCGCCGGCGCGCTCGATCCGCATCGCCTGATCGAGCCGCCCGAGCCGACGCCGGCGCGCCGCCGGGGGTTCATCGCCGAGGCGGAGCACAGCGACGGCATAAGCAGCTTCGTCCTGAGCGAAAAGACGCCGATCGCCTGGACGCAATTCGCCCAGGCGATGGAAACATTGACCGCGCTGCGCGGGCCCGACCTCCTGCGGGTCAAGGGATTGCTCAACGTCGCCGGCTGCCGCGGCCCGGTCGTGGTGCAGTTCGTCCAGCACCTCGCCCATCCGCCGGTCGAGCTTCAAGGCTGGCCCGGCACGGATCATGGCAGCCGCGTCGTCTTCATCACGCGCAACATCGGCGAGGAGGCGGTCAGGAACCTGTTCGCGGCCGTCCGCGCGTTGACGCCGACGGGCTCGCCGCCGGGGTCGCCGCCGGCCGCTACTTCTTGAGCTGCCGCATGATGGCGCCGATGACGTTCGAGTAGTCGTCGGTCCACACCCATTGCGTTGCGTCCGGCTCCTCGAGCTGCCAATCCTCGTCTTCCGCCATGTCGTTGCTGAAATCGTCTTCGCTCCGCGCCACCGCGCAGACGGTCGAGGAATATTTGTAATTGGCCTCGTCCTCGTCCTCCGACCCGTCGTTGACCCAGGTGACCAGTCCATTGGCCTCGGCGATGCCGGCCACGACCGAAGCCAGCTCCATGTGCCGGTTCGACACGTGCATGAGGATGATGCCGTTCGGCGCGAGTTTTTGCAGGTAGATCGCCATCGCCTCGCGCGTGACCAGGTGGACCGGAATCGCATCGGACGTGAACGCGTCGACCACGATCACGTCGTACGCACCATCGGCCGCATCGGCGAGCGTGAGCCTTGCGTCCCCGATCACGATGGGCGCCTGCGGCGCGCATTCCCGAAGGAAGGTGAACCGGTCGGGGTCCTTGGCGATGCGCACCACCGCGGCATCGATCTCGTAATAGGTGAGCGCGTCACCCGGCTCGGTGAGGCACGCGATGCTGCCGGTTCCGAGCCCGATGACGGCCAGGCGAATGGGCGCGTTCTTGCGCTCGCGCGCCGCCTTGATCCCCTGCGCGATCGGCGACGTGACGTGGTAGTAGGTCAGCGGCTCGGGCCGGCCGGTGACCGGATTACCGTCCGCATCGGTAATCCGCTGCGCTCCGTGCTCGGTCGTTCCATGCATGAGGAGGCGGAACTGGCCGTCCGACGGCTCGCTGATCTTGTGCACGCCGAAGAAGCTGCGGACGTAATCGCGGCCGCCGGTATCGGGCTCGTACAGGCGGACGGCGACGAACGTGAGCGCGATCATCGCGGCGAACTTGAGCGGACTGAGCCAGAATAGAACCGAGATCGCCAGCAGCACGCGGATCGCGATCTTGAACTTCTCCTCGTCGAGCTCGTACCCGAAAACGGGGCCGGCCAAGACGATGACGAGGGCGATCGCGGCGAGCGCGAGCCAGATGAGAATCTCGATCCATCCCTTCCCCACGGTCAGACCGGGCCGGCACAGGATCGCGAGCACGATCAGGATCGGATATTCCGCCACCCACGAAAACACGTGCGGCGCGATCAGGCCGGCCGCGATGCCGCCGATCATCCCGCCGGTCGACATCCACATGTAGAAGGCGGTGAGGTGCCGCGCCGCCGGCCGGCGGCGCGCCAGCTCTCCGTGGCACACCAGGGCGATGACGAAGAACGCCGCGATGTTGACCGCCATGGGGAGGAAGATGCGGTCGATCCCGCCGAACACCAGCGCCGCGACCAGGCCGATGATGAACGCGGGCTCGACCAGGACCATCCAGCGATGGGGCAGGACCGGCCTGGTCTGAAACACGATGACGAAGGTGGCGAGATAGAGCGCGAGCGGAACCACCCACAGGAGCGGCGCGGCGACGACGTCGGTCGAGATATGCGCCGTCACGGCGATCAGCAGCCCCGAAGGCACCGCCGCAAGGCCGACCCAGGTGGCGGCGTC
>WNGA01016263.1_pt1 | contig 12808 bp, 15 predicted proteins | sample 5400061 | NCBI WGS metagenome assembly WNGA01 (sample SAMN13153366, study PRJNA577476) | soil metagenome | isolation source: 100 cm soil or saprolite under grassland replicate 2 | place: USA:California | collected 2016-06-15
AGGCAGCCACTCCCGCAAGCTCGGCGGCAACAACAACTCCTGGTCGCGGTCACAGGCAAGGAAGTTCTGGGCCACCGAATCACCTCCGGTCGACAAGGACGCTCGGCAAATCGTCCTTGCCTCCCCGGACGACAAACCCTGCCTCAGCGGGGTTTGTGCGACAGCCTCACACGCGGGCCTTTTGTTTTCTCTTGGGGCGACGTCGATGCGATTTTGTACCCAACTTTGTACCCATCGCAGATCGATGATCCTCGATAGTGGGCGATTGTTCGAGTGGTGCGAACGGTGGCGCGTCCGCACCCGGCTCGGAAAGCGGGCTCTCCGTCGAGCGCCCGCTCTACCATCGACCCCATGGGCCAGCTCTACACCAAGAATGGAAAGCCGCTCACCGTCAGCGGCGACAACATCTTTGACCGCTCTGGCCGCCACGTCGGCCGCCGCCGCGGCGACAAGGTCTACGGCCCCGACGGCAGGTACGCGGGCACGATCGTCGGCGACATTGTGGTGTATCGCTCGACCGACAGCGCCTCGATCGGCTCTCCCTTCGCGAGCAGCGCCCGCGCTGGATCGGCGCAGGCTAACCGTGCGGGTTCTGCCCTTTGGGGCGAGGAACCGTTCGAGTAGTCAGCGAGCAGTTCATCTGGAGCCGCCGCTGTTCGCCGGCTGAAGTCGCACGTCGTCGCCGCGCACCGCTGCGACCGCGGTGACTGCGGCAGGCGCGACAGCGATTTAGGCGGCGAAGGGCCTAGCTAGGTCCGCGGCGCCTTGCGTTCGCTGCGGAACCCGATCGTCGTCAAGCCGCCGGTGAAGAAGTCCTCGTTCAGGAGGTAGAGGAGCGTCATCGGGTCGGCTTCGTCGACAACGAGCTCGTCGCCGGCGATCAGCTCTCGCGCGTGCCTTCTCCGCCAGCACCTCGGCGCCGTTGCCGGCGAGCGGTAGGTGCTCGGCAATGCCCTCAACCCAGTCGGGAATGCGGGCGAGCACGGCATCGGTCTCGCGGAAAAGGAGCTCGAACGCGTTCTGGTCGAGGGAGATCACGCCACTCGGGCTGACGAGCAAGTCGAATTCGGGATCGAGGGTGAAGACCGGCCGATCGACCTGCGACAGCGCGTTCCCGAGGAGCGCGTAGATCCGGCCGGGGCGAGCGACGGGGTGCGGGTTCTTCTTGCGGACGAGCGCCACCGGCCCCTGGTTAGTGTCCGCGCTGAGCGCATAGAGGAGGAGCGCCCGCTCGGGCAACGAGCGCGCGTTCAGCAGCCCTGGCGGCTCCTCGGGGAGCACGGCGGCAGTGAACGGCGACTCGGCGACGAGATCGTCGTCGGTGACGTAGAGCGCTTGATCGTCGAGGACGATCTCCGGCGTGTAGGGGACGAGCTCGGCTGCTTGCAAGCGCTCGAGCGTTCGCTGTGCCGCCTCGCGAAGGTGCTCGGCGACGTCGTCGGCGATGCGGATCTCTCCGGACGCGAGCGAGCGGCCCTGCCGCCAGGCGACGAGCAACGAGACCTCGTCGGGCAGCTCAAGCGCTGCGACATCGAGGGGAGGTTGCGGCCGGCGACTACGTGGCACGTCTTGCCTCGGACGTGGCCACGAAGACGCGCTCGGTCACGCGTCGGACTTCGATGCTGTCGCCGCGTGCGAGCGAGCCGCGTGCGAGCGCGTAGCCCGTCCAGCGATCGCCGAGGCTGACGGCGAAGACGCGCCAGCCGAACAGGTAGAGCGTCGGATTGATCTGCAGCATCCCCGAGCGGATGTAGATCGTCGCGGCGACGAGGAAGAAGATCGCGTAGCCGACGAGGTCGCGCCAACTCGGCTCGGGGACGACGACGAACGGCAGGATGTACGAGGCCAGGTAGCCGGCGACCTCGGCGCCGCGGTCCTCGACGCGCGTCGCCGTCCAGCTGCGGCCGCTGACGCCGCGGTAGCGCAAGACCACGGCGAGACCCCCGCCGAGCCCGAGCACGAACAGCCCGCCGCAGAGCGCCTCAAGCCAGTGCTCGGTGAAGCGGATGGCCAGGATCAGGAACAGCGGCGCGTACGAGCAGAGGAAGAGCGCGAGCTCGACGATCACGTCGCTCGCCGTGGCCTGCGCGTTCTCCGTGCGGTTCATCGCAAGCATCGTAGAGTCGGTACCGCCCGAATTCGTCTGGCGCGGCTCGCGCGAGTGGACGTCCGTGTGGGCGCGGCGCTCGGCTGCGGTGCTCGGTTATCTGTTGCGGGTCACCTGCGGCTGAGCGTCTCCCCAGAAAGGTGCCTCGGCGGGCTCGGCTGCAGGCGGCCGGTCTCGTCGGGCTTGACCCACGGACGGCGTCGCGGGTAGCAGCGACGAGCTGATGCGGCCGGCGGAGTTACTCGGGGGACGGCGATCTCCGCCAGACGATGCTTTCACGTTTCCCATAGACCATCTTCGTGCGCGGCTACCCTGATTTCATGGCAACAAAGCGCACGAGTCCCGGAAGCAAGACGAGCAAGGCCGGGACGAAGAATGGCTCCGCGAAGCGGAAGATCTGCGATGCCTGCGGCGCCGTCAACGGGCCAAAGGCGACCGCCTGCTCGAAATGCGGCAAGACGCGCTTCGCGCCCTCCTGGGTGCGCGAACTCCGGCGGATCAACCGCAGCTTCGCCGTTCAGGTGACCGACCCGCACCCCTCGGCCGAGTCCGACGACCCGCGTCTGACACTGCACAAATGGTGGCCGGGAAACAACGCGACCTTCAACATCAACTCGGCCGCGCAGTGGGACGCCGTGAAGACGATCGTCGACACCGACCTTGCCCAGTTCCTCGGTTGGCAGAGCGCGCGAGCCGTGAAGAAGGAGTTGAAGGCGCGCAAGGATGAGGCTGTGGAGCTCGACGGGAAGATCCGCGAGATCACCACGAAGAACCCGCGACTGCTCGCCGAGATCGTGAAGGGCATCAAGCCGGAGCAGATCAGCGACGAGGACGTGCCGCAGCTCGGCGAGGCGCTCGGCGAGATCGCCCAAATCCTGCTCAACGTCGACGAGAGCCACCGTCAGGCGATCCGACAGTTGGTCAAGAAGTTGCCGAAGCAGCGGGAACTGGCGCTCCGACAGCTGTCAGAGCTGATGGAGGAGCTCACCGTCGGTCAGATCACAGCGGTGACGAACGAGGTCACGCGGCGCGTCGGGCTTCTCACTCTGTTCAGAGAGCAGGTGCTCGACGAACGCACGTACGAGATCACCGGCGACAAGTCAATCCACCGACTGCTCGAGAGGGCGATGTGGATCGTCGACGAGCGCTACTGGCTGATGCACAGCAACAAGCAGCTGCGCACAGTGGTCACGAAGCAGCTCGAGAAGGAGGATGTGAAATACAAGACGAAGCGCCCGGACTTCGTCTGCGGGACGGTCGACAAGAAGCTGATCATCATCGAGATCAAGCGACCCTCACACAAGCTCGACGTGGACGACCTAAACCAGCTCGAGCGCTACGTCGTGCTCTGCAACAAGTACGACGACGACCACACCTCGTTCGAGGCGATGCTCGTCGGACACGAACAGTCGGACGAACTGCGTCAGACAATGAAGGTCCGCAAGGAAGCGTTCAAGGTGCGGACGTACACCCAGCTCGTCAGCGACACGGAGCGTCGCTACAAGCAGTATCTGGACGCGCTCGAGAACGACTGACCCAGGGCGGCGGGTGTTTGAGGAGCGCACCGATGTCCATCGCGACGGACGCTGACGTCGGCCGATGCAGGCATCGCTGCGGCGCCGAGGAGCGACATCCACTGGCTGGCGAGCGGAATCCGTCCGACCCGTAGCCGACACTTGGCTGCATGTCCCTCATACTGGGCGAGCCCCCGCTGGTCCACGCGCCGTCACGTGGCAATCCGCGTCTCGTGCCTTGGCTGACGCGGGCCGATGTCGGCTATCTCAACGACTTCGAGTTCGGGCCGTCGATCAACATGGCAGCCACCGATCTCGCGGGCGCCGTCCTCCGGCCGACCCTGGCCCGGCGGATCCGCAACGCGCTCGGGCTCGGTCTGGCGCTGCATCCGCAGCTTCACCTTTTGCAGCTCACGACCGAGGAGCACCAGTTGCGGTTCGCCGACGACATCGCGCTCCTCAGCGAGCCGCTCGAGGAGTCGGTCGACCCGATGCGCGAGCTTGTCGACGATGCCGTCGCCGTCGCGCTTGCCGAGCATCTGATCGACCTGGCTGTGGGCGGGCTCGGCACGGCCCTTCTAGCCGGCTCGTTCCTGCTGACCGAGTGCAGCCGCGTCGGACTCGACAACAACCTGGCGCTGCTTCATGCCTCGGTCCGCTACTTCCACGAGGAGGGTCTGGCCGACGGCGCCGACGACCGCGTCCGCTTCCCGCGGCCGCGTCAGCTGTTCGCGACGATCTCGATCGACCGGAGCGTGCTCCGCGACGAGGAGTTCATGCGCGAGCTGCTCGAGACCCACATCGCCGCCGCGCCGGGCGTCTATGGCTATTGGGTCCAAGTCGCCAACCTCGGCTCGACGCCGCGGTCGGCGGACGTGCGCAAGCTGAGCGATTTCCTCTACGAGGTCGAGCGCCGGACGCGAAAACCGGTCGTACCCGACCGCCTTGGCCAGCTCGGCCTCGGCTACCTCGCTGGCGGGCTGTCCTACTGCATCGGCACCGGCGCGCCGGAGTACCTGCGCTTCCCGCCGACGGTGACGGTCAGCAAGGACGGCGAGAAGTCGACCGGATTCGCCTTCGTCGCCTACCACGCGCCGTCGCTGCGCAACTTCGTCGCCCAGGGCAAGCACGCCGAGCGGGCGCTGAAGGCCTTCGCCAACTCTCCCTGCAAGTGCGGCTTCCACGACAAGCGCGAGCCGCCGCGCGGCAACAAGGCCAAAAAGCTCCACTGTTTCCGCTGCCGCGTCATCCAGGCCGCCGCCGTCGCGGCCGGCACGCCACCGGAGAACGTGCGCGCCTTCCTCGACTTGGTCGCTCGCGGCGAGGAGGAGAGCCGCGACATCGACGGTGACCTGCGCATCTATGCCGCGCTGCGCGAGACTCTGCCGCGCGAGGCGGCCGAGGGCACCGCTAGAGGCTGAGTCGCAGGGCGGCGAGGGCGGCCCATTCGCTCATGGTGCGACCGTCGCTGACGGCCGCGATCTCGAGCGCAAGCGCCTCGATCAACTCCTCGGCGCCGCACGCGGTGAGCTGCTCGGCGACATCGAGCACGCGCGGGAAGAGACGGAGCGGCACGTCGACGATTGTGTCGCCGGCGCCGTCCGTCCCGATCGCGATCGGGGCGTCGGGGGCAGCCGTCGGTAGCGCGCCTGCGCGCGCGGCCAGCAGCATCTGCAGATAGCGCGCCTTCGCTGGCGGCAGCGGACGGTTGACCGTCGCGCTCCCTACCAGCGCAAGCAACGCCTGTAAAAGCTGCCGCCGGCCGAGCGTGACCAGATCGGCGGCGATCAACGCCCGCTCGAGACAGAGCTCGGCCGCACAGGCGAGGTCGAGTCCGTGCGCGGCGGCGGCCGCGGCCAGCGCGGGGGAGAGATCGACAGACAGCGGCTCGCGCCGCTCGCCGGGACGGCGCGGCAGTCGCCGCGGCGGCAGGTAAGGCGGGCGCGCCGGGCGCGCCAGCGGCGTCAGCAGCTGTAGCCGGGCACGAGCGCTGCGCCGATTAGAGATCTTCGACATAAGAACTAAAAAAGAACTTAAACTGCTGATCGGACGATGCCGCGGCCCCGCCGGATTCCCTCATCACGGTTGCTCTCAGACCTCGAGCTGGTGCCGACCAAGGTCCACGTCAGCCAGCCGATCGAGATGCGCCTCGAGGCGATGATCGTCGACTTGATGAGGCGCGCCCGCGACCTTGGCGAGATCACCCGCGGGGAGGTCGTCGGCACGCTCGTTCTCGGCCGCGACGTCGACGACGCCCTGGTCGCCGAGCTGCGCCGTTACCGTGACGCCGCGACGGTCGGCGACGCCGTCGACGGCCAGAAGACCGTCACGTTGCCTGCGCGAGCGCGCGGACGTCCGCGCCGGCACGCCTAGGTCGCGTGCCGATCAACGGCGGCGTCAACGGTGTGGTCCGTGCGCTCATGCCTCGACCACATAGCGTCTGCGGAGACTCGCAAGATGCTCGCGCGCCCATGTCGGCAGGTGCGGCAATCGCTCGAGTTCTTGCCAGTGCTCAGGGTACGACTGAGCGGCAAAGGCGCAGGTCGCGTCGTCGCTGACGAGCTCGGCGAAGCGCTGGATCTCGAGGTGGTGGCGCACGAAGACGTCGTGGGAAGCGCTGCGCGGCTCCCAGTAGAGGTAGACGAGCATCAGCGGCCGGTTCGGGTACGTCCTCGCGAGGCCGAGATAGTGCTTGACGAGCTGATAGGCATCGAGGAGGTGGAGCTCCGGTGCGTGGTCGAGCACGGAGAACCATCGCGTCGGCGCTCGCGCGTCGTGGTGCTCGCGCAGTTTGAGATAGCTCGGGGAGACCGCGCTGTGCCTGCTCCCGCGGAAGGGTTCGCAACTGTTTTGGACGCAGGATCGATCCCTTTCCGGGTCTCTACAGTTTCTCCGCGTCCGAGCTGAGATGAGTCTGCCAACCAGGACTAAGGAGAACAGGCGTGACGGCAAAAACGACAAGCCCTGAAGCGATCATGGGAGACACGCTCGCAGGCCGACTACGAGCGCTCGGCACACGCGGTGTCCTCGTTCAGATGGCGCAACGTGGCCAGATCATCGAACTCCACTGCGAGATGCCGAAGTGCTATTGCCACAAGGGGCGGGGCTATTTCGAGCCGAGATCCACTCCTCTGCCGGATTGGGCACCCTCGCCGGACCACTACCCCAGGCTCAAGGCTGATGGTGGACATCTTGTCCCCTGGAACGTCCGGCTCTCGCACGTGCTCTGCAACCGAGAGGACTATGGCTGGCGTATGAGGATCAGACGGATGCTTGAGAAAGGGATGTCACTCGAGGAGATCGCCGAGAACCTGAACCACAAGGGGATACGAAGGCCACATGGTAGTGCCACGTGGTCAGCCACCAGTGTGCGGAAAGCGTTCGTCTCTTAGCAACGGAGCCCGGCCTCGAGCAGGAGCTCAAAGAGACCTCATGAGAGACCACCCAGACGCCGAGGTCCTCCTAAGTGTTCTCGGACTCGACAGTCCCGCAACGCGTATGCAAGTTCTAGAAGCCGCGCAGCAACTGTTCGAACAAGACGGATACGCGGCAACTTCGATGGCGGCGATTGCATCGGAGGCCGGGGTTTCGCTCAAGACCGTGTACCTGGCGTTCGAAACCAAAAGCGGGCTTCTGCGGGCGCTGTGGCACGTGCTCCTCCATCGACCGGCAGCCCCGCAGAAACCGCGGAACGAGTTTGTGGGACCCACAGGGTGACGGATGCGCACGTAGACGTGCCTGGCAGGGCGAGTCCACGCCCGGCACGAACCGTCTTTGGCTTGATCCTGGCACGGCGGTGTTCGAGACTCGGCGACGGGAGGTGAGATGCATGGAAGAGGAGACCGCGCATACAGATGAACAGAACCCGTCGGACGAGGGCGCTGCGCCCGAGTGCATCAATCACGAGTACATCAAGACGCTCATCGAATGGGCGAGGGACGACATCCGCCAGGACTATCTCCGGGTTACGGGCGCGCTCGCCCTCGTAACGCTGTTCATAACGCAAATCCGGATCGGAGACCTTCAAGAACTGGATCATTGGCCGAAGCGGGCCCTGTTCGCTGGCCTGGGCTGCTTGGTATTTGCGGCCCTCGTCTTCTTCCTCTACGTCAGTGGGACCCATCGCAAACGGTGGTACGTGACGAAATGCATGCGCACTGGGAATGCCGCCGAAGCCGAACGGATCCTGGGGGACTACTACGAAAGGTCCAAATATCTGCACTGGGCTGGGAGCGTGCTGTTCGGCTTGGGGACACTGCTACTGGCGTACGTGATCTGGGCGCTCGTCGCCTAACGGTTCCCAACCATGTGCGCCGTCCCAAGTGGCCGCGGCTCGACCGTATTGGTACAAAGTTGGGTACAAAATCCTCAGGGGATGATGGTCAGCCCGTCAGCCTGGTAGCGCTTGTGCGAGGGGAATTCCTGGACGAGGTCTCGCACGAAAGCGAGGACGTTGACATCGCCCCAGGACTCGCTGTCGACGTCGCGCCAGGCGTGGGTGTACGCCGCCTCGAGTCCAGGCTCGTCAAGAACCCGCCACTGTGGTGGTATCAAAACTGCGCGATCGCTCTTGAAGTCAAGATCCGTGCGATGCCGAGACCGCTGTTCACGGTGCTTGGGACAGCCGGAACGGCTGTCGGCTGCACGGTCATGGCCGCATCGCTTCCGGGGCTCTTGCCGCCGCGTTCGGATCGGTCGGCATCAGCGGCTCCGGCGTCTTCGCTCGCGACCTCGGCGGCGTGGCACCCACAGCCGACGCGTATTCCCAAGCCGCGATCACCTCCTAGCGTAAATATCTGATACTTTAGTTAGGCATGGCAGACCTCAGTAACCGATCCCTGCTTGACACGCGACGCGATGTTGCCCTGTTTGTCGACCGCGAGCGTGAGCTCGAGGCCCTCCGCGACAGCGTGAAACGCCGCTTTAACACGCTCGTGCTCGGACCTCCCGGCAGCGGGAAAAGCTCGCTGCTGATGCGCCTTGTCTATGAGCTAAGACAGGAGCAGAAGACGCCGTTACTTGTCATAGACGGCGCGGTCGCCTCTGACGCGGTCGGCTTCCTCACGCTCTTGCGCAACCGGCTTGTGCACGAGTACGGCGGTAGTGAAGTCGAGCGTCTCACCGCTGAGTTGGCCGCTGCGCAAGAGAGCGCACGAGCAGAGAGTGAAGCGGGCGAGAACCTGACCGAGCAGTACGGACGCGTTGGCCGGTTTCGCGACGTTGGCCCAGCGGGAAGCGATCGGTCGTCGGCCGGTACGGAGACGATGGTTGAGTTGGTCTACGAGCTGCAGCGACGGGCGCGCGAGTTCAAGCTCACACCGGTGGTTGTCGTCGATGGGGTGGCCTCGGCGGAGGTTGCCCACGACCTGTTTGGCCGACTGCGTGACGAGCTGTGGCGCCTGGGCTTCGTCTGGCTGGTGGCCGCCGATAGCAGCTTGCGGCCAGCTTTTCAGGAGCCACCGGCGGACGCGTTTTTCGATGTGACGATCGAACTGGGGCCGCTGCCTGACGGCCGGGCCAGCGAGCTTCTCTCAGTGCGAGACCGAGAGAATGAGCTCCGAGACGACGTGCGCGAAGCGATAGTTCAGGCTGCGAAAGGGAGCCCGCGCCGCTTGCTGGGGCTGGCTCGGCAGGCGCTCGCTGGCAAGTCGGCGGAGGCAATTCTCCGAGAGGCGCAACTTGTTGAGCGTGTTGGCGATGAGGTCGGCGAGTCAGCCAAACGGCTTGTAGACGAACTGATGATTGTCGGTGGCGCGAGCGCTTCTGATGAGGAGCTACTGCGGCGACTCGGCTGGTCGCGTATGCGTGCCCAGCAGGTCTTGGCGCAGCTCGAGGACGCTGGCTTCGTGGAAGTCGTTGGACAGCGTAACGGCGCTCGCGGTCGGCCGCGCAAGGTTTACGGGCTTAAATCGGAAGCAGCGCAATGAGCGAACTGCTCGCCGCCCTACTGATCAGTCGTGCCTTTGACGCTCGTCCCCAAGGAGAGGAGTTCACCGATTTTCACGTCGAGTTCGACGACATGTTCGGCGGAACCGCCGTCGAGGGCGAGTTGAAACGGGCAATCAGTCTGCTCGAGCGCACCGCGATCATCGGGCCCTCTGGCGGTGGCAAGACGAGCGTCGCCGATTACGTCCTAGCCAGTCTCGACGACACGGACCTAGCTCCTATTGTCATCACGGTCGCAATGGACGCCCACGAGGTGGTGGAGTAGATGTCTGGGTTGCGCACGGTGAGCTCGCGCGTGACGTCACCACGACCGTGTCAGGCGGATCGATCGACCGCCCTGCAGGCGAGATCCAGGATCAGCTAACGCAAGTGATGGAGGTCATCCGGTCGCACGAGCTTTCACCAGTGCTGATCTTCGACGACTCGGACGCCTTCACACGCACTGCTGGCGGTCAAGACCGCACGCCTTTTGTCGCCGGCTTCTTTGGACCTGCACTTGGGACGGTCGTCGGGCTCGGCATCGGCATCGTCGCGATGGTGCACGATTCGTATCTCGAGCTCGACGCCTATCAGCGACTCGAGGTCGAGATTTTTGAAGCGCGCGTGCCGCTTCCGCGGTTTGACGACCCGCCCATGCTTGGCCGGCTGTTCGAGCGTCGCATTGAGTCCGTCGGGCTCGGCGCGGCGCCCGGCGATGTGTTCACCGACGATGCCCTAATCGAACTTCTCAATCTTTATGGCGGCGAGAAGGTGCAGGGCAACCTGCGCGCGACAGTGACGATCGCACAACGGGCCTTAAGCGACTCGGTCGGCGCTGGGCACGAGCAAATCACTGCCGAGGCAATCGCGACAGCGGCCTCCGCCGAGGGAGCAGTCGCCGGCAGCGGAAGCTAGGTGATTCCTGGGCCTCGCTGGTTCCAAGCAGAGTGGCCGCACAGGAGCGTGTAGGGCGCAGAAATCATGATTCGCGTCCAGGGTGAGCGGTCCGTACGATCCGCCGGTGCTCTTCTTGCTGATGTACCTGGCTGTCCGGAGACTCCTTCGAGTGTTCGGCGGAGGCTCATCGGCAGCAGCGCTTGAGGTGGAGAACGCGGTGCTACGGCACGAGCTGGCCGTGCTACGGCGGACGCTCAAGCGGCCGCCGTAGCAGCGACGCAGTCGTCTGCTGCTGGCCGCGGCGAGCACGCTGCTGCCGCGGGAGCGGTGGTCGGTGTTTCCGGTTTCGCCGCAGACGCTGCTTCGCTGGCACCGCGAACTGGTTGCCAGGAAGTGGACGCACCGTCGCCGGTCGCCGGGCTGCCCGCGGATCGATCGCGAGCTTCGCGAGCTGGTCTGCGCCTCGGGCGGGAGAATGCTGGCCCAAAGGTCCAGATCGCCACCATCGGCGGCGATGCAGTACTGGTTCACTAGACGGTGGAGCGCCAGCTCTGCTTCAACGCGCTCGAGTCGCGCGGCGAGTTCGGCTGTGATGTCTGCCATGGGCGCAACATAGCGGTGGTTTCGCCACGCGCAGGACGCCAACCGGCGACGTGGGAGACCCGTGGGAAACACCACAGGCTTTCGTGCCACCGCGAGGTGTTGAGCGTCGAATGCTTCGAGGCTGCCAGATCAGACGCTCTTCGCCGGGGGTCCGGCCCCCTTCATTTGGTCCATCCGGTATGTGGTGTTGGCCGGTTTTGAGATGCGCGCGAAGCGCTACAGCGTGGAGCAGATCATGGCCAAGTTGCGAGAAGCCGAGAGCTGCAAGCGCAGGGCTTGACGATCCCGCAGTCGTGTAAGCGGCTGGGGATGCGGCTGGTTCGGGGTCAAGGAGCTTCTCCGGCAGCCCACGTTCGGCTCGAGGGCGGGCAGCTTCTGCGCAAACAGCTGGCCGTAGCCCTTGATCTCGAATGGGGCGCCCGCGTGAGCGAGAAGGTTCCAAAGCAGAACCTGATTCGATGTAAGCACCGGGCGACCGACGGCAGCCTCCAACGGTTCGAGTGCTCCCGCCGCTCGGAAGCCATTCCCGCCGATGAAGATTCCTTCCGCCTCGTCTCCCAGGTGTCCCGCCGTCCATGCGCAAACGGCAGCGGGCTCGATTCGACGCGGATCTTGCGAGAGTCCGGCCGACGCCGACGAGGTCACGTCGAACCCCTGACTCCTGAAGTAGGCAGCGCCGAGTTCGTTGAGTTCGGCATCGAACCACGGTGCGCCGATAAGCGCAACGCGCTCGACGTCGAGGAAGCGCAGGGCCAGCACTGCCGATGCGCATGTCGCTGCGACTGGAACTGCGAACAGCGCCGACAGTCGTGACACGATGGCCGTTTCAGCGTCGAAGCCGATCGCGTAGGCAGTGGTCGTCGAGGCGTAGCCAACTACGTCGATTGAACTGGTGGAAAGCATCTTGGCCGCGTCATCCAGAGCGGGCAGGGCCGTTAGCGCGCGAAGGGTGGGCGGCGTTGTGGGCGGATTGCCTGCAGCGCCGACAGCCATTGCGTCGCTCGAAACCGCGCGACGCGGGTGACGAGGCGTCCCGGCGCCATTGCTGGGAACTCTTCCTCCGGTCCGATCGCTGCGTGGGGTGTCAGCACGCCGATCCGAATTGCTCCGCCACAGCCCCGATCCTCTGCGTTGAGAACGTCCATCTAGGTACCGAGGGCTTCGATGACGAGCTGTGCGACTTCGGCTCCGGAGTACTGTTGCTGGCCGGTGATCAGGCGTCCGTCGCGGACGGCGAACGGTTTGAAGCGGCCGGCCTGGATGTAGTTGGCGCCGCGTTTTCTGGCGGCGTCCTCGATGTGCCAGGGCATCACCTGTTTGCCGACGTACTCGTCGGCGAATTGTTCCTCGACGTTGGCGAAGCCGGTCATCGTCTTGCCCGCGATCAGATAGGAGCCGTCGGAGAGCGTGACGTCGATCAGAGCGGCCGTGCCATGACAGAGGGCGCTCGTGACCTTGTCGGCTTCGTAGAACGTCCGGAGAGCGTTTTTGAGCTCTTCGTGATCGCGGAAGGTGAACATCGGCGACTGGCCGCCGACGACGACGAGCGCGTCGAAGTCGTCGTAGTTGAGCTCGCTCAGTGCCGGTGTGTTCTCGATCAGTTGCAGGTATTCGGGTGTGTTGAGGAAGCCCATGGTGATTAGGTCGCCGAAGGAATATTTGCTCTCGTCGCGGGGGTCGCTCCAGGCGTCTAGCTCGCATTTGCCGCCCTCGGGGCTGGCGATGGTGACGTCGTAGCCTGCCTCTTCGAAGGCGAACCAGG
>WNGA01009834.1_pt1 | contig 12807 bp, 6 predicted proteins | sample 5400061 | NCBI WGS metagenome assembly WNGA01 (sample SAMN13153366, study PRJNA577476) | soil metagenome | isolation source: 100 cm soil or saprolite under grassland replicate 2 | place: USA:California | collected 2016-06-15
CATCGAAGAGGACATCGTGCGTCACGTTCGCGGGGTGACGAACATCCTGCGCGCGATCGGCGCACTCGAGGGCGCGCCCGAGCCGGTCGCGCCACCGCGTGTCGTGAAGAGCTTCGACTGGCTGCGCTCGCCGGCGGAAGGCATCTTCCACCCGCGCGTCCGCGTCGAGCAGCAGGTCGCTGCCGGGGATGCCGTCGGAGAGCTCGTCGATCTGGTGGGCGAACCGCTCGCGACGGTGAAGGCCCCGGTCAGCGGCGTCGTGCTCTTCATCGTCACCAGTCCCGCGATCAAGAAAGATGGCTTGCTCCTCGCGATCGGCGCGCTCTAGCTCCTAGCAGTCTCGTAGTACTTGGCCGGCTCGGAATCCGACGACGGGGCCTTGCGCCAGGCGCCATGCTGCCTCGTAATGTCGCGGCGCTCGCGCTCTCTTCTCGCGGCGGTGGCGGTCCTGCTCGTGCTCTCCGTCTACACGCGCGTGGCCCCGCTCGAGTCCCCCGAATCGCGGAGCGTCGTGCCGGGTACGGTCGTGCTCGACGCGCACGGGACCGTGCTCGAACACGACGCCGCCGGCGGCCTGCGCATACCGGTGTCGCTTGATGCCATCGCGCCTCGAATGATCCAGGCGACCGTCTCCGCGGAGGACCGGCGCTTCTGGCAGCACCCCGGCGTCGATCCTCTGGCGATCGTTCGCGCGCTGACGCAGATCGGCGCACAGCCCTCGGGAGCGTCGACGATCACTCAACAGCTCGCGCGCCGCCTGTATCTGAGCGACGACACCGCGTCGCTGCCGGTCCGGAAGGCGCACGAGGCGCTCATCGCGCTGCAGCTCGAGGCGCGTCGGTCGAAGACCGAGCTGCTCGACCTCTATCTCAACGATGTGTACTACGGCCGTGGCGCGTACGGCATCGAGGCGGCGGCGCGGGTGTACTTCGGCCTCAGCGCGGCGAATCTCGATCTCGCGCACGCCGCATATCTCGCGGGACTGCCACAGCGCCCGGCGTCCTACGACTCGATCGATGACGAACTGGCTTACACGCGTCAGTCGTACGTGCTCGCGCGCATGGTCGCGGATGGTTGGATCTCCCCCGCGGAAGCCCACGCAGCCTCGGCGGAGCCCATCGCGGTCCGACCCGGGCAGCGGCCGCCGCTCGCGCACGCGTTCGTTTCCTATGCGCTCGCAGAGCTCGCGCGCGTCCGTCCGGATCTCGCGGACCGTGCGGGCCTCACGATCGAGACCACGCTCGACGCCGGCCTGCAGGCGGAGGTCGAGCGGCTGGTGCGCCTGCGTCTGGCGGAGCTCAAAGATCGCAACGTGACCGACGCCGCGGTCATCGCGATCGAGCCTGGCACCGGTCGCATCCTCGCGATGATCGGCGGCGCGACCGACGGCGATCCGGCTCACGGAGGCGAGATCAATATGGCGCTCTCGCCCCGCCAGCCCGGCTCCGCGCTCAAGCCGTTCCTCTACGCGTCCGCGTTCGAGCATGGCTACACGCCGGCGACCGCGCTCCTCGACGTGCCCACCGCGTACCCGACGGTCGAAGGACCGTACCAGCCGCTGAACTTCGACCGCTCGTTCCACGGCGTCGTGCCGCTACGCGTCGCGCTCGCATCATCGCTCAACGTACCCGCCGTTCGCACCCTTGATGCGCTCGGGATGAACGCGATGCTCGAGATCGTCCACCGGCTCGGGCTCGCGACGCTGTCCGACACCGAACGTTATGGACTCTCACTGACCCTCGGGGGTGGCGAGGTGCGCCTTCTCGATCTCACCAACGCCTACGCGGCGCTCGGCGCGGGCGGCAGTTTGAGCGCGCCGTTCGCGGTCGCGCGCGTTCGCGACGCGAGCGGACGCGTTGTCTATGAGCGGGCGCAAGGTGTCGCGCAGCGAGTCCTCTCCCAACAGCACGCCTATCTGCTCGCCGACATCCTCAGCGACGCCGACGCGCGCATCCCGGGCTTCGGCGGCGTGACTCCATTCGACGTCCCGTTCCGCGCGGCGGTGAAGAGCGGGACCTCGACGGGATTCCGTGACACCTGGACCATCGGCTACACGCCGGAGATCGCGATCGGGGTGTGGGCTGGAAACGCCGACGGATCACCCATGGTCGACGTGTCCGGTGTCGAGGGCGCAGGACCTATCTGGCGCGACGCGATGATGGCCGCCGCGCTCGGCCGCCGCATGAGCTGGTACGCGCGCCCGGCCGGCATTGCAGAGATCACGGTCTGCGCGCCGACGGGACTGCTGCCAGGGTCCGACTGCCAATCGCCGGTGCGCGAGCTCTTCGTCGCGGGCACCGAACCCGTGACACGCGAGACCTACTGGGTGCGCGGCGACGACGGACGCATCGCGATCGATCCTCCGGTGGAAGCTCGAACGTGGGCGGACGACGCGGGTCTCCACCTATCCGGGCGTCCGCGGATGGCCGACGATCCTCTGCGCATAGTCGCTCCTGTCCCCGGGAGCGTGTTCTGGCTCGCACCGGAGCTGGGGCCGCAGCGCATGATCCTGCGCGCGGCCGCGGCGCCCGGCATCGAGCGGCTCACGTTCGAGATCGACGGGCATGTCCTAGGCGTGGCGCCGGCAGGAGATCCGCAGTTCACCTGGGCACTCGATCCAGGGCGGCACGTATTGCGGGTGAGCGCACCGGGCGTGGCGGCAGTGACCTCGACCTTCGAGGTCAAGCAATGATCGATCGCCTTTTCGAATACCGCGCCGCGCTCCTCACTCTCGGACTCGTGGCGGCGGCCATCGGCGTCGCTCAGGTGGCCGACCGTTTCGCTCCGACAGCACTCGTGCCGCGCGAGCCGGCCGTCTTCACGCTCGCGCCGCAGGGGGACGATGTCGCGCGCCTCGCACCGATCACGGTGACGTTCGCGAGCGTGCCGGCGGAGCGCGAACCACAGAGGCTGCTGCAGCTGGAGCCTGCGCCGAGCGGCACCTACGCTTGGCTCAGCCCGCGAACGCTGCTGTTCCAGCCAGATTTCCCAGGCTTGCTGCGCGGCTCGACATACACTGTGCACGTTACGGCGCGACCCGAAGCCGGCCTGCCCAAGGCTGTGACCAAGAAGTTCACGGTCACCGGACAGCTGGTCGTGCAGCAGATCATCCCCGCGAGCGGCGACGGCGAGGTCCCGCTCGGCGCGCCGATCATCGTGCAGTTCAGCCGCTCGGTCGCGCCGCTCACGACGCTCGCCGCGCAGCCGACGAACACCGTTGTCACCTTCGATCCGCCGCTGGCCGGAAAGGGCGAATGGCTCAACACCTCGATCTACCGGTTCGTCCCGACCGACCTCGCGCCGTCCACGACCTATCGCGTGAGGATCGCGAAGGGACTGACCTCGGCGGCGGACGGCGTGCTCAGGGACGACTTCATGTCGACGTTCGCGACGATCCAGCCGGGGATCGATTCGATCGCGCCGGACCAGAACTGGATCAACGCCGGACCGTGGCAGCAGGTCGACGTAACGTTCAACCAGCCCATGGACCCCTCGGCGGCGAGCGGGCTCAGTGTTCGCAAGGCCGACGGCGATGTCCCGGTGCTTGGCAATGCGAGCTGGAACGCGACGCACACGCTGCTCTCGTTCAACCCTTTGGACCGCCTTGCGCCGCAGACGCGATACGTCGTCACGGTCGCGAAGGGACTGAAGGGCGCGCGCGGCGGTGTGACCGCGGCCGATCGCACGGTGACGTTCACAACGATCGCTCTACCGAGCATTGCCCAGACCGGCCCCCGCGACGGCGAGACCAACGCCCAGCGCTTTGGCCTCAACATCCAGTTCGCGACGCCGATGGATCCGGCCTCCCTTGAGGACAAGCTCAGCGTCAGCGGGTTCGCCGCCGACGAGCTCAAGGGTCGGATCAACACCAGCGAGACGTACCTCTCGGCGAACGTCTCGCTCAAGCCATCCACGCGCTACACGGTCACGCTGGCGCCCGGCGCCACGGATCGCTACGGGCAGGCGATGGGCAGCTACCGCTTCTCGTTCACGACCGGCGCGCTCCCTTCGTCGGTGAGCCTCGCGGTGCCGGGCTACAGCTCGACCGCGACGTACTCGTCCACGGGAGACCAGCGGGTCTTCTTCCAGGCGACGAACCTCTCGTCCGTCGGCTTCACGCTGTACCCATTGACTCCGGACGAGGGTCGTCGACTCCTTCACGATCCGCAGCAGATGTTCGGACCGACGAAGTTCGCCCCGTCGCGACCCGTGATGCGCACCTGGACCGAGAACGTCGACGGTACGCGCGACGAGACACTTCTCGGGTCGACATCGCTGAACGAGGGAAGGCCGCTGCCGAAGGGCTACTACTACGTGCACACGAACGGCGAGCTGCGCTCACAGTTCGCGTTCGCGGTCGTCGACACAGAGATCGTCACGAAGCTCTCCTTTAATGAGCTCCTCGCCTGGGCCATCGACCACGACAGCGGCAAGTCGGTGAGCGGCGTCCGGGTCCGCGTGAGCGGGCCAGGGGTCACGCCGGGCGACGCGGTCACGGACCAGAGCGGCCTCGCGTCGTTCCAAGTGCCCGTGCAGACGCTGAGCTCCTGCTGCTCCGACCGCTCGTATGTCATTTGGATCGAGGACGGTGGCCGCGCCGCGGTGTCGAGCACGCGCTGGCAGAACGGCGTGTCGCCGTACCAGTTCGGCATCCCGAGCGAGTTCTACATGCGCGAGTGGGTGGGACATCTTTACACGGACCGCCCGATCTACCGTCCGAACGAGCGCGTCGAGTTCAAGGGGATCGTCCGCGCGGACGACGACGCGCAGTACTCACTTCCCTCGCGGACCGCGCCGTTCCAGCTCGTCATCATGAACCCGCGCGGGCAGGAGCTCTTGAAGCAGAACGTGACGCTCAACGAGTTCGGGAGCTTCGCCGGCAACTTCGACGTCCCAGGCGACGCTCCGCTCGGCGATTACTCGCTGAGCCTCCAAGCCAGAGGCGGCACCAACAACACGTATTACGTCGCTGGCAACAGCTTCCTCCTCGCTGAGTTCCGGACGCCCGAGTTCCAGGTCGTGGTGACGACGCCGCAGGCGAGTTACGTGAACGGTGACACGATCGCGGCGACGACAGCCGCAACCTTCTTCTTCGGCGGTGGGCTCGAGGGTGCCCCGGTGGAGTGGACTGCGCTGGCGGACCCGTCATACGCGATGCGCGTCACCGGTTTCGACCGCTACTCGTTCGTCGACTACGACTTCGCGCGGCAGTCCGTGACGCGCGATGCGCTTCGCGCGAAGGGCGCCACGAAGACCGGCGGAGGCGGCGTCGTCACCTTCACCGTGCCCGCGACGCTGCAGGCGTCCGAGGGCCCACAGCGCTTCACGCTAGCGGCGGCGGTCACCGACGAGAACGGGCAGGGCGGGGCCGGGAGCGCCACGGTCACGGTGCATCCGGCGTCGTACTACGTCGGCGTGCATCCGGCGCAGTACGTCGCTCGCGAAGGCACCGCCACGACCGTCGAACTCGTCACGGTCGACACCGAGGGTGCGATCGTCGGCGGCCGCGCCGTCGTCGTGAGGGTCTATGACCGCGAGTGGATCACCGTGAAAGAAGAGATCCCAGGCGGCGGACGCCGCTACCGCAGTGAGGCGAAAGACACGCTGATCGCGACACTCCGCGCCACCACCGACGCGGACGGCAAGGCGAGCGTCAGCTTCAAGCCGACCAGGCCGGGCACGCTCCGCGTCGTCGCAGAGGTCACCGACGGCAAGGGCCGGCTGGAGCGCTCGTCCACGTACCTCTGGGTCAGCGGTCCCGGATTCGCGACCTGGCAGGTCACCAACGACGACACGATCAAGCTCGTCGCCGACAAGGAGCGCTACCAGGTCGGCGACACGGCCGAGGTCCTCGTGCCCGCTCCGTTCTCGGGCGCGACCGCACTGGTGACCGTCGAGCGCGGTAAGCTGATGACGCGCGAGGTACGGCATTTCGCGACGAACAGCGAACGCATCTCTATCCCGATAACGGACCGTGCCGTCCCCGACGTCTTCGTCTCGGTCGTGCTCTACCGCGCGCCGACCGCGGCGGATCCGTCGCCGCGCTTCAAGGTCGGCTATGTCGAGCTGCCGGTGTCGACCGATACGCGCGCGCTGAACGTGCAGGTCACGACCGACAAGCCTTCGACGAAACCGGGGGAGACCGTGCGCTACGGCATCCGCGTCACCGACCACGCCGGCAAGGGCGTGAAGGCCGAGGTATCGGTGAGCGTCGTCGACAAGGCGGTGCTCGCGCTGCAGGACGAGCGGGGTCCTGATGGACTGAAGGCATTCTGGTTCGAGCGCGGTCTCGGCGTGAACACGGCGTCGTCGATGACGGTTTCGGTCGACCGCTGGAACGACGCGGTCGTCGAGGCCGCACGCGCCGGCAAGGGTGGCAGTGGCGTTGCGTTCGACCGCGCCCGTCAAGAGTTCCGCAACACCGCGTACTGGAGTGCGCAGGTCACGACCAGGGACGATGGGACGGCATCGGTGGAGGTGAAAATGCCGGACAACCTCACCACCTGGCGGATGCAGGTCCGCGCGATGTCCGGCGACTCGATGGTCGGTGAAGGTACGAATGAGCTCGTGTCCGCGCAGCCGCTCATGGTCCGATCCGCGCTGCCACGTTTCCTGCGCGTCGGCGACAACGCCGACCTGCGCGTCCTAGTGCGCAACTCGACCAGCGCGTCGACGAACGTGAACGTCGCGCTGAAGGCGGATGGCGTGACCGTGAGTGGCGATCTCGCGCGTATGGTGACGGTCGCGCCGAACGCATCGGTCATCTTGTCGTGGCCCGCGAAGGTGGAGGAGGAAGGAGCAGCGACGCTGACGTTCACCGCGAACGGAAGCGGCGGGCTGTCCGACACCCTGATCCAGCAGCTCCCCGTCTACATGGACATGACGCCCGAGGCAATGGCGACTGGCGGCGTCGTTACGAACGAGGGAGCGCTGGAAGCGATCTACCTGCCGCCCTTCGCCGACACCGCGCACGGTTCGCTGAGCGTGCAGGTCCGTTCCGCTCTGGTCGGATCGATGGCCGACGAGCTGGCCGCGCTCGCGCCTACGCCGCGAGAGGGCGCGGAGCGGGTCGCGAGCCGCGTCATCGCGTCCATCGGCGTGCGCCGCGCCGAGAAGAGCGCCGGAGCCACGAACGCGCGCGATGGCGCGATAGCGAGCGACCTCGCCGCACTGGTCGGGCGGCAGCGACCCGACGGCGGATGGGCGTGGTGCGATCCCGACTGCAAAGAGAGCGACCCGAACGTCACCGGCTGGGCGCTCCTCGCGCTCGGCGAGGCGCGCCGCGATGGCCTGAGCGTCGACGCCGGTGTCGTGAGCCGCGCGAGCTCGTATGTCACGACCTACATCAATCGACCCAGCGACATCGCGCGACCGGCGGACAACTCGCAGAAGGCGTTCCTCCTCGCGGCGCTCTCCGGCGCCGGTGGCGGCAGCTCCGCTCTCACGCCGGCACGCGCCCTCTTCGAGCAGCAGCGAGTGAAGCTCACGAACTGGGGTCGCGCGTATCTCCTTCTCGCGCTCACCGATGCGGGGGTCAGGCCGGACGACGCGCAGGCGCGCGCGCTCCTGGATGATCTGGCCGCGGCCACGATCTCGAGCGCGAACGGCAACCACTGGGAGGACAGCCCGGTCAGTGGCTCGTTCGTCACCACCACCGGCACGACGGGCCTCGGCACGCTCGCGCTCGCACGCATGCGGCCGGAGCATCTGCTTCTCCCGCAGACGGTGCGGTGGCTCGTACTTGCCCGCGCCGCGGACGGTTGGCACACCTCCATCGACCGCGCACTCGGCGTTCTCGCGCTCACTACGTACGCCGTCGGTACGGGCGAGCTCGGCGGCGAGTACAGCTACAAGGTGCTTCTCGACGACACAGAAGTGCTCGCGGGTCTGGTAAAGAGGTCTGCGGCGCCGACGGCCGCGGGCACGGAGCTTTCGCTCGCGATGTTCACTCCCGGCAAGTCCAGCATCGTCGCTGTCACGCGCGAATACGGGAAGCCTGGCCGGCTCTACTACACGATCGATCTGCGTTACGTGACCCCGGCGAAAGAGATCGAGGCAGTCAATCGCGGTTTCGCGATCACGCACGAGTACACCTCGGTCGACGATCCCGCGAAGCGCCTCACGGCCGTGAAGGTGGGTGAGACCGTGCGCGTGAAGATGACGATCATCGCGCCGGCCGACCGCAATTACGTCGTGGTCGAAGATCTGCTGCCCGCTGGTCTCGAGGCCGTCGACGCTCGCCTCAAGAACGTCGATCCCGCGCTGAAGGAGAAGCTCGAGGCCGAGCGTGCACAGGCGTCGGACAGGCAGCTCGGCGCTTACATGGCGCCGTGGTTCCGCTGGTACTACAGCCCATGGCAGCAGGTCGACCTGCGCGACGACCGCGCGGTGCTCCAGGCCGATCGTCTGCCAAAGGGCGTCTACGAGTACGTGTATTACGCGCGCGCGACGACGCCCGGCAGCTTCTTCGTCGCGCCGGCGCACGCGGAGGAGACGTACTTCCCGGAGGTCTTCGGTCGCAGCGACAGCGGCAGCTTCACGGTCGTGCCCTGAGAGCCTGCCCCGGATTCGCCCTCCACCCTTTGCGGGTCTAGCATGCCGACGCCGCTGCGGTCTGCCAGCGGAAACGGGGAGGTCGTAATGCCACATCGCTCCGCGTTCACCCACACCGGCGCGTTGATCCTTGCGCTCACGCTCATCCTTCAGTCGTCGCTCGCGCAAGCTGCCGTGGAGCCGGTCAGCGCCAGCTCGGCCACGGTCGGTTGGTTCGGCGCGGTCCCATTCACCAACCACGTCGCGAGCAGTCCCGTCTTGGGCGGTGGCTATCCGGTCCAGCCAGTGACGAATGCCTACGTACCCGGAACATGCGGACCGCAGCCGCTCAACTCGAACCGCTCCGAGTCCTGGATCGCCGTGAAGCCTGGCACCGAGGATCTCATCGGCCTCTCGAAGTTCTTCATCTCGAAGTGGAGCACGTTCTACGACTTCCACCTCGGCTCTTACACGATCCTCGGCGGGACGCCCGCCGGCAACAACCAGGTGCAGGGGTACGAATGCACGACGCTAGGCGGGAACCAGGACATGCCGCCGTCGTGGACGATGAACACGGATCCGAACGTCGACTTTGACACGCAGGGCCGTGCCTATCAGGTCACGCTGCCGTTCAACGCCTACTGGCAGAACATGCACCCGAACGCGGCGGTCATGGCGTCCTACACCGACGACATGGGTCGGCACTGGGTCACGGCGAACGGCGGTAAGCCGCTCGAGACATCGCCGAACTCATCGAGCCTCCAGTACGGCCACGTCGAAGACAAGCAGTTCATCGCGGTCAACCACATCCCGGGCCACGTCTATCAGGACCACGTGTACGCCGTGTGGTCCGTATTCAACGGCGCGCCGAATGGCGGATCGGTGGACCTTCGCATCTCCGTCTCGCGCGACCGCGGCGCGACATTCTCGCGGTACAACTCGTTCCCGATGCCGTCGGTGAGCGGGCGACAGAACTTCTACGTGCAGCCGTCCATCGACGCGAACGGTGACCTCTACATCGCCTTTGCATCTACGGAGCAAGACAAGAAGAGCGGACAGGCCACGCTGTGGGTCGCAAAGTCGACAGATGACGCCAATACGTTCTCGTTCTATCGCGCGGTCACTGGCGTCGGTCTCATCCCCAGCTGCTGCCTGCCGAACACGACATTCCGTGACGGGATCGCGGAGAGCTTCGCGGCCAGCCCGACCTACCCCGGTCATCTCTACATGGCGTACGAGGATTGGGACATCGCCACCGGCCAGTTCGACGTGAAGTTCGTTCAGTCCCGCGACGGTGGCGCGAACTGGTCCGCGCCGCGGAAGGTCAACGACAACCCGGAATCAGCGGCACTGGGATACACGGATCAGTTCCAGCCCACGATCGCCGCCGGGCCCGGCGGCGCGGTGGCTATAGCGTTCTACGATCGTCGTCAGGCGTGCCCGTCCGACCCGAGCGTCCTCGCCGACGATGTAGGGAACACGAACTTCTGCATCGACACGACCCTGCAGGCCTACAAAGACACGGGCGGTGCCGCCGTTCCGGTCGCTCCGAACGTCCGCATCAGCGAGTTCACCTGGGACCCGATGAATCCGGGGCAGCACGTCGGTGGCATCGGCCAGATGGCCTGCGCGGCGCACCGCGATCCGTGCACCGAGCGCGCGTTCATCGGCGACTACTTCGGTCTCGCGATCTCAGGCGGGAACATCTATGCGCTCTCGGTCTCGACCCACTATCCGTCGTTCGTGCCGGCCGACGAAGGCGGCCTCGTCTATTACCAGCAGCAGGTGCTCGCGACCGTACCGCGCTGGGCATTCGGCGCGGGTTACTAGAACCCGACGGAGGGGCTCGCGCGAGCGAGTCCCTCCGTTATCGCATCAGTCGGACGTACGCCAGACCTTTCGCCTCAATGAGCGTCCCGCGCGGCGTCTCGACCATGCGGAGCATCACCGCGCTGCACGCGGGGCAACGCAGCACGACACCCGGCGCGTTCGTATACGCGAGCAACGTGCCGAGCTCGCCCTCGCGACCGCAACCGGCGCACTCGCTATCGGCCGCCGTCATGTCCGCGCCGAAGACCTGTTCGAGCATTCCCGCGACCGCGTTGCCGTCAAGGGTCCGGTCGTCAGTCGTCTTTTCGTCCATCACATCCTCCTATTTGCCCGAGGGCCCGAACCGTTCGGTCCGGATCCGCTGCGCCGGCACCCCGGTGCGGACGAGACCGTTCGCGGCGCCTTCCACCAGCGGCGTCGGCCCGCAGATGAAAACGAGCGGCGCGTCGCCGAGTGGACGGCGGACTTCGGCCAGCATCTGGTCATCGATGCGTCGCGCGTAACCGTTCCAGCCGGCGGGCTGCGAGCGGGTGAGCGTGTGGATGACCTCGAGCCCGTCGGCCCGCGCTGCGAGCTCCCGAAGCTCGCCGGCGTAGATGATGTCCTCGGACGAGCGCGAGCTGTAGAGCAGACGCGTGGCGGGTCGCGGCGTCGTCGCGGCGCGGTGGCGGATCATGGCCATGAGCGGAACGATGCCCGACCCGCCCGCGATCAAGAGGAGCGGTCCGCCCAGCGCGGCTTGCCACACGAAATACCCGCCGATGGGCCCGCGGACCTCGATACGATCGCCGATCACGGCAACGTCGTGGAGGAAGGGCGAGACCTCGCCGTCCGCGACGCGTTCCACGGTGACCTCGATCTCGCCTTCGCGCTCCGGACCCGAGGCGATCGAGTAGCTGCGCTGCACGCTGTAGCCGTCGGCGGCCGTCAGGCGCAGGTCGTAGTGCTGGCCCGGTCGGTGCGGCGTCCAGCTCGGGAGTCGCAGTGTGTACGACCGCACGCGTGGCGTTTCGTCGCGGATCGCCGCGATCGTGGCCAGCTGCCAGTCGAGGACGCGCCGCCCGCTAGTCGCCGCTGTAGCGCTCCTCTTTCCACGGGTCGCCGCGGATGTGATACCCGAGAGACTCCCAGAACCCCGGCGTCTCCTTTTCGGTGATGTGCAGTCCGCGGACCCATTTCGCGCTCTTCCAGAAGTACAGGTGTGGGACGACGAGTCGTGCTGGGCCACCATGCTCCCCGTCGAGGGGAGCGCCGTCGTACTGGTATGCGACGAAGGCTTGGCCGTTGACGATGTCCGGCAGTCTGAGGTTCGTCGTATAGCCGCCGTCCGAGTACGCCGTCGCGAACCCGCCGCGCGGATCGAGCTCGACCGACTCGAGAAGCGTGTCGACGCTCACACCGCGCCATCGCGTGTCCAGCTTCGTCCACTTGGTGACACACGAGATGTCGACCACGAAGTCCTGCGCCGGCAGCTTCTGGAACTCCGCCCAGGACCAGGTGACCTTCTGCTTCACGAGACCCTCGATCGCGAATGACCATAGACGCAGGTTGGCGGTCGGCGTCGGACCGGCAGACAGGACCGGGAAGTCGTTTGCGAGGTACTGGCCGGGTGGGATGCGGTTCGCCGCGGCGCCGGTCGCCCGCGGCTTGCCTTCGAAACCGCGCGTGACAAAGCGCCCTGACATACGGCGGCGATGCTGCGCGCCTAAGTGACCTTCGCGCAAGCGCTCCGGCTTTCTGGAGTGGCTTTCGCCGCTCCATCAGTAGACTCGCGCAAATGGCCCGGATCATCGACCTCCTCGCGGCCGGGCAGACCTTCTCGTTCGAATTCTTTCCACCGAAGGACGAAGACGAGCAGCGCCTGCTCACGAGGACGATCTCCGACCTGCAGCCGCTCCGACCGTCGTTCGTCTCGGTGACGTACCGGGGTGGTCGGATCTCGCGCGAGCGCACCACGCGCGTCGTGATCGACCTTCTGAGAACGACGGACCTGACCCCGATGCCGCACCTGACCTGCGTCGCGCATCCGCGCTTCGAGCTGGGCGAGATCATCGGCGGCTTCCGGGCGGCGGGTCTGGAGAACCTGCTTGCGCTCGGCGGCGACCCACTACCCGCGGAGGAGTCGTACAAGGAGCTGGAGTACGCATCGGAGCTGGTCGAGCTCGGACGGCGCCTCGGCTTCGACTCGATCGGGGTCGCGGCCCACCCCGCCGGTCATCCGCGCTCTCCTGATCTCACCTCCGATCGCGTGCACCTGGCGGAGAAGATGCGACTCGCCGACTTCGCGATCACGCAGTTCTTCTTCAAGGTGGAGGAGTACGAGCGTCTGCGCGACGAGGTCGCCGCGCTCGGGGTCACCAAGCCGATCGTCGCCGGCATCATGCCGATCACATCGCTCGTCTCCGTCCAGCGGATGGCGCAGCTATCCGGATACGCGGTCCCCGA
>WNGA01011492.1_pt1 | contig 12806 bp, 15 predicted proteins | sample 5400061 | NCBI WGS metagenome assembly WNGA01 (sample SAMN13153366, study PRJNA577476) | soil metagenome | isolation source: 100 cm soil or saprolite under grassland replicate 2 | place: USA:California | collected 2016-06-15
GGCCGCGGTTCGAGTAGGAACAGGCGTAGGTCGGATCGACCCGGATCGCCTCGTCGAGATCGGCCATCGCGCGGTCGAGCTCTTTCTTTTCGGTCAGCGCATGACCGCGGTTGCAATAGGCGACGGCAAGGCCGCGCCCGTTCTCGCGTCCCTCGGCAATGACGGCGGAACATGCGGCGATCCGCTCGTCATGGGGTGTCGTGCGCGCCTGGCACCGCTGGCCGTAGGACGAGTCTTGGGCGAGCGCCGGGGACGCGAGATCCAAGGCGAGCGCAAGGATGGCGCGCGACATCAAGACAGGCATGGATCGGCCTAAAGGCGGCGTGCAGACGGCGTTGCTTCTCCGTTAGTTGCGCAATCGCGCCGGGACGTTCGACGGCGCGAGCAGCTATCAATCTTCGCCCGGGCGTGCTATCGCCCGACGCCAACTCGATTCCGGCCTGCATGCCGGTGGCCGGCGGCCGCGCCGAGAGGCGCTTGAGCCGGTCGGAAGGGTTAAGGTAGAGTTGGCGATGGAGACGAATTCCGACGGGCGTCCGCGCGAGGCGCTCACTTTCGACGACGTATTGCTGCAGCCCGGGCTCTCGGACGTGCTGCCGTCCGAGGTCGATGTGCGCTCGCGCATCACCCGCTCGATCCCGCTCAACATCCCGCTGATCGCCTCGGCCATGGACACGGTGACCGAGGCCAAGATGGCGATCGCCATGGCGCAGGCGGGCGGCATCGGAGTCATCCACCGCAATTTCGACCCGGACGAGCAGGCCGAGCAGGTGCGGCGGGTGAAAAAGTTCGAGTCCGGCATGGTGGTCGATCCGGTCACCATCCATCCGGAGGCGACGCTCGCCGACGCGCTCGCGCTCATGAGCACCCACAATATTTCCGGCATCCCGGTGGTGGACCGCCCCGCCAAGGGCAAGAACGGCAAGCTCGTCGGCATCCTGACCAACCGCGACGTTCGATTCGCCACCGACCCGAAGCAGAAGGTCGTCGAGTTGATGACCAAGGAGCGGCTCGTCACGGTGCACGAAGGGGTCGGCGAGCAGGAGGCAAAGCGTCTGCTGCACCAGCACCGCATCGAGAAGCTGCTGGTGGTCGATGGCCAGTACCGCTGCGTCGGCCTCATCACCGTGAAGGACATCGAGAAGGCGGTGGCCAACCCCAATGCCTGCAAGGACGAGCAGGGACGCTTACGCGTGGCGGCCGCCACCACCGTCGGTGACGCCGGCTTCGCCCGCACCGAACGGCTGATCGAGGCCGGCGTCGATGTGGTCGTCGTCGATACCGCTCACGGCCACTCGCAACGCGTGCTGCACCGCGGAGGGCGCCAAGGCGCTGATCGATTCCGGGGCCGACACCATCAAGATCGGCATCGGTCCGGGCTCGATCTGCACCACCCGCGTGGTGGCCGGCGTCGGCATGCCGCAGATCACCGCCATCATGGATGCGGTCGAGGTGGCGCGCTTGACCGACACGCCGGTCATCGCGGACGGCGGCATCAAATACTCCGGCGATCTGGCCAAGGCGCTCGCGGCCGGGGCCGATTGCGGCATGGTGGGCTCGCTGCTCGCCGGCGCCGACGAGACGCCGGGCGAGGTGTTCCTCTATCAGGGCCGCTCGTACAAGACCTATCGCGGCATGGGATCGGTGGGCGCGATGGCGCGCGGCTCCGCCGACCGCTACTTCCAGCAGGACATCAAGGACACGCTCAAGCTGGTGCCGGAGGGCGTCGAGGGCCAGGTGCCGTACAAGGGCCCGGTCGCGGCCGTGCTGCACCAGCTCGCCGGGGGCTTGCGCGCCGCCATGGGCTACGTCGGGGCCAAGACGCTCGCCGAGTTTCGCCAGAAGGCGCGGTTCGTGCGCGTCACGGCCGCGGGCCTGCATGAGAGCCACGTGCACGATGTGACGGTCACGCGCGAGAGCCCGAATTATCCGAGCCGGGGGTGAGTGCTCGGCAGGGCAGGGGCCACATTTACAGAATCATGTAGCGGATGGCGAAGCCGCCGTCGCTGCCGGCGGGCGGCTGCAGCGCCTGTCCCGCCGGCGCAATGCCGTCGATGCGCCGCCATCGGCCATAACCGTCCGTGGGCTTGGGATTGCTCGGGAACCGCATCCGGAAATGCCGTTCGGGCTCGCCCGGGAGCGACAGGACGACCACGCGCTGCCGGGTGCGGGCGGCCAGATCGACGGAGGCGCGCAGCACCAAGCGCTCGCCCTCGCGCAGCCATTCGGTCGGATGGCCCGCTTCCCGACCATGGTCGGTGCGCACTTCCACCTCGACCGTCTCCTTCGCGGGCGGAACCGTCACGCCGGCCGGAAACCTGATTTCGACCCACACAACGGGCGGCCAACTGCGGCTATAGGGCCGGCTCAGCGCTTTGTTGACCGCGAGACCGCAAAAGATCAGGCCCAGGGCGCCGGCGAAAGCGACCGCAGTTCGCCCGGCGAACGCGCGCCTCGACCGCCTGCCGCCGTAAAAGCCCGCGGCGAGCGCCACGCCCAGCACTAGCATGACGAACGAAGCTGCCAGCATGATCAGGATGTAGGCGTCCTTGCCGACGCCGAAGACCTGGATGAACAGGCCGCCGACGTCCGCCAGGTGGGCCATGACGGCGCCGCCCGTGCCGGCAAGCGCGCCGATGGCGAAAATCCTTGACGTTTCTCCCGCCGGTACGTCTCGCAATCGCCAGCGCCACGCGAGCCAGAGGCCGAGCAGGAATCCGAGAGCGGCGAAAGCCAGACGAATGAGATCGAGCGTTGCGTGGGAATCGATGACGGCGTCAAGGTCGTAATGCCTCAGGCTTTCGAACACCGCGGCGTACAGCGCGAGACCGATGTCCCAGCCGATGTAGCCGCAGCCGAAGCCGACGAGAATGGCGATCAGGGCGATCATGGCAAAGTCGGGCAACCCTCGTTCGTGTTAGTCTGACCGGCGTGATCGTCCGTTTATCGCCGAGCAGCCGCTTCCGCCATGGGTTTCCATGACGCCCGCACCTGACGACCTTTTCGCGCATATCCGCGATGCGACCCATGCGCATCGGGCCCAGCACGGCTGCGGCGCCCATCCGCACCGCAACGGGCCGTTGCTCGGCGCGCTGGCGGCAGCCGTCGGCGCGCGGCGCATCCTCGAGCTCGGCACTGCACTCGGCTATACGGCGCTGTGGCTCGCCCATGGCGCGCCGGACGCCGTGGTCGACACGATCGAACGCGACGGCGAGCACGTGCGGCTTGCGCGCGAGCAGGTGGAGGCGTGCGGCCTGGCCGGCCACATCGTGGTGCACAAGGGCGACTTCGTCCGCGTGCTGCGCACGCTCGATCCCGGCTACGATGTCGCCTTCTTTGACGGCTTTACGCCGGCGCCGCCTCTCCTCGCCGAATTGCGGCGCCTGTTGCGGCTGCGCGGCCTGCTCATCAGCGCCAACCTCACCCACGGCGGCGAGGCTGTCGCCTACCGCGATGCGCTGCTCGACGGCGAAGCGTGGCTCACGGCTTTCGTCGGCGAAGATTGCGAGACGGCGATCAGCATCAAGCTGTGATACTGACTTGCCATCTCTTCTCCCCAAGGGGAGGCGGCTCAGGGTCAGCGCGTGAGGAGGCTGCCATGGTCGAAACCGCCCGCCGCATCGTGCTTGCCTCGCGGCCGGTCGGCGAACCCAAGCCGAGCGACTTTCGCGACGAGGAATTCCCGATCCCGACCCCGAAATCGGGTGAGGCCCTGTTGCGGACGCTCTGGCTCTCCATCGATCCCTACATGCGTGGGCGCATGAGCGATGCGCCGTCCTACGCCAAGCCGGTCGGCGTCGGTGAGGTCATGGAGGGCGGCACGGTCAGCGAAGTCGTGGCCTCCAACAACGATGGGTTCGCGCCGGGCGACATCGTGCTCGGCCGCACGGGCTGGCAAACCCACGCGCTTTCCGACGGCAGGGGCCTGCGCAAGCTCGATCCGAAGCGTGGGCCGGTCTCGCTCGCCCTCGGGGTCCTCGGCATGCCCGGCATGACCGCCTATACCGGCCTGCTCGAGATCGGGAAACCCCAACCCGGAGAGACGGTCGTGGTGTCGGCCGCGTCTGGCGCCGTGGGCTCGGCCGTCGGCCAGATCGCGAAGATCAAGGGCGCGCGCGCCGTCGGCATCGCCGGCGGGGAGAAGAAGTGCCGCTATGTGAAGAACGAGCTCGGCTTCGACGACTGCGTCGATTATCGCGCCCCCGATTTCCCGGCCCGGCTCAAGGCCGCTTGTCCCAAAGGCATCGACGTCTATTTCGAAAATGTCGGCGGACCGGTGTTCGACGCCGTGCTGCCGCTGTTCAACCCGTTCGCGCGCATGCCGGTGTGCGGGTTGATCGCCTATTACAACGCGATCTCCGCGCCCGAAGGTCCCGACCGCCTGCCGGCGCTGATGCGCTCGGTGCTGACCAAGCGTCTGACGGTCCGCGGCTTCATCGTCACCGACTTTGCCGCGCGGACGGATGATTTCCTGCGTGACATGTCGACCTGGCTGCGCGAGGGCCGTATCAAATATCGCGAGGACATCGTCGATGGATTCGAGAACGCGCCGCGCGCCTTGATCGGCCTGCTGCGCGGCGAGAACTTCGGCAAGCAGCTGGTCCGCGTCGCGCCCGATACGTCAAGCTGAGAAATGCCCATGTCCCTCCAAGCCGTCTTGCTTCCGCTCTTCGTCCAGGTCGCGCTCACGTTCGTCCTGATGTTCTGGATGGGCGGGGTTAGGACCGCGGCGGTCCGGCGCGGCGACGTAAAGATGCGCGATATCGCGCTCGGCCAGCCGGCCTGGCCGGAGCGCGAGACGCAGTTCGGCAATGCCTACCGCAACCAGTTCGAATTGCCGGTGCTGTTCTACGTGCTGGTCGTGCTGGCGATCATCGCGCGCAAGGCCGACCTGCTGTTCGTCATCATGTCGTGGATTTTCGTGGTGCTGCGCGTCGTCCATGCCGCCATCCATACCGGCTCGAACAACGTGCCGCGGCGCTTCTACGCCTTCCTCGCCGTCGCGATCGTGCTCCTTCTGATGTGGATCATCTTTGCCGTGCGCGTTCTCTTGGGCCTGGGATGACGCCCGCCGGTCGACTTGCCGCCGCCATCGAGGTGCTCGCCGAGATCGAAGCGAGACGGCGGCCCGCCGCCGATGCGCTCAAGGACTGGGGTCTTGCCCATCGGTTTGCCGGCTCGGGCGACCGCGCGGCCATCGCCGGCCTCGTCTACGACGCGCTGCGCCGCAAGGCCTCCTCGGCCTGGATCATGGGCGAGACGAGCCCGCGGGCGGTCATTCTCGGCATGCTCAAGCGCGAGCGCGCCCTCGACGTCGCGGCCATCGCGGCGTTGTGCGACGGCTCGCGCCATGCGCCCGGCCCCATGAGCGAGGCTGAGCGCGAGCGTCTGGCACGCGACACGCTCGACGGCGCTCCGCCCCACGTTCTGGGCGATTATCCGGAATGGCTCGATCCCCATCTCGCCGCCACCTTCGGCGAGGAACGCGCCGAGGAGGGGGCGGCGCTCGCCTCCCGGGCGCCGCTCGATCTGCGCGTCAACGCGCTCAAGGCCGACCGCGACAAGGCGGCCGCCGCGCTCGCCCATTTGTTTCCTCAAGCCGCCCGGTGGTCGCCCTGGGGACTGCGTATTGCGCTTTTATCGGATGCCAAGAGCCCGGCGATCCATGCCGAGCCGGCGTTCCTCAAAGGCCTTGTCGAGGTGCAGGACGAAGGCTCGCAACTCGCCGCCCTGCTCGCCGGCGCCCGGCCGGGCGAGCAGGTCGTGGATTTGTGCGCCGGCGCCGGCGGCAAGACGCTCGCGCTCGCCGCCGCGATGGACAATCGCGGGCAGATCTACGCGACCGACAGCGACAAGCGCCGGCTTGCGCCGATCCATGCGCGCCTGGAGCGAGCCGGCGCGAGGAATGTCCAGATCCGCACCCCCAAGGGCGTCGCCGACGCGCTTGCCGATCTTACCGGCCGCGCCGATCTCGTATTGATCGATGCGCCCTGCACCGGTACGGGCGCATGGCGGCGTAACCCGGATGCCAAATGGCGCGTGCGCCCGGGCGCGCTGCGCGAACGGCTGAAGGAGCAGGCGCAAGCGCTCGACCGCGCGGCCGGGCTCGTCAAGCCGGGCGGCCGCATCGCCTATGTCACCTGCTCGGTGCTGGAGGACGAGAACGGCGCGCAGGCGCGCGCCTTTCTGTCGCGTCACCCTCAATTCGCCGTGGCGCCGCCGGCAGAGGTCGCGACCGCGCTCGGCGAGCGGGCGCTCCTGTTCCGCCGTGCCGTGCTGATGTCGGATGAAGGTTTGCTGATGACCCCGCGGCGGACCGATACCGACGGGTTCTTTGTGAGTGTTCTCAGGTCGATAGGGCCTTGACAGGGGGTAAGCCGGCTCGGCTTGGCCGGCCCTTCTTTTCGACCGACCATCCTTACGGCGACGTTGCAGTCAAATTATCTCGGCAAAATCCCGAACGGCTGCCGTAGCGGCGAAATGTTCATGCGGCCGCCCACTATTTACGCATCTTGTGTGAGATTCGTCACACACAACCGCACGAGGTGCCATTAACAATCAGCCATCAAAACTAACCAACAGGGGCGTGTCATGGCAGATCGGGACTGGTGGGAAAAGATCGAGAGCCTTCTCAAAGGCTTGGGTGTCGTCGGGATACCCGCGGTCTTGACCGTAGCGGGATATATCGCGAACGGTCACCTCGCGGATCAAAAGGACCTATTGGAGCGCGACAAGCTCGCTCAAGAGATGCTCACCCACGCAATCGAGGTTGTCTTTAAGAAGAGCGATGAGCACGTGTTCGGCCATGACCCGACGCAGGAAGGCCGCAGAGCGTATCGAGCCCATTGGGTGGAAACCTACAACGCTTACGCGAAAGTCAAGATTTCCGAGAGTTTCATGGCGATCGTGATGGAACAGGAGGCGCTCCCGGACGGGAAGGAGGTTATCACGGCGGTGAACAAGCTGCGGCAGCCCAACGCGGATGGCGATGGCTGGGCTGCCGTCGGGCGCATTTCCAACACTTCCAGCGCCCACGATCCCGACAACGCCCATCTGAACTTCGAACTATTGTCCAAGGATGCCATCAACAAAGACAACACAGTGAAGGCAGGCACGATGGTGCGCGCGCGCTGGAGAGTGAATTTGCGCGAAAACCCGGACAGCATGGAACAGCATGGGCCCGACGACAAGAAGCCCAATCTCATGGCGGCCGGCGAATGCGCCAAGGTGCTCCGGTCGCGTGCGAACATTCGTGGCCAGACCTGGGCCAGGCTCGACGTCGTGGAGTGCCCGCAGACTCAGCCAGGTCCCCACGTTGCCGAGCTTCGGTAACGCGGAATTTCCGTCGACGCGCTGGTACGACCTTGGAATGGCGAGGCGCACAGCCGTATGGCTGAAGGGTTTCGGAATCCCATCGCCTCGGCAGCCCGGCGGCGATGCGCCCCGCCAGCGGGCTCCCAAGCCGCCACCGTCCCGAGGTCGGTCTCGACGTGCCAGCCTCCATTTCTTCCGGGGGCGTGCGCGGCCGACGCCAGCTCGGCGAGAAACGCGCCTCGAGGAATTTTGCGAAATCCCATGTCCAGTATAGTGGGCGTCGGCCACTTGCCGTCGTTGAGGCGGTAGCCCCACTTGGCGAGATGCCAGTTGAGCACGGTAAAGCCGATCTTCGAGGTGTTGGGCTCGCGCGAGAACTGGGATTCCGTGAAGAAGACGCGCCCGATCGCGACGCCGTAGCCGCCGCCCACCAGCGCGCCCGCCTCGTTCCATACTTCGAAGGAGTGGACGTAGCCTGCATCGAACATGGCGGCATAGGCGCGCATGATGCGCGGCGTGATCCAGGTGACGTGCCACCTGCGGTCGCGCCGCCCGGCGCAGGCCTTGATCACGCCCACGAAGTCACGGTCGAAGGTGACGTTGTAGCGGCCCCGGCGGAGCTGGCGGCGCAGCCTCCGGGCAATATGGGCTTCGTCGAAATAAAGCACGCACCGCTCGGGCGGCGACACCCATTTCAGCGGCCCGAGATGCGCGAAGGTGAAAAGGCCGCGTTCATAGGCCTCGATCAGGGTCGGTACGGCAAGGTCGTGCACCATGCCGCACAATCCGCCGGCATTGAGCGTGCGCTCGGGATCGGGCAGTCCGCGGCGGGGCGCGACGAGGTCGGAAAGCCACAGCCGGCCGAGCGCCGGGAGACCGCCGATCCGCTGCGGTCTTACCGCCCAGGCGAGCCCGAGCGCCCAGCGCTCGATCCGCTCCATCGGGGTCTCGTGGAACAGCGCCCGGTCGGGTCTGATGTCGGCCACGATCGACGGGCTCAGGCGATCGACATCGAAGGCCATGGTGGGCTCGGCAATTACCTTTAGGAACGCCAGCTTCGAGGCCGGTCTTGTCGCACGAACAGGGCTAACGGATCGTTATTTCCGGTCATGCGGTTAATGGACGCGCGCGTTAGGCCCCTGATGCGGGCTTGACCCGTGCCTTGATGCGCCGCACATACCCGTTCCGGCAGGCCGCAACCCGATTCTGACGATGTTTGGCGGAACCGTCGGACCAGACGGCTTTGATGCACGACAAGATTCTAATCGTCGACTTCGGCTCTCAGGTGACCCAGCTCATCGCGCGCCGCGTGCGCGAGGAGAAGGTCTATTGCGAGATCGCGCCCTACCAGAAGGCCGAGCAAGCCTTCGCCGCGATGCAGCCCAAGGGCGTGATCCTGTCCGGCGGGCCGGCCTCGGTGCTCGATCAGGACGCGCCGCTCGCGCCGATGTCGATCTACCAGGCCGGCGTGCCGGTGCTCGGCATCTGCTACGGCGAGCAGGCGATGGCGCACCAGCTCGGCGGCAAGGTCGAGGCCGGGCACCACCGCGAGTTCGGCCGCGCCGAGGTCGAGGTGACGGAAGACACCGCCCTGTTCGCGGGGGTATGGCGCACGGGCGAGCGCTACCCGGTGTGGATGAGCCACGGCGACCGGGTGACGAAACTCCCCAAGGGCTTCCGCGTGGTCGGAACCGCGCCCAATGCGCCGATCGCCATGATCGCCGACGAGGCGCGCAAGTTCTACGCCACCCAGTTCCATCTCGAAGTCGTGCATACGCCGCACGGCGCCGCGCTGTTGCGCAACTTCGTGCGCAGCATCGCGGGCTGCCGCGGCGACTGGACCATGCGCGCCTTCAAGGACGAGGCGGTCGCGAAAATCCGCGCCCAGGTGGGCAAGGGGCGGGTGATCTGCGGCCTCTCCGGCGGGGTCGACTCCGCCGTTGCGGCGGTGCTGATCCACGAGGCGTTGGGCGAACAGCTCACCTGCGTGTTCGTCGATCACGGGCTGTTGCGGCTCGGCGAGGCGCAGAAGGTCGTGGCGCTGTTCCGCGACAGCTACAACATCCCGCTCGTCCACGTCGAAGCGGAGGAACTGTTCCTCGAGGCGCTGGCCGGCGTCGACGATCCCGAAGTCAAGCGCAAGACCATCGGGAAATTGTTCATCGACGTGTTCGAGGCCGAGGCGAGCAAGCTCGGCGGCGCCGAGTTCCTCGCCCAGGGCACGCTCTATCCCGACGTGATCGAGAGCGTGTCGTTCACCGGCGGGCCGTCGGTGACGATCAAGTCGCACCACAATGTCGGCGGCCTGCCCGAGCGCATGAACATGAAGCTGGTCGAGCCCTTGCGCGAATTGTTCAAGGACGAGGTGCGCGCGCTCGGCCGCGAGCTCGGCCTGCCCGAGGCGTTCGTCGGCCGCCATCCGTTCCCGGGGCCCGGGCTCGCGATCCGCTGCCCGGGCGCGATCACCAGGGACAAGCTCGACATCTTGCGGCTCGCCGACGAGATCTTCATCGAGGAGATCCGCCGCGCCGGGCTCTACGACGACATCTGGCAGGCCTTCGCGGTGATCCTTCCCGTTCGCACCGTCGGCGTGATGGGCGACTTCCGCACCTACGACTCCGTCGTGGCCTTACGCGCGGTCACCTCGACCGACGGCATGACCGCCGACTTCTATCCCTTCGACACGAAGTTCATCGGCCACGTCGCGACCCGCATCGTCAACGAGGTGAAAGGAGTGAACCGGGTGGTGTACGACATCACTAGCAAGCCGCCTGGGACGATCGAGTGGGAGTGAAATGGCGGCACTCACGCAGCTCCATCCCGGATTATCGCCACCGGCCTGAGTTTGTGGTGTTGTCTATGATAGGATGCATCGATGACCCGCGCCGACATTATCGCCGCCCTCCGCAACCAGGCATCCGACATCCGGGCGCTGGGTGCGACCTCGCTTTACCTGTTCGGCTCGGCCGCACGAGGGGAGGCGAGAGACGAGAGCGATATCGATCTTTTCATCGACTACGATCCGGATCGTTTCAGTTTCGTCGAGTTGATCCGGCTGCGCGAGCGGCTGTCCCATATGCTCGGCCGCCCTGCCGACCTCACGACGCGCGAGGGGCTTCATCCGTTGCTGCGGCCGGACATCGAAGCCGAGGCGATCAAGGTGTTCTAGTGAAGCGGCCTCACCGCGTTCGGCTGCATGACACGCTTGAGAACATCGACGCCGTTGCCGAAATGATGGAAGGCGCCGACTTCGCCACCTATCGCCGTGACACCAAGCTGCGCCGCGCCGTTGAGCGTTGCGTCGAGATTGTCTCGGAAGCGAGCCGCCACATTCCCAAAGACTGGAAGTCTGAATTTCCAGATCAGCCGTGGCACGAGATCGCCGCTATCGGCAATCTCTTGCGCCATCACTACGAACGAGCCGATGATTTCATTATGTGGAAGATTGCGGCTCGCTAGCTGCCGCAACTGCGTCCGGTTGTTGTCGCCATGACCACTAAGGACAAATAATGACCGGCATCATTGCGCAAGGCGACCAGGTACAGTTTCCACCGGAATTTGGTATTCACGCCGCCGGTCGTGGTAAGGAGTGTCTTGCGGTAAACGACAGTCCGGGATCATTGGGGGAGGATCACATGGACGACCCCCACGAGATCGATGAACGCGACGTTGCGGTGCTCGAAATCGTCGCCCGCGGGCATCCCGAGCGCAGTTTCTTCGTCGACCGGAGCGACCCGTCGCAACCGATCAGCGGCTTGAGCTGGGAGGAAATTCAGGTCGCATCCGGGCGAACGCTGGCAGAGGTTTGGGACTCGCTTGCCCGCCTCGGCGGCAACGGCCTGATCGACAACAGGCAGCTGGGTCCGGGATTTTTCGGCGGGCTGTTCGGCCAGGACCCCACCACCTACTACTGGATCACGCCAAAAGGCCGGGCTTTCTTGCAAACGCGTGCGCCTTGACGATGCTGGCTTCGCGAAGGCGTCGACTGCTGAGCGGTACCTGGTCCGCGGCCTATTGTTCACAAGCCGGGAGCGACGACGCGCTACGCCGCCACCTTCAGCCGCAGCTCGACGCGGCCGAACGTCACCACCGGCCTGAGCTTTCGTCCTTCGCCCTTTTCCAGCCGCACGAGGCCGTAGCGCTCCATCGTGCGTAGCGTGCGCGAAAGGTTGCTCTTGGCGCGCCCGCTTGCAGCCGCCAATGTGTCGATCGACTCCGGGCGCTTCTCGGCGATAAGCGCGAGCAGGGCGCGATTCCGGTCCGACAGCACCTTGGCGAAGCTCTCCACCGAACTGAACCAAATATCCGGATCGTCTGCCGCCCGCCGTCGTCGACCGGAGACTACGTCGCGCATGTACTGAAACACCACTGCTCGCGGAGCGATTCCGACCCTCAACGTCCTGTTTTTCATTCGATGCCCTCCCTCCGGAGGATATGCAATGATAACATTGAAAAGAGCAACGTTTTGCGCGATTGCATCAAGCCCAGCCGCTCGCTCCCGCAGCGATCCTCGTCCAAACACCTTGATCGGAGACAGAGATGCACGTTTCTCTCGCCGGCCGCGCCGCGATCATCACCGGCGGCAGCAAAGGCATCGGGCTCGCGGTAGCGGCACAATTCGCCGCCTCGGGCGCCGACGTCGCCATCATGGCGCGCGGGCGCGAGGCACTCGATCAGGCGGCGAAGACCATCGGTGCGGCGGCGCGCGGACGCGTCGCCGCCGTTGCCGGCGACGTCGCCAGTCCCGCCGACATCCAGCGGCTCTACGATGAGGCCATGACGGCCTTCGGCAAGGTCGACATCGTCGTCAACAATGCCGGCACGTCGCGCACCGGCCCGTTCGAGCAGTTGACCGACGAAATCCTGCAATACGACTTCGATCAGAAACTGTTCGCCGCCATCCGGCTCACCCGGCTGGCGTGGCCGCAGATGAAGGAACGCCGCTGGGGCCGCATCATCAACGTCCTCAACATCGGCGCCAAGGCGCCGCGGCCGGGGAGCGCGCCGACCTCGATCACGCGCGCGGCCGGCGTGGCTCTGACGAAGGTGCTCGCCTGCGAAGGGGCGCCCCACAACGTGCTGGTCAACGCGCTGCTGGTCGGATTGATCGAGAGCGACCAGCATGTGCAAAGGGCGGAACGGACCGGAATCGCGCTTGAGGACTACATCGCCCGGCACAGCAAGGAGATTCCGCTCGGGCGGATGGGGCGGGCCGAGGAGTTCGCGAACCTGGCCTGTTTCCTCGCCTCCGATGCCGGCTCCTACATCACCGGCACGGCGATCAACGTCGATGGCGGCCGCTCGCCGGTGGTGTAGATTCGCTTGCGCTCTTAGGGTTGTCTGAAATCCGAACCTCGGAGTGGGAGCCTAAGCGTGCGCGCGACGGCCAAGCTCAGGACCCTGTTGGCGGCGGGACGTGCCGTGGTGGCGCCGGGCGCGTTCGACGGCCTCTCCGCGCGCCTGGTCGAGCAGGCGGGATTTCCCGCCGTCTA
>WNGA01019504.1_pt1 | contig 12806 bp, 16 predicted proteins | sample 5400061 | NCBI WGS metagenome assembly WNGA01 (sample SAMN13153366, study PRJNA577476) | soil metagenome | isolation source: 100 cm soil or saprolite under grassland replicate 2 | place: USA:California | collected 2016-06-15
CGTACGCCAGGCGCATCGATGGAGCGCGGGTCTTCAGCCGTCTGGTCCCGCGGATGACTGCCTCCGTCGCGGCAGCGCTCTTCCCGCCTGAAGTCGTGGGAAAGACCTTCGAGTGGAACTTCTCCACGTCGATGTACGGCCCGACGGCACGGACGGGTGCGCCAGCCAACGGCGTGCGCTTCATCCTGTACGCGATCAATCCGCTGACCCTACAACCCGCCAATCCGGCCGTGGAAGTGGGTTATATCGATCTCAAGGATGAGAGTGGGAGCACTCCCAAGCTGCATGTCACGGTCGCGGGAGTCGGCGGCACGCCGGTGTATGTCGACTACACCATCTCGGTGACGAGTCAAACGGCCGGGTCGATACGCATCTCGACAGCCGGCTACGTAACCAACGGGGCGTCGTCGCCGGACTCGGTCCGGTTCGCCGGGGCGATCACCGCTGCCGGGACCCAAACGAGTATCAGCGTCACCGAAGACGTGTCATTCGACGTCAATTCGCGCGACATCCACGTGCGGAATTGGCAGCGCGTGACGTTCACCCAGACCTCGCTGAGCCTGCGGATTTCATTCCGCTTCGAGCACGGGGGCGAAGTGGTCACGCTCGACGGCTCGTTGGACGTCGATGAGACGGCGGGCACTGTAAACGGTACGATCACGGCGCGCGTGGACGGTGGACTGTTCGCCACGTGCACGGTGGCGGGGACATCGACCAGCTATTCGCTCACCTGTACGGGCGCCGATGCAGACGGCTTGAATGCGGATGAGCATACGGCGCTAGACGCACTTGGTCATGCCGTCGAGACGATTGGCACGATGTTCGAAGGCCTGCTCGGCCCGTCGATCGGCGTGCTAGGCGCCTAGGCGACGCAACAGGCAGAACTCCCAACCCCCGTCCGGCTCTGGCCGGGCGGGGGGTTTTGCTTTATTACGTACAGGTGCGCTACCGGCTGCTCGCCGACGCCGTCGTCGCGTTTCACGGGCTGTTCATCGTGTTTGTCATACTCGGCAGCTTTCTCGCTTGGCGCTGGCGGTTTGTGGCAGTCGTCCATATCCCCTGCGCGCTGTGGGGTATGCTGATCGAATACCGCGGCTGGATTTGCCCGCTCACCCCGCTCGAGAACAGCTTACGCATGCGGGCTGGACAGGCGGGCTATGGCGGCGGCTTCATCGAGCATTACCTGGTGCCGGCGATGTACCCGTCCGGACTCACACCGCGCATTCAAGCCGCGCTCGGGACCGCTGTACTGGTGATCAATGTGTTCGCGTATGCCGTGTTGATCCGTCGACTCACACGAGGTTCCTGAGGCTCCTGATGCCCACTCGTCGCCGCTTTCTCGGTTCGCTGTTCGCCGCCACGGCCACACTTCCCGCGCTCAAGAGTGACGCGCTGTCGCGCATCCTCCCGGCCACGCGGCACGTCGGCGGCCGCAGTCCCGCCGAGGTCGCGCAGGACGAGGACTTCTGGCGTGAGATCCAGGCGGCGTTCGACATCGATCGCGGCATGATCAACCTGAACAACGGCGGCGTCGCACCCTCGCCGCGGGTCGTGAACGCCGCGTTCCAGCGCTATCTCGCCGTTTCGAACCAGGCACCCGCGATCACGATGTGGGGCTGGATCGAGCCCGAGATCGAGGCGGTGCGCCGCCGGCTGGCCGCAAACTTTGGATGCGATCCCGAAGAGATGGCGATCACGCGCAATGCCAGCGAGGCGCTCGAGATCGTGCAGCTCGGGTTACCGCTCCAGCGCGGCGACGAGGTCCTGACGACCACGCAGGACTACCCGCGGATGATCACCACCTGGAAGCAGCGCGAGCGGCGCGACGGGATCGTGCTGAAGCAGATCACCTTCCCGGTCCCGCCGCCGTCGCAGGAGGATCTGGCGCGCCGGATCGAAGCGGCGATCTCGCCGCGCACGAAGGTCATCCATATCTGTCACATCACGAACCTCACGGGGCAGATCTTTCCAGTGAAGCAGATCTGCCAGCTGGGCCGCGCGCGCGGCATCGAGGTGATCGTGGATGGCGCGCACGCGTATGCGCATTTCCCGTTTCGACGTGACGAGCTGGACTGCGATTACTACGGCACGAGTCTCCACAAGTGGCTCACGGCGCCGATCGGCACGGGTTTCCTGTACGTCCGCCGCTCGAAGATCGCCAAAATCTGGCCGATGATGGCGGCCCCGCCCGAGATGAACGAGAACGTGCGCAAGTTCGAGGAGATCGGCACCCACCCCGCCGCCAATCACAATGCGATCGTCGAAGCGCTGGATTTTCTGGACGGCATCGGTCCCGAGCGGAAGGCGGCCCGGCTGCGCTTCTTGCGCGACCGCTGGGCCAGGCGGCTGGAGCGCGCGCCGGGGGTGAAGATCCTGACGCCCTACGACCCAGCGCAGTCGTGCGGTCTCGCCTCGTTCACGCCCGGGCAGCTCGACGTCGGGAAGCTCGCCGGCTACATGTTCGACCGGCACCGCATCATCGTCACGCCGATCGTGCACCCCGAATTCAACTGCCTGCGGATCACGCCGAATGTCTACACGACGCTCGCGGAGATCGACCGCTTTGGCGACGTAATGGAGGACGTGCTGCGCACGGGCCTGCCGACGTCCTAGGAACGCGTGAGGCTAGGGCAGCAGCGCCACGATGCGCAGCGGCCCGCCGCTGCCCCCTTTGATCTTGATCGGCAGCGCGATGACGTACGCGCCGGTCGCCGGGACCTTCTCGATGTTGGCCACGTTTTCGAACGCCGGAATGTTCGCCGCGAAGAGCCGCCGATGGACGCCGAAGTTGGTCGATTGGCCGTAATCGATGCTGGGTGTATCGATCCCCACCGCATTCACTTTGCGCCGAGCCAGCTCGCGTGCCGCATCGAGGCTGAGACCGGGAAAGTGGAGCTCCGGAACGGCGGCGGGGCCGGTCTTGGTCGTGCCGAGGTAGCGGGCGTGATCGGGCCAGCGGCTGCCCCAGCCGGTGCGGATCAGCACGATCGCGCCACGCGGGATCGCTCCGTGCGCGTTCTCCCAGGCGGTGATGTCGGCGGGACGGACGCGATAGTCCGCGCTCGAGTCGGCCTGATGGCTGACGTCGATAACGAACGCGGGCCCCATCAGCTGGGACACGGGGATCTGATCGGTGGTATTCTTGCCTTCGACAAAGTGCACGGGCGCGTCGAGATGGGTCCCGCCGTGTTCGGCGGCGGCGAAGTTGTTGGCGGCGTAGTAGTAGCCGCCCGCCATGCGCTGCGCCGAGACTACCGTGAGGCGAAATGGCTGAGCCGTGGGCCAGTAAACAGTGGTCGAGTCGAATGGGTAGGTGAGGTCCACGCACTGACCGTCCGACAGGCGAGAGGCGACTGAGGGGCGGCAGGCGGCGAAGAGCAAAAGCACGGCGGCTAGCTTCAAGCGACCCATGTGATCTCCCGAGAGCCAAGTTGGGTTGCAAGTGTACGCCGGTTCATTAAAGTTGCCAGCCATGAAATCCATCCTCCGGGTCGTTCCGATCTGCCTCATCCTTGCATGCGGCTCTGACAAATCGAGCCAGACGGTGAATCGCGACACGCTGACCCAGCGTCAGAAAGACAGCATCCTGGCGAATTCGAAGATCCCCAACGCGCGCGCCGTGGGCCGCGCGATGAACGCGGCCGACTCGACGAGTGCGCGCGCGTTGCAAGCCGATTCCGTGGCGAGGGATACAACGGAGTTCTAATGCGCGCCGTGATGTGCGGCGTGGTGCTGGCGGTCGCCGCGTGCGGGGGGGGGCTGGGGAGGCCTCCCAACCCGTGCTCCGGCCATCAGTTTGATCGCTTGCGCCGCTATTCCCTTCCCTACGCGGGCCACTGGGTGGTCGCCCGCGGGGACACGCTGACCTTTCCCGACGCGCCCGCCATGAGCGATCGCTTCCGACTGGGCGACATCGTGCTCGACAGCGCGACGGTCGTGGTCGATCGTGTTTGCCTGTTCCGCGGCCAAATCGTCTTCCACCGGCCGCACGCCGAAACGCTCGCCGTGAGCTGGTTCGGCCAGCCGGAGCAGGCGATCGTCAGCGGCTGGCCCGCGGACCTGGGACCCTTCGCGGGCGTGTCGCTCGCTTGGTCGGGCCGAGATTCGATGAGCGGGGCGATTCTGCTCGACTCCAAGCTGGGCGTCCAGGCGCGTCCCGGCATGACGGCGCGGTTCGTCGCCGGCCGCGTCCACCGGTTATCTTCCGCTCCATGAGAGGCTTCCTTGTCAGATTGCTGATCACCGCCCTGGGCCTGTGGGTCGCCGACCAACTGCTGCCGGGCATCGTGATCACAGGCACCGGTGCCCTGATCGTGTCCGCATTGCTGCTCGGCGTGGTCAACGCCGTCATTCGGCCGATCATCCTCATCCTCACGCTGCCGCTGACGGTTCTTACGCTCGGGTTCTTCATCCTGATCGTGAATGGCGTCTCGTTAGGACTCGTCGCGTGGCTCGTTCCTGGATTTCACATCGCCGGACTGTGGTCAGCGACGCTCGGCGCCGTCATCGTCGGCCTCACCAGCTGGGCCGCGTCGGCGTTCGTCGGCGGGTCGGGACGGATCGAGCGCATGAAACGGGTGGAGGTCACGGGCCGCCGCATGGATGAATAGGGTGCGGTCAGGGATGGGATGACCTGTAAGCTCTGCGGTTCTGCCGAGCCTCGAGCTGTCCTACGCCATGAATCCGCTGCAATACGCACTGTTCCGAAACGTGCCGATCGGCAACAAGGCGCGCGTCCTGGTTCGGAGATCCGCATGATCGAGGTCGAAACGCCCGCCCTGCTGCTCTACCGCGATGTCATGGAGCGCAATCTGAAACACATGGCAGACAGAGCTCGGCGCCTCGGCGTCTCTTTGCACATCAAGACGCATAAGTGTCTCGAGCTGGGCCGTCGTCAACTGCAGCATGGCGCACAGGGCGTCACCGTCTCCACCCTGTTCGAGGCGGAGGCGTTCGCGCGCGGCGGCTTCACCGACCTCACCTGGGCATTCCCGCTCGATTGCTCGCACGTACCGCACGTGCAACGCATCGCTCGGGATGGCGCAACCCTGCGGGTGATTCTCGATGACCTCGACACGGCGAAGGCGCTCGCCGGCAGCGGCCTCCATGTCTGGCTCAAGGTGGACTGCGGCTATCACCGCGCCGGGGTCGATCCGGCGTCTCGGTACGGGCTCGAGGTCGCGCGGGAATTGGGCGCGGAACGCGGTCTCGTCTTCGACGGTATTCTGAGTCATTCGGGTCACGCGTATCGCACCCAGCACAAGGCTGAAGCCGCGCAAATCGCGGAGCAGGAGCGGCAGGTGATGGTATGGTTTGCGGAGTTGCTCCGTAAGGACGCGTTACCCGTCCGCGCGGTCAGTGTCGGCTCGACCCCCGCGATGGCGGCCGTAAAAGACTTGACGGGCGTCACAGAAGCCCGGCCCGGGAACTACATCTTCTATGATCGGACCATGGTCCTAATCGGGTGTTGTGAGTCGCGCGACGTCGCGGTCTCGGTGCTGGCGACGGTGGTATCGCACCAGCCCGGCGCATCGCACTTCGTTGTCGATGCCGGCGCCCTCTCGCTGTCGAAGGATGTGGGGCCCACCCATCTGGGACTCGGGACGGCGTTCGGCGCGGTGAAGGACCATCCGGAGCTCACGGTCGCGTCCGTCTCGCAGGAGCATGGCGTGATCCGCGCCGCGGCGCCCGCGGCGATCGAAGGGAAGTTCAAGGTCGGCCAGCAGGTCGAGATCGTACCCAACCATTCCTGTCTGACCGAGGCGCACTTCGACGAATACGTCGTGATCGAAGGAGATCGCGTTATGGATCGCTGGCACATCGAGCGTGGCCGATGATTGCGCTCCGTCATTTCTTCGTCGCCCTCCTCCCGTTGCTGTTCGGATTTGGGACCAGTTTAGGTTTTGCCTTGACTCAGGATAAATGCGGGCGGCTGGTCGGCCCGCTGTTCGCACCCAAATGCCACTGGATTCAGCTCGAGTATCAGCTCGGCTTTCAGATGGCCGGGACGCTGCTCGGGTGTTTGATCGCCGCCGCTCTCGGCGCCGCGTTGGAACGGCGCAGCCGGCGGGCGGCGGAACGCGCCCATCTTAACCAGGGAGTGTCTTCATGAAAGCGCTACTCACGCCGGTGATGCTGCTGGGACTCGTGGGATCACTCGCCGCGCAGGATACGACGGCCCGCCCCGCCGCTCCACCGGCAGCGGCCGCTCCGGCTGCCAACGTGAGCGTGGAAGCGGTGTTGGCGCGCACGGTCGTGGACCGCGCGCCGCAAGACACCGGCTCCGCCTTCCCAGACAGCGTCGGTACGATCGTTTTGTGGATGCGCGTAACCGATGCCAGTGGCCAAACGCTGCATCACGTCTGGTTTCACGGCGGCGATCAGGTGAGCGACGTGTCGCTGATGGTCGGCGGATCGCCATGGAGGACCTGGAGCCGCAAGACGATCCCGGCCGACGCAAAGGGAGCGTGGCACGTCGAGATTCGGGACGAGGCCGGGAATGTTTTGAAGCGAATTGACTTCACGGTAGGGCAATAGAAGCGCGGACCTGCAACGACTAGGTTGCAGACGCACCGCGGGCCTGAGTCATTAGTCAACGGGACAATCCTCGCTCGGGTTGTCCTGTTGACGTTGAACTGATGACCGCGGTGCGTCTGTTGGCTAGTTTTTGTATGTCCCCGTTTTTCGGTGTTATTGTAGGCCTCATGGATCTCGTCGAGCAAATCGTCGCTCACCTGGAAGTGGAGCCCGGCCAGGCCGAGAAGGGCATCGGCGCCATTCTGATGGCGATGCGTATAGCTGTGGACAAGGCGACATTCGAAAAGGTGCGCGTCGCGGTCCCGAATCACGAGAGCTACATGGGCCGCGCGCTGATGAGTGGCGCTCGCACCGGTGAGATGATCGGGGTGGCGGGCCCCGCCGCCTTGATGGCGGGCCTCTCTGCCGCAGGGTTTCGCAAGGAAGATGTGCCGCGGCTGGGCCGGATTGTGCTGGAGCACATCCGCGCCACCGTCGGCAACGAAGTGATCGAGAAGTTCCTGGTCGGCGCCCCGGCCTTGAAGGGCTAGAGTCGCATTTTCTGCACCAAGGACCTGAAGCGCGGCTCATTGCGCAACGGGTCGAAGATCGGATTCACATTCACGTAGGCCAGCCAGCCACGCCGCTCGTCATAGGCGCGCTCCGACCAGTCGAGCGCATCCTGCAGATTCCCCAGGCCGATGTGCAGAATCGCGAATGCGACTGGTGAGACATATCCCTGCTCCCGCGCTGCGTCGAGCTCGCGCAGCAGCTCCGTGGCTGCCTCGCGGTTCCCGGATCGCGCGAGTAGCCACCCGAGCGTGGCTTTCGAGTAGGCCGCGGCGCCCTCGAGCGTCAGCGCCTCGCGCAACACACGCTCCGCCTCGGCGACGTTGCCCTGAAGCGCCAGGGTGCTGCCGAGCATGCGGTAGCTCTCTACGGCCATGGGATTCATCTCGATGGCGCGCGACAGGTGCTCGCGGGCCTGGTCGAAGCGCCGTGCATAGTAGTACAGCCATCCGACGGCGCGCCGGATAGACACGGAGGCGGAATCGAGCTCGAGCGCCGTGTGGCCTTCCAGCAGTGCCGCGTCATGTTTCCCACGCGCCGCCAGCAGGAATGAAAACCACTGATGCGCGCTCGCATAGCGGGGGTTGAGCTCGATGGCGCGGCGAAATTCGCGCTCCGCCTCCTCCCATTGCCAATCGTAAATGAACAATGCCCACGCAAGGGACGCGTGAGCGGTCGGGACGGATTCGTCGAGTGCCAGCGCTTTGCGGGCGTATCCTTTGGCGCGCTGGTACGCCTCGTGGACAGGAATCGATCGGTAATCCACGTCGAGCGAATACGAGTCCGAGAGCCCGGCGTACGCCGGGGCGTAGCCTGGGTCCTCCGCGATCGCCCGCTCGAAGTAGCGGATGGCTGCGGCGACGCCCTCCTGTGTGCGTTTGTTCCACTCGTACCGGCCTTTGAGATACAGACCGTACGCCTGGATGTTTTCGGTATAGCGGCGCGGGACATGCTCGGAGAGATCGGCGAACATCGTCGCGCGCAGCGTGTTCACGATCGTTGCAGCGATCTCGTCCTGAATCTCGAGCATATCGACCAGCTTGCGGTCGTAGCGTTGCGACCAGAGCAGCCGCCCGTCATCGGTCGAGGTCAGCTGCGCGGTAATCCGCAAGCGGTCGCCGACCTTGCGCACGGTGCCCTCCAGCACGACCGAGGTCCCGAGCAGCGCGCCGACCGCGCGCACATCGAGTGGCTTGCCTTTCAATGCGAAGACGGAGGTGCGCGACGCGAGGCGCAGCCCGGAGATCTTGGCGAGGGCGTCGATCAACTCGTCGGTAATGCCGTCGCTCAAATACTCGTTGTCGACATCCGGACTCGCGTTGACGAACGGGAGCACGGCGATGGAGCGCGTCGTGACCGGCGTTCGCGCCAGAGCGGATCCGTCGGGGGCCACCAACGCTGCGACGAACTCCGCGGTGCTGGCGTAGCGCTGATCGGGGTCCTTTTCGAGCCCGTGCGCGATGGCGCGCTCCATCGCGATCGAAACCTCCGGCCGCAAACCCCGCAAGGGCCGAGGCGACTCGGTGACCTGTTTGGCCATGACGGCGCGCGGGCTGGCCGCTTTGAACGGAGGCTCGCCCGCGAGCATTTCGTACATCACGCATGCCAGGCTGTAGACGTCGCTCGCGGCGTTGAGCTCCACTTCACCACTCGCCTGCTCGGGACTCATGTACTCCGGTGTCCCGACCGCGAACCCGACTTCCGTGACCAGCTCCCTGCCGCGCGGTGTGTCCTCTTCCGCATCGCAGCACGCGCGCGCCACGCCGAAGTCGGCCAGCACGGCATGACCATCGGCAAACAGGATGTTCTCCGGCTTGACGTCACGATGGACGAATCCTTTGCGGTGCGCGAAGTCGAGGCCGGCTCCCACCTCCTGGACGATGCGCAGCGCATCCTTCACGGACAGGGGGCGCGCCTCGAGCAACCGGTCGCGCAGCGAGCCACCCGGGACGTGCGGTTGGACATAATAGAGAAGTCCTCCGGCCTCGCCGGAGTCGATCAGGGGAACGATGTGCGGATGAGAGAGCTGCGCGGCGATCCCGATCTCCCGCAGGAATCGCTCGGTGCCGAGCGCCGCGGTGATCTCAGGCCGCAGCACTTTGATCGCCACTTTGCGGCCGTGCTTCTTTTCTTCCGCGAGATAGACCGTCGCCATGCCGCCGCGACCCAGCTCGCGCTCGACCGTGTAGCGATCCGCCAGGGCGGCGGCGATCGGGGGAGTCTCCGGAGTACGCACGGACCGAAAAGCTAAGGGCTCAGCGATGACTGGCTCAATCCCTCGCGCTGTCTCTTCCAGCCCAACGCGAGCAACAACAACACCGCGCCGGCGGTTATGCCCATGTCGGCGACGTTAAACGTCCAGAATCGCACGTTGGCAACGCCGACGTCGATGAAGTCTACGACGCCCGCGGTCGATCGGAGCCGATCCACCAGGTTGCCGAGTGCACCGCCGGCGATAAGGGCGACGCCGATCACCCGGAGACGCTCCGAGGGCCCGGTGCGGTGGTACAGTAATCCGAGGACCAGGAGCGCCGCGATCGTCAGGGCCGAAAGCACAAGACGCCGCGACGGTCCACCGAGCTGCAAGCCCATCGCCGCGTTCGTGTTGTAGGACAGCGTGAATCGCACGACTTCGCCTACGACCGGTTGCGGCTCGCCGACGGCCAGGCGGTGCTCGACGGCGCGCTTCGTCGCGCAATCGGTGAGGAGGAGCGCAATGACGAGCGGCCAGAACCAGCGGGCTTTGCTCGTCACGCCATGCCCAATGCACGGAAGACCCAGCGCGTCAGCAGGATCCCCAGCGCGAGCAGTCCAAGCGCCAACGCCAGCACGCCCAAGATCACGAGCACGACGAACGAGCGGTCGGCGCGTGCCGCACTCTCGGGCGCCGCCAGGTGGTGCTCCAGCAGAGCAACGTTCCGAAGGTTCGCTTTCCAGGCGAAGTCGAAGATATCGCCCAGCAGCGGAACGGCGCCGACGATCGCATCGAGCGCAACGTTGCCGGCGATCCGCGTCACCGTCGCGCGCGATGCGCCCAGACGGATCGCTTCCACAAGAATCCATCCGGCGAGCACAGCGCCGGCGGCATCACCGGCGCCGGGGATCAATCCGAGGATGGGATCGAGGCCGAACCGCAGGTTGGTCCCGGGAATCCGAATCCCGGCATCCAACCAATACGCGAGTCTTGAGACGGCGACGAAACTGGGCCACGAATCGTCCACCGTGATCCTAGTTGGACCGCGCCGAATCGGTATAGACGATTACTTTGCCCGTCAACAGGAGTTCCGATCCCCCATACTCGCCGCCGGTGCCGACTCGGGTCAAGGAACCGGCGCCGAGCAACACAGCGTCACCGCCAAGCCGTGCGGCTTCCTTCAAGAGGCGCCTCCGGGCGCCATCCTGAGAGCCCAGGACAGGGTCAGACCGCACGGACACGAGTGCGATGACCGTATAGGACTGCTGTGGTTCTTGGGCAATCAACCGTACCGAATCCGGATGCGTCTGGGCGCGGAGCATCGAGTCGAGACGCAACACGTCCGCGTGCGTCGCGCAACCGATAGTGCCGACAATAACGGCGGGGAGTACGACGCGAGACAGGAACATGGGGCCCTCCTTGCGGATGCCTGGAGCATAACCTCGCGACCGCGGGCCCGCCCAGCCCCTTTGCCTCGGGCCGACTAGGGCACAGCTTACGCGCATCCTTCCCACTCTGAGCCGTGCCCACTGGCCGCCTCCCCCCGACGCCTACCGCCGGGCGGAGTTGCCGGAACGGGTGCTCCAGTTCGGCACCGGCATGCTGCTGCGCGCCCTGTGCGCGGCGTCCGTGGATGCCGCCAATCGAGCGGGCGCATTCAACGGCCGGATCGTGGTCGTGCAAAGCACGCCCCAGGGGTGCGCACGAGCCATCAACGCCCAGGACGGCCTATTTACGCTGGTTGAACGCGGTTTGCAGAACGGCGCGCCCGTCCAACGGACTCGTCTGATCGGGTCGATCGCGCGCGCGCTCGTGGCCGACACCGAATGGGAAGCGGTGCGCGAGATCGTCGCGCAGCCCGAGCTCCAAGTGATCGTGAGCAACGTGACCGAGGCCGGGTTTCGGCGGGAGGCCACCTTCCCCGCTCGCCTGACCGACGTGCTGCGCGCCCGGTTCGAGCGCCTACCCGACGGCCCGCCGCTGTTCGTGATCCCGACCGAACTGCTCCCCGATAACGGACCGCAGCTCGCCGCGATGGTGGACGACGTGGCGCAGGAAGAGAGCGGCAGCGACGCGTTCCGCGCATGGCTGTCGACGCACGTCCGGTTCTGCTCCTCGCTCGTGGACCGCATCACGACCGGCGCGCCTCCCCCCGACCAGCGGGCGGCGCTCGAGGCCGGCTTGGGGTACGCGGACGAGCTCCTCACCGTCACGGAGCCGTACTCGTTCTGGGCTATTGAAGTCGACCCGGGTGCGCTCCGGACGGCGTTTCCGATCGACGAAAGCACCGAGTCCGTGGTGTTCGCGCCGGACATCCGTTTCTACGAGGAGCGCAAGCTCCGTCTCCTGAACGGGACGCACACAGCGGTCGCGCCCCTCGCCATGCTGGCGGGCGTGCGTACCGTACGAGAGGCGATGGACGATCCGCGCCTGGGAGTCTTCTTGCGGCGGCTGCTGTTCGACGAGATCATCCCCGCCACGGACTTGCCCGCCGACGCGGCCGCAGCATTCGCTCGGTCGGTGGTGGAGCGGTTCCGGAACCCGTGGCTCGATCACGAATGGCGGGTGATTCTGACCAACCAGGAAGCGAAGCTGCGGATCCGCGTGGTGCCGCTGATCTCGGCGTTCACAAGCCGCCGCGGGCGAGCGCCCGAGGGTCTGGCGCTGGCCTGTGCAGCGCACCTCACGTGCCTGGGACTGCCCGTCGATGCGCTCGCCGAGGCGTCCCGCCTGCCGAGCTTCGTGGCGGCCGTCACGCGCTGGAGACAGGTGATCGAGCAAGAAGGGATCGAGGGAGCCCTCGCCCGTGACTGACGCGTTGCTCGCGAGCGGCGTGATCGCCGTGGTGCGACTGCCGGATGCGACGAACCTGCGCGGCGCGACGGCCGCGCTCGCCGCCGCGGGCGTGGGCGCCGTCGAGATCACGCTGACGACGCCCGGCGCGCTCGAGGCGATCGCCGGGCTCGCGTCGGACCCGGAACTCAAGGGATGCTTGATCGGAGCGGGGACAGTGCTCGACGTGAAGGCCGCCCGCGACGTCATCGCTCGCGGAGCGCGTTTCGTGGTGAGCCCCGCGTTCGATCGCTTCGTCGTTCGCTACTGTCGCGACCACCACGTCCCGTGTTTGCCCGGGGCGTTCTCACCGACGGAGGTGCTCGACGCGTGGCGCGCCGGCGCCACGGCGGTCAAGCTGTTCCCGGCCTCGACGCTCGGCCCCCGGTACCTGCGTGAGGTGCTCGCGCCGCTGCCGTTCCTGAAGGTCGTGCCATCGGGCGGCGTATCGCTCGAGAACGCAAGCGAGTGGATCCAGGCGGGCGCGGCCGCGGTGAGCGTGGGCGGCGCGCTGATCACCGCGGCGGTCGTCCGTGAGGCGGCTTGGCCCGAACTGACGCGCCAAGCCCGCGCCCTGGTGGACGCCGTGGCGGCCGCCCGGCCGTGAACGCGACGGCGCGAGTCGTCACGTTCGGCGAGATGCTGCTCCGGCTCAGCCCGCCGGGGGAGCAGCGGCTGTTCGAGTCGCCGGAGC
>WNGA01009836.1_pt1 | contig 12805 bp, 10 predicted proteins | sample 5400061 | NCBI WGS metagenome assembly WNGA01 (sample SAMN13153366, study PRJNA577476) | soil metagenome | isolation source: 100 cm soil or saprolite under grassland replicate 2 | place: USA:California | collected 2016-06-15
TGACCTAGTTTCTGCCAGGCAACTGGAGGGAGTAGCGTATCTCGACGACGCCGGCTGGCTCGTGAGGAACAAGCGTCCAAAGTGGACGGATCTGTCAACGCTTGCTCCCCTCGATCCCGGACTCATGGAGCACGTTCCACTTCCCCCGGTACCGGTTCACACGTTCGGCAGCACACCCAAGCGCTTCACAGACATCATGTTCTCGGTCGGCTGTCACCGTGGCTGTCCGTACTGTTTTTCGCCGATCATGCGCGGAAAGCTAAGGCAGTTGTCGGAGGACAGGATTGCCCGCCAGCTTCGGACATTCCGAGAAGCAGGTTACGAAGAACTCGTACTCCAGGACGACGACCTTCTCAAGGACAAGGACTTCTTCATCCGACTGCTGGGCCTCATTAAACGACATGGGCTGACCTGGCAGGATAACGGCGGAATGGAACTCGAGCTGCTTGATGATGATCTCGTCGACGCTATTGTCGCCTCTGGATGTACATCGATCTACGTTCCCGTGAACCCGCGCCAGCTCGCCGATCGATTGCCGACTGCTGCCGCAATCGCCAATGTGGGATTTCTCAAGAGATTCAAGGATGAAGGTGTTTATACGTTTACCAGCGGGATTTACGGCGTTCCGAACCTAGAGCAACCGTCTGAGACATACGACGACCTGTTGCGGTTGCGTGACTTTCATCTGCGACTGGTGACGGAACAATACGTAGACGCCTCGCTTGTGTTTCCCTTGTCCGCGCTTCCCGGAACACCATGGTTCCGAGCGGTGGATGGCAACCCCGACTTCGAGTTCGATCGCGAGCATTGGATTGGGTATTCGATCTTTGTCCCTCAGGTCTATCCGAAACAACTGGGTAAACGCCGGTTGTGGCACGAGATCCTCGAGACCCATCGCGCCCTAAACGAAGTCCAGGACTCTTACCCTTGGTTCTCGCCGTTTCCGAATCGTTTATCGCGCATTGCGGACATTAACTCGCTGCCGACTGCGGGGCCGCTTGAGGGGGTTGCATGAAACGCGCCTTTCTTGTTGTAGCCGAGTTCGTTGTCATCCTCACCCTTGTTGCGTGCACCGGAGGCCAGCAACAACAGCCGCCCACAAAGACCCTAAAGAAAGTGGCGATAGCGACATTGATGACGCATCCAGCGTTGGATGAGGTAATCCAAAATATGAAAGCGGATCTCGCGGAGCGCGGCTTCAAGGAGGGAGAGACGATCGAGTACACAGTGAGGAACGCGAATGGTGACCCAAACCTGGCTGTGACGATCGTCAGAGAATTGGAGCAGGGGGGGCCAGACGTTCTGGTTGCGGTCACAACACCGGTCGCTCAGGTTGCGGCAAAGGAGGCGAGATCGCCAATCGTCTTTTCTGCGGTCACCGATCCAGTCAGTGCCGGTGTTGTTGAGTCTTTGGCCACTCCGCCGGCTAACATTACCGGAGTCAGCGACGCGTGGCCGTATCGTGCGCAACTCGCGTTGGTTCGGGAGATCCTGCCGCCCGCAAAGCGGCTAGGGGTACTCTTTAATCCTGGTGAGGCAGCATCGCAGTATGGGATAGCGCAGATTCGAACCCTGGCTCCTTCGATCGGTTTCCAGGTTGTGGAGATTCCAGTTTCGAACACTCAGGAGATTCTCGGAGCTCTGCGGGTTCGGATTCGCGAAGTTGACGCTGTTTATCTCTCAAGTGATAACACGGTTATACAAGGCGTTCCGGCAGCCCTCAGGGTGTGTCTCGATAACAGGAAGCCATTATTCGTTGGCGATTCCGGAACGGTAGAGAAAGGCGGCCTCGCGGCCGTGTCCGTCGGCTACGCCGGCGTTGGACGCTCGACTGGCGCACTAGTTGCGCGCGTCATTCGAGGCGAGCGATCCATTCCGGTCGTCGTCGCCGAAGGAGACGAGACGTATCTAAACCTGGACACCGCCAAACGCATCGGCATCGAAATCCCGAGAGCGGTGCGTGCACGTGCCACGCGCGTATTTGGCGGGCAGTGACAAACCTGCTTTCCTCCTTAGATACCGCCATTCTTCTCGGCCTCTGTTTCAGTGGCGTTGCGCTTGGGCTCGTCGTTTCCCTGAGGTTTCTCAACTACCCGGACCTAACGATCGAAGGAAGCGTGCCCCTGGGCGGTTCGATTGGTGGTTTAGTTCTCCTGCACACCGGGTCGTTGCCGCTCGCGCTTGGATCCGCGGCGTTAGGCGGTGCGCTTGCCGGCTGCATCACGGCGTCTCTTCACGTATTCCTCGGAGTCGGCAAACTGCTATCTGGAATCTTGATGCTGGCGGCGCTGTACTCGGTCTCCTTACGTGTACTGGGTGGCTCGAACCTGTCGTTGCTCCGTGTTGAAGGCGTGTGGCCTCGAATCGAAGTGATCGATCGCACTTGGTCCGACGCATTCGGCGCATCTGTGGACCCGACGAAGATCGGATTGCTGCTGCTAATCATTGGAACATTAGCGGCCCTGCTTGTCTGGTTCTTCAACGCGCGTCTTGGCGTTGCGATCCGTGCAGTGGGGGATAACGAGAGCGTGCTGCCCATGATGGGCCGTGATGCCCGTCCGTTCAAGTTCCTTGGTCTCGCACTTGCCAACTTGCTTGGAGCGCTCGCTGGTGCACTCGTCGCTTTCAACCAGGGCTTCGCAGATGTGGGCATGGGCCAAGGAGGGCTCGTCTTGGGGTTGGCAGGTCTAATTCTAGGAGAGCAATCGATAGGACGGCTGCTCGGTAGCCGGCGTCTCGTTCTGGCGCTTGTGCTTGCTGCGATCGTGGGTAGCGTGTTGTACCAAGCTGCCCTTCTCTTGTCATTTCGAATGGGAGTGCGAGCGTCGGACGTGAAGCTCCTCACAGCGGGCATCGTGTTGTCGGCAATCGTCTTTACTGGTGGCGGTAGCGTGTTTTACCGCGGTCGAACCTTCTAGCTCAGGCTTCAGCGTGAAGACACCAGTTGTACGGGTCACGAATGTGTCGGTGCGATATGACCGAAATGGCTCGGCACAGACCGTGGCGGTTAAGAACGTCACGTTCGACGTGTCGGAAGGCGACACGTTAATCATCCTCGGGCCAAACGGGTCAGGCAAGAGCACGCTCGTTCAGGCGATCGCGGGTGCTACTGATGCCACGGTCAGTGGGGAGATACAGGTACTCGGTCGCAGTGTGCGCGACGAGGCGAGGCATCGTCGCGCTCGGATGATGGCGATGGTTCACCAGGATCCGGGACGCGGCACCGCGGCACACCTTACACTGCGAGAACACTGTGATCTTACCGCTGCGACCACGGGACGTCGACGCGTGTCGTGGGATCAAGTTGCCTCTCGTCTCCAAGCCCTCGGTACGACACTAAATGCCGGGCACTTGGCCGGAGAGCTCTCCGGCGGACAGCGGCAGCTCTTCACGGTTCTACTTGCGGTGCTGTCGGCTCCCCGAATTCTGCTCTTGGACGAGCCGACATCCGCTCTTGATGGGCGTCACGCCGCCCTCGTGCTCGATGTGGTGCGGGAGTTCTCGGGGCCAGAAACGGCCACCATTATGGTGACTCACGATCTTGCCGAAGCTTGCGAGATGGGAAATGGACTGCTCGTCCTGAATGCGAAGGGCGAGGTCCAGACACTTCTGGACCGAGCCGCAAAAGCCGTGCTCGACGAGCACAGCCTCCGCGATTTACTCACAGCGGCCTCCGCAACCGCCTGGACGCGACGTCCAGCCAACTCGCGATTGAAGGAGGAGACGTGGAATAGCGGAAGCGATCAACACGGCCGTTGACACGTTGCCGGGGTCCCCGTCGAGAACACGTCGAATTCTAGCTAAACACTTGCGGCCCTGCGTTAACATAGCGCCCGGCTGAGGTTGGCCCAGTCTCCCTCGACATGGAAGAAGGGTCGTGGAAGGCCGCTCCATCCAACATCAGCGACCGTAACATCCTTCTGTTCAGGAGTTTACGATGGCCAATGCCTGCTGGCGGGCACTCGGGCGGCTTTCGACCTAACCCCGAGGGGATGCCAACCCATGCTCCCTTCCGTCGCGACTCTGGCGCCGGGCGTTAACCGTAAGATCGACCGACTGCTGGCGCTGGGCTATGCGGAGGCGAAGCGCCGCCGATCGTCTCCCGTTGCGCAGCTCGACGCACTAATGGAAGTCACGATCGCCGTGTGCGATCTGTTTCCACCAGAGTCGCTTGCGACGGGAGACTTCTACCTGTCTGTTGTCGATCTGACTCTCTCCACGAATTCCCGGAAAGTCTCTAGCCTCGCCTCCTTCGACGATGACCTCAGGTCGCGGCTGGGCAAATTGGGCAGCGGGTCGTGTCAGGTTCCGCTCGACGGTTTCACGCTGGCGATTCCTCAAATAGCGCAAGGAGCGGAGGCTCAGCTGAGGGATTTTTGGGCGGACACAGCCCGTGATCTTGGAATCGACGTCTCGTCGACGGTTAGTGTGTCGGCCGAGAATAGGGCGCGTCGAGCCTGCGAGCCAGATGATTTCCCGGACTTCGGCCGAAGCCTTCGGCACGCGTTCGACGCAATGTTGCTGGACGAATGGCGAATTGTTGAGAGTGCGCAAGACGTCCAACAACAACAGGCGTACACACTTAGGGTGCATCGTGGTGGGAGCCACGATGTTAGTGATGGTGTCGCTGTCGATTATGCACTGGGATACTGGTTACCGACTGGAACGCTCCATCGCTTGTGCACGCGCAAAAGCAGCCCGCTCACACAACAAGACGTCAGCACTTTGGAGAAGCCGTTGGCACCGGCTCCCGGGGAACATGCGCGCTCGCAGAGCCACACGAATGTCGAAACGCGGTTAGCCGGACTTGTCCGACATCAGGCGGCGAGGAGTGAGATCCTCCGAGCCGATCCCAGGCGGGCGATGTTTAAGGCTATCGACGATGTCGAGAAGAAAGCGTGGGGAGATACGCAGCCCGACCACGTATTCTTGATGCCGATTCCTGACTATGATTTTGGTCCTGTCGACAATGGGCGACCTATCACGATCGCTCACTGGTACGTGGGGATCTCTGGCAAACCGGACCTCGAATGGTTGCTCGGCCTGCGACAGCGTGCGTCCCTAATTTTTGTGGAGGCGCTTCTCCGCCGTTATTACACCGCCGCCGCACGGGTACTAGCCTCGGGGCTCGTCAGCGCGGCACCAGACCACATCGACGAAGAACGGAAGCGCCTGAATCGAAAGCTTGCGGGTATTGCTGAGGCGCACTGTGTTTCTTCTGAGCTGTCTCTAATTCAAGGGACGCGAACTGACAACGTCCTGATCGACCTTCAAGAGGTTCTACGTTTAGATTTAGCTGTCACTAAAGAGGCCCGTAGCCACGAGTGGATTCCCAAGTACCAAAGTACGCTGGCGTCGAACCGACTGCATGTAGGAAACGGCCGCGAAAGACTGCAGGTGCTAGTTCGGCTTATACCAGCGCTTGATAGAGAAGTCCGCGAGCTTGAATTCAATAAGGAAATAGCCGGCGAACTCGGAAGGTTCAAAGATGCTATTACAGAGCTGCAAGACGTATACGCACAGATTCATTCCCTGACCGTTCCGGATGACGACGGTGAGCGCATCTGGAATAGGCTGATTGCCACGCAGGAGTTGTCGGCTGGCCAGAATGTCACAGGGGAAGTTCACCAATACAGTAGCCAGCCAAAGACTCTGGACAACTGGCCCGAATGGTCTTTCGTTCCGGGTCACGCGATTTGCGAGAACCGCTGCGCGATCTGCTGTGAGGAGGAGGTGCGGCGTGTCGCATTCGTTTGTGGTGCCCCTCTTCCCGCGGACTGTAAAGACAGGACGCCTGCACACTTCGGTGACTCTGGCGAATGGTTCAGCATTCAAGAGACGTCGCCGCAGCGAAACGCCGGTCAGTTCATTACCTTTGCCTCTGGAGTCTCATTGAGGGGCGAGAGTGGCGCATTAATGCTGATTAAGCGTGCTTGCGAGATCTCGGATTACACAGCGCCTAAGCTCGCCTCGATTGTCGCGGTGTTGCTCGCAGCGGGTGCAAGGCTGGATCCGCTCATTGATGTCTGTGTTCTTGATCGACCGTTGAGCCTTTTACCAGATGGATGGCCCGGAGCGCTCGTCGGTTTGGCTGAATTGTCGCGGCACGATGCCGGCGCAAGGCCATCCGATGGCTCCATTGCATTAGCTATTGAGGAGCACGATCTTCGATTTCGATTCAACGGACTCGACAGTTACAAGTGGTTCAACAGCGTGATCACGGAAGCTGCGGGCGCGTCCGGTCCGTTGCGAAGTGCCCGCAGGGCTCGTTCAAGCCGTTTCGCGAGTGTCGTCAAAGCGTACGGATGGCGGGCTCCACTGCCCCTGAAGGTCGAGCGCGTTGAGAAGATTAGGTTCGAGTTGCTTTCGGATTCCCTTGTCTGCACCTGGATTGGAGTGAATCCTTGAAGGTCTTCGCCAGCAACATGGCCCCGAAGCTGGGAAAGAGTGGCTTTCAAGTCCTTGGGCCACTGGTAGTCGTTGATGGGTATAGCAGCAGCGCATTGACGCGGCTCATCGACTCGTCTGGACCGTCATTGCTGCTCTGGCACGGCAGAGACATCGATGAGGTGCTGAGGACGCTTCTTTCCAATTGTCACGAGCTCTGTGTTCTGTGGCTCTCCTCTAGCGGGGTCGTCGTCGCAACGCAGGATCGAACCCGTTTTCGTGACCGCCTGCATGGCCTTGAGTGGGGACTGCCAAGCCTCAAGTCAATGGAAGACTGGAGCCAGCATCCGAAGTGGCGGCGCGGATGTATTGAGCGATTCGTGAAGGCCGCTCAGTCTGCAAAAGCATGTCAGCCGGACTGGACGCTGCTGGCGCCGCCTAAGACACCGGAACACGTAATCGCATGTTACATCTGTGTATTAGCTTCGGCGCCTCCCCTCGATGATTGGCAAAACGGATTTGACGAGGAAGTTGAGTACTGGTGCGGCCAGGACAAGGAGTTGCCAAGATTGGATTGGCTCACGGACCGCACGGCCCGGAACCGTCTGCAGGATTTTCTTCGAATGTCCGGCGCACTGGTTTCCGGCCCGGCCGCGGCAGTGGCAGCGAGCGATTAACAATGACGACGTTCGACATTCTCATGATTCCTTCGTGCCGCGCCGCCGCAGAGACCAGAAGATTCAGTCATTCGGATCTCAAGAACGTCTTCGCGGTGTTTGCCGATGATGTCCTCGGGTCGTGGATCTTAGACGATGGAGAGTTCCACCGATTTCAGGAGGCTGCGAACCGAGTCTGTGAAGGTCTGTGGGGATTCTCGCCGGCGGAACTGGTGCGGCAACTCCGCCCGCTTAGCGCACTCCCGCTTTCCCAGCGGGAGGCGCTCCGCGACAGTTTAGACCTCGCGTTTACAGCCTCCTTTCGTCCTGTCGAGGTGCGCGAACGTCTGAATACGAAGGTTCAGTCTTTGTTCCACGAACTCAGAACGTTCCGTAGCTCGGTACGGGAAGCCGCCGAGTCGTCCAGCCTTAACGAAATTCGAGCCCTCGCGGCACTGCTGCGTGAGGAACTCGACCTCTTGCCGTCAGGGTTTTGGCTTCCAGGTCCCGACAGCTTCATTGGTAGCGAGACCCGAGCATGATGACTCCGACGTTCACGATCGCAGTGGTTGACGATCAGATTGGTCGCCCAGGCCACCATCGGCAAGCCTTTCTCAGCGCTGTGAGGCGGTCTGCGACCGATTTCTGTTTTCTCACCGGTCAGGATGGCAACGGCCGCAACAACGCCGAAAGTGTGATCGACCAGCTTCGCGGTATGTGGGAAGCCAACGGGCAGGAGCGCCTTTCACTCGTCCTTCTCGACGTACGTTTCGACGATACAAACGATCCGGCAGGTGAGCGGTTCGGTCTCCTTCTTCTTCGAATTCTTCGGGAGACGTTCGGGCCGTCGCTGCCGGTTGTCATGCTTACGACCGAAGAGGACATGCGTGAATCGGCGAATGAGTCAACGGCCAACGGCTTTCTGCCAAAATCACAGCTCAGCGAGCAAGCGCTGGAGGCCGTGCTCTTTCGTAACGCCCTCATTCCAGATACCGCCACGGGGCTGATTGGTACTAGTTCGGTTTTTCTCCTGACGCTCCTGGAATTGCGCCGATATGTCACAAGCAATGTTAAGGAATTCTTGCTGCTCGGCGAGACAGGCACCGGTAAGGGCGATTTAGCAAGGTACATACATCTTGTTTATCCTGGACGCACAGGTCCGTACAAACCTTGGCCAGGAAGGCGCGCGAACCCAGAGGTTCACTACAGCGAGTTGTTCGGTCACTGGGCCGGTGCTTACACCGGCGCAGATCGCAACCGTGCGGGTCTCGCAGAACTAGCGAACGGTGGGACGTTGTTCATCGACGAGATCGCCGAGCTCACAGCAGACAGTCAAAGTGCGTTGCTTGAGTACCGCAACCGCGGGAGGACAGACGGACTGCGACGTGTACGGCGGCTTGGTCTATTCCCAGGTCTATTCCCAGGCCGCAATGCCAGAGATCTAGACCTAGATGATCGACAATACAACGAAACTGAAGATCGCATCCTCGTCGACACTGTTTTGGTTAGTGCTACAAACCAACCGATAAGCGACACAGATCATCGCGAGAAGCTCGGATTCAAGGTTGAGCTCTTCAACCGATTAGGATCTCGAATTATTCTTCCGCCGTTGCGCCAAAGGCGCGAAGACATCGTCCCGATCTTCAGACATTACCTGCGCTCTGCAGTGGGCAGAGATGTAGAACTGACGAGAGATGTAACAGACCGATTGGAGGCGTGGGAGTGGCGGGAAGGTAACGTGGCGGAAGCGCGGCGGGTCGCTGAGACGGTGGCTGCCAACCTAGGCCCGGACTTTGACACCGTCCGTCCTCGCCATCTCGAAGGCCTGCTTTCTCTTGTATCGCGATCTCAACCTCACAAAGAACCACCGACAAATGTCGGCCAGGAAGTACCGCCGCAGCGCTTTGTCGATTTCGAAGTGGCAGCGCTCCGGGGCCTGGCTGAGCGACTAAAGACGGCCGTGCTCGAGACGCGGCGACAAACAGGCCTTGGAACTCTGGCGGACATTCTTAAGCACGCGACTGGCGTGCAGTATTCGTCTGGCGATGTCCAACGCGAGATTAAAGACATTCTAGGCGACTGGTTCGAACCAAACGTCCGTCGAGGCGCCAGATGGAAGGACCACGAGAGATACGCGAAATGCGCGCGCGAGATTCAAAGCGATCCGATTCTGTCTAGCCTCTATCGATACGGCTCCAAGCAACTCACCTGGAATGAGGCGGAAGACATCATCGAGAAAGCACTACCGCCCCTCGCATAACGACAATGACGGGTTCCCCGATTCTCCAGGCTCTCGCTCTCGCGGTCACGGCGTCAGACCGAGTCCGGACAGCCGACCCGCATTTGCCCCTGTGTCGCATCGGCAGTAGAGGTCCTTGCTGCTGCCCCACGGAGTTACTGCTCGTCTCCTACAGGACGGATTTCGATCTTTTATGGCGAACTGAATCTGCGCCAGGTCAAAGGCCCCTTTCTGATTGGCTACATGCGCGTCCAGGCGCCGCGCGCACCATCGTCGTGCTGGACGATCGGCTGGCTGTTCCAGACAAAGATGCCATCTTGGTCAACGACTATGTGACGCCCTATGACTGGGCAATCGTTACGTCCCTCACCGCATCGGCGCTTCCTGCCGGACAGCTCCCCAAACTGCGTATCCTGATTCTCAGCCCCGAACAAGGTACGGCGCCGTCTCAATCCGCGCTGCGAAGGCTGTCGAGCGTTTCGAATGTGATGCCTTGGGTTCAAACTTACGGCGTTCTTCAGAAGGACGAACTCGTGTTAGCCGCGCTGCCAACCAGACATGACGAACTGTCATTTCTGCGAACGGCGGCTCCTGTTCGCACCTGCGGTGTGGAATATCTCCTCAACGACCTGAATGATCTCACTCGGGTACGCGATCTCGCGAGCACGTTGGATGGTGACAACGGCCAATCGAGGGCCGCGCTCCGCGACGTTATCGCCGTATGGCGAACGGACCTAGCAAGCCCGGAGAATCGACATTCCGTTGCGAACTACTTGGCCCCAGCAATCCTGGCCGCGTCATTTCCAGCGAAGCTGAAGGCGTTCGTTGTCGAACGCATCGAGTCGAATAGTGTTGAACGCCTTGCCATCACGCGATTGGCGAAAAGCCTAGATTTGTGGCCGACGCGCCAGGAGGAAGCGAAGATTCCCGAGGGCGGTGTAGTCCAGGGCGCGCGCCACCTACACCTGCCGTTCTTTCCAGAGAAGCCGGTGTTTCTCCTTTTAGATGACCAGTTGGAACTTGGGTATCGAGATATTGTGACCACAGTGCTCTTCGGAGAAGGCAGGACGCCTTCTAAAGACGGGTCACAGCTGCAATGCCTCAAAGGTCCGCTCGAACTTCTGGACAGCCTCAGCGTCGTCAAGGATTGGATGGCTCCACGCGTCTTGCGCTGGAACGGTATTCCATTGGCGGGGCTTTTTCTTGATCTCCGGCTATGGAACCGCGAACAAGAGGCCGCGAGGGTGATTGCTCACATCCTGAGCGCAGCGCAGCGCGTAGGAGCATCGGGGGCAGGCGACGACGCGATGCAACGGGCGTTGTCCGCGGCTGCGAGTACGGTCGCGGGGAAGAACACGCAGCGCGAGCAGCTCGACGCCCTGGCGCTGCTTCCGCTCTTGCTCAGCCATTACGATGCTTCCTTGCCGATCATCGTTTTCAGCAGCACGCAGCAACGCCGAGTAACGGAGGCTCTGGGGCATAGGCACAACATTATTACGACGTTCTCAAAGCCGGTTCTCGCTGGCTATGACTCGTCTGGCGATGAACTCGGCATTCTGGTCGAGGCCGTACGGCAAGCGCTGTCGCTTCAGCCAGGACGGCATCTCTGGAACGTTCTTGAGAACTTTAAACTTCGTTCAGGTGCCTGGAAACTCCCGCTATCCGAGGCTGACGTGCGCAAGATGCTGGCAGGCTTCATCTGGGATTACCTCACCGCCGGCAGGTCCCACGATTTCCTGTCCGTCCCGTGGGAGTTTTTGGAAGCGTGCTTTTTCCGTCGTCCTGGAAAGACGCCGGGATATACAGCTGACAGCCGCCGGCGGAGCGTCGTCGCCTGGGCGCCGAGTCACGAGTACTTGGTTCGGTCCATTGAAAACTTCCGCCATCGAAAGTCGCATGGTCTCGGACTCCTCGGACAGACGAACGACGACCTGGACGCATTACGCAAGATTGCCGCGCTGCTCGCGGCATTGTTGCTCGATTTCTTGAGCGATTGCCCGGACGTTGGTCCGGATGATAGCGCTAAGCGCGAGCAACTGGGTGACAGACTGGCAGTACACATCTCAAAGACCGTGCGTGACTTGGGCGTGGTGACACGCGCGTCCTTCTTAGACAAGGCGTGGTGGTATAGGCGTTTATCGGTTGCCGACGCTCGTTGGCCCTTATACGCAGCGTGTTCGCTGTATCTCGCGCTGCATGTCAACTCGATCTCACAAAGTGTCCGCGCCGCGTGCCACGTGTACATCGAGGACGTGATTGCACGATCATGATGTTCTGCGTGACCACAACCACCGTGCGCAGCTGATCGCCAAGTCGACTCTTCACGCTGTTCAGAAGCTTTAACTCACTACACAGCAATCCTTCCGAAGTCGAGAGCGCGACAAGCAACGCCCCGTCGGCGTGCGAGCGCCTCTAGCAGATCAGCGAGTGGCAAAAGCAGAACTGCGGCCTCCGACCTGGAATCTGTAGAGGATCCCCTCGTTTTCGAGCTTCGTTGACGCGGCACGGCCGTTGCTCAGTTGCTGCGTGCAACGGAGGATGCCTGATGGCGATGGAGATCGGCGAGGTGACAGTTCCGAAGTTCCCGGATCCGTTGGCCTGCGGTTCAGTGGTCGGACAACAGGTGACGGACGACAGCGGCAATAACGAAAACAAAGGAGGTCAGTATGGGTTGGGTTAGCGACATCCTCTCAGGAGATTGGACGGACGACACCGAAAAGGACCAGGGCAACGATCCCGGAAGCCAGAACGGCACGAGCGACGAGGAGTAAGCGGCGTCGCCGAACGACGACACTCACCGACGTGCGATGCAGAAGGCGTCGGTGAGTGTTTCAACATGTTCAGTTTGTAGCTCTGAGGTGACCTGATGGGAATGCTCGCGTGGGTGCTGCCAGACGAAGCTGCGGTGCTCGTGATAGTCGGCATCGGCTTTGCGCTCATCGTTGGTCTTCGGCGGGTCGCGCGGGGTCTATTGGGCCTGTTAGCAATCATGATCCTCACGCCGTTCCTCTTGCCGTTCATCGACGTGGTGATCGGCGCCATGCCTCTCTGGCTGCTGTTCGTGGTGGGCGGAACGCTGTGCTTGGCGCTGTTTCGAGGAGCGCTCGGGGTACTCGTGGGGCGCGATGCGGCGGGACACGCTGTCGGCCACATCGTCGCGGAGGTGATTCTCGGCATCGTGCGTCTTCTCTTTCTGCCACTGCGACTGATCGTCGGAAGACGCTGGTAACAGATCGGGGTGTCAGTGTGGCTTACGGCAACCGCCTCTCGTAGCAGGAGATCGATCCAGATGAACACTTCCACACCACCCAAGCGCGCCATTGCCGTCACGGCCTGGGTAGTCTTCGCCCTGGCCCTCGTGCCAGGAGTTGCTGAATCCTCGCCGGCATCGGCAACAGCGAAGCGAACCGGCGTCGCCGTGAGTCGCGCCATCAAGGCGAGGCTGGCGCAGGTCGCTCGGCTCGATCGGGCTGCGCACAGACGCGCAGCCACGCGACTACTCGCAGCGCCCCGAAGGGTCTTT
>WNGA01009838.1_pt1 | contig 12804 bp, 7 predicted proteins | sample 5400061 | NCBI WGS metagenome assembly WNGA01 (sample SAMN13153366, study PRJNA577476) | soil metagenome | isolation source: 100 cm soil or saprolite under grassland replicate 2 | place: USA:California | collected 2016-06-15
CGGTCTTCGGGCTGATTTCCATTCTCACCCCTGCCCACGAGCAGGGCGAGACCATCGGCGTGGCCCAGGGTGCCGGCAGCCTGGCGCGCATCGTTGGACCGCTGTTCGCGGCGACGCTGTTCGACAGGCACCCTGCCCTGCCCTATTTGATTTGCGCTACGCTCGCGTTGTTGACCGGCATCCTGGCCTGGCAGTTTCTCCATAAACCAACCCAGACGGTCGTCGAGGCCAAAACCCAAGGCGCTGGTTGAGTCGCGCACCTATCGACTGTTTCGCCCGCTCGCCCGTCCTGTTCGTGTCACCAACGTGGACACTGAGAAATCCTGATCCGCAGCGCAAAAATCCGCCTGCATGGAAAAAGATTGGATCTGAACCTGTGCGGAAAAATCACGCATATGCGTAATTTTTCCGCAGACCAGGTTGACACGCGGTCGGGTCAATTTCCGCGCTGTCATGAGTTCTGAGACTCGAGCAATGTCGCCGCGTCGGATTTCCCGGCTGCGAGGCAGGAATTCGTTCAATGCCCCGTCAATCCGGATAACCGTCCGGGTGCAGATGGTGCCAGCGCCAGGCTGATGCGACGATTTCTTCGAGGCTGGCGAATTTCGGTGTCCAGCCCAGTTCCCGGGTTGCCTTTTCGGCCGAGGCCACCAGCCGGGGCGGATCGCCGTGGCGACGCGGCTTTTCAATCGCCTTGATGGACCTGCCGGTCACCTTCTCGCACATCTCAATCACCTCGCGAACAGAATAACCTTCGCCGTTGCCGAGATTGTAAAAGCCCTGTTTGCCCGGTTGCATCCCCAGAATATGCGCCTGCGCCAGGTCCGTGATGTGAATGTAATCGCGGACGCAGGTGCCGTCGGGCGTCGGGTAATCGGCGCCGTAAATTTCGGCGTGCGACGTCTGGCCCAGCGCGACTTTGAGCGCGTTGGGAATCAGGTGGGTTTCAACGCGATGGTGTTCGCCAAAACGTTCGCTCGCGCCCGCAGCATTGAAGTAGCGGAAAGCGACGAACTCAAGCCCGTGAATTCGCCGATACCACTGCAGCATTTTCTCAAACATCAGCTTCGATTCGCCATAGGGATTGACCGGATGCAACGGCAAATCCTCTTTTATGGGCACGCGCTCCGGCATGCCATAGACAGCGCAGGTCGAGCTGAAAACAAATTTTTTGACATGGCCGGCGACGGCCGCTTCGAGCAGTTTCAGGCCGGAGGCGACGTTATTGCGGAAGTATTTGCCCGGATCAACCATGGATTCGCCCACCAACGCGTTCGCCGCGAAATGAAGGACGACTTCCGCCCCGGCCTCCTGGAGGACCCGCGCGAGCCCGGCTTCGTCGTTCAAGTCGCCCTGGACAAACGCAGCCCGCTGCTCAACCGCCGAGCGATGTCCCTCGCTCAGGTTGTCATACACGGTCACGCGGTGCCCGGCATTGATCAACTCTTCGACGCAGACCGAGCCAATGTAACCCGCGCCGCCGGTGACCAGGATGTTCATGAGGCATCAACCGGGCATGAATCAATTCGCTTCCGCGGCCAGGGGCAGAACCAGTTGCACCGTGGTTTGTTCCCCGGGTGTGCTTTCAATGAGGAGATCGCCCCCATGCAGTTCCAGCAGCCGCCGGGCGATGATGAGCCCCAGGCCGACGCCTTGTTGTTCGTAAAAGCGACGCTCGAACTGCATGTGCGCGCCCATGTCGGCGATTTGTTGCGCGGTCATGCCGCGCCCGCGATCGCTGATCGACAGCGTCATGCGGTTGTTCGACGCGGCGGACACGATGCGCACCGGCGTGCCGCGCCGGGAGAATTTGAAGGCATTATCCACCAGTTCCTCGACAATCTTTTTGAAATAACTGACCGCCATGGCCACGCAGGCCTTTTCGGCTTCCACGCTCAAATCATTCTGGCGTCCCGCAGCCGCGGCTTTTTCCCCCGCCACACTGGTGATGACCTCTTTGGTGAAAGTGCGCTCGCTTTGGCGCAATTGCTCGATTCGTTGCGGATCGCTTTTGGCCAATTCGATTTCGGAATAAATGATGAAATTCTCGATGAGCCGGTGGAGGCGCAACGCCGAGACCTGGATGCTTTGGCCGAAGTCCCTGATTTCCTGCGGCTCCAGAACGACCCCTTCGTCCATCATGAGGGAAGCAAAGCCCAGAATGCCGTTCAGCGGCGTCAGCAGTTCATGCGGCAGGGCCATGCCGATGTTGCCGCGCAAGTCTTCCAGTTTCTTTTCCGAACGATGCTGGATGGCGGCCTGCTTTTCCAGCCGCGCGTTCACGGCCGCCATCAGGTCCTGGACGCTGAAAGGCTTGGTCAGATAATCATCGGCGCCCAGCCCCATTCCCTGGCGGATCTGCTTGCGGTCGGCCAGCCCGGTAAGAAATATAAAAGGAATGGCCGCCGTCACCGGGTCCTGCCGCAACGCCGCCAGCGTTTCGTAGCCGTTGAGCTGCGGCATCTGGATGTCGCAGATAATCAGGTCGGGCAGGTGTTTTTTGGCCATCTGAAGCCCCGCCACCCCGTCCTCCGCCGTCACCGTCTGGAATCCGCGCGTCTGGAGCGTTTTCGTCGTCAGCGCCATCACGGCGGTATCGTCATCTATTACCAGGATCTTTTTCACGCTGTTTCATCTTGGGTTTTCACGGGCATCCCACGATTCCCTTCGCCGGCTCCACCCGTTAAATACAACTGCATTGAATGCTTTTACTCCTTTGTTGCGCTCGATGGCAAGTCCGAGTCTGCGTCAATTGGCGGTTAGTCCCGCGGTGCGGCCCGGACAGATCGTTCCTTCCGAACAGACCCCGGAAGCGCACCCCGGACGGCAGCGAGGGTGAGTTCAAGAAGGGTAGCCGCCGACGTAAGGAGGCGGATTTTGGCACGAAAAACACTTCCGCCTCGTTACCTCGGCGGCTACGGCTCTGGCGACGATTCTTCAACTCACCCCGGGACGGCAGCCAATCCGGCAAGATTGTAGTCGCCAGAAGGTGATTTTTTGGACTACTAGATCGGGTATGCAGGACGTGACGCTGGCCGGCTTGAGTCTCTTGATCGTGGAGGACGAATCCCTGCTGCGAAAGCAAATTGCCGCCTACCTGAAGACCCTGGGCGCCGAGGTCACCGGCGCCGACACCCTTCACGCCGCCAGGAGATGCCTCGCGGGACTGGATTTCGACTTCGTCCTGCTCGACGTGAACCTGCCGGATGGCTGCGGCACGGATTTGTTGAAGGAAAAGAATCTTCCGACGAACACCGGTGCGATCGTGATGACCGCCGATGGCGCCATTACCGGTGCGATCGAGGCCATCCGGCTGGGCGCGCTGGATTACCTCGTCAAACCGTTTGACACGGCGCAATTGCCCTTGGTCATCGGGCGCGCTCAACGCAGCAAACGCTCGGCGCGCCTGGATGAACATCGCCGGCGTGACGCGGCCGACCGCGAATTCTATTTCGGCAAGTCCCTCGCCGCGCTGGAAGATCAGTTGCAAAGGATCATCGCCGCGGACAATCGGATGCAGGAGCGGCTGGCCCCGGTGCTGATTCAAGGCGAGACCGGCACCGGCAAGACGACCATTGCCCGCCGGTTGCACCAGCAAGGGCCACGGGCCGCACAGCCGCTGGTCGAAGTCAATTGTTCGGCGTTGCCCGACACGCTGGCCGAATCCGAACTGTTCGGGAACGAACGCGGCGCCTTCACGGACGCCCGCACCGCCCGGATGGGATTGTTCGAGGCGGCCAACGGCGGCACGCTTTTTCTCGATGAACTGCCGAGCCTGTCGCCCTCGATGCAGGCCAAGGTGCTGACGGCCATTGAAGATCGAAAGGTCCGCCGGCTGGGCGGCACGCGGGAAATTCCCGTGGATATTCGCATCATCGCGGCAACGAACCGCGACCTGAAGCAACTTGTGGCGGAAGGCAAATTTCGCGAAGATTTGTTTCATCGGCTCGACCTTTTCCGCCTCCCTATTCCTCCCCTGCGCGAGCGCGGGAACGACATCTTGACGCTTGCAGAAACGTTGTTGCTGCGCCTGCATCAGCGACATCGCTTGCCGCGCAAGACGATATCGCAGAGCGGCAAGGAGCGCCTGCTGGCTTATCCATGGCCCGGCAACGTGCGCGAGCTGGCGCACGAGATCGAACGTGCCATCGTCTTCTCGGACGGCGATACGCTGGACTTCGAACATCTGGAGACAGGCGCGTCCGGTAGCGCGGCTGCACCTGAAGAATCGAGTCACTGGTTTAATCCGGCCTTTACCTTTCCAGCGGAAGGGTTTTTACTTGAAGAAGCCATAAACCGATTGATCCAACACGCGCTCAAACAAACCGGACAGAACGTGTCGGCCGCCGCGCGGTTGCTGGGAGTTTCGCGCGATTATTTGAGATACCGAATGGCGGGAAAACAACTTGGAAGAGCCGGGGACTAATCCCCAGCGCTCAATCGCCCGCGAGCTTTGTTGGGTGAAACCGCCCAGGCGAACCAGAGTCGATTCTGCCGGATCGGACATGGAATTTTGTTAATTGCTTGACCGTCAATGAATTAGAACCATGGCGATAGACTGGCACACGCCTTGCGAATCACAATACATTGAGCCGATGAACGGTCGGCTGGATGAGTCGAGAGCGCTATGAAGAAAATGAGCTTGTTAGTGGTTGGCATTGGCCTGTGGCTGCTCATCCCGCGCGCTGCGACACAGATCGTCCCCGGTTCGACCAATATCGCCAATCGGGTCGGCCAGGTCATTTTGCCGGAGCGCCTTCTGCTCGACAGCTCCCTTACGGCCAGCTTCGACGCCCGGCCGTTGCGCCTTGATTTGCCGCCGGAGGTCAAACTGCAATTACTCCGATTTGAGAAATTCCGGGAGGCTTACCTGAACCGTCAGCAGGATCTGCTGCGAAAAATGCGCGGCGCGACGGACGACGACCGGGCGCGTATTCGGGCTCAGCTTCAGGCATTGCGCGATGAATGGCTGCAGAGGACACGCGCATTCCGAGAGGAAGCCCGGGCGCGAATCCGGGAACTGCAGGATGAACTGCCCAGGTATCGCGAAGCTTTAACCGACGCCAGACAAAACGCTCTGGACGCCGCCAGCTCGAGCCGCAAACGACGCGGTGACGAATAACGAATGTCTTAGAAAATCCCGGATAAGAAAACAATGCAAACACCGAACGGCCGGAGAACGGTCGCTCGGCGTTTTATTATTTGAATGCCGCGTGGTTGGCCAAGATGGGGAGGGGCGACAGGGCACCGCATCGTGACCGCTGTTTTCATTGGGTGCGCCGGAGGCCTGATCCAGGCGCAAGAATTCGACTTCCCCATCCTTCTGCCCAAATGGATCCATGATTTCAGTCTCCGCACCGGCGCCGGTTATCGCGACAACGTGGGCCTCTCCGCTCGATCCCCGCAGGACAGCGCCTTCATTGCCACCGGTTTGGAGATGATTCTGCTCCGGCTGCCGGAAAACGGGAAGCAGTTCAATTTGTTTTTGAGCGCCGAGGACCTTCGCTACCTCTCCTCGAGCATCGTGGACAAGGAGCAGACGGCGTTCGCCCAGGCGTTGCTGAAGACGGATTGCGGTTCGGGCTGGGAGGTGTCGCTCGCCACCGAATACGTCTATCAAAACCAGGTGGTGGACGCTTCCCTCACCGAACCTGGTCTGACCACCATCCCGGTTGAAAGCCACGGACTTATCGTGCGGGAAGCGCTGCGCCGCGATTTTGCCGGCCATTATTGGGTGTCACTGGAACTGCCGGCCAGCCGTCAGTTTTTTCGCGCTCCGCTGAGTGACTATTGGGAGTACGGTCCGCGGATTGCGCTGGGCCGATCGTACGGCCACAAATCCGAACTGAGCGTGAGCTACCAGGTGTCGCGGTTTGATTTTGACCACGCGGAACTGCGCACGGCGGACGGAGAACCGATGCCCGGCACGCGGCGCAAACTCGTTCAGCAGGAAGCCCGGCTCACCTGGAAGCATCACTGGGATGCCAAGGAACACTGGCGCACGACTACCCGGTTGACCGCCAAACAAAGCGAAGACAATGGCAGCGGTTATTTCGATTACACCAAGCTTCAGGCCGGCGAACAAATCCTTTTCCACACAAAAAGCTGTGAACTCTCCGCCGAAGCCAAAGTCGCGCGATACAATTATCCCGTCCAGACCGTGAGCCTCACCGACCTCTCAAAACGCCAGACCACGGAGCTTGCCCTCAATTTCCGCTGCGAACGACGTGTGGCCAGTTTCCTGAAGATCTTCGCGGAATACGAACGTGAACAGGCCTTCTCCAACCTGGATTTCGAACGATACATCGTGAATACCGTGAAGGGCGGGTTGAACTGGGTCTTTTGACACGGAGCGATTCAACGGTTTTAACTTCTAAACAATTCAACGACTTGGAGCGCCGTCCACGGTTTGAGCCGCCTCAGGGCTAATTTTGCGACAGCCATGTTTGCGCATGGCATTCATTGCAATTTTCCACGCGAGACAGCAAATTAAAGGCATTGCGGCGCGGCGCACGATGGCTGGAAGAATGGACAAGATCACGCAAATCGAACAACTGCTCCTGCGCTCGCGCCGGTTGGTCTGGGTCCTGATTGGGGTCACGCTCGTCCTTTTGGCCACTACCATCCTGCTTGCCAGTTTGCAACTGCGCGCCCGGACCCGCGAACAAATCGCCGGCCGCGATGGCGAAGTGCTCCATGCGGTGGCCCTCATGCAGTTGCATGCCGACGCGTCGGAAATCGAATTGCTCGGCCCCATCACCGATCCGCGCAATCTTCTGCCTGTCGTGCTCAAGGCCTCGTCACTCAAAGGCGTCGTCGGAGCCCGTCTGTTCGATGCAAAAGGGGGATTCGTCGGGGCCTTTCCGGATAACGTCCGGGAAGCGGTGCTCCAACCGCGAGACCTGGCTACCCTCAACCGCCTGAAGCCGGTCAGCCATTTTCTTCCCGCCATTCCGCTGGCGCGTCTGTTTCTGCCCGACGACGGTCTGGCCGAACTTCAGAACGGAACGATGCCGTTGCTGGAAGTCAACGTCCCGATTTATACGGGCGCGGACGACGGGTTGATAGGAATCGCCCAGTTCAACATCGAGGGTTTCGGCATCGCCGCCGAGTTCGCGCAACTGGATCGGCACCTGGCCATTCAAGGTCTCATCGCCTTTTTCATGGGCGGCGGGACTCTGGCTGTCGCCATTGCCTGGGCGTTCCGCTGGCTGCGTCGGGCGCACGATCTCCTCGCGGAGCGCACCGGCGGCCTGCTGCGCGCGAATCAGGAACTGGCCCTGGCGGCCAAAACGTCCGCGGTCGGCGCCATCACGTCACATCTGATTCACGGCCTGAAGAACCCGCTTTCGGGCTTGCAGAACTATATGTCCAGCCGGGCGCCGGCCGATGCAGAATCCCCGGAAACAGAGTGGCAGCAAGCCCTCGCCGCCACGCGCCGGATGAACAGTTTGATCAACCAGGTCGTCAACGTTCTCCGGGAAGAGGAAGGAACCGTTCAATTTGAAATCACGCTCGGTGAGCTGGCCCAAATCCTCACGACCAAGCTGCGTCCCCTCTCCGTCGAGAAGGGCGTTCGGTTCGTCACCGCGCTGAACGGCGAGATCATCCTGCCGAATCGCGCCGCCAACCTGATTGGTCTGATCCTGGTGAACCTCGCGCAAAACGCCTTGCAAGCGACGCCCAAAGGCGGGACCGTCGCGCTTTCCCTCACGGAGCAGGGAGAAAATATCCTCTGCGAAGTGCGCGACGAAGGTCCCGGTCTTCCCTCGGATGTGACCGTCAATCTCTTTGCGCCCTGCAAGTCCACCAAAGAAGGCGGCAGCGGCATTGGCCTGGCCATCAGCAAACAACTGGCCAACCATCTTGGCGCCGGCTTGGAACTGAAGGGCAACTCACCGGACGGATGCCTGTTTGTCCTGACGGTCCCGCTGAAAGCGATTTCCGAAAAATCAAGACGTGCTTCTTCGACCCTGATCTGCTAAGAGAGTCCACCGTCAACCGGATCAATGAAGCGGATCGGCAAACCACCAGCAAGGGCGGGTCAATGGCTCCGGTACTTGTTGGTTGGTTTCTTTCTCCTGCTTCTGCTCTCCAAATTGCTCGCGGTGGATTTTCCCTTGCGCTGGCGCTGGTCGAACCCCAGACCCCACGGCGGCAACATCGTGGACATGGCCTATTCCCCCGCTCTCGGCCTCGGCGTGCAGGTCGCGGAACGCGGCCAGCTTTACACCAGCGACGATCTGAGCACGTGGCTCCCTCGTGACAGCGGCGTCACCAATGCGCTGCGGGCGGTCATATTTTTTGGTTCACGCATCGTCATCACCGGCGAAGCCGGCGCCGTGCTCTACGCGGATTCGGTGACGGATTTCAGACCCGGCACGCTTCTCGACGGGCCAACGGGTGACTGGCTGGAAGCCGTGACTGCCTCGGCACAGACGTTGGTCGCCGTGGGCGACAACGGCGCGGTTTACACGAGCACAAACGGTGTAAACTGGAAACGGCAAACCCCGCTCAGCCAATGGCTGCGCGGCGTCGCTTTCGGAAACAGCACCTTTGTCACCGTGGGTGAAAACGGCCTCATCGCCACCAGCCCGAATGGAGCAAGTTGGACCAACCGCCCCAGCGGGACCACCACCAACCTGAACCGCGTCGCGTTCACGGGCGGCTTTTTCACGGCGGTGGGCGAGAGCGGCCTGACCTTGACCAGCACGAACAATGGTGTGAATTGGTTTTCGGAAAAACCCGGCGCCACGAATGACCTGTTTCACGCAGCCAGCGGCGACGGCGCCCGGTTGGTGATTGGCGATAACGAAGTCCGCTTGCAGAACCTGCTCGGCTGGTCGGACCAGTTGGCGCAATCAAACGGCCCACCCGCCTGGAGCTATTACGCCAATGTTGGCCGTCCGGATTTCTTCCTCATCGCCGGCCACACGGGCATGATGGCGGAAGGTTACTCAACCAATGACGGTTCGTACTTCTGGCTGCCGCCCACCGATTCGATCCGCCAATGGTTGTTCGATGTCACCTGGGCGACCAACCTCTACGTCGCCGTGGGCGATCGCGCCACCGTCATGACGAGCGGCAACGGCATCGATTGGTCCCTCGAACTCGTGCCCGACTCGGTGACCAATTCGATCTTCCTCGGCGTGGGCGGCACCACCAACCTGCTGCTGGCCGCCGGAAACCAGGGAAGTTTGATCTACAGCCCTTACGCCACGAACGACATCATGGTAACGAACGTGGTGGGCACCAATGTGGTGGTGACCAATCGATCCATCAACACCTTCGGTGTGGTCTGGTACGACGTCCAACCCCGTCCAACCACCAACGATCTGCAAGGCATCGGCGTCTTTGGCGCCTTGTATCTCCTCACCGGCGACAACGGAACGGTGTTGACCAGCCCGGACGGGACGAATTGGACGAAGCGCACGACCCCCACCGGCGCGTTGCTCAGCAGTGTGGCCGCCTCGCCAGACACGATCGTTGCCGCCGGCGACGATGGAACGATCATCACCAGTCCTGACGGTGCCAACTGGTCGCTCCAGAATTCGCACACCACCAACTGGCTTTACCGCGTCCGCTACCTCGCCGGGCAATTCATCATCGTCGGACAGAACGGCGTCATTTTGACCAGCGACGATGGCACGAACTGGGTCTCGCGGGCCAGCGGGACAACGAGATGGTTGAATGATTGGACCTGGATTGGCGGCACCTACTTCGCGGTCGGCACGCAAGGAACAGTATTGACCAGCACCAACGCAGTGACTTGGACGAACCGCGGAACGATCACTTTAAAGTCGCTGTACGGGGCGGCGACGGATTCGGACCAGCTGATCACGGTAGGCATCGAAGGCATCATTCTGCGAAGTCAGGTCGTGCCGGACCTGACGCCCATTACCTTTCTCAGCTATTCGCAGTTCGAGGGCACGAATTCCGCCAACGTAAATAATCTCTTCCTGTTTGGCGGCAAAGCGGACCAGCGCTTCACGCTGGACTCCCGACTGGACTTCGATACCAATGCCTGGATCATCGGCCCGCAACTTGAATTCTACGACAGCTCAGGCACGTTTTATTACCTGGAAACGCTACCCGTCAGCGAGGCACAGGCCCGACAGTTCTATCGTTGCACGCTCACGCCGTAGCGGGCTACGGGCGTAGCTAGGCCGAACATAAGCCGCCCCGGCAGCTCTGTCCTGCCCGATTTACTGGGGATTATTACCCGTCGTTCCTGCACGAATGGGGGACTTCCCCCAGCAACTTGCATGTGCTTCTCGAGGCACAGTCAGCATCCCGGCCAAAATCCTTCCATTTCGCGGGAATTGTTGCGCCGAACGTTTGCTGGCACGGGACTAGCACAGAGAAACTGAATCAACGCGAAGGCCAGGAGAGAATTATGATTGCAACTCAACCTTTTTTGTCCGGAGTTCTGCCAGGATTGTTGCTCTGCACGCGGCTATTTGCCGCGGATTTAACCAATCAACCGCCCGAAGTCAAAATTGTCGGTCCTCCCGATGGCGCCGTTTTTGTGGCATCATCGGACATCCTGATTCTGGCGGCGGCGCGGGACGCGGATGGGACCGTGCAAACGGTTGAGTTCTTTGCCGACGGCAACAGCCTGAGCGTGGTGACGAATCCCCCAATGGCGCTCACCGTCGGCGCAACACTGGAAAGCCCGGCTAATGCGGAACTGATGGCCGATGTCTTTCTGGACATCATTCCCATAAACCCATTCCACCTCACCTGGCGCGAGGTTCCCGCAGGTCATCACATCCTGACGGCGCTGGCCACGGACAACCTGGGCGCTTCGACCAGGTCGGCTCCCGTCGAAATCATCGTGCTGAGTTTCACGCCGCCTTCGATTGTGACAGTCATCGCCACCGATCCGGTCGCTTCCGAAGGCAACGCCAATACCGCGACCTTCACCGTTTACCGGACTGGCCCCACGAACTCCGACTTGATGGTCAACTATGAACTGGGCGGCACAGCATCCAACAGCGTGGACTATGTTGAATTGCCTTCAACCGTCACAATTCCGGCAGGAAAACGCCACGCCGCTGTGCTGGTCGTGCCGATTGACGACGATCTCATTGAAGGACCGGAGACAGTCGTTTTGAAGCTGGGTCCGCCGCCCTGCCCGGACACAGCGGCTTCGAACGACTGTTACCTGGTGGGCCGATACGATCGAGCGCTGGCCATCATTCGCGACAATGACGAAACCAACCGCCCGCCCGTCGTCAGAATCCTCAATCCACAGGACGGTGAAATCTTCCGAGCCGGTTCCGACATCCGAATCACCGCCGCGGCGTGGGACTTTGACGGCCTGGTCAAGTCGGTGGAGTTTTTCGAAGGCACCAACAGTCTGGGGGTGGTGACCAGTCCCGTCACGTTTACCGGTTGGGAGGATGATCCCACCTTCCAGCCCATCCCGTGGCTGCCGCTCTATTCGCTTACCTGGTCGAACGTGCCGGCCGGCGATTATGTCCTGACAGCCGTGGCGATGGATGACTCGGGTGCCGGCACAATCTCAGCACCGGTAAAAATCAAAGTGGTCGAAACTCATCTGCCGCCCATCGTGACCATCACCGCCACCGACCCGGACGCCACCGAGCGTAGTCCACTGTCGGGTATTCCGCCCGACCCGGCGACGTTCAGGGTCGAACGCACTGGTCCGACCGATTCGGATTTGACGGTTTACTATCGAACCGATGGCACGGCAATGAACGGAGTTGATTACCTGGAACTGCCCCACAAGGTCACCATTCCGGCGGGCGCGGCGGCGGCGGACATACTCGTCGTGCCGATAGATGACCTCCTGGTGGAAGGCGACGAGTCCGTCATTCTCGCGCTCATACCGCCGCCCTGCATTGCCATTTTTCCGCCTCCTCCCGATTGTTATGTCGTCGGCGAGCCGGGGCGAGCCAAAGCGGTGATTCACGACAACGAACCTCCTCCAGCCAACCAGCCCCCGATAATCCGATTCATCAACCCGCAAGACGGACAAATCTTTGTCGGCCCGACTGACATTCACCTGGTCGCCTACGCCCAGGACCGGGAGGACGGCTACCACGTTAAGGTCGAATTCTTCGAAGGCGCCAACAGCCTCGGTTTTGGCGCCTTCGTGCCGTCGCTGTGCCCGGCGCCCTATTGTCCGAACTTCGCGCTCACATGGTCCAACGTAGTGGCCGGCACTTACACGTTGACCGCCGTCGCCACGGACAGTACCGGCGCTTCGACCAGGTCCGATCCGGTCCACATCAAGGTCGTCGAATCGGCCCAACAACCCATCGTAACCATCTTCGCCAAAGATCCGTTCGCGAGCGAGCAAAGCCCGCTCGTGGACGCCGCGCCGGACACGGCAACCTTCGTCGTGCACCGCTCCGGCGGAGACTTCAGCAATCCGCTCACGGTCTTATACCAGATCGGCGGCACGGCTTCGAACGGGATGGATTACGACAAACTGCCGGAACGACCGGGAATAGTTACTATCCCGGCGAACGCGGAGACGGCAGAGATCGTCGTTAATCCTATTGACGATGATTTGGTTGAAGGCACTGAAACGGTCGGGCTGACTTTGTTGCCTGGCTACCCGCCTTGTATGTTCGCGGTTCCGCCGTGTGAAATTCCCTGTTGCCCGACTCCCACTTATCTCATCGGATTCCCAGGTGAAGCCGTGGCTTTCATTCGGGACAACGACGAGCAAAATCATCGGCCTCTGGTGGAAATCGTGAAACCGCATAACGGCGACACGTTCGCCGCCCCATCGGATATTGAGATTGATGTCAAAGCTCAAGACCCGGACGG
>WNGA01009841.1_pt1 | contig 12801 bp, 12 predicted proteins | sample 5400061 | NCBI WGS metagenome assembly WNGA01 (sample SAMN13153366, study PRJNA577476) | soil metagenome | isolation source: 100 cm soil or saprolite under grassland replicate 2 | place: USA:California | collected 2016-06-15
ATCGCAATCGGTGTGTTTCAACGCATGAGCGGCGCCCACGTTGCGGCTGGTCGCGATGCTGAACTGCGAGTCGTCGGCCTGTTCGCTGACGATGATTTCGAAGCGCCGGATTCCCTGGGCTTTCAAATACGGCGGCAATCGGGACAAGAACACGCCGAGGTGGCGCGCCCGGTCGCGGTAGGGGACGACGATGGCCGGCATGTGCGGCGAATCCGGCACAGGAACGACGGGCGCGAGGCGGAGAGGCGGAGGCGCCGACGCGACGAACGCCTTTTCTGCGGGAACGGCCACCGCCGCCTGTTGTCGCGCGCCGAGACGCCTGAGACGCCGCATGGATTGCCATCAGTATAACAACGCGGTGCGCGCTCGCTCGGAGAAACGGACGTCGCGCACGCTTTTCGAAGAGCGTTTTTCTCCGAGAAAAAGCAAAGCGGCCGACGTTGCGACGGCGTGACTCCGCAGGTAGATTCTCACGATGCTCGAGCCTCTCGCCGACGCGCGAGTTGCTGGCGAAGTCACGGGTGACTTCGTCGACGGGATGCGCTCGGCGTTTGCGCGGGCGGCGGCGTCTCGAGGGATTGTCGAAGGCCGGATCCGCGTCGCCGGACGTAGCGTTCGTCTCGAGTTCGCGGGAGCGGCGCTCACGGCGTGCGTGATGCCTGCGCTCGAGCACCTGGCGGCTTCACCGGGGCCGCGAACGGAGCTGACGATCCGTCTGATGGACTCGGTGTCGACCGGCGTTTCGCCGCCGCAGGCACCTTGGTCGTCGGACAGTTATTTGGCGCGAGGCGACGTGCTGCACGATCTCGGGGCGGGATGGCACGTCTGGTTTTCCACCGTTTCGGGCATCTTGAACCTGTACGACCGGCGCACGAGAACGGCGTTCGCGTGGCTGCGCGATCCGGCGTGCGTTCCGGCGTGGGAGCTCGCCGCGCCGCTACGGTCGATCTTCGGCTGGTGGGCGGATGGGCTCGGGATGCAGCTCGCGCACGGGGCGGCCGTCGGACGCGGGACGAAAGGTGCGCTCCTCACCGGTCCCGGTGGCTTGGGAAAGTCCACGCTCTCTCTCGCTTGCCTCGAAGCGGGCATGCACTACGCGGGCGACGACTACGTGCTCGTCGGAAGCGACCCTCGGCCCACCGTTCACAGCCTGTACAGCTCGGCGAAGCTCGAACGCACCCAGCTCGGCGCATCTTTCCCCGCGCTTCGAAGGCTCGCCGTTGCCCAGCGCACCGAGCAAGACGACAAGGCGACGCTGCTTCTCTACCCCAGCCACCGGCCGCAGATGGTCGAGGACCTCGATCTCGTCGCGATCGTCGTGCCGAAACGATCGGGATCGCGCGAGGCGCGCGTGCGTTCGGCGTCGCCGATCGAGGTGCTGACCGCACTTGCGCCGAGCAGCCTTTTCTTGGTGCCCGGCGCCGGACGCTCCGCCTTCGACGCGCTCGGGCGCCTCGCGCGACGGCTGCCCGGTTACGTGCTCGACCTCGGCCCCGACACCGCCGCCAACGTGGCGGCCATCGAAGGACTGCTCGCATGACCGACCTTTTTCGCGAAACCGTGAGCGCCATCGTCGCCGTGCACAACGGCGAGCGCTTCCTCGCCGAGACGCTCGAGAGCATCGTCTCGCAAACCCGTCGTCCCGACGAGATCATCGTCGTCGACGACGCATCGACCGACGGTACGGCGGACGTCGTCGCTCGGTTCAAGTCGGCTCGCCTGGTTCCACAAGCGAAGGCGGGACAAGCAGCGGCTTTGAACCGCGGCGTCGCGACGGCCAAGGGCACGCTCCTCGCTTTTCTCGATGCCGACGATCTCTGGGCGCCGGACAAGACCGAGAAGCAGCTCGCCGCGTTTCGCCGCAGCCCGAAGCTCGAGCTGGTGTACGGGCACGCTCGGCAATTCGTCGACGCTTCCGTGAAAGGCAGGTTCGAGCTTCCGATGGGACGCGAGGTGCTGCCGGCCAAGGTTCCGGGCGCGGGGCTCCTTCGTCGTTCGGCGTTCGATCGTCTGGGCCCCTTCCGCGAAGACCTTCCGACCGGCAGCGCCATCGAGTGGTACACCCGCGCACGCGACGCCGGGCTTTCCGAGCTCGTCCTCGGCGACATCGTGCTCCTCCGGCGAATCCACGCCGACAACGTCGGCAAGGCGTTCGCCGATCCGCAGGGCTACTTCACCGCGCTCCGCGCCACGCTCGCGCGACGCCGCAAGGAGGGTGTTGTATGAGATCGGCCCAGGTGACCACGATCGTCACGGCTTTCAACTGCGAGCCCTTCGTCGGCGACGCGCTCCGAAGCGTGCTCGCACAGACCGAAGGAGAAGTCATCGTCGTCGACGACGCGTCGACGGATGCGACCGCCTCGGTGGTGGCCGAGTGTCCGAGCGTCCGCTACCTCCGGCACGACGCCAACTCGGGGCCGGCGGCCGCCCGCAACACGGGACTTTCGGCGGCGCGAGGAGAAGTCATCGCGTTCCTCGACGGCGACGATCTCTGGTCGCCGGAGAAGATGGCGATGCAGCTTGCGCATCTCGAACGCGAACCGGGACTCCAGATCGTTCTCGGCCGCCTGCGGTTCTTCCACACGCCCGAGGTGCCCGCCGACGACGAGGCCCACCTCGTCTATAGCTTTGGCGCCGCCCTCGTCCGCCGCGAGGCGTTCGAGCGCGCGGGACCAATCGACGAAAGCCTCCGCTTCGGCGAAGACACCGACTGGTTCCTCAAGGTGCGCGAGCTCGAGATCCCGACGCACGTGCACGACGACGTCGTGCTGCTCTACCGACGGCACGAGAGCAACATGACGCTCGAGCGCACCGCCGAGACGAGGAAGGCCGACCTCTTCGGCGTCATCCGGCGTTCGGTGAAACGCCGCCAAGAAGGCGGCCAACCCGCGTCGTCGTTGCCCGTGCTGGGGCATCGTCGTTAGGCACCATGCCCTCCTGGTTCACGATCCTACAGCAAGGCCCTTATTACTTCGCACAGCGAGGGGGCGGCATCCCCGTCCGGATCGGGAAGCGACAGGGCCACGGCTTCCGTCACTTCGGCCTCTTGAAGATCACGCCCGCGCTCGCGACGCCGAGCGAGCTGCCCTACCTCCTCGCCGTGAGCCAGGAAGAGGGTGCCGGCTTCGACGGCGTGAACACCTGGCACCCCGGCGATTGCTCCTTCGGCAACTTCCAGTGGAACCACCGGAGCGGCGGCTACGGCGCGTTCCTGAAGCGCCTGCGCGATCGCGACCACGGTTGCTTCGAAGCCTGCTTTGGTCGGTTCGGCTTCGACCTCGTGTTCGACCGGGGGCAGCACTGGCTCTCGTTCGAAGGGCGGCTCATCGGGCGTGACGACGCGTTGCTCAGGACCGATCAGTTCGCGGCGCTCGCGTGCCACGCGGCCCGCGAGGCCGAGTACCAGAAGGCCGAGATCGAGCAGGTGCGCCTGCGTCTCGAGCGGGCGCTGGCGAGCTCACCCGTCACCGTGGCGTCCTCGGTGGGAAAGGCGCTGCTCCTCAGCACCCACCTACTCTCGCCCAACCGACTGTTCAAAGAGACGGCGCAATACGCGCATCACTTCACCGCACGGACCGGCTCGAGCGAGCCCAACGAGCCGCGCTACCTCGAGGCCTGGGTCCGTCATTTCGTGCGCGCGGGCTACCGCAAGAAGGTGGAAAACATCCTCCTCTTCTTCGTCAAGTCGCACGCCGACACGCTCGCCAAGCACTTGCTCGGCGCATGCGCGAACGTCCCGCCGCTGCGCGCCGAGATCCTGCAGGCGGCGCCGAGGATGACGGCCGCGGCTCTCGCGCGACCGTTTCGCAGGTAGGGCCGCCGTCAGGCGGGTTTGGCCATGGGCCAGCCCGAGTCGTCGACGTCGTGGATCGGATCGAGCTTGAGCAGGTCTTCGAGATCGGTGAACTTCAGCAACGACGGCGTGGTCAACGACGCGCGCGGACCAGGCGGCGCTGCATCTCGCGTCGCCGCCGCCTCGGCGGCGGCTGGGTTCCGAGCGTCGGCCATGATCAGCTCCTCGTCCATCAGCCGCCACAGGAACGTAGTTACCACTTCCTCGATTGCGGCGTGCGAAGCGTCGTACCGCACCGCCAGTCCGTCGACCACATCCGCCACGCTCCTCGTCCCGCCCGTGGCCAGCGCGAGGATCTCCGTGCCCACGGCGTCGACGCTGTAATAGCTGCCGCGCTCGAAATCGATGAGGAGGGCCTCGCCATCCATGATTTGAATCGCCACCTTGGGTTCGTTGATTCGATAGCTGAAGACGCTCCGCGTCATCTGATTCCATTTCTCTTCGCTCATGTGACCTCGTGAACTGATGCAATAGACCGAACAACCCCGAACTCAACCGGCGGCGCGCTTGGCCTCGGGGCGGTCAACGCGAGACCTGGCCATGGGAGGGGCGAGCGTGACGTGCGGGACAGCTGACAGCGTCGTGAGCCTCGTGCGCGTGGTGGCTACTTCTTCCTCCATCTGCCGGAGAACGAGCTGAAAGTTACGAACGACGTCGGCTTCGGCGTGATTGGCCGCGTCGAGCAAGACGGTCGCCTGCACGAGGGCCAATGCCGCATTCTTTACGAAGGTGAGCGCCGCGCGCGCCGGCGACGAGCGCGGGCGACCGCGCTTCTCACCATCGCTTCTTCTCATACCCGCGACCTGGGCCCTCACTTCGCGCACAGTCCAGCGACATGCGATGGCGCGCTCGAGAAACGCGATGCGCTGGGACGGACCGAGACGGAGAGCGGCGGCTACGTGACCGGGAGTGAGCTGATCTTTGATCTTTCCGACGGGCAGATCGCGACAAGCGACGTACAAGGCGACCGTCTGGCTCAACGCCGATCGGCTGAGAGGGCAATCGCTCCGCTGTGCCAGGCGCCGGATGGAGGCATCTTTGTCCCACCGGTGGGTGCGCCACTCCTGAATATTGCCGTTGAAAAAGCGCGTCAGAATGAGCTCCCCAATCGCCAGAGTCCGGGACCAGCCCGAGTGATGGTCGATGACCCGAAGATCTGCCGCGACCTCGGCGAGCGCCGAATCGGTGACGTGTTTGAGAACATGCTGCGCACCTACGTCCCGCATGTAGAGCCTCCGAATGGTCCGATTGTCCGATTGGATCTGCTCAGAAAATTCTGAGCCGATCGCCGGATGGATGCAAGTGAGCGTCAATCATTTTTTGGTGGCATTTGCATTATGTAAAAACCACGTAACACTATTTTCAAACCGTCCGAACAGGGGGCTCGGTTCAAGTGACATCCGTGAGTTGTCGACAGTGGAGGGAAGACGCGCCGGTCGAGAGAAACTGCGCGTTGTCCACAGGCGCTGCGGGGGCGGCCGCCGGGGGTGCCCTCGTCAAGCGTTTGATTGCCCGGTGGCCGACGGCACGCTGGACGCCCCAAGGGTGGGAATTCGGATGGTTCGCGGGATTGGGTCATCATGAGGCTCTCCACACAAGTGCAGGGCGGGCACGATCGACCGCAGGCGAGGCTCTTGTGTCCGCACGTCCGGACAGTGGAGAGCGGTGCAGGGACGGTGCAGGCGGAGGAATGGTTTCGACGTCTGAAGTTCCCATGCAACCCAAAGCTCCCGTTCAGCCCGTTGCGCACCTCGGTTCGCCGTGCTCGGTGCGCATCCGGCTCACGGTCGCGGCCAGCGTAAGGGGCGAACCCGCCGACAGTTCGGCAAGCCGCACCCGGACCTCTTGGAGGTGTTCGTCGATCTGCCCGAGCGCGGCCTGTAGCCGCTGGAGAACGTCCGGCTCGATATGGTCCGCGGTGTCCAGCAAATCGCCTGCTCGGGTAAGAAGGAGCGCGACGTTCTTCAAGTAGGTCTGGCCGGCGCGCTGGGGTGAAGCGCGTGGTCGCCCGCGCCGCTCGCCGCCTTTCTTTCTCTGTACGGAGACCTGAACCCGCAGCTCGTGTACGGTCCAACGGCAGGCAATGGCTCGTTGAAGTAGCTCGGCCCTCTGCGAGGAACCGACTCGTAGCGCGGCAGCCATGTGGCTCGGGCTCAGCTGGTCGGGGAACGCACCGGCAGGTAGGTCCTTGCAGGCGACGTAGACTGCCACAGCGTCCCTCAACGCGGATCGGCCGAGTGGACAGTCGCCCCTCTGGGCGAGGCGGCGAATCGATGCCTCTTTGTCGTGCCGGTGAGTGCGCCACTCGCGAATATTGCTGTTGAAAAAGTGTTTCAGGATGAGCTCACCAATCGCCAACGTTCGCGCCCAACCTGCCCGATGTTCGATGAGCCGAAGTTCCGCAGCAACCTCGGCGAGCGTGTGATCTGCGGGTTCGCCGACGCCATCGCGGAATACGGCGCCCTTCATCTGTGACCTCCGGTACCGAGAAACACCATCGGAGTCATTGCTTGGACGCGATCCATCGAGCAACCCGTGTCGAAAAGAAAGCCACGATTATCATTCGCAGAGAGAAGAGCCCTATGTCAATGCAATGCATCTCTCGCACGAATTATTCCCGCACGCACCTCTCGACGAGCAAGACGCTGGGATCGTCTTCCTCGTTCTGCGTTCTTGTTCTCTCCGCTCTGTCCGGAGCAAGGAACGGACCATGGTCAGCGCGCTTTACAAGCTTCGAGTTGTCCGTAAGTATGTTTGGACTGCATTGCTCATAGGGGAAGCACGATGTCACATCCGATACTGAGGCTCCACGATGGCTTCGAGGGCACGTCGCCCGAGCTTCGCGATGAGGTGAAGGAGCTCCAAAGGCTTCTCAACCAAGACGGCTTTCAGCTCACGGTCGACGGTCTCTTTGGTCGCGATACGGAGACCGCCGTCAAAAGGTTTCAGCGCGATCAAGGGATCGACGACGACGGCATCGTAGGTCCGCTCACGTGGGGAGCCCTTCTCGGAACCGAGCCGTCGTATACGACGACCTTTCCGCCCGACCACCCAGGCCTCTTGGCCGAGCTCGCGCAGGCACGGAAATACAAGGAGGTGGTCAACGCCGCCGCAACCGCGGTCGCGGTGCCGGCGTACGTCCTCGCCGGCATCGGTTCACGCGAAAGCGGATGGGGTTTGCGACTCAAGCCACGGGGCCCGGCCGGTACGGGCGATTTTATCCCCAGGCGCTTTCCCACCCGCTTCAGGACGGGACCGTTGCCGCCCGACGGTGGTGGCTTTGGACGGGGGATCATGCAGATCGATTACGATGCCCACCCGTTCGCCCGAACGGGAGCCTGGCGGCGGGCGAAAGCCAACATCGAGTACGGCGCGCGCGTTCTCGGCGGTAATCGTGATTTCCTCAAAAACAAGACGAACTTGACTCCAGAGCCGCTTCTTCGGGCATCGATCGCCGCCTACAATTGCGGCGCGGGAAACGTCCTGCGTGCGATTCGCGACAGTCGGGACCTCGACTACTACACCGCTGGTCGCAACTACTCGGCCGACGTCCTCAATCGAGGAGGATGGTTTGGCGGCCAAGGGTGGGAGGGCGGCGAGACCTGACGGCTTTGCCTTTGGTGGGCGGTCATTGGCCGTAAGTGACCAAATCGCCACAGTTGCCCCCGCGGCGAAAGGGGTGGGACGCTCTCGAAGGCCCGTGAAATGCGCTAGCTTAACAACCTCGCGATTGTGCCACGGGCCGCGCACGGTTTGTGCTAGTCAATCAGACGTGAGTCCGATGAACGAGGCCATGCGGGGGTCCGCGGCGGTGCTCGTGTGTGCGCCGGATATTGACGGTCTGGTGCGGGAACTCGGTGACCTCTATCACGCGGCGGGACTCGAGCTGACCGTCGCGATAGGCAGGCTGATCCTCGATCGAATCTATGGGGGAGACCTCGCCGCGTGGCGCTCGCGAGGGCGCAAGGACATCTCGTTCAGGAAGCTCGAGCGGCATCCCGATTTGCCATTTCGAGCATCGACATTGTCGAAGGCCGTAGCTGTCTACCTCATCTCCCAAAGGCGGCCGGATCTGTTGCAGTTGCACAATTTGGGGCCGAGTCATCTCCAGGAGCTCGCGGGCCTCGAAAGAGCCCTTCAGGACCGACTCATCGACCAGGCCAACGAGGAGCGATGGACCGTCAAGCGAGTTCGAGCCGAAGTGCGGAGCCTGCGGGGTGACCAGGATAAGCGACAAGGCCGGCCGAAACTTCCGGCATTCTTGAAGTGGCTCCGCCATGCGCGCGAAGGCGTGGATGATCGCGTGCTTCTCCGGGATACGAACCATATTGGGCATCTTGATCCCGTGGAGGCTCGCGTGCTTCTCGACACCGCGCGCCGGATTTGTCACCAGGCTGAACGGATCGCCAGGGAATTGGCCACCTACCTTTCCGCGGTCGAAAGGCGGCGGGGGCCGGGGCAGGAGGTCGCCAACCCGCCTCGGTCCCAACGCCCTTCTGGCTTCGCCCCCCGACGAGGCGGGCCGAAGGCCGCGCCGACGTAACCCAAGGCGGGCCGAAGGCCGCGCCGACAAACCATGACTGTTTCGACGTCAAAACACCCGACCCTGCGGCGGTGGACGTGGGCCCATCGCGGAAGAAGGGCGCGTTCGACAAGTGCGATTGAGCTTGAGCACGATTGCGCCGTTGCCGCGGTCGCGACCCACCCATCGGATCTGCGCATCGTCATTCCGAGGTCGAACGGCTACCAGGCAGCCCTCGCCGCGACACTCGGGCTCCTCGACCGCTATTGGGCCGAGCATCCTCCCGTCGACGTCGTCCATCACGACGTCGTATTCACCGATGCGCGCGTCCGACCTTTTTTCGCCGGACCACAGGCGACCACTTCATGGTGCGAAGCCCTCGCGCTCTATCTGGACGAATCGACTGAGGACGAGCTCATGCTCCTGCTGCTCGACGACTACGCCCTGTGCCGGCAGGCTGAATGATCGACGTCTTCATTCCGGTCCTCCGAAGTGCGGCTCACCTCGTACTAGGTGACCCGACGACACTCGCCGCCCGGACGGTCGTCGACGATGCCAAATGATTGGATGGTGCCGATGACTCTCCGTGCCCTTCGGGAACCGGTTCATAAAGCGACGGTTCTGTCACGTCGATGCCCTTCTCGAGGAACCAGCTGCGAGCTTCCGCCATGCGCCGAAGCAACATCGCCGAGACGGAAGAGCCTTCCGCTTTCACCTTCCATACGCCGGGGGCCGTCGCCGTCGTACAATGGTTGTGTTTGTGGAACAGCTCGTCTCCGTACGAATAGTGAAGGAGCGGCGCGTGGAGCGACGACTCGGGCGTCGCGGAACCGAGGTAGCTCGTTTGCGTGATCGAGGTGAGCGCGACGTCGATGTCGAGCTCCCACGTCGCCAGGGCGAACCCCCACATGCTCGCAACCCAATGCATGTCGCTGGTCCGAACGCCGTAATCGATGAGCGTGTCGGTCGCCGCGAGCCAGGCTTTGGCGAACCGACGCTGCACGTCGCGATGCACGAAGTGCGGCACGCTGCCGCCCGCACCGTGGCGCGCGACGTGCACGGGATCGATTCCTCGCTCGCGACAGGCCCCGGTGAGCCAGGCCTCGATCGGCCCGGTCTGCATGAACGACGACGACTCCCACGAGATCGAGCGCCCACCGCACAATGACGCTGCCTGCGAGGGTAGCTTGCGCAAAATGAGAAGATCCGGATCGCAGAGAAACGTCCACTCTCGATCGTGGTCCGCCTCGAGCAGGCTGCCAGGCGTGTTGCGGGGAGGGTAATCAATGCGCGCGCCCGCCCGGTAGTTCGGCGCCGCGCTGACCCGCGCCCCCAGCCGCGACAACTCGTGGAACCCGGCGAGCAGCGGTCCGGAAGCGTGCACGACGAAGCATGGTGTCGCGGCCTGTACGCGGACGCACGCGGCGTGAAAGAGGAGACACTGCCAGAGAAGGTAGGCGTTGTTCTCGGCGGAAACTACGATCTCGTAGTCGAGCCCGGCCGTGACGAGTTTCATGGTGCGTTAATGAGCGACCTCGATGAACACAAGAACGTCCAATGGGTCCACCCTAGCACGTAATTAACAGGGCGGTATGCTCGTACTTCGATGATCCTGTCACGGTGCTTTGCTCGAGTCCTGCCGCCTATCCTTTACCGCTACGCCCGCCAAACTCTGATCGTGTAGTTGCCGACGCCGGTAGCGCGGTTGTAGTGCCGAACCTGCACGAAGTACCGGCCTCCGACGAGAAGGGTGGCAATGCGTGCGTTGAAGTCGAGGCCGCTGTCGTCGTCCTCGGCGACGAGCGCGGTCGGGCTCTCGGGACCGAAGAGCTTCATCACCATGTCGGTAGGCCCTTTGGTGTCGATGACGTGCCGGCCGGGCCTGGTCACGGTGAAGGTGTAGAGGTCCTCTTCGCCGAATGCGCCGATCGAGGCGGCGGTCCGTTGATGTGCGTTGACCCGCAGCACCGCCGGGTCGAGGACGGTTGGGGCGTTCTTCGGATACATCTTGGCTCCGGCGACGAACTGCTTATCGACAGCGGAAAGCACGTCGTTCTGCTTGGTGCCGATGCCGTTCGTCGTCCACTCGGGCGGGAAGAAATACAACATGATCGAGTCCGGATCGAAGGCGGTGCCGTTGATCTGATCGGATCGGTATTTCTCGAGAATGTTGTGGCGGGTGGTGGCTTCGTCCCAGAAGTTGGGCGATTTTGCCGCTTCGCGGATGACGACCTGCTCGTTCCATCGGATGCCGCCGGCCGGGTTCTGGTGCTCGTGCGCCAGCCCGATCGCGTGGCCGAACTCGTGCGCCACCGTACCGCCGTCGAGGAAGCCGAGGTTCATCGTCGCCTCGTTGAGCGGAATGCTGCGGGCATCCGTGCCGATGTAAGACCATGCTCCGTCGGTTGGATCGAAAGTGATCCGAATCTCGGCGTTGGTGGCGCCGTTGAACTCGAATTTCAGATTGGCGTGCTCTGTCCACCACCCCGATTGCTCCTTGACGAGCGCCTGCTCTTGGGGACTACCCCCCATGAAACGCACCCGCAGACTGGAGCCGTTCATCCAGGTCTTGCCGATGGGCGATATCGCACGGACTCGGCCACCTCGCCGCAGGGTCGCCTGCGGCCGCATGAGTTCACGAGGCAGCACCCGATCGACGCAGACCTTCACCCGTTCAGCCATGTGTTCCTCCCGTGGGCTGGATGCGCGCCTAGCAAGGCGCGCATTCGGAGCCACGCTAGGCGAGCACAGCAAGCCCGGCAAGATCAGAATTGCGCCCCGGTGCCGCGAGGCTGCGCGTCGGCTGACCGAAAGTCTCGAAGCCCCTCCTCAGCGTCCGAACGGTAGCTCGAGCTGAGCGGGAACGGCCGGTGCTCCGGCAGGGGAGAGGTCCGGGACCGTTTCACGCCGCCGAGCCGCGTGGCTCGACAAGACCCCGAAATACCGCAGAAGATGCAGCCTCGGCGGCGGGCGGCCACCAGGCGAGTGAGCAGGTCGAACGGTTCGAGCACCAGCGCGCGCGTACCGTCTCGCCAGACCTTCTTCAGCTCGAGTTCGAGCCGACCGTCCGCGCGACGCGTGAGGCGCTCTTGAGCGAGGGGGGGGGACGGGGTGATGTACCTGCACAGCCGCTCGAGCTGGGCGCGGTCGCGGCCGTCGACCTTCTGCTTCGCGTGCACGTTGATTCTCACCTCCGCGACCGGCTCGTCGTCGTCCGGGGGTCCGCGTGGCCGTCGGGCCCTGCGAGACGACCAGGCGCAGCGTCGGCTTGCCCGCGCGCTCACCCGCTACGCAGATGCCCTGCGCCGCCGCCGCGTAGTAGCCGGTCGGCTCGTCGGCCGTTAACTGGTCACACTCCTCGACCAACCCGATCCGCTCGAGGCTTCGGCCATGGGCCCGCAGAATGCGCTCGACCCGAGCGGCGGTGCGCTCCGCGACCTCCGTCACCTCCATACGTGTCGGTGCCGGCAACGCATGAAACGCTAGCGCGCCCTCCGGACCGTCGCGCACGTAGACGCCGTCGAGTGCCAGGACGTGCCCATGTACGTTGAGGCGCATCGCGCCGTCCGTTCGCTGAATCGCCGCCACCGCCCCCATGGACGTTAGCAACGCTCCGCAGCGAAAATCAGATGGCGGACCAGGCCACCGGGATGGCAGTTCGCTGCAAGGACAAGGGAGGGGATGGGCCGTCGCATTAGGGAAACGTTCGCCCTAGCTCCGGCATCGCGGGCAGCTTCCGATCGATCCACGAACGATGATGGCAAGGCCTGGTTTCGTCGAATGCGAAAAGCAGGCAGGGGAACCAACGAGGGCGCCCCGGTGTCTCTCGATGCATGTTCCGCATCGCTCACGTGCTCGGCGCGGTGACCCTCGTGTGCGCCGCGATCGCGCCCTCCGGCGCGCCCGCCGACACGATCGCCGGCACCCGTTCCGACAAGCTTTCGCAACGCTCGCACACCGCGCACTTGCGTGTTTTCCACGGGTACGCCGAGCTCACGCACCAGCGCACACTCGAGAACCGCGGGGAGCGTCACGATCAGGCCGTCCTTTTCCTCGACTTGCCGGAGGGAGCCGTGGCCACCTCCCTGCGCACGCTGGGAAGCACGGCGGACGGGCCCCGCTGGTGGACCGCCGATCTGCTCGAAGCGGAGCAGGCAGCGGCGCGGTACCGGGAGCTCACCGGGATCGGAGGGGCGTATCCGAAAGATCCGGCGCTTCTGTCATGGCGGCAGTTCGGCCGGCTCGAGCTGCAAGTTTTTCCAGTCGCGCCAAGAGGAACGAAGACGCTCGAGTACACCCTGCTCCTCCCCACCCAATACCGAGAAGGGGACGACTGCGTCACCCTTTCCGGCACGGGTCCCGATGCCGTCACCGCGGTCACCGCCAACACGGCCGACTCCTCGGACCAGCTCCGAGTCGCCGGGGC
>WNGA01009844.1_pt1 | contig 12801 bp, 14 predicted proteins | sample 5400061 | NCBI WGS metagenome assembly WNGA01 (sample SAMN13153366, study PRJNA577476) | soil metagenome | isolation source: 100 cm soil or saprolite under grassland replicate 2 | place: USA:California | collected 2016-06-15
AGATGGAGGAGTCCCGGGGAGCGGGAGGAGAACGAAAAGCGACGGGGAGCACGGTTCCGGGGAACCCCCCTCCGCCCGTCCGAACTGCGAGGATGGCCGCTGCGGGATGGTCATCTCATGGGCTGACCAACGATTTGACCACGGAGATGACCAGTGGATTCGCACGTGTTTGCCCAGGGTCGCGGCCGGCCCCGGTCGCCTCGATCCGGGTCACCCGCTCTCGAGTGCATGCAGACTCTCGTCCTTCCGATCCACCTCGCCGGTCACGCTGCGAGAGTGATCTCTCCACGCAGGACGACACATGTGCTTATGGTTCGAGTCGGCCCTCCGACACCAGACCAACAAGAGTGCCACCAGACCTTGAGGCCTGGTTCGATTCGCCCCCCTGACACCAGAGCAGGCAAGTGCCCTACGGAAGTTCCTCTCTCCATTCTTAGAGTGGCTATTGATTGTTGCCAAGGAGGTCCTGTGATCTTCCGAGGGACCCGCGCGTCGCGGGACTACGCCTCCTCAAGCACCAGGGGGGTGTCGTCTTGATCGGCCCATTCCGCCATCGCGGCGTCGTAGGCGCGGATGCGGTCCCATCCTAGGAGCGACAGGACGAAGATCCCGAGGGTGGTCCGAACACCTGCCTGGCAGTGGACCACGGTCTCCTTGTCCGGGGAGAGCCCTGCTTTGTCGAGGACAGCTCGGACTTCCCATCCCGGCCTGACCACACCACGATCGTCATCGGTCAGGAACTCCTCGATAGGGATGTTCACCGATCCGGGGATGTGCCCCACTCGCTTGTTGCTGAAGGGATTCACCTCGCTGCGGAAGTGGGCACTCGGCAAAACGTTGAGGATCTGCACGTCGCTATCCTTGTGCCGGTCCTTCAGGTAGTTCAGGCGACACATGATGTCCTCGTTGGCCCGAGGGGTGAACCGTCGTGGTTTCGAAGCCGCCTCGTGAAATGTCATGGGCCGTCCCTCGCTGAGCCATCGGTGCCAGCCGCCGTCCAGCACCTTGGCGGCCGCATGACCGTAGTAGTGCAGGACCCACCAAAGCCTCGTGGCGTAGGTGGTGTTGAAGTCGTCGTAGGCGACCACCGTGGTGTCATCGGATACACGGAGACGACCCATGAGCCGCAAAAGGTCTCCGCCCCCATCACGTGAACGCCACCTCCGGGCTCCTTCAGCCATCAGTCGACGGACAGGGCGACCGCAGACCGTATGTGTGCGCGCGTATAGGCATCTGTGCTTCCACAGTCCAGGACGCGGACGCTCGTATCGTCCCGGTGCTCCTAGAGCCAATCGGGTTCAGCCAGGAGCTCGGGTCGTGCGTTACCCTCAGCCGTGGCGCCGTTGTCAGGGCTCCTGTGAGGGCCTACTCGACAGCCGACCAGTGACGCCCTGGACCGAGAATCGCGTCTTGCCTCGCTCCGGACATAGAATCAGGCGTTCGGCCTGCCTTGTTTGGCGCCCCACGAAGGCGGCGATGGAATCGGTCCACAGCCTGGAGGTGGTGGCATGAGCGTCCGAAAGTTCCTCACTGTGATCTCGGTGCTGGCCCTGGTGGGCGCGGCGTGCAAGGGAGGCGGCGGAGGCGGAACTGAGACCGCCAAGGGAGGGACGCTTACGTTCGGAGCCGCACTTTCCCTCACGGGGTCGCTGGCCCGGGAAGGCATCCTGACCAAGGAAGGCTACGAGTACTTCCGGAAAGTGATCAACGAAAAAGGCGGGGTGAAGGTCGGAGGGAAGACCTACACCCTCGCTATCAAGTACCAGGATGACCGCTCCACACCCGACGTAGCCGCGCAGCTCGTCGACCAGATGAACGACGCCGGCATCAAGTTCATCCTGGGCCCGTACGGTTCGGCTTCGACCCAGGCGGCGTCCGCGGTGGTCGAGCGGAACCAGCAGCTCATGGTCAGCACGGCCGGGGCCGACGACAAGATCTACACCCAGGGCTACAAGTACACGTTCGGGGTGCTCTCGCCGGCCAGCTTCTACGTGGCCTCCATCGTGAAAGCCGTGGCCGAGCTTGCCACTCCCAAGCCCAAGACCGTCGCCGTGCTGGCGGCCGACGATGGATTCTCTCAGACCGCTGCCCAGGCCGGGGCGCAGGAGGCCCAGAAGCAGGGCATGCAGGTCGTGGCGCAGGAAACGTTCCCCGCTTCGGCCACGGACCTCACCGCCCAGATCACGAAGATCAAGCCCAAGAAACCTGACCTAGTCCTCAGCTCAGGCCACCTCCAGGACGGGATCGGCGTGATCAAGGCAGCCGAGGAGCTCCGGTTGAATCCCGCCGGCGGGTTCGGCGAGACCGTGGCCCCGCCCACTCCCGACTTCGTCCAGTCCCTCGGCAAGGCGGCAGAGCTCGTGCTGGGGTCGTCCCAATGGTCGGCCGACGTGGAAGGGAAGGATTCCTACGTCGGTACCGCGCAGGACTACGCGAACGGGATCAAGCAGATGTTCGGTCACGACGCCGAGTACCACAACGCGGAGGCCACTGCCGGGGCCCTGGCCATGGTGCTCGCAATCCAGAGGGCGGGATCGCTCGAGCCGGCAGCGGTGCGCAACGCGATGGCCTCCCTGGACACGATGTCCTTCTTCGGCCAGATCAAGTTCGACGGCCAGGGGAAGAACGTCTACAAGCCGATGACGGTGATCCAGATCCAGGACGGCCAGGCAGTGACGGTGTGGCCCAAGGGCCCGAACAGCGCAACGCTGCAATGGCCCACCCCTCCGTTCGGACAGCGGTAGGGGCCGGCGCTTGACCCAGTTCCTCCAGGCGACCATCAACGGCCTCCTCCAGGGCGGGCTGTTCGCCCTGGTGGCCCTGGGGTTTTCCCTGGTGTGGGGCGTGATGAACATCGTGAACATCGCTCACGGGGCCCTGGCCATCGGGGGCGCCTACGTGGCCTGGAAGCTCACGGGCTCCGCCGGCCTCGATCCTTGGCTCGCCATGCTCGCTTCCGCAGCGGCCCTGTTCGTGATCGGGTACGCCCTTCAGCGGGGCCTGATCAACCTCGTGGTGAACGCCCCGATCTGGATGACGCTCCTGCTCACGTTCGGGCTCCAGCTCCTGATCGTGAATGGGCTAACGATCTGGTTCAGCGCGGACTTCCGCTCGATCCCCATGTCCTACGCGGCGAGCGGGTTCTCCCTGGGCCCGGTGCGGTTGCCGTACGGGCGGCTGCTCGGGTTCGGACTGGCCCTGGGCCTCACCTTCCTCCTCGCCACCTTCATGGCCCGCACCCGAACCGGGCGAGCCATCAAGGCCACCGGGATGGACCGGTCCACGGCCCGCCTCATGGGGGTGGACGTCCGTCACATCTACGCCCTGACCTTCGGGATCTCGGCGGCGCTGGCCGCCGTCGCCGGCACGATGACCGGGATCGTAGGGACGTTCAGCCCGGTGGGAGCAGGGAGCCTCACGCTCCGCAGTTTCGTGGTCAGCGTGCTGGGAGGGCTGGGCAACATGTGGGGCGCGCTGGCCGGAGGGCTGGTCCTCGGGGTCGTGGAGGCGTGGGGCGGGCAGTACCTGTCGGGGGCCCTGGTGAACGCAATCGCCTTCGGAGTGCTGGTCCTGGTGCTGATCGTCCGGCCCAGCGGGCTGCTCGGGCGCCCTTTCTATGAGGCGCGCGTGGAGGCCTAGGTGGCCGAGGCACGGTCCGGCGACACCGGGACCAAGCGGACCGTCCCTTTCGTCTGGGCGGCGCTCCGCCACCGCCGCGCCCTCGGCTGGGGAGCCGCCGTGGCCCTGACGGCCTACCTCGTCTACGCTCCCGAGGTCCTGCTCGAGAGCTTCCAGCGCACCTTGGCGGGGGTGTTCATGTTCGCCACCTTGGCGCTTGCCTGGAACCTCATCGGGGGCATGGCAGGGTACCCGAGCTTCGGAAACGTGGTGTTCTTCGGGTTGGGCGGCTACACGGTGGCCTCCCTGATGGCCAGGGCCGGATGGACGTTCTGGCCGGCACTGGTCTTGGCAGCCGTGTTCGGGGCCGTCTTCGCGGCCCTGGTGGGGTTGCCCGTACTCCGGCTACGCGGGCACTACTTCGCCATCGCCACGCTGGGGGTGGCGGAGGGGATGCGAGAGCTGGTGATCAACGTGCCGCGCATCACCGGGGGCGGATCGGGCATCACCATCCCGGCAGTAGGGACGAAAGCCGCGACACCGTATCCGGGCAACACCGGCTTCTACTACTACTTCCTGGTCCTACTCCTCACGGCACTCCTCGTCGTATGGCGGGTATCTCGAAGCCGGTTCGGATATGCCCTCCGGGCCATCCGGGAGGAGGAGGACGGGGCCGCGGCCATGGGGGTCAATACTACGCGGACGAAGGTGGCCGCCTTCGCTCTATCCGGTTTCCTCACCGCGGTGGCGGGGGGCCTGTACGCCTTCCAGCAGGTGACCATCTACCCGGAGCGGTCGTTCTCCGTGGAGATCACAGTGCTGATGGTGGTCATGGTCGTCATCGGCGGCATAGGCACCGTACTCGGGCCCCTGCTCGGAGGGGTGGGACTCCAGTTCCTGTCCGAGTACCTCCGGCAGAACTACCTCCAGTGGAACCTGTTCATCTTCGGCGCCATCGTGGTCGTGGCGGTGATCTTCCTCCCAGAGGGTGCTGTTCGGTTTGCCGGGGAGAGCTGGCGTCGGCGCCGTCCGACCTTGTTGGCGAACGTGCGTCAGTATCGACTGTGATCCTCGAGACCCAGGCGGTCAGTCGTCGCTTCGGGGGGTTGCACGCGCTGTCGGACGTCTCCTTCCACGTGGAGGAGGGGAGCATCACGGGCGTCATCGGGCCGAACGGCGCCGGGAAGACGACGCTGATCAACGTCATCACCGGATTCCTGGGCCCCTCCTCGGGTCGGGTATTGGTCGAGGGCCAGGACGTCACAGGAGCAAAGCCGTGGAAGATCGCCCATCTGGGCGTGTCGAGGACCTTCCAGGTGGTGAAGCCGTTCCGGGACCTGAGTGTTCGGGAGAACGTGGCCATCGGCGGGATGTTCGGTCCGCGGGGGGCGCGTTCCCTGGCCCGGAGCCTTCGGCGGGCCGACGAGGTGCTGGAACGGGTGGGGCTGGGCGGGAAGATCCACGCAATGGCCCGCGATCTCTCGGTGGCCGAAGCGAAGCGGCTGGAGCTGGCCCGAGCCCTGGCCATGGGCCCCGCCCTCCTCCTCCTCGACGAGGTCATGGCGGGGCTCCGGCCTCAAGAGATCGACCGCGCCGTGGACCTCGTGCGCTCGCTGCGCGATGAAGGCATCACGATCGTGGCCATCGAACACGTCATGAAGGCAATCATGGCTGTGTCCGACCACATCCTGGTCCTTCATCAGGGACGGACGCTGGCATGGGGTCGCCCCGACGAGGTCGCCGGCGACGAGCGAGTGATCAGCGCCTACCTCGGGGAGCGATACGCGCGAAGGACGAGCGAACAGGGATAGGGATGCTCGAAGTCCGAGAGCTGAGTGCAGGATACGCGGGCGTGCAGGTCCTGTGGGATGTCGAACTCGACGTGGGCGAGCAGGAGATCGTCGCCCTGGTCGGCTCGAACGGGGCCGGCAAGACGACGCTCCTCCGGGCGATCTCCGCACTCCTCCACCCCCTTGCCGGCTCCGTCCGGTGGCGCGGTCGAGAGACCGTCGGGATGCGACCCGAGCACGTAGTGCGCCTGGGGATCGCGCATGTCCCCGAGGGCAGGCGACTGTTCGCAGGACTCACGGTCCGCGAGAACCTGGAGATGGGGGCATACCAGCGACGGGACGCCAGGGTTCGCGAGGACATCGAGTGGGTCCTCGAGCTGTTCCCCCATCTACGTCAACATCTCGAACGGATAGCCGGTCGGCTGTCGGGCGGGGAGCAGCAGATGTGCGCCATCGCCCGAGGTCTCATGAGCCTGCCCAAGCTGCTCATGATCGATGAGTTGTCCCTGGGGTTGGCACCCAACTTGGTGGAGTCTTTGCTTGCCCGGTTGTCGCAGATCGTCCAGCGTGGCACCTCGGTCCTCCTCGTGGAGCAGGATGTGGACGCCGCCCTGACCATCGCCACCAGCGGCTACGTGCTGGAGACAGGAAGGATCGTGGCCCACGGCCCCGGGAAGCAGCTCCGGGCGGACCCTCGGATCCGGGAAGCCTACCTCGGCGTGGCTTGACCCGAATTTCCTTCTCGAGCATGGAGGTTCGCTCCGTGAGGCGCGTGGCGGGATCGCGGGAAGTGGGGCTTCATGTCGGTCTCGTCAGCCTGACTTCGCCGGATTGCGAGACCTCTCCTCCCAAACCCGGAGGCCGCCAGCCGTTTGCGCCTGGCGAGGATCAGACCGGGCAAGATCCACCCATGCGATATGTAGAGCTTCGTCGACATACCGACAATGACGGCGATCGCCTCACACAGCAGGGCGAAGCGGACGCGGAGGCCATCGGCCGATCCGGGCTGCACCCCCCGTATGCGGCGTTCGTCTCAACCGGGGCAGCACGCGCCACCGAGATGCTCGAGATTCTGCGCCACGCCGCCGGTCAGGACGGCGTCCCGATCACGTCGGCGACGGGGTTGCGGTCATCCGTCGAAGACAGGCGTGCTGCTGCCACGGCGGCGGGAAAGGGCGCGGACTTGGAGGCTATGCGCGCAGTCGATCCGGACCTGGTCGAGAAGGAGTCCTTGGTGCTGGCTTGGGCGCTGCCGCAGGTGGTGGAGGGATTGCCGGAGGGCGGCCGAGCGCTCGTCATCGGGCACAGCCCGACCAACGAGGCGGCCGTCCTTGGCCTCGCGGCTGCGGTCGTGCCGCCGCTGGAGAAGGGTGAAGGGGTTCTGGTCGTCGAGGATCGGGGGGACTATCGAGTCGAGCCACTCGGCTCCGGGTAGATGGATCGTGCCGGTCATGGGCCGGCCCGGTCCGAGGCCAGAAACGCCACGGGCGGAGCCGCCAGTCTGGGTGGCACTTCCTGCTCGGCCCTCCGACACCAGTCGACCGAAACTGCCACCCTGGGCCGCTGTCGATTGGGCAAGTCGGGGGTCGGAGCGCCTTCCCCCGCCAAGAACCCTTAGAGCTGCTTGTCCCTTCCGATGACCATCCGGCAGACCATCGCGATGAGGATTGAGACCTCGTGACCGTAGTCCGGGCGTGGGCCCAGCCCCCATCCTTCGTCCGGCCGGTGTGGGTTCGGCCGAATTGCTATCCCACGCGCCATGGTTGCCAATGTTAACGCGGCGCGTTATCATGCGCCGTGATCAAGAGCTTCCGGGACCGGGACGCAGAGCGTCTCTTCGACCGGCGGCCGACTCGCAGATTCGGATCGAGGGTGCAGAAGGTGGCCTTGCGAAAGCTCCGGATGCTGGATGCTGCGGTGAAGCTCGACGACCTCCGTGTGCCGCCGGGCAACCATCTGGAACGGCTGCGCGGTGACCGCTCGGGCCAGCACAGCATCCGGATCAACGACCAGTGGCGAATCTGTTTCCGATGGTGGGGTGGCGATGCGTACGACGTTGAGATCGTGGACTACCACTAGGAGAGGATGATGACCAAGCGACTTCCACCCATCCATCCCGGGGAGATTCTCCTCGAGGAGTTCCTGCTGCCCATGGGGATCAGCCAGTATCGGCTCGCCAAGGACATCAATGTTCCTCCTCGCCGGATCAACGAGATCGTCCACGGCACGCGGGCGGTCTCGGCGGACACAGCCTTGCGCCTTGCTCGTTACTTCGGGACCTCCGAGCGGTTTTGGCTGAACCTTCAGGCGCAGTACGACTTGGATATGGAATATGACCGCATCGGGGATCGCATCGAGCGGGAGATCATGCCTCGCGCCGTCTGATCCTCACCCTTCCGATGTGGTGCGCCCATACTGGTCCGGGATCATGCCCCAGCGCCACACGGCAACAGGACCCTTCGGCCGAACCCCGTAGGTATCCTCGGGGACGAGTCCGGTCTCAAGCACGGTGCACCGATGCTCCCACGAGTCACCGACGTCGAACTCATAGTCGAAGACCTCCCTCTGGAGGCGCTTCGCCACCTTCGTTCGGGCCGCCTCTTGTTCCGAGGCGCCTTCGAAAGCCGTCCCTACCCTCGAGCCATCGGGGAGCCGGAACACGCACAGGTGCCCGAGATCCCAGCGCGCAAACGGACGCCGAGCGCTCGGCCGCCGCTTGAGAATCGCCGGAAGCTCGCTCCGTCACGGTTCGGGGGATTGCGCTCCGACCGGCGCCCCCGGCCCGACCGGCCGGTCCGGGGGGATGAACAGCCTGGACAGGGACCACATCAGCGCGGCGATGCCGAATCCCGCGAGCCACACGATGAGCGGGGGCGGCTCGAGGGCAAAGAAGGTCCTGGCCACCGGCGTCAGCATCACCGCGACGAAGGCGGCCACCATGGACCAGATCAGGGCCAGTCGGGGGCGGGTGAGCGGCGCTGCGATGATCGTGAGGACCAGGAATCCGATCCAGCACAACACCATCGTCGCCGTAGTCCGGGCCTGGATCAGGGGAACGGGTTCGTCGATGGCCAGCCGGTACGCCAGGAACGTGGCCACCGCGGCGAGCGTCCCGGCCGGGACGGTGAACCGAAACACCCGCCTCAGGAACCCGGGCCTGGCCCGCTCGGTGTTGGGGGCCAAGGCCAGGAAGAACGACGGGACGCCGATGGTGAGCGTACCAATCAGCGTGAGGTGCCGGGGCAGGAACGGGAACGCCAGCTGGAACACCCCCACCCCCAGGGCCAGCAGCATCGCGTAGATCGTCTTCGTCACGTACAGGTTCGAGGTGCGCTCGATGTTGCCGAGGACCCGGCGGCCCTCGCGCACCACCGACGGCAGCGCATCGAACGTGGAGTCCAAGAGCACGAGCTGGGCCACGGAGCGAGTGGCCTCGGCGCCCGAGCCCATGGCGATGCCCAGGTCGGCGTCCTTCAACGCGAGCACGTCGTTCACCCCGTCGCCGGTCATGGCCACGACGTGACCCCTGGACTGCAGGGCCTGGACCATGGCCCGCTTCTGCTGGGGGGTAACTCGGCCGAAGATCGTGTGCTCGGCCAGGATGTCGGCCAGCGCGGCGGGGTCGTCCGGAAGCTCCGTCGCGTCCACGGCGTTACCGACGCCCTTGGCTCCCAGGCGACCGGCGATGGCCGCCACGGTCTGGGGATGGTCCCCGGAGAGGACTTTCACCTGGACCTTCTGACGGGCGAAGTATGCGAGGGTCGCGGCGGCAGTCTCCCGGATCCGGTCTCCCAGGACCACGAATGCCACGGGGTCCAGCCGGCCGGGGAGCCGCTCATCGTCCAGGGCTTCCCCGGTCCGTGACGCCAGGACCACCCGCCGACCTGCTTCCGCGAGCTCGGCGGCCCGCCCGGCCGCCTCCGGGTGCGCGGCATCGGCCAGCAGCACCTCGGGGGCCCCCAGCACCCACGTCCCGTGCTCCCCGAAGGACGCGGCGCTCCACTTGCGGGCCGAGGAGAACGGCACCGCCCCGTCGGCCCGCCACGTCTCGACCTCGGCGAACCCCTGCTTGATGGCGAGGAGCGTGGCGTTTGGATGGGGTCGCTGGCCGCCAGGGCTCCCAGGGCCAGGGCGTACGGCTGGCCCGATGCGAGCGGCAGGACGTCCTCGACCGCCAGCCGGCCCTCGGTCAGCGTTCCCGTCTTGTCGATGCACAGCACGTCCACCCGGGCCAGGACCTCGACCGCCGGAAGCTCCTGCGCCAGCACCCTCCGCCGGGCCAGCCTGACCACGCCCACGGCGAAAGCGATGCTGGTCAGCAGGACCAGGCCCTCCGGCACCATAGCCACGGTGCCGGCCACCGAGCCGCGGAGGGCGTCGTACAGGCTGGCGTTCGAGCCGACCTGGCTGACAGCCAGCAGGATGGCGGTCGGCACGAGCACCCAGGTCACGAGCTGCAGGATCCGGTCGATGCCCGCCCGGAGCTCAGACTTCGTGAGCTCGAACCGTCGAGCCTCCTCTGCCAGGCGCACGGCGTACGCCTCCCGGCCCACCCGCGTGGCCCTGTACCGGCCGCTGCCCGCCGCGACGAAGCTCCCCGAGAGCACTCCGTCCCCCGCGCGCTTCTCCGCCGGCTCGGACTCGCCCGACACGAGCGATTCATCGACCTCGAGACCCTGTGAGTCCAGGACGACGCCGTCCACCACGACCTGGTCCCCGGGCTGGAGCTCCAGCACGTCGTCGAGGACCACCGACCACACCGGCAGCTGGCGCACCGTCCCGTCCCGAACGAGGCGGGCCTTTGGTGCCGTGAGCACCGCCAGCCGGTCCAGGGTCCGCTTGGCCCGGAGCTCCTGGACGATCCCGATCAGCGTGTTCCCGACCAGCACGAAGCCGAACAGGGCGTCCTGGTACGGCCCGACGATCAGGATGACCACCAGCAGCGCGCCGAGGAGAGCGTTGAACCGGGTGAAGACGTTAGCGCGGACGATCTCCTTCACCGTCCGCGACGGCCTGGTAGGGACTTCGTTGACCTTCCCGCTCGCGACCCGCTCCTGGACCTGGCTCTCGGTGAGCCCGTCCAGTGCCAAGCTGGGAGTCTCAATCCTCACGCTACTCAACAGCGTATCTGGGTGGATCGTTGAACGCGTCCAGCAGGTTCTCCGTCGAAGGGCCCGATGCCGGATAAGCCGGGCAGGAGCCAAGGTTCCCTCTCGGACCCATCCTGGCACAGCACTATGACTTGTGGGACAGAGAGATCGTGCTCTCCCATTCAGTCAACGTCCAGGAGGAAATCAAGAGATCGAGCGGACGCCTAGTGCGCTTAGTGCGAGCGCGTATGCGAGTCTGGGAGTCCATACGCCCAGGGTATGCACTCTCCCACCTGGGACTACGTGGATGCGCTCATGGCCGTAGCCAGCCGCGCCCGACCGCGCCAGCGCGCCGCGTGGGAAGCGCGGCTCTAGGCGCCTGCCGGCACGAGGATCCCTCTGCCCTGGAGCCGGCCCGCGTCGAGGTCCGCCATGGCGTCGGAGATGGCGTCGAGCGGGTACAGCCGCGTGTGCAGCCGGACCTTGGCCTGCGCCGCTAGCGTCATCAGCTCTGCTAGGTCGTTGTAGGTCCCCACGAGGTTGCCCACGAAGTTGATCTCCGTGGAGATGATGTCGATGGCCGGAACGTTCAAAGAACCTCCGTAGCCGATGATGAAGTAGCTCCCCGCCCGGCGGAGCATGGCCACGCCGTCCTCGATAGCTCCGCCCTCGCCGACGAAGTCGATCACGGCCTCAACTCCCTTGCCGGCGGTCAGCTCCTGCACCGCGATGACCTGGGACCCGTCGGCCAGAAGGCCGTGGTCGGCGCCGATCTTCTGGGCCAAGTCGAGCGCGGCCTCGGATCGGTCGACCACGATGATCTCAGCGGGGGTGAGCGCGGCGAGGCACTGGATGCCGATGTGACCGAGTCCACCGGCCCCGATCACCACAGCCTTCGTCCCCGGATACAGGATGGCCGAGGCCTTCTTCACCGCGTGATAGGCCGTCAGCCCGGCATCGGCCAGCGCGGCCACGTCCCTGGGCTGGAGCGAGGGGTCGAGCCTCACCAACGCCCGCGCGCTGGTCTTCAGGAACTCGGCGAAGCCCCCATCCGAGTCGATCCCGGGGAATGCGCTGTCCTCGCAGTGCATGTCTTCGCCGGCGCGGCAGGGCCGGCACAGGCCGCAGGTCACCCTCGGATGCACGATCACGATGTCCCCGACCTCGACGTTGGTGACCGCAGATCCGACCTCGTGGACCCATCCGGCGTTCTCGTGGCCCAAGGTGTAGGGAAGCTGGACGCCCGACTTCTGCTCCCACTGGCCTTCGAGGATATGAAGGTCGGTCCTGCACAATCCAGCGCCTCCGATGCGCACGATCACGTCGTGCGGCCCTTCGACCTTGGGCTCGGGAACGTCGTCCAGGTGCAGGCTCTCTTCGCGGTACGCATGCAGCCGTGCCGCCTTCACGAGGTGACTCCCTCCTTTCCACTCGGGCTGCCGTAGCGGGCCTCGAGCAGCACCCGACACAGCATGGAGTTGCCCTCCAAGCTCACCCGCATAAGCCCGATGCGGCGCAAATGGCCTTCCACGTCTTCCACCTCCCGGCCCGTGGGGTCGGTGATCACTGGGGCGGTGGGCGAGCAGTCGAGCCCAAGCTCCGCCCGAACGGCCAGATACGAGCGGGCCTCGACGGTGTCGGACAGGTTCCCAACTGTGAGCCCGGCGACCACACCCTGCCCGAGCGAGCGCAGGAGCCGCTCCTGGCGGACGAGGAAGGCCTTGCGCCGGAACAGGCTCCGCAGGCCGTCGAGACCCTCCGTGGTCTGCTCGCCGAATGTCTCCTCGAACGTCCTGCCGCCACTCACGCCCGAGGAGATCTCCTCGCCGGCGTGGTGGTCCGCGAGCGCCACCGTGACCCGGTCTACACCCGGCAGGGCAAGTACGGCCTGCCGGGCGTCCGAGGCCATCAGCCAAGAGAAGTTCGGGGAGCACCAGTAGGTGGGCAGCCGCAGCCCGACGCGGACCTCGCCGCCCGTCACGGCCACGCTCGTGACGAACCCCAGGTCAACCAGCGACTCGTCGAGCTCCGGGTCCAGGACACCCCGAAGCGCGTCCAGGACCTCAGACTCGGTGAGTGCCTCGGCTCGGGTCATGCCGCGACGGGCACCTTGATGTCGTACAGCTTGGCGGCGTTCAGTCCGAGGATCTTTCGCTTCGTCTCAAGCGTGATGTCGACGCCCTTGTTCTCCTTGATCTCCTGGGGGAAGTCGAACTCCATGAATCTCTCGACGATCCACTTCGGGCTCCACAGGGCGTAGTCCGAGGCGAAGAGCAGGCGGTCTTCGCCGAGCCACCACAGGA
>WNGA01039280.1_pt1 | contig 12801 bp, 12 predicted proteins | sample 5400061 | NCBI WGS metagenome assembly WNGA01 (sample SAMN13153366, study PRJNA577476) | soil metagenome | isolation source: 100 cm soil or saprolite under grassland replicate 2 | place: USA:California | collected 2016-06-15
TAGACGCTCGGCGCGCTCTTCAATCTTTGAAACCATCTCCCGCGCACTGCGCTCAAATTCCTGGACGGTTCGACGCAGTGCCGCGTCAAACTCGCTTTGTCGCTCACGTTCATGACGTAAAGCGTTCATTTCAAGTGAGGCAAACTTTTCCGCAACCGCGACGCGCTCTTCTTCGAGAGCCGAGCGCAAGGCCGCAGCCTCCTCAGCTTCGTTCTTGATTCGACGCAAGTATTCGGCCGCCTCAAGCGTCGAATCCTTTACCAGTTCCGACGCCGCACAAATAATCTCGTCGGGAATACTAAATCGACGCGCAATCTCGAGACCCGACGACGACCCCGCAACGCCCACTATCAACCGATAAGTTGGCTGCAACGTCTTTTCGTCAAACTCGACACTCGCGTTGAGCACTCCTTCCTCGTTCGCAGCATATATCTTTAGCCCACTGTAGTGAGTCGTGGCCAGCACGTGAGCACCGCAAACACGACGAAAGTGATCAACAACGGCCACTCCCAGCGCAGAACCCTCTTCCGGATCAGTGCCGGTGCCCACTTCATCTAGCAACACGAGTGCCGGCGATTGGCACATCCCGATCATTCGCGAAATACTCCCGACGTGCGAAGTAAATGTAGAAAGATTCGCCGTCAGTGACTGATGATCTCCGATATCCGCCAACACCGAGCGGTAAAAGGGGACTCTTGCTTCTCGGGCTGGCACCGGCAGACCTGACAGTGCCATCAAGGAAAGGAGACCTGCAGTTTTAAGAACAACAGTCTTGCCACCTGCGTTTGCGCCGGATATGACCATCGCCCTGTTCTGGCCGTCTAACGAGAAAGACACCGGAACTACTGAGCCGCCGGATTCGCGAAGGTTCTCGGTCAGGAGCGGATGACGCGCTTCGATTAAATCGAGGGTTTCACCCTGCGCGCGCTCAGAAATCCCAGGGATGACACAATCAAATCGACCGTAAAACGCCGTCTTTGCGTTAACGAAATCCAATTCCTCAACCGCTTGCTCGGCCATTTCGATGCCCGCCAGTTCCCGACGCAAACTCTCTGTGAGTTCGAATAGAACTCGCGCTATTTCTCGGTATTCCGTTTCTTTAAGCGACTGCAGTTCGTTGTTCGCGTCGATGGTTTCCATCGGCTCGACAAATACTGTCGCTCCCGAGGAAGACGAACCGTGTGCCACGCCCTGAACTCGGCCGCGATGATCCGATTTTACTGGAATGACAAATCGGTCATTACGAAGGGTTACCAGCGGATCCTGAATCGCTTCGTCGTGTTTGCGCATCAGACCTTCCAGCGAGTGAGTGATCTGCGAGCGAACGCGAGTGATCTCGTGACGTATGCGTGCCAACTCAGGACTCGCACGGTCGTCGATCTCACCACTGGGCAAGATCTTGTTTGTGACTCGTGCAACGACGCTGTTTAGATCTCGCGGCAGTTCGGCGAGAACCTCCCATAACACCGGGCAGTGATCGCGCTCCGGCTGAATTAATCTGCGAACAGCAAGCGCCTGTTCGCAAAGCCGCGCGACCTGCAATAACGCCATGGGATCAAGCGCAGCGTCCTCAACGCGTAACCGGGCAAGAGCATTCTCCGGATCATCGATCTGGCTGAATGACAAGACAACGCCTCTCTCTCTCAAACTGACTGCCTCCGACACCGCCTCCAAGTCCCGCCGCAGGTCATTCAGGTCGGCAAATGGAACGAGAGTTTCGAAACGCTGCTGCGCCATTGGGGTCTGTGCATAGCGTCGAATGAGCGTAAGCAATGCGCCATACTCAAGAGTGGTAAAAGCCTGATCGTCCATTGGTCGCTAAAGATCCGAGAATCTAATGTCCGTCTGTCAGAAAACATATAGATCGCAGCTCTATAAATTGAGGGCTACTATGATTTTTGGCAAGTCAAGCAACTGCAGGATAAAATGTCGCCATTCTTTGTAAGGTAAATCTGAGTTTGGGCGACTCCCTTTTATGCGGTCGCTCTGTCCAATAAGGGATTGCGTCATCACTCGGAAAAGTAGCTGAAAGGATGGTTGATGGACGAATTCGATCGTTATCGGGCCGAAATGAACGAGCGCCTGCTTGGCATGAACCATCTCGGTATAAAGCGGTTTTTTGCGCTTGACACTCAGGCGTACGAAGACGGCGCGCTCGACAAACGCACAAAGGAATTAATGGGTCTTGTCGCTTCAATCGTTTTGCGTTGCGACGATTGTATTACTTATCACATCAAGCAGTGTGTAGGCGAAGCTGTTACGCGCGCGCAGTTTCTTGATGCGTTCAATGTGGCACTGGTTGTTGGTGGCTCGATTACTATTCCCCACCTGCGACGAGCGATTGAGCGATTGGATCAGATACTGCAGGGCGCCGAACAAGAGTCGGCCACTCCGCATGGTCACGAGTGAGGGGTATTCAACGCGAACCACGGCAGGAACACGACGAGTACTTTCGAACCTTTTGAGCGGTTAATGAGACCTTCGTGAAATATTCAATTACTATTCTGGTGGTGCTTGTCGCACTTGGCGTCGCAACAACGACGGTTCAATCGGTCAAGTCAATCAGGAAGGGTTTTCTTATGCCGGCACAGGAACAGGCACGCGTGCGCGCGCCGGAATTAACGGGCGGGCGCGGCTGGCTTAATACCGGAAAGCCGCTTTCACTAGCAGCGCTCAAGGGTAAGGTGGTAATTCTCGATTTCTGGACCTATGGCTGCATTAACTGCATCCATATCATTCCGGATCTTAAAAAGTTGGAAGCCAAGTATGCTAACCAGCTGGTTGTGATAGGCGTTCATTCCGCGAAGTTCGAAAATGAAAAGCAAACGGAAAACATTCGCCGCATCATTTTGCGTTACGAGTTGGAGCATCCGATCTATAACGACGCAGATTTCAAAGTGTGGCAGAGCTATGGTGTACGAGCCTGGCCGACCCAAGTCGTGATCGATCCTGCCGGCTACGTGGTCGGCGCGGTGTCCGGCGAAGGCAACTACGATTTGATTGACAAAGTCGTTGCCAAACTCACCGATGAGTTTCGCAAACGCGGGGAATTGAACGAGGAACCGTTGCAACTGACGCTCGAGCGCGCCAAAGTTGGTGACCTGCCGCTCGCTTTCCCCGGAAAGATCCTGGCCGATGCTAAGAGTGATCGACTGTTCATCGCCGACTCAAATCACAATCGCATTGTTGTGACGACGCTGGACGGCACGTGGGTAAATACAATCGGCACCGGAGAACGGGGTGCTGCCGACGGAACATTCGACAAGGCCAGTTTTTATCGCCCTCAGGGTCTGGCCCTCGATGGCGATTCGCTTTACGTTGCGGACACGGAAAATCATTTGATTCGCGAGATTGATCTGAAGTCGCGCTCAGTAAAGACAATTGCCGGGACCGGCGAGCAGATGCGCGAGTATTTTAAGACTGGTCCGGCACGAACAATCGCCTTGAGTTCTCCGTGGGATCTACAACTGGTCGGACGCACGCTCTACATCGCGATGGCCGGTCCGCATCAGATCTGGAAACTTGATCTGGATAAGAAGGAGGTTTCGACTTTTGCCGGCTCGGGCCGGGAAGCCCGACGTGACGGGTCGCTGCTCGAAGCCGGTTTTGCTCAGCCTTCGGGGTTAGCGGCTAGTGGCAAGATTCTCTACGTCGCGGACAGTGAATCCAATATCATCCGCGCTATCGATCTTGTCTCAGGCCAGGTAAAAACAGTCGTGGGCGGCGATCTTTTTGAATTCGGAGATGTTGATGGCCAAGGCGACGACGTGCGACTCCAGCATCCACTCGGTCTCTTCTCACTGGGCAACAAGATTCTCATTGCTGATACCTATAATCACAGGATCAAGGAACTGAATCCCCAACAACAAAGAGTGAAAACGTTTCTCGGTACTGGCAAGTCCGGTCAGTCGGACGGAGCCTCCGCATCGTTTTATGAGCCTGGCGGCTTAAGCGCTGCCGGTGAAAAGCTTTATGTCGCGGATACCAACAATCACGCGATCCGGGTCATTGATTTAAAAACGAAGGCCATTACAACGTTAAGTATTAAGGGGCTGGAGCCGCCAGCAGCCAACGCCAGCGCAAATGGCGATGGCGCGCCCAATCTCGAAGAGATGAAGCTTCCGAAGCAGCGTCTGCGCGCTTCTACTGCCGGGAATATCGTCGTGGAGGTGGACTTGCCCGCAGGTTATCACCTCAATCCGGCGGCGCCTCAGCGTTTCAAGGCTTCGATTGAGAGCGGTTCTGAGCACATTGCATTTCAGGCGGACGCACGGGGTGGAGAGGACAAAGTTCTGTCTCGAACCTCGAAGGACATCCGACTCCCTCTGCGAGTGCCAATTCAGGCTTTGACCCTGGGCAGCGGCCATCTGCGCATTCAGCTCACGCTGTTCTATTGCCGCGAAGACAACACAGGGACCTGTCAAATCAAGACTTTGCTTTGGAATGCGCCAGTTGAAGTTGTCAGCGAGTCTGACGCGTCAAACGAAATTAGGATTCATGCGCGCTTGCCTGCTGAATGAACGGATCTTGGTGGAGACGGGTTTTTTGAACGTCCGATGTTGGTTCGCTCGGGCTGCTTGCTAGTCCTTCATCCAGCGAGTAATATCGAACATCCCTACAACTAAATAATAGTTAGGAGTAAGAACTGTGTCTGACCAACCAGGAACAAAACCCGCGCCTGACAAACCATTTCTTTCTGACATTCAAACTCTGCGCGCGCGCGCGCGCAAGCACATGGAGCAGGGTGCAGTTACGGAAGGATACCGAGCCGACCGTGAGACGGTAGTAAAGGTTCTGAACGAAGCGCTGGCTACCGAAATCGTTTGCGTTCTTCGCTATAGGCGTCATTACTTTATGTCCTTGAACATTCCAATGATGAACAGGGACACGCTGATGAGATTGCCAAGCGAATCGTCCAGCTTGGTGGCGAGCCGAACTTCAATCCAGAAGGCTTGTTGACACGAAGTCACGCGGAATATGTAGAAGGCACAACTTTAACCGACATGATCAAAGAAGATCTTGTTGCTGAAAGAATCGCCATCGACAGTTATCGCGAGATTGTTCAGTATCTCGGTAATGACGATCCCACCAGCCGGCGCCTAATGGAAAGCATCCTAGCCGTAGAAGAAGAACATGCTGACGACATGATGAATCTGCTTCAGGATGTTGGTAGCTGACGACGTGCTGCGGTGCAAGACTGGAAATCGGGAGTAGCTGCGAGTTTCGCCGCGGCCTCCCGATTACTGCTTTTCAGACGTTAAGTGTAAACTCTTCTGCAAATTTTGTTTGCACATTCTTAGCGTGATGCTTTGAAGATCGAGCATCACGCTTGTTAGTGTTTGACAGTTGCTCGATAACCAGCCAAATAAACCCAGCGCCGGGCGACCGACAATGTGTCGCAGTTGTGGGGCGATCGTAGGTGCCGACCAAAATCAATGCGCGGTGTGCGACGCCTCAGTTACAACCGCCTCGCAGCCGGCACGATCGCGCCTGGCGGCTGATCGCGAGACAATTCGGTTCGCTCGCGCCGTTCTCACCCGTCCGTATAAGTTCACAATTGTTTTTCTGATAACGAACTTCTTCATCTTCCTCTTGATGTGGGAATCGAGCGGAATGACGTGGACCGCCCTTTGGTCGCAGTTTCCTTATCCCGTGTTGATAGCCTATGGCGCCAAGGTTAATAGCTTGATAAACGAGCAGCACCAATGGTGGCGGTTCGTCACCCCTATGTTCATTCATGTCAACCTGCCTCACGTACTAATAAACATGTACAGTCTGTGGATGGTTGGACCCTATGTAGAAAAACTATATGGCTCGGCAAAATTTGTTGTGTTCTGGGTGTTAACTGGAATAGCTGGTGTCGTTGCCAGTTACCTCACCGTCGTCAACAGTGACGCGTCGTTGGGGTCCCTCGGTCGATTCCTTTTCAAGACCCAGGATGTTCCGTCTGCGGGCGCGTCTGGCGCTCTGTTCGGTCTCGTGGGCGTACTCTTTGTCTTTGGCATCAAGTTTCGTCGCGAACTCCCGGAAGGATTCAAACGAGCCTTTGGCACCGGTATGTTGCCAATCATTCTGATCAACCTCTTCATCGGGTATCTCGGACGGGGAGTGATTGACAACGCAGCGCATCTTGGGGGACTGCTATCCGGCGCGGCACTCGCAGTCGTAGTGCAGTATCGCCGGCCGGGTGAGCGAACCAGTATTACAACGAGTTGGTACGTGCTTCAGATCGCGGCACTCTTGCTTGTGGTCGTCAGCTTTTTCAAGGTCGCTCAACATTTCAGGGATCCCATACCGATCATTGCGTCTCAGATAACGCAGGACTCTTCGCCCACGAACCAGGCGTTCCTGTCATATTCGATGGCGATGAACGACGCACAGGAGAAACTAAATGAGGCGATGAATGGGCAGACGGCAGGTGTCGACGAAGCAATAAAAGCTTTGGACTCAACTCCACCACTTGACCAGAAAGCCGATGAACTACGAGAGCAACTGAAGTTACTCCTCTATAAGGCGAAGATTGGAACAGCATCACCGTCACCTTCGCCAAATAGAAACAAGCTTGAGCCGGAGTCAAAGACACTGGAAGAGGAAATCAATTTGTGGAAGAAAGACTACAACCAATGGCTAAAAACCACTGGCCGAAATTATTAAAGGCTGTCAAAAGGCTAATCGACATACGAGGAGCGAGAACAGATGGAAATAAAAAAAGTGGGGGTTTTGGGATTTGGTTTGATGGGTTCAGGGATTGCTCAGGTGGCGGCAAGTGCAGGCTTCATGACCGTGGTAAAAGAGGTTTCACCCGAGTTCCTGGAAAAGGGATTTAAGGGCGTAGAAAAGTCACTGGCCAAATTCGCGGAAAAGGGGACCATCACCGCGGAACAGCAGAAAGAGATTCGCGATCGGTTGTCGGGAACGATATCGGTTCAGGATCTGGCTGACTGCGATATTGTGATCGAGGCCATCGTCGAGAACCTCGACGAAAAGCGAAGGACTTTCGGCGAACTTGATTCGATTTGCAAGCCGGAGACGATCTTCGCTTCGAACACATCTTCAATCTCCATTACGGAGATGATGACAGCCACGTCGGCTGCACGACAGCAGCGCTTCATCGGACTTCACTTCTTTAATCCCGTACCGTTAATGAAACTTGTCGAAGTAGTGCGAACGATTCTCACTGACGAGAGCGTCCACGAGATAGCGGTAGATTTTGGTAAACGTCTTGGCAAGGTGCCGGTGCGCGCCGGTGACAAAAGCGGTTTCATTGTCAATCGTTTACTCGTGCCTTACCTGCTCGACGCAATTAGAGCATTGGAAGAAGGCGTTGGCTCTATTGCAGACATAGACAACGCAATGAAACTGGGTTGTGGTTATCCGATGGGACCTTTTACCCTCGGGGATTTTGTAGGGCTCGACACGACTTACTACATTGCCGAGATAATGTTCAACGAATTTCGCGAGAAGCGGTTTGCTCCGCCGCCGTTGTTGAAGCGAATGGTCCTTGCCGGGCTTTATGGCCGTAAGTCTGGTCGGGGCTTTTACGACTACACCAACGATTCAAAGAATCCAACGCCCATGAATCTTGTTTGAGATTTGCAGGTTGAGATACTAGCGCTCAAACAAGACCGAATAGGAACCTCACGTTAAGCCTTCAGTTTCAAGGACCGCAACTTGTTATGTCTCTTGTTCATTACGAACGTCGCGGACCGATCGCAACCATTCGCTTGAATCACCCTGAGGGGTACAACACGCCTTTCGGAGAGATGCTTCTCGCTCTAGGCGAATTGTTCGAGGAGATTCGAAAGACGCCGGAAATTCGAGTGGTAATTCTAACGGGTGAAGGACCAGACGCATTTTGTACGGGAAGTGATATCACTGAGCCGACGCAACCTGATGGAGATCAGGCGCTACTGTCGTCTACGCACGCGCAAACAGTCTGCAATCAGATCGAAAACTATCATGTTCCTGTAATTGCTGCAGTCGGTGGCATTGCCGCCGGTGGCGGTTGCGAATTGGCTCTCACGTGTCATCTACGCATTGCTTCGACAAACGCCTAGATCAGGAATGTTTGCCTGCTGAAGCCGAGTCACTTGCTAACAAGATCGCTAATCTGGCGCCACCGGCGATTCGCGCTTGTTTGGAAGCCGTGATTAAGGGCGCGGATCTGCCACTCGAAGAGGGACTAGCGTTGGAAACTCAACTCTTCGCCAGCCTCTTTGCCACCGAAGACGTACGCGAGGGCACCCGCGCGTTTCTGGAGAAGCGTAAGCCGATGTTCAAAGGAACTTAGGATACATAGAAACGTTTTCCAGTCAGGATTGGAGTTTGATTTGCCTGATTTGCAGGCCCTAGTTACAATCACTATGGAAGGGAGAAACCTCATGAGCGAAGACCTCACAAAAAAAATGCCAGACGCCCGAGACAATAAGTCCGACGAACTAATCAAGATGGTTCAAGCTGTGCGCGCAGAACTTTCCGATCTTAGGAACACAGTTGAGACCCGCCTTTACGACACTTGTCCTATTTGGGAAAAAGTAAGTGCGGATGTTGCTCATCTCATTGAAGGTCAGCGAGGCTTAACTGCGGATATTGCTCAGCTGATTGAAGGTCAGGAAGGCTTAAAACAAAGCGTGCAAAACCTGACAGAAGGACAGCATAACCTGACTCAGGGACAGCAGGGCCTGACAGAGGAGCTGCACAACCTTAAAGAATCACAGCAAAGCTTGAAAGAGGGTCAGGAAGATCTTCGCGGAGAAGTTCGCGAGATTAGAACGCATCTGCGCGATATGGATCGTCGGTTAAGTATCTTCAACGATACCTTGGTGGGAATTCAGGCTGATTATCGAGATATCTATGATCGCGTGCGAGGAATTGAACGCCAGCGTACTTGAAGACGTGCTCCAGCAATCTCACGAACCTGAATCAAACTCTGACTTGATGCGTCTGTAGGCATCCCATATACTGCGAAGGCTTTAGCGATTGTGCGCGAAACGGGGCGACGAGAGGGTTTTGCAACCGATTGTTCATGATGGTCGACTGAACGCCAGGGGCTTTCGTTTCGCAATTGTAGCGAGCCGCTGGAACGAGTTTATCTCGTCGCAACTTGTCGAAGGTGCCGTGTCTGCATTCGACCGTTTGGGTGCGGAAGAAAAGTCGGTCGAGATCTATCGCGTTCCCGGCGCGTTCGAAATACCGCTCCTGGCTTTGAGGGTCGCGAAGTCAGGAAAGTTTGACGCGGTGATCTGTCTGGGTACGATTATTCGTGGCCAGACTCCCCATTTCGAATATATCGCGAACGAAGTAGCGCGGGGAATAGCACAGGTGGGTCTGCAAACGGGAGTGCCGACGGTCTTCGGTGTTGTGACTGCGGACACTGTGGATCAGGCGATCGATCGCGCAGGAGTCAAGTTGGGGAACAAGGGGTACGAAGCCGCGATGACCGCGGTGGAGTTAGTAAATCTTTACAAGGAAGCATTCGAGGAAGGATGATGAAGGAATAAGAGATGAGGTTGAAGGCTTTTGCCTACAAGCTTCATCGCCACGGTTCTACTTCTTCATCTCTGATGTAATATGGGTTCGCGCCGTAAGGCACGTGAGTGTGCCTTGCAAATGCTCTTTGCGGCTGATGTCGCCAGCACGCCTGCCGAGGATGTAGTTCGCACCTATTGGGCGGAACTGGGCGAAACGGACATCGAAGATGCGGCACGTGCTTTTGCTACGCGTCTGGCTGCCGGAACCCTCGCGCATGTCGAGGCGCTTGACGAGCGAATTCGATCGCGCGCAGAACACTGGCGGATTTCCCGGATGGCAGTAGTGGATCGCAACATTTTGCGACTCGCTGTTTACGAATTTCTTCACGAGCCTACGCCCCGCACCGTGGCTATCAATGAGGCTCTCGAAATCGCCCGCCGCTTTTCCACCTACGAAGCCACCCAGTTTATTAACGGCATACTCGACGCGATTAAACGCGATCTCGACGAGGAGCAACCACAGACGGAGACTCTTTTAGAGGAAGCTGAGGAGTCAGACCCTGATCAAAACGTTTCTGGAGCTGCCGAGTGATAGGTCTTTGGTTTTTAGGTCTTTGGACTTTGACTTAGCTCAAAGCCCAATCTTGAGAGTGCAAAGACCAAAGACCAAAAACCCAAGTCCAAAGACACAAACCCAAAGACCCGATTCTTAAGCCCAATCTACCTTCGGATGTATCGTGTGCCACTTCGTCGCCTGTTCAAAAGCCAGGGCTACACGTAGAGGAGCGCCTTCGTCATAGACGCCGCCGGTGAACATGATTGCCACTGGCAGCTTGTTGATAAAGCCACAGGGTAGACATACGGCTGGGTGACCCGTGAGGTTTGTAATCAAAAGACTCGCACTTCCGGGGGCCGGAGAAACAAAAACGTCCCACTGCATCATCAGGTTTTCCATTTCACGCATCAGCAGCGTGCGGGCACGTTGCGCGCGGAGGTACTCAACTGCGGGGATAAAGCGTGAGGTGCGAAATGTGTTGGGCCAATCGCCGGGGTCCTGTCCCGATAGTTGGTTCACACCGCCGCTCCGTGTCAGATCGTCAAATGCCGCTGCTGCTTCGGCCGACAGGATGTATCTAAGCGAGGCGGTTGAAAACTTTGGCAACTCGATTGGAGTTAACTTCGCACCGGCCTTTTCAAGTGCGGCGAGCGCGTCCTTGTAAACTACGCGCCTCTGCTCCATTTGCTGTCGCTGCTGGTCCGTGGCCGGCTGCACTCCCGAGCCTTCAAATTCCCCTTTTAAAAACCCAATCCGCAAAGTGGCTAAGGTCGCATCCGGTTTCCAGTTGAAAGGGGCGTCGCCGACAGTGATGTCCTTGCCGTCCGGTCCATAGATGGCACTGAGCACTGCGGCGCAGTCTTCTACACCTCGACATATGGGGCCAACTTTGTCCATGGTCCAACTGAGGCCCATCGCTCCGAAGCGGCTCACCCTCCCGTACGTCGGACGAAGCCCGGTCACGCCGCAAGTTGACGAGGGCGAGACTATTGAACCGAGCGTCTCTGTGCCAATCGAAAAGCCAACCAGTCCGGCGGCGGTTGCGGCCGCTGGCCCAGCCGACGAACCGCTTGATCCCCGCCGGTCTTCATCCGGCGCCCAGGGGTTGCGAGTGACGCCGCCAAACCACTTGGGACCCTGCGCTAGTGCTCCCATCGAAAGCTTTGCCACGAGCACCGCGCCCGCATCGCGCAGGCGTTCAACAACCGTCGAGTCGTAGTCGATAACTTGTTCGCGATATGGCTCAGCGCCCCACGTTGTCTTAACTCCTTTTGTCGCGAAAAGATCTTTGGCGCCCCAGGGAATTCCGTGCAGCGGTCCTCGATATTTGCCTTTCTTGATTTCCGCGTCAGCAGCCTCAGCTTGTTTTAATGCAAGATCCTCAGTCAGCGTAACCACGCAAAGCAGTTTCGGACCGAAACGCTTCAAACGAGCGAGATACATCCTGGTCAGCTCTGTTGAAGAAAGTTTCCGAGTGCGGATCAATTCCGCTAGTTCCGGCACAGTAACGAAGGCCAGGTCGTCAACCGACGTGAACTGTGGAGCCACGACCTTGCCAAATCGGAATTTGGTTTTCTGGACATACAAGCGTTTGTTGGCCCGAGCAGGATGGAAGGCGATTGCCGGTTCAGTATCCAAGGGCACATCGATCTTGCGGACCGTTTCATAGTTTTCGAGATTGCGGTTGACGCCAGAAAGCGCCATCGCTTCCTGAGCGTCGGTGAGTTCGATGCCGATCAGCTTCTCAGTCTGCCGCAACATTTCCTTTGTGATTCGCTGGGGGCTTGGTAATGGCGATGGTGACGGTGTCGGGGATGGCGTCGGTGCGGTTGTAGATTGGGCCAAAGCACCGAGTGGAAGATTTGTCACAGCCAGTCCTGTAACGCCGACTGCCGGAAGCAGTTTCAACAAGGCGCGACGGTCCAACCCCCTTACCGTGTGAAAAGAACCTGTCTTGGACCGCTTCGTAGTTTTTGATTTGGATTGCTTTCGATCCATCGCTTCTCCTGAGTCTGCAATTGTGAGTTACGGAACCATGGTTCCTGAGCCAGCGCCGGTTGCACTCGCGTTTCCGTACTTAAGCTTAACCACTTTGGCCTTTCCAAATCTGTAAATCGTCACGATAAACATATTGTCAAATTCGTTTTCGGGAATGACGGGAAAACTCCCACCACCAAGTGCTGCAATAATGGCCGGCACAGTGTTGTTGTGTCCGGCAACAAACACTACGCCGCCCCGGTTATTCGTGCTGATTTGCCGGACCAACTCATCCGTATTCTTCGAATCGATTTGCGTGACTGGCAAACTCAAATGGTTCGCGAGCGGTTGCACCGTCTGCTGCGTGCGGCCGTATTGCGAAGCGTAAAGCGCAGTCACGCCCGCGTTGCCCAGAATGCGTACCAACTCCTGCGCGCGTTCCTGACCCGCTGGACTGAGGTTCGGATTAGGATTGTCGGGTTCAATGTTCTTCTCAGCGTGCCGAACAAGGATAACTGTCGTGACCGGCCTGGAGAAAGTCGCAAAGTATGCAAATACTCCAACCGCGCCCAGGACGGCTAAGAGCATTGAAAACACGACAATAGTTCTAATTCTGGTGCGGGGGTCGGAGGGTTCTTCCATGATCGAATCTGGCTGATTCTCCCACTAGTGGTTGATGTTCCAATGGCCGCTTACAATAGCACCGGCCCGGAATTATTTCGACAATTTTGTCCTGACATGTCTCCCGTTTAGCCAAGTGCAAACAGGTTGGTAAGATGGTAGTCTATTGGTTAAGGC
>WNGA01034209.1_pt1 | contig 12798 bp, 15 predicted proteins | sample 5400061 | NCBI WGS metagenome assembly WNGA01 (sample SAMN13153366, study PRJNA577476) | soil metagenome | isolation source: 100 cm soil or saprolite under grassland replicate 2 | place: USA:California | collected 2016-06-15
GGAGTAACAGGGCAGCCGCGGCTGCCGCGGCGGGGAAGAATTACTTCAAGAGTTACTTGAAGAAAACTTGGGAAGAAAAAATGGATCTACTTCCATTCCCCCACCGACCGCCTTCGAAATTCCCCCACCGGCCATGACAAGAGGGCACTCTCGGGCTTGGCGAGGCCGCCGGCGAGGTTAGTGGGCGGCCTCGGGCAGATTCGGTTTGGGGATAGAGGGCTTGATGATGGGGCGTTTGCTCTGGTAGAGGATGTCTTTGCCAATCCGGATGATGGAGTTGATGGGAGGTACCAGCGGTTGGGCTGGAGCGCGGATCGGGGCAATAGAATGAAGAACGAGCTCTTGGAGCAGGGGATTCTGGAAGGGCAGGTGGTCAAGGTTGGGAACACCAGGAAGTTGCTCCTCAGAATTACAGATGTGGCGAGGAGAGAGCTTGGGTTTCAGGGGACGAGCTCAGGAGAAGCCAGGCGTGAATCGATAACTCATGAGCATTGGAAGCGGTTCTATGCCGAGCGGTTCAGGGAGAAGGGGTATCAGGTCTTTGTGGAGGCCTCCAGGCGAAATGGAAGGGTGGATGTACTTGCGGTGAAGAGGGGGGAGAATGGAACGAGAGCGGCTGAGAGGGTGGCAATCGAGATTGAGACTGGCAAGTCGGATGTGGTGTGGAATGTAAGGCAGGATTTGTTGATGAGATGGAAGGTGATGGTGGTGGCGACGGAGCGGAAAGCGTTTGAGGTGATTGAGAAGGATCTGGCGAAGAACGGACTCCTAGTCCCGTCAAGTGTGGGCTTGGTATTGGCGGGGGAGAGGGTTGATGGACAGCGCTTTTGAATTGATGCCCCCACGCGACTTTGTCTTAGAGCATATAATCGGCCTTACTTGCTGCATAGTGGCTTTTTACTTGATCCTGGACAGCGCTTAGGAATAATGACGGCTCGCTTTTACATGGCTTCCTGGGATTAAGTTGGGACTGAAATCTTGTATCATTTTCAAGGAGCCAGAAATGTCAATCTTTCAAATGCTACTTAGATCCATTTTATTCCGTTATGCTTGTTTCTTACAAATTGAGGGCGGCGGGGTGGAGGGAGGTCGACCGGCAAGTGGGCTCGGTCCCGGCCGGCCGGGAATGATAGCAGCTACTTGGAGACAGAATTCCTCTTTCCAAGTGGGTCCCTTCTGCTGAGCAAGGGTAGGGTGGGTCACTTCCGATGAGCGGCATAGTTGTGCCCGCCGATACGAGCAAACAAGAGAATCTGAGCCATTGCAACATCTCTCACGCTCCAACATTTCAGATTTTCTCCTGCAAAAGACGCAGGTTCTTCACAGACTGATTAATTTCCTCCTTGCTCTTACATGCTTCGAGTTCCAAAGATAGATAACCATCAAATGAACCACCGTCCGCCATCAGTTTGGAAAGAAACCATAACCATGATCGGAAATCATCAATATCATGATTTGCCCCTATCCGTGAATCAGCGAAGTGCCCCTTTCCATGGTCAGATATGTGTGAATGCATAATCTTCTCAGCTACTGACCGTTCGGCATTTAGGATTTCAACGGAGATACCAGCATGGAACATCCAATGAGCAATATCAAGATTCAAGCCAATGACACATCTTCCATCCCTCTTAGCAAGTGTTCCCTTTGTGCCACATGGCTCATCGATTCTTGTACAGAAGTGTTTCACGGCCTCCCACGATCCTATCCCGTAAAGAGGACCCGGTTCGAGCTCCAAAGCTAATTTTAAATTGGCAGAACTCGCCTCGTCTCCCACGCCATCTATAGTGTTCACTATGTTACCAATTACCTCTTCTATTGAACGACAATTAGCAACATATAGGGGCTTTTCCTGCAATTGTGGCTCGTTGGACTTTGCAGACCAGAGCCCATCGACCCTGGATCCCCCCACCAATTCTATAACTTGTATGCAGTGATCGTATGCCTTGTTAAGACGATCCGCCAACTTAATAAGAAATTGAACACCGCGCCTTCCGCTTCTTCGGGTATTTTCTTCGGAAGATGAGATCTCTGGCAGAAAACTGGCAAGACCAACAATGTTGACATCTTTCTCTCCTGCAATTCTTATTCGTATAGGGATACTTCTTACGATATTCATAATATATGCTTTAGCTGAGTATCGAAGGATTTGACGGAATTGATAACAAAGAGACATAGCACTCTTTGGAAAGAGCGCCATAGCATCATTTTGCATGAAACAGTAGAGCTCACAGTGTCTTGGTCTATCGGGCCAATTCTCTATTGAGTCTCGGAAGCCCTTAACAGAAAATGAAGAAATTAAGGCTATTTCTACTTTAGGTATAGGTGCTGCTGCTTTTGCTGAGTCAGGATCGGATGCGGAAAGGTTGATTGTTTCTTGGGACTTCTTGACAGTGATATTCTCGTTAATCCAAGAGCGATCTCCATTTCCCACCATAAAGAGTAAGTACCGAAAGGCTTTGTCCGGGGTTATCTCCCATGTGGGAGCATCTCGCTCTGCATCCCAAACCCAAATTCCCCAGTCGGTGAACTGAATCCAACACCAATTGTCATGAAGCCCCTTACGGAGCAATACATCTCGATACTCAAGCACTTTCCCTTGCCGTAGCACACAATTGCTTACTAATAATTCGGAATTTAGATCTTTCACCTTCCGCAATCGCAGTTCTCCGACAGTGAATGGGGTCGGCTGTCTTGGAAAGTTTCGATCTGCTCTGTACGTTTGGATCAGAAGAGCCATCTGGAGCAAGCCTGGTTGTCTATTGTTGTTTTCAATCAAACCATCCTTAAACCAATCAAGGAGAGGTACTGATACTCGACCTGGGGTTACTGGCAAGAACATCGGCTCAGTAATCGTCCGAGCTGTAACCTTGTCTTTGTAGCATGCAGCGTCAACAAATTGGGATACTGAAGATGCTATCATGAATGGGTAAAGCCCGGGGTCATTAAACAAGAATTCTTGTCCATCCGTGGTGGCGCAACCAATTAAGACAATTGCATGATTGCGTAACGTTACAGGTTTTGCCCTGGGTTTCTTCCATAGCCAGCCCGAGTGCTTAATATTTTGTATCCCATTTGTTTTGTAGATGCCTGGAGGATATTGAAGAGGACAATTATTATTAACTTCGCCTGCCATTCTTCCTGCATCAACTGAAAGAATTATGGGAAAGCCAGACATAAGGTACGCTCTAAGGACTTGCCGAAAAACAATACCTATATCGGAATTGAGAGGAACTGCTTGTTGCCAGATCGCGCCCAGCCCCACCGTTTTATGACGAAAATACCTGGCCATTGCTGCAGGCGTCAGTCCTGTAAGAAGAAGTTCATTCTCCGATCCTTGCTTTGCAAGTGCTGTAATTTCGGCAATGCCGAATACTCCGGTTGCATGCTCGTGGACAAGTGCCGTTGCCATAAAGCACGNNNNCACAAGTGGCATATTCCTAGCAAAAGGTGTTCCTCGAACACCCTCGCGCTCCCCATATGCTCCGCCCAAGTGAGTCGTCAATACATGTAATCGATCAGTAGTTATATCCTTAGCGGTACCGTCAGAATTGAAGCGCAAAACTTGCTCGGGCATCTGCAGGAGACAATCCGCAATGCACACGTTTTTGCGTAGAACCCAAGCAGGGTGTCCTCGCGGCTGAACCTCTTGTATAAATGGTATTTGACGCCATTGCGCAGAATCCGGTCTTCGCCTTCCCCAAGCCCTGGACTGAGCACACATAGTGCCCAAGCGCCGGATGTTAATAAAACTTGCATGGTTACTATCTAAATAAAGCCGAAATGCAAACCGAGGCATTGATAATCCAAACAGTTCGCATTCACTCCTTGAAATGATTGATGGGGCGATTCGACCTTCCCATTCTCTATTTGGTAGTCTAATGCGAAGCCAGCGAAGAAGGCTTTGAATTTCCTCAATCCCAGAACTTCCAACTTCCCTCTTTATCTCTTTGTACGAGATTTGGTTTAAGTCAATGTAATGAGACATCGCTCTTTACCCCTCTTAAACCTTCATAGAACGATACCCAAAATAACATCACTTAGATTGTTAAGCACGATATTGGTGTTTGTTACTCGCCCCGAGAGGCAGCATAATTATAACGGGAGGTCTCAGCTATCAGCTATTGAAATAGAACTTTTCAAGCGGGACATCGGCCAAAGAAGAGTTTACTTTGAATCGCTGGTAATGTGGATTATCTGAGCATTGCTTATCATACGAAGCAAAATAGTTTTTCCAGAAATCCAAGAACCTATTACCTCTATCTCCGGCAAAGCATTCTTCATTCACCCAACGTACAAAATCGGATCCAAATGCTGGCTTTCGTTTTGTGACATCAATTAATGCCGATTCAGAAGCGGAATCGAGAATTGCCTGAAGTTCGGACTCGGAGAAAAGTTTCTCCTCGGCTAAGATCTTATAAGCCGTTTGCTTTATTTCCATATTATCAGCAGTATCCACCTACACACCTTTGATGTATTAGATATTTATAAATCTTTACATTTGGGAAAATCGGTCACGACCTACTGCGACAGACACTTCCGTGTTTCACAGTCAAAAGTCACGGCTGCGGTAACATTATAAGCCTCTGAAAGATAGTGGTTTACGCTACAAAGCGACTACCTAAGAATTCGGTTGACGGCCCTTGTCCCTATGGAGACAATCCGTTCATGTATAAGATGTCCATTTGCGAAAGAATCTTAGGGGGGGCTTCACTCCCGTGAGGCTGGACCAATGAAGTTCCAACGGCAAGCCGGTGGTATCAGGAAGCCCCCCAGAGGGGGCCATGCAGGTTCAACCGGTGAAACCATGATCCTTGACCGTCCAAGGCGTCGGCCTCGGCGAGGGCTGGGAACTGTACGCTCGCGGGCGCTCAGGCGGTCAGCGTATTGGCTGGTTTGCCGATCACCTGCGGCGGCCGCGAAGGCGCGCAGGGCTGCTTCTCTTGTCGGGGCTTGCTACTTCGCCCACAGCCGCGCCTTCTCGTCGGAATCCTCGCTGGGACGGCAGAGCCTGGAGGAGTCCACCGCCAGAGGCGATGGTTTCCTGCGGAAATGAAGGAACTGGTTCCGAACACCTCAAATTCCGGAGAAGATGCCCTTCGGCGATTGGAGGACTTCTATAGTTCTAACGCAGATAATATCAGGAAAGTAATACGATTAAGACTGGGCACTGCACTTCGTCGCAGACTGGATACCGATGATGTTCTTCAAGAAACAGCACTTAAAGCTGCAAGAATACTCACAGGGGCCAAATCATTACGCTTCGATTGTAATTGTAGTTTTTGGGCATGGCTTACACAAGTTATTCATTATACAGTAAATTCGCTTGAGCGTTACTATCTAAGAAGCAAGAGAGGTATCCTACGCGAGAAACTAATCGATCCATATAAGCACGACGAAGTTGCTTCCAAAAGGACAAGAACTCCAAGTGATTTATTATCGTCGGAGGAAATGTACGAGAAAATATGTAATTCCCTCAATAAGCTAAGTCCAAGAGAGCGGGAGGTTGTTATTCTGGTTCATTTTCGCAATCTGCGCGTTAGGGAAGCATCAAGGCGTCTAGGAAAGACTCCAAATTCCACTTCTGTACTTCTTCATCAGGCACTGGGAAAGCTTTCTAAGTATATCGACCAAGAAACGATTTAGAATGTTCTTACTAAAGCGTCGAGGCGTTAATAACCATTTTCTAGAAGAATTCTATCAGATTATCCACTATACGGTTGATGAGGCAATTAGGGGGAACACAATAGATGAAGAATACTTTCTTTCAAGGTATTCTCGATACAAAACAACCTTGGAGAATCACTTCAAGGTACTTAAGTATTTCTCGTTGGCAAGTCGTGTTGCGTGTAACGCTCGGTCTTTCAATCCACTACAAAATCCGCTTGGTTATAGACTAATAAGGATTATAGGATATGGAGGAATGGGAGTTGTTTATGAGGCCGAAAGAATTCGATTTGGAACTAAAGTGGCCATCAAAATAATTCCCAAGAAAGATCCAAAAAGAATAAGATATGGAGTTCAGGAGCTTGATATTATCGAGAGAATAATGTCCATAGATTGCTCAAATATTGTAAAATTGTACGAGGGAGGTGCCGATAGAGACTTCCTCTACTATTCAATGGAACTTCTTAAAGGTAAAACGCTTGAAGAGATGATTCTGTCTTGGAAGCAGCAGGGGTATAGATACTCCTATTGCCAGGCTGCTCAGATAATTTCAGCACTGTGCACCGCAGTGGCAGCATTGCATGGACATGGGATTCTTCACAGAGATTTAAAACCATCAAACGTCTTCATTTCGGAAAATGGGGCCGTAAAGCTAATCGATTTTGGGTTGGCGTGCCTGAAAAACCAGGTATATGAGTGGGGTGAGAAAGACAACTCAATCATTGGAACTATTGATTATATGAGTCCTGAGCAGATATTGGGAGACCACGAGACCCTCGCACCTTGTTCCGATATTTATTCGATTGGGGCAATACTCTACGAAGCTGTTACTTTGAATCAGCCATTTATGGACTTAATCGATAATGCTTGCGCCATGGACAAATATCAGTGTTATGAACCTAAACCTGCGCATATAAAGAATCCCCAAGTGCCTGTAGGTTTGTCCCGAATAATCCAGAAGGCAATGGAGTTCGAAAAAACAATGCGTTATCAGAGTGTAAGTGAATTGTCGAACGACTTAGGAGTTTTCGCTCCTCGATTCTGTCGGACGTAAAATAAGTATTAGGGACTCAAGGAACTTGATAGGGGAGTTGACGGGGTCGGCTCAAAGAGCAGCTGTTGGAGCAAGGGATCTTGGAAGGGCAGAGAGTACCAACAGGGAATACGAGGAAGCTCGTCCTGAGAGTTACCGATGGGGCGAGGAAGGAGCTTGGTTTTCAAACGGATAGAAAGGGGGAGGCTCGAAGGGAGTCAATCGCGCACGAGTATTTGAAGCGATGGTACGCCGAGCGGTTCAGGAAGAAGGGATATCGCGTCCTTGTGGAGGCCTCCAGGCGAAATGGAAGGGTGGATGCTCTTGCGGTGAAGAGGGTGGAGAATGGGGCGAGAGAGTCCGATAGTCTGGCGGTTGAGATTGAGACTGGCAAGTCGGATGTGGTTTGGAATGTAAAGCAGGATCTATTAATGGGGTGGAGGGTGTTGGTGGTGGCGACGGATAGAAAGGCGCTTGATGTGGTCGAGAGGACTATGCGATTGGGGTAGAGACGGGAACTACTCAGTCGTCCTTCCAGTCCTCCCAGGTCTTGTGGCTACGCATCCATTCTTCCTTCTGAGGCTCGTTGAGAACACTTGAGGGAGTGGTTATCTTGCGTCTCGATCTTGAGCCCGATGGAACTCTCTTTGGCGAGGTACGTTCCTCCACCAAGGTCGAACAGAGTAGCGAACTTCAGGGTGTCCCTATCATGCTTTGTCTTTGCGGCAATCCTGCTGATCATAGAATGCTCCCAACTAGAATGCTATAGCCACTGGTAGTGTTCCTTTAATTCATTTGAGATTTACTCTACTATCACTTCAAGACCTCAATCGCTTCCTTGAGCAGTTTCATGACTTTCTCGCGCTCTTCCTTGGGAGCGTCCTTCTTGATGACGCACGGGTAGAGCCTCACGCCGTCCTTCACCTTCTTCACGTAGTTCTTGGGACGACCAGGGGCTTTTCCACCACCTGACAGCTTGAGAGCTCGCTTGAGCTGCTTCAGCGTGAGAGATTCTTCCTCGATCCGCTTCGCCCAGTCCTCGGGATTCTTGGCCTTGAAGTCAGCGAGGACCTTGGCGTGCCCCATGGGAACACCGTTGGTGTCGAGTATCTTCTGGATGTCTGCAGGAAAGTTCAAGAGATCTTCGTACCTCTTGAGCTGCTTCTCTGAGAGACGGAAGGCTTCTGCCAGATCTTCTGGCTTCATGCCGCGCTGCTTGGCCTTGAAGATCGCGTGAGCCTTCTCCATCGGACCCAGATTCTTCCTCACGACGTTCTTGAGGAAAGCGAGCTTGTGTGCCTCGTCCTCGCTCAGCCGCTGATGGAGCAGAGCCTTGACCTTCTGCCAGCCGAGCTGCCGGATTGCTTCTACTCGCCGGAACCCGTCGATGATCTTGTAGGGCTTGGCTCCTGTGAGGTCGACGGGCTCCTTCTGCCCCTCGAGGCTCAGCGAGCCTTTTAGGTCTCCCACTGAGGAGCTGAAGCGATATTGGTAGGTCTGGTCCTCGAAGTTGATGTCCTCCAGAGGAACTTCCAGGACTTCGGTGGCCTTCAAGCCGTCAACGTACGGGATCTCGTCCTTTTTGGATCGCTTCGCCATTGGCATTCTCCCTCGAGTTGAGCCCCCCAGGGCAGGACACTTCCCAGCCTGCCCAGAGTGGCGGCATTGTAGATCACCTCAGGCTTGTGTTTCAATACCTACGGCTGTAGAGCGGACATTTTGTCCAGTTTGATGCATCCATATGATATTTAAGGGTTTAGGTTGGCTTAGATTTTCGTTTTTGGGAGCTCCGGAAGGGAAGCTCACGCGCAGGGTGCCCGCAGGGCCGCGCCCCTGGCCCCGTATTTACCTCACCGTTCGCGTCGGGTAACCGGCCATGGCCCGAAACAGGTCTGAGATGTAGAATGTCGGGCCGTAAAGGTACGTTTTGAGCGGGAGCTCGAGGACCTGAATATGAAATGGAACGGTCGCTATTCGCCATTCGAACCCGAGAAAGCAGATAACGATCCTGATCGCGATTTTCCGATTCGGGAGAAGGTTCAAGACTTTGCCGGAAAGCAGCGAGAATTCGAAATCACCTATCACGATGTAGGCCTTGGGTACACTGTGCAGGCTGAAGAATTGGGCAAGGAAGGATTGGGGTATGTTCTTGCTGCCCTGCGCGACAAGATTAGCACGGCACTTTCGACACGACATCTCAAAAAGGAAGGCGGATACTACTCACCTTCTCATGGCACGGTTAAGGGCAGACTCACTTCTCGAGATGGAGATTTGTGTTTCGTGGTAGACGGAATTCCTTTGTCGCTCGAGCAGTTTGGCAAAATGGCTATAATGTACGAAGGCTGGGAGTTCGAAATGCGTATTTTTGATCGCTGCGAGTAGCCGTTTCTCCTTCGGGTCCGCCTTCATCCGTGAGCCGACGCCCGTTAGCGAGCGCCGGCGTTGCTTTTGAGAGGGTGTGAGCTTATTCCAAGCCGGAGGCTGCATTATCTCATCGCAACTGACTCCCTCTTGGCCTCAACTCTTTTTTGCGCTCATTGCCATTGCCCTTTTCCCCTTCGTGCCTCTGCGCACACTTTCTTAGTAGTGCATAGAACAGCAATTAAAACAATTCTTCTTCCTCTCATTAGCCACCTCCCTTCCTCTTGGTATGTCGGCACTTGTCTTTATATCAAGACTATCCTTCTCCTCCTTGGTAGTACTCCGTAGTTTTGCACCACCTCAACAAGTCTATTCCTTTTCCAATAATGCCTTATCGAGCTAACCTTATAAACCCAAGCCAAATGGTTTCGACGGACATCGAAAGGTATATAAGGCACTCGATACAAGACGGCCATGGAAAAGGAATTTATCGACTTGTTGGATGGGTTCTGCCTAAAACTCGTATACTTGTCACTTCAGGAGAAAGATAAGCGTCTTGAGGCATTGATGGACAAGTGCATACACGATGTCTCTCAATTTTATATACTTATTGAAAGGAGGTGTCAAGAAAATGGAGTCAGGAATTCAAGTAAAAATTGCTGAATATATTGAAGTATACGAAAGTGTGCTTTCAAAGGTCGGCGAGAAGGACGTAGCTGCAATTATCGTTGAGCAAATTGGCAAAGACAGCAGAGTTGAGGCAATGCACAAAGAGTCACAAGCGGCATTTCGTGGAAATGGTAAGCAGATCGCAAATCAACCAGCTTCTCAAAAGCAACGTGCATACTTGAGAAGGTTGGGCGTTTCGATACGAAACGGACAAGATCTCACCAAGGCTCAGGCCAGCCAGCTTATCGACGAAGCACTGGACAACAACGTTCAGTGAATTGGCGTCCCGCAGGCCGCGGCCTGCGGGCGAGGCAGGCGTGGAAGCCGAACCATCAGTGCGAGAGAAGGCAGTAACCCTTCCTGTTTGGCTAGAACGACCGGACTTCGGGATTGGCCTTTGTTTACTTTATCCCTCCAAGGCGATAAGCGTAATTATACTCTAACACATATTTTCGAGAACAACGATGCTTTTTAATACAACTTTCCTTGTTTCTTCGTGTCATCAAGAACCAAGCCACGGTCGTTGGAAGACTATCTGCATCGCTACTCACACATAGCAGCGCACATAATCGCAGAGTTCCGCGGCTCCATCACTTCATACGATGCGGCAAGGATTCTTCGCTGTGCAAGAGAAAAACGTAATGATATTTCTAATGCATCTGAACACGACTTCCAGGCTAGCAGAATACAGCATTGGCTGGAGGAACCGACGTACGCCGGAGATCTACTGAAGGCAGTGCGCGTCGCAACAAAAAACCGACACATCCACAATGAGACGGACGACTTGTATCCCTATTATGAGAGGCATTATCTCTGGGCGAATCCAGAGCTACACCCTCTATACAGTGCAAGCTTTGAAACAGCATATCGTCGAGTCAGGAGTGCTATAAATACCGAAGAGATGTACTTGGAACAATTCTCCAGAATCTGCAGGCACATCATTTTGCAGTCAGGAGGAAAACTTACGCCAATACAAGCAGCCACGGTATTGAAAGCGTTTAAGGAGAGGTGGGATTATGAATATTACGCATATCGCCCGCTAGAAAGAAGGGATGCATGTGATGTGCTGTCTGAGCGATTTGGTTTCAATGTGAGAAACCTCGTTAATAAGGCTATTACGAAGAGACACGAACATGCGAATTACATGACACTTTACGCTCAAGCTTTAAAAGAAGGTGAGGAACCATCAAACAACGTACGGTCCATTAAAGATTAAAGTTTTTAGACGTAATTGATAAGCGCGTCTACCGTTCTTTGGGTTTGCGCTGTTTCTTAGTATCAGCCTTCCTTTTTCTATCTGGGGGCTCGGAGGTTTTTACGACGCCGGGTGCTTGGACACCCTGTGTGGGTACTACATCTACGATCTTTTCGCGCCAGTCCTGGTGAGCCTCAAGTTCTTGCCGATCAGGCACTATCGCTCCTAGCCACTTCAAGAATTGATCCTTTAGGTCCTCGTTCGCAAGGTACAGGAACGGAAAGAAATTTACATCTTTCTTATGAAGGTCCTCATCTTTCTCCTGAAGTACGTTAGTGAGCCTCACGTATAGCTCCGAAGTCATTTTTGCACTTCCAGAAGGTTTTCCGTGCTCTTCGGGCTTACCTGGGTATTCGAAATAGTAGTACTGTCCAGTACGATGCAGGAACTCCGCGGCACTGGAAAGTGGGTTCTTCTCTGCAGGATCTAGACGATATTCAAAGAACCGATATTTTAGATCTTTGTAGTCCCTCTTTATTCTTTCTAGAAAAGCTTTGATGTTTCGTGCGGCACCACTTCTGTCTTGAGTTTCCTTGGGATAAACGAAAACTGTGTCAAAACCAACCCCTGCCCAGTGTATTGCAGTCTCACCTTCTGGATTGAGTCTGCCGCTCTCATCTCTGAAAATGGTTTCGGCTTCGCCCGACACAACCACCATGCGACCCCGAAAATCATCGGGCGCGATTGTCTGCCTGATCCAAGTAAGTCTTTCATACAGCCAGCCCACTCCCTTCAGTGCTTCATCAGAAGTGAAGGGTCCTTGTGAATATCTACGGATGGGCAAAAAGTACCCGGAGCCGTCCGACTCCATTGGCTCGAAGAAGTAGTCTCTAATCTTTTTGAACAGGCGGTCTCTCTCTGCGTAATAATCAGCTTTCGTTTCATCCCTCGAAGCCTCCTCCGTACCCATCAGAAGAAACCGAAGACAGTGCTCAGCTGTTTTAAACCATCTCCTGATTTCACCTTCATTCGGGATGTGACTTGGGCTGGAAGAGTCCTGTGTTCCAACTAAGGCGTATATAGCATCCTTGCTAGCAAATACCCGTTCACTCTTGATCTTTTGCAAGTAGCGGCTCAAGTATATAGGTTTGGCGGCGACTTGACCTCGAGACTCCATGTTTGATTTGTGATCTTCTAGCGTCTTTCGCACTAGCTGTCCAACTCTTCGAACGCTGGTATTCCATATAGACGTAGGTTGGCTTCCTCCAAAATGCACTACCCGTGCTCTACTCCTGCAGTATGTCATAGCGAAGTCCTGGAGTTCTTTCAAGGTGAAGCCAGGCCATGTGGGCAGCGACTCGGGCTTTCCTTCAGTTGTATTCTGTCCGACGGGCGCCATGCACATGATTCTCCCAAATGAGAGATCCTTCGGTCAAGACGAAGAATCCGGCGTTTCGAAGAATTCGTGGAATCGGACGAAGCGAACGGTTCGAATGAATATCTTGCTTCCCAAGCTCTGAATCTGTAGGGATTTAGAGCTTTACACCGCGACGGCACTGTGGTGAAATCCGGGGCAGACTGAGGCTCGGGTTCCTCAGAAATGGCTTGGAGGTGCTGTATGGCATTTAAGCCCAAGAAGCAGAGTCGGACCATGGCAGTCCGACTCTCCGAGGAGACCACGGCGCGGATTCGGAAGCTGGGGGCGAAAGGCTTCACCTTTTAAACGGAAAGGAGGGTAAAGCCCATGATGGACAAGGCGAAAGTCACCGGCGCGTCGCCGGCTCCGGGGAAGACGGAGGTCGATGGGGGGGCTCCCGAGCTGTCCAGGATCATCGCGGGACCGACTGGTTGGAGAGGATCTTGTTTACGTCTGGGG